>RCNG010000064.1_pt1 | contig 37996 bp, 30 predicted proteins | sample 2041371 | NCBI WGS metagenome assembly RCNG01 (sample SAMN09708227, study PRJNA481090) | Marine sediment metagenome, whole genome shotgun sequencing project. | biome: marine sediment; feature: ocean; material: sediment; isolation source: Sewage treatment plant 1 marine sediment (STP1) ... | reverse complement strand
GTTCCCTCTCCGATTTGCTTGGGCTCCGTCTCTCCCTCCCCCTACAAAGTCGCCCGGCGTAAATCTCCGAGGGAACCCGGGACAGGACCGAGCACCCTCAAGCACTCTGAATGCGGCCGCTGTACATCGACAGCAGGCGGCGATCTTCGGACCACCCGGGTTGCGTGCTCAGATCAACAGCAGCCTCAAACCGTACCACGCAGTCCTGCAAGATTCGATCGAGGGCGGCCAGAATTTTGGGTGGCGGAGGCTCCTCGTCCCATTGCTCATTACATAGCTCATAGAGCGCAAGGGTCAGCGTTGCCAGCGCATCTCTGAGTCCTGCATCCGCGTCTCTGAGTTGACCCAATAGAAATGCAGCAGAGGCCAGCATGACGAAGGGGGGTTCGCTGTGAACGAAACTTGCTATTCGGCTGCCGGGGTAGATGCACTCGCGCCGGATTTCGACCTCCTCGAATTGCGCTAAGCCTTGGCTCATTGCGCCGAGAAAGCCGGGCGCTTCACGGTGTGTGAGTGTAACGCCCGGTTGGCTCCGTTCAAGGTACACACAGTGCTGCTCGCCGTCTTCCCCACGGGCCGTTACCACCAGATGATCCACGTGCCGTGACTGTGCAACCCAGGATTTGTAGCCGTTCAGTTTGATCACAGAACCGGTCTCGCAAAGTCTTGTGCCCGGGTGTGCGTCAGGATCACGCTTGTCTTCCGTCGCAGCAAAGGCGGCCCAGCCTTGCAGAGGCACTTCAGGAAAGACACTTCGGATTACCGCCTGGTAAGCGGCCACAAAGACCCACGGCAGGCGGTCCGCGAGCAACCCGCCTTGCAGGGCACTCGCCCGAGGCGACAGCTCGCCGAGGCCCTTCTCGTTCCAGAGTTGATACCAGGCCGCTTCATCCCCGGCGGCGAGAGGTTTCGTTTTACCACTGAGGAAGCTTTCCATCAGCTCTTGTACCTTCAATTCGCTTTCTCCTTTCCCGGCGGAGGAAAAGTTGACCTACAAATGATACAATAGAGCGTTCACAAAGAGAAAGCCCTTGATCTGATGCGCTCCATGCTTCGGAAGTTACCGGATCTGAATCGGTTTTTATCAAACCAGTTCCTCTATCCGCTCCTGGTGTCGACTGTTCTTGCCGGCGGTTTCTTTGTCTTTCGCGTGGCCTACAGCGGGAAATGGTACTACGACAATCTGCCGTGGAATCTCTTCCTGGCCTGGGTGCCCTACGTCTGCAGCCTGTGGGCCGCCGCGTGGTATCGGCTCTACCCGGACCGGTGGTGGATCCTGCTGTTGCCCGGCGTGCTGTGGCTCGTCTTCTTCCCGAACGCTCCCTACATCGTGACCGATTTCTACCACCTGGAGAAGCGCCCGCCCATCCCGCTCTGGTATGACATCGGCCTGATCACGACCTTTGCCTGGACAGGCTGCCTCCTGGCGATCGCCTCGTTGAGAACCATGCAGTTTCTGGTTAGAAAGCGTGCGAATGGGTTCGTGAGCTGGGTGTTCGTGGCGGTCGCGCTGGGGTTGAGTGGGGTAGGGGTCTACCTGGGGCGTTTCGAACGATGGAACAGCTGGGATCTGTTCTTCCATCCCGAGAAGGTTCTCAAGGACCTGGCCGTTCCTCTCATGAACCCCTGGAACAATCCGCGGTTCGTGGGGTTCAGCCTGATGTTTACCCTCCTCCTCCTCGTGATCTATCTCATGTTCGTGTCGGTCACCCGGGGAAGCGAGATCGATCCCTCTATTTCTCCTGCTCAGCCTTCTTCCGGGGCCGAAAGGTGAGGACGCAGGCGTCGTCCGGCTGGCTGGACCAGAGATCCATGGTGTAGTCGAATTCGCTCCCGAAGAACCCGTGGTCGAAGGCATCGGCGTGCTCGCACATGTCCGCCACCTCGGTGTCGCTCAGCCCTGCCATGCGCCACGCTTCCTTCAAGGGACATCGGGGGAACTTGACGACCAGTTCCTCTTCGTTCGAGTGCACGACCTCCGGCTCGTTCAACGCCCCGCCGGCGGGCAGGAACCCGAGCAGCCAATCCTTGAAGCCCTGGATGTCCTTCGGATAGCCCATCATTTTCGCCATGTTTACGCCGTGGTTGTACAGAGCACGCTTGAAGATCTCGGCCGACCGTTCCTCCCCGAGTTCCTTGCGCATCTCCCTCAGAACCTCGGTGTAAATGAAGGCGCGGTTGGCATGGGCAAGGAAGACATCTTTCTTGAGGGCCTCGATCTGGTCTTTTTCTTGGCTCATGGTCATTCCTTTCATCTGCCGGGAGGGAAGTTGGCGCGCGGTTCCGGGACCCATTCTAGAAGCCTTTCCCCGCTTCTTCAAGCCCCGCCCCACGCCTGGGGGTCAAACCTACACATTTGACAAAACAGCCCGGTACCCTCTGTTTTCTCCATCTTTACGCTTCCTCTTATTGACTTGGCGTGTGGACATGAAGTCACATTCTCAGTGGGCATGTCATCTGGAAGCCGTGCCACGTTGATTCCTCCCTTCGCTCTCTCAACTCCTTAAAGTATGAAGCTTTTCGTCCGGCTCCAAAGGGAATCTTTGAGAGAAATGCGGCAAGAGGGAACGCCGATTGCAGGCGGACAGGGGTCAGACCTACACATTTGACACAATCGACATGTAGACTCCACACAGCACTGGAAGGTTTCTTATTGTGGCCAGGCCCTTAAGGATAGAATACGCGGGCGCCTTCTATCACGTCATGTCAAGGGGGAACGAACGAAAGGCGGTTTTCGAAGGCCCTCGCGACAGGGAAAGGTTTCTTTCCTACCTTGAATCCGCAACTGAGCGATATGGGGCGATTGTCCATGTTTATTGCCTCATGCACAATCACTATCACCTTCTTCTAGAAACACCATTGGGGAATCTCTCAAAGATCATGCAACACATAAATGGCGCATATACCACATATTTCAACAACGCACGAGGAAGATCGGGGCATCTTCTTCAGGGGCGGTACAAAGCCATATTGGTCGAGGCTGATGAGTACGCAACGGAAGTCTCCCGTTACATACACTTGAATCCCGTGAGGTCGGGAAAGGCAGCAGCCCCAGAGGAGTATAGATGGTCCAGTTGCCGGTTCTATACCGTTCGAAAGAAGGCGCCGGTTTGGCTTCATAGGAATTTCATTCTCAGCTACTTCGATACGAAATTGACATCCGCCATGAAGATGTATCGTCGCTTTGTTTTCTCGTCGGCGAATCGGGAGGATGAAGGCCGGGTGGCTAGGGTTTCCCATTCAGTCATTTTGGGCAGCGAGGAGTTTGTTGATGAAATCAAGAACAAGTTCCTTAGAGATAAGCGTCCGGACAGGGAGTTGCCGAGCGTCCGAGATCTAACGGACAGGCCGGAGCTGGGTTACATCGTACAAGTGGTTGATTCATTCGTTCGATCAGATGAAAAACTGGCTCGACAGGTCAAGCTTCATTTATGCCATCGCTATAGCGGAAGGGGACTCAAGGAAATAGGCGAACGGTTCGGTGTGACCGAATCCGGGGTAAGTCAGGCGAGTCAAAGAATCCGGATTAGGCAAGAAGATGACAGGAAGCTTCGAATTCTGGTCACAAAGATTGTGAAAAGGCTGTCTTTGTCAAATGTGTAGGTCTGACCCCCTGGGAGGAGGGGGCGAGGAAGGCGTGGGGGTTGTAAGAACGAGGCCTTTGCTGTATACTCATTGTATATACGGAGGGATTCCCATGGTTACGAAGATACGGAAGTGGGGCAACAGTTTGGGATTGCGGATCCCGAAGTCATTTGCCCAAGAAGCAGGCGTGGAAGAAGGCTCTGCCGTCGACATATCGGTTCAGGGGGATCACCTTGTCATTCAGAAGGTTCACCCCGCGAGATACGAACTGGACGATCTTCTGTCCGAGGTCCGAGAGGATAATCTCCACGATGAGATCGGCACGGGGGAACCGGTTGGACGAGAGGCGTGGTGATGCCTCGACGCTACATTCCCGAACGAGGTGATGTTGTCTGGCTTCAGTTCAACCCACAGGCCGGCCACGAACAGGCGGGACATCGTCCGGCATTGGTCGTGTCTCCCAAGCCATACAATCAGAAGGTAGGCCTCGCGCTTTTTTGTCCGATCACCTCACACATCAAAGGATATCCTTTCGAAGTCCTTTTGCCTCCTGAAGGCAAGGCGTCCGGAGCCGTTCTCTCTGATCAGATCAAGAGCCTTGATTGGCGAGTCAGGCAGGCAAAACGAATCTCGAGAGCCCCGAAGGAAGTGGTAAGAGAGGTGTTGGCAAAGATAACCAGTTTGGTTGAGGACAACGATTCTTAAATGGATCGCCTGACGCCTTTGGCACGCTCGAAGAGGCTGTCTTTGTCAAATGTGTAGGTTTGACCCCTTAGGGGGGGAGGGTGGCGAGGAGGGCGCGGGCCTCTGATTCGTAGGCGGGAATTTCGAGAGCTTTTTCCGCCATCTCCCTTGCAGCCTCGGTGTCCCCTTTCTTCTCGTAGCAGCGGGCTATCTCCAGCCAGCCGGCGCCGGATATCTCTTCTTTGGGATGATCGGTTGTGTAGGTCTCGACCTGTTGCCCGGCCTCATGGCATTGCCCCTCCGAAGCAAGGTCCAGGGCCCGCGCGATCGCCTGGGGGACCGGTGCCTTTTCATAGGCAAGGTCTCGGTCCGGGGAGGCCGACAGGGCCATGGGCATTGCCCGGGATTCATAGGTGGGGGAAGGCGCTGTTTCCTTTCCCCCGGCAACTGCGCGGTCTTCCTCGGCCGGCATGGCGTCCGTTCCTTTACGCGCGTGCGCCGGGGCAAACTCTTCGTCCAACGAGTTTGTTGCCATGAACCGGTCTCGCCTCCCTGAGGGGGGTGTGACCCTCACCGATGCCTTCTTTTCCGGGACCTCGGAGAATTCCGGAGCCGCCTCCTCCTGCTCGATGGTGGCGGGGGGGTCCGCAAGCCTGGCGAGAAAGCCTTTCTCCGTTGCCTCCTTCTTGAGTGCGTCGACCTTGGCCATGGAGGACGGAGGCGTGCTTCGTTGTTTTGATTTTCCGATAAGGGATTCCTCGGAAAGGGTTCTTTCGTCAAGAAGGCTCGGGGGCTTGTGTCGGAGGGAGGTGAAGTAGACGCCGGCGGCGATTGCCCCGATGACAACTGTCGTCACTGCCGGCCGGAACATCCATGCCCAAGAGGCGCGCCTGGCAGGGCCGGCTTCTTCCGCATGTCCCATGACACGGGTGTGCAGCACGGGAGACGGCCCTTCCTCGTCCGCCTTGGCAACGGTGTCCTGGACGGACGCAAAGCCCTCGTATTCTCGACGGCATTCCTCGGATGCCTCCAGGTGTTGCTCCATGGCAGCCGCATCCTCTTCGCCGAGCTCGCCATAGAGGTACTCGAGGAGCCTGTCCTCACAGAGTTTGCATTTCATGACCCCATCTCCTTTCCGATTCCCTGCTCGGTGAGATGTTCTCGTAGTCGAGTCAGGGCATAGCGGAGACGACTCTTCACGGTGTTCAGGTTCGTACCGGTTATGGCGGCCACATCCTGGAGCTTCATGCCCTTGACTTCCTTGAGCAGGAAGGCCTCCCTCTGATCCGCCGGCAGGGTGGCGAGGGCCCTGCGAATCGCGAATTGTAGCTGTGCCGCCTCAACGTTGTTCTCCGGACCCGGGTTTCCGTCCGGGATCCCCTCCGGCGTGCCCGGGGAGCCTGCGTCCAGGTCGGGCGGGCGAGGTTCTCTGGGCCTCTTGCGCAGGAGGTCGATACACAGGTTGCGGGCGATCCGGTAGAGGTAGTTCCGAAAGGTGGCCTTTGCCCTGTATCTCGAGGCCGACTGGATGATCCGAAGGAAGCTCTCCTGGGCGACCTCCTCGGCCAGCATGCTGTCCCCCAGCATACGCACCGCGAATCCGTAAACGCCCTTCTCGTGCCGCGTCAAGAGCATCTCGAAGGCCCGGGTGTCCCCCTTCTGAAAGGCCAGCATGAGCTGCTCGTCGCTTCGTTCGACCAACGGGGGTCTCCAGCCATGAGAGGAATCGTGATGGAGGGCGGGCGCGGCCAGGGTCATCATGTCGAACCCTCCGGATAGCCGAAAAGATATGTCACACCGGGACTCCGTTGCAAGGGCTTTCCTTAAATGGGCCTCAGCCCCTCCCCGTTCAGGGGAGAGGCTGAGGTGTAGGTTGACGATGCTTGTCCTGCAGCCGAATGAATGCACATCAGAACGACAGGTCTACGTAGACGGTCGAACGTGCCTGAGTCTTGGGAAAGGATAGATCCTGGGCATGCTCCAGGAGCACGCGCAGGCCCTCTTCGTCCAGGGCCCCCTTGTCCTGGACCCATGCGCGGGCAACCTTGCCGTCTGCGTCCACGACCAGGGCGAGCGTCAGGGACCCAATGATGTTCGCCAGGTCTTCGTCGTCGGCCCACGCCTCCAGGGCGGCCTCGAGGACCGTTCGCACATCCTCCTCATTGAGGGTCCCTCGGATTCGGATCTCCCGGATACCGGGCTCTGTGTCGTCTTCCTTGCTGTCTTCTTCCTCCAACTCAACGGGCAAGGCTGCGTCTGCCGAAGATCCGGGCGACCCGGCCCTTCCTTCCCTACCGATGCCTGCGCACGGTGGCACGGCTTGCTTTCGGCAAAGAAACGCGTTCGAGGACATTGGGGCCGAGTACTTCACGGCCTTGCCGGTTACGTATGCATGGCCCGGAGCGGCCAGGGGGCTCACCTGGTCCGGCAGGGGGACCGGAACACTCACGGTCTGGCCCTCTCCACCCGGGTTGCGCACCTCGGAATCGATGGCAACGAAGCTCGTGTAGGCGCTCATCAGGCTGTAGCGAAGGCCGAGTTCCGTGATTCGTTCTTTGGCCTCCTCCTCCTGCAGGTCCCCGATCGCGAGACGGTCGCTCACTGTCTCGATCCGCTTCCTTGCCCACAAGAGGGGCAGGCCGGGATTCGCAGGCTCTTCGTCCGGCAACTCCACCTCCAGGGTTTGTCTCCATCGCCTTCCCGCGAGCCAACCCGTGAGGGTGATCTTTCCGCTTGCCCCACTGTCGAATCTTCCGACGAGTGTTACCGGCCTGCCCGCAAACAGGTCGGGGACCTTCTCCGGCCAGAGGGCATAGACCGGCAGGCCCTCGAAATTGACCTCGATGCCCGTGACCGAGGGACGGGACACGTATTCGAAGAACTTACCGACCGTATCTTCCGGATTCTCGTCCGGCCGAAGATAGAAGGGTTTGCCCTGGCCGATCCGGGCCATGGCATCGATGAGGTACCGGTTCACGCTGGTGCCGATACCCATGGGGAAGAGGTTGGCGGCCCCTCGGTTCTCGTCCATGTATTTCAACACCTGGGTCTCGTAGCCGATGTAGCCGTCGCTCAGGAACAGGACGATCCTGGACCGGTCTCGATCCACCGGGTGTTTCAAGGCCTTCTCCAGAGCCGGAAGGAACTCTGTCCCACCTCCGCCTCGGGCGCCTTTCACGTATTCCATAGCCTTGCGGATGTTTGCAGGCGTAGCAGGGACCGGGGCAGGCGCGAAGGTGGAGGCACTGCCGGCAAAGAGGATGACCTGGAAGCTGTCTTCTTCATCCAGATCCTTCAAACATCTTTCGATCAGCCGCTTGCACTGGTCCAGAGGGAACCCGTTCATCGACCCGGAGGTATCGACCACGAAGACGTATTCCCTGGGAGCGGTCTCCGTCCTTGGTATCCGGGCCTCCGGCTCCAGCATCAACAGGAAATAGCCGCCCAGGTCGTCGTGGTGGGTCACCCACCCGGCAACGGGCCCCTCCGGGCTCGTCTTCCAGCGGAGGACAAAGTCCTTGTTCGGGATCCGGTCGCGGCGAGCGAGTGTGACGGTCGCCCGGGAGGGCCCATGACGGTCCGCCTGAATTGTGTGGCTGGGGGTTTCCAGGTCCCGGAAGGGCACGCCCGTGTCCATGTGTACCTCGATTTCGATCTCGTGACCGGAACGAACCCCCGGAGGCAGCAGGGGCGGAGAGATCCGGGAGCCATCCGGGACACGGGTCGTGTCTTCCGACCACCCTTCCCCGGTTTGTCCCGAGGCGTGGCCCGGGATGTACCTGGGTCCGACGACCGTGGGGAACACGAACTCGACCTGCCCCTGCTCGTAGTCGAGGTCCTGGAAATAGGAAAGCTCCACGAGGATGTTGTCTCCGGGAAGGATGTTGGCCACCGACTGGGTGAAGATGTTGGGCCTCTCCTGGTCGAGCAGGGAGGCGGTCTTTCCCTGCTGTTTCGCCTGCTGATAGAGTTCCTGCGCCTCGCTTCGAGGCTTGATGATGCCCTCGACCACACGGTCTCCGATGACCATCTTCATCCCGTAGACCGCTGCATGATGAGGGAGAGGAAACACATACACCGCCTCGATCGGTGTCGTGTAGGGGTTCTCGAACTCCTGGGCGACCACAACGGTAGAAACCAGGCCTGCGATTTGGGCCTTCACGCGGGTCTGTTTCAACGGCAGCACCACGGAGTTCTCTTCTCCCTCAGGGACGGCGATCATGTGCCCGGAGCCTTCTTCGTATTCCGACTCGGGCGAAGCCCAACCCGGAACAGCCAGGAGTAGACAGATAGTAGCCGCCAGCAACCGAACCGGGCAGAGACCGGAAAACAACCCGAAAGTCCTTTGATGAATCTTCATGGTTTTTCGTCCTCCCTTTGCGACGTTGTCGTGGATGCAAATGCCAGGAACCTTCCTGTTTTCCCTGTTGCAAGAAAGAACGGGTGAGGGCACCAAAAGGTTTTAAGAATCTTTGGGCTTGTCATCCCCCCGTTCTTCCCTGTATGTTTTGTAAGCCGTCCCCAGGCAGCTGGGATGAGCGACACAGAATCCAAACGAATCTCATTCGGAACAGGGGATAGCACAAAGAGAGGAGGAGAGAACATGGTTGACTACAAGGGATACGAATTCATTCAGTTCGAAAGGGAGGAAAAGATCCTTACGGCAACGCTCAACAGGCCTGAGTCTTTGAATGCGGTCCACGCCAAGCTGCATACCGAGCTCGTGGAGATGTATGCTGATTTCGAGAGAGACGATGAAGCGCATGTGATGATCCTGACCGGAGCCGGAAGAGGGTTCTGTTCAGGTGGCGACGTCGGCGGCGGTCTTCTCAAGGGAGAGGATCTCGAACAGACCATGCAGCAGATCTTCTGGGAGGCGCGCAGGCTGATCGTCAACATCCTGGAGGTGGACAAGCCGATTCTCGCCGCCGTGAACGGGCCTGCCGCAGGCCTGGGCGTCACCCTGGCCCTGTTCTGCGACATCGTCTATGCATCGGAAAAGGCCCGCCTCGGAGACACACACGTCAAGGTGGGTGTCGTGGCAGGCGATGGTGGTGCCGTGATATGGCCTCTGCTCGTGGGTGTGAACCGTGCGAAAGAACTACTGATGACAGGGGACATGCTCGATGCCCAGGAAGCATTCCGCATCGGTCTCGTGAACCATGTGGTGCCCCATGAACAACTGATGGAAGTCGTCCGCGAAAGGGCGAGACAACTGGTGTCCGGGAGCACCCTGGCGATTCGCGGAACAAAGAAGTCGGTGAACGCCTATATGAAGTGGATGGTCAACCAGGTGTTGGACCTTTCGATGCATCTCGAGAAAGAGTGCTTCGACAGAATGCTTCGATAACATGCAGGAAGATTGCAACCCGACGATAGAGATGATACATCTAATGAAATGGCGCGAACAGGCGCGAATGTGTCGGTGACTTGTAGTGTCGGAAGGGGCAAGTCGACCGCCAGCACAGAACAACCGGGGAAAGGAGAACACCATGAAGAAGGGAGAACTGGTCGCCTTGCTGGAAGCCGTGACCGTGGAGGAACTGAAGAGCGCGATTCCGGTGAAGGAAAAGATCGAAAGGCTCGAGAAGAGAAGGAAGAGCCTCGAGAAAGAGCTCGCCTCTGTGGTCAAGCAGATCGAGTCCCTGGGCATGCCGAAGGTGGTGACGTCGCCCGATCGACCCAAGAAGAAGGGAGTCAGGAAGGCGAGACGGAAAAGGATCGCCCAGCCTTCTCTTTCATCCCTCATCGTCGAGATTCTGAAGGAGAAGAAGAGGCCGCTGAAGATCAACGACATCTGTGATGCCCTGCTCAAGGAGAAGAACTACCAGACGAGGGCAAAGGACTTCACGGCACAGGTCCGGGTGATGATGTACAGGAACGACAAGGGGCTGTTCAGCAGGCCGAAGCCGGGCCTGTTCAAGCTGGCAGCCGACGCCCAGCCGAAGAAGAAGACAAAGAAGAAGGCCCGGAAGAAGGTGACGAAGAAAAGAGCCACGAAGAAGGCGAAGAAATAGTCGTAAGCCCACCTCCAACTCCATATCAACCTGTCGGATGCGTACGACCACACCCTTACGCTGGATGGAGAGGTGGAGAGGGAGTTCAGGAGGAGAACGGGCTCAATCTGTAGAAATTCTAGTGCTATCCGCTATACGGGGTGGGGGCAGACAGATCAGGAGACTTCCTTCTTCTTTTCCTTCTTCTTTTCCTTTTTTTCCTTCTTCTTGCCCTGCTCAGGGGAATCCGCAGGCTTTTCCTCTGTTTTCGCCTCGAGTTTCTGCTGCTTGCGGAGGGCCATCTCCTCCTTCTGCTTTTCGAGGGCCGCCAGGGCGTTGAGCCGTTTCGTGGTCTTGCGCAGCTTCGCCTGCAAGTGTTTGAGGCGCGGGTCCTTCGGAATCCGGACCTTGTCCACCCCTCTCTCGACCAGGAGGTTACGCCGACTCTTGACGGCGCCCTGATAGGTTTGCTTCTGCGTCTCCCGGGCTTGCTTGCTTTCTGACGGCATCTTCCTCAGAGCCTCCTCATGGCGGGTTCTACGACAACCTTCTAGATAGCCACAAAAGAGAGGGAATGTCAATCCTCGCTGAAGTACTCGTCCAGATCAAAGATTCGTATCTGATCCATCTTCTGCTCTCTTCCCTTCTTCATCATGGCAAGGGTCTTCCAGAAGTAGAGATTGCCCTCGAAGCTGTTCTGCGGCCTGCCGATGAAATCGTTCTGGGTCGAGGAGACAGGATCCAGCCTCTTCGTGATCTGATCCATGACCTCCACGCGGTTCATCTGATAGTAGGTGTAGATGATACGATTGTAGTCGATCACATAGTACCGAAAGCCTTCCCGGTAGAGCGCCTCGAGTTCCTCCAGGCTCTCCGGCGGCCGTTTCACGTTGTCCACGCCCACATAGACCTGGCACAGGGGCATTCCCGTTGCGATCTGCCGCGTGGTGTCCTGGTCCTTCAGGAATGCCATCGCCTTCGCGTATCCGGACGCGGGTGGAAGGACACGGGCCCAACTGTAGGCGACACCTGTGATCACAAGCAGGATGAGGACGGCAGGTTGAACCCTGCGAGTCCAGAGGGACATCCCCCCCTTGTTTCCCGGGACCGGAAAGAAGGCCGCTGCGGAAAGGATGGCGGCCGGCGGCAGGATCAGGGCGAAGAAACGCGTCAGGCCCGCAGTGGTGACACTGTAGAGTACGAAGGGGAAGACAAACCATGCCCCGAGGAGCCGGTCCGCAAGGGAGCGACGCCGAAAGGCGAGGTACAGGCCCGCAACGAGAAGCAACAGGGCGAGGATCCCGTTCATGTGCTGGTAGAGGTAGGGGAAGGTGAGGAACCCTGCGAGGCGGAAGTTTTCAGAGACATAGCCCCACAGCAGGGAGTGCCAGAAGCCGTAGAGGACCTGTTCGAGAAAGGTGGGCGTCGTCATCGGGATCTGGAGACGTCGGAAGATGATGAAAACCAGATGGTAGAAGAACTCCCAGAGAAAGGAGGGGAGAAGGAAGAACCCGGTCAGTAGAAAAATGCGCATTTGCTTGACGGACCGCGCGATGCCGCCCGGTCTCCAGAAAAGAAGCAGATCCAGCAGAAAGATCAGGCCGAAGATGACGATACATCGATTGTGCACGGTGAATCCGATGCCGAGCACGAGCCCGCACAGGGCCAGGTCCTTCTGGGAGAGTTCGGGATATCGGAAACGACTCCTGTAGTAGAAGAAGAAGGCAAGGACCAGGAAGAACATCGTGTCCGCCTCGGCCAGCCAGCTTCTGGAGTAGTGGATGTGGTAACCCATCACCGAGAAGATCAGTGCAGCAATCAGGCCGGTACGATCGTCGTACATCGTTCTGCCGAGGAAGAAGACCGCCAGGATGGTCAGGGTGCCGAAGATTGCATTTACCACGTTTCCGATGTAGGGGCGCTCACCCGCCAGAAGATTCCCGGCCGCCACAAACGTGTCGTGGAGGATGCGTCCGTATCGAGGGGGCAGGCCCCGGGTTCGTTCCCGAATGCCCGGAAGCTGTTCCCCCCTTTTCCATAAGTCTTCCCCTGACATCTTCTCCTTCACGACTAGCTTCGCGCTGTCCCAGACCGCTGCGCAGAAACTCGAAAGAAAACGGGCCTCGAGGAGATAGGTTGCCTCATCCTGTATTCCGGGTTCCAGTTCCGTGATCCGGTAGAAGCGAAGGCTTGCCCCGAGGAGCAGGATGAGGAGCAAGGCGACTACGCACTTCCACCACGCGATCCGCACCTTGTGTCCAGCCGGTTTTTCTTGTTGGTCTACAGGAGAATCCATTTTTCCTCTCTTATACCCCATTCACAACCTGCTAGAACTGGAAGTAGATGAAAGGCTCGGGATGCTCCTCGGCCTTTCCCGGATAGAAGTTCGTGAAATAGATCACCGAAAGCAGAACACCGCCCACGGCCGCATAGGTCCAGATTCGACGGATGAACGGGGTGAAACCTGTAAATCGTCTCAGGGAAACGCGTAAGGCGTGGTACAGAACGAGACAGGCGGCGAAGATGGACACACGGGAATCGAGCAGCATCTCTGTGACCGGTCCCGGCCGCAAGGGGGTGGCCATGGCTGCAAGAACGGAGAGTGCGTCCTGAAAGGTGTCGGCACGGAAAAACACCCAGCCCAGCGTTACGAGCAGAAAGGTCGTTGCCACCGAGACCGCCTCGCCGAGGCGCGTTTCGAGGAACCCCTCCAGCGAGGGTACGGCCTCGCAGAACTCGAGGAACTTCCGGTGAATCACAAGGAGCAGACCGTGATAGACGCCCCAGATGAAGAATGTCCATGCTGCTCCGTGCCACAGGCCGCCCAGCGCCATGGTGATCATCAGGTTGGTGTACATCCGGTGTTTGGAGCGCCGGTTGCCGCCGAGCGAGATGTACAGATAGTCCCGCAGCCACGTGCTCAGGGTGATGTGCCACCTCCGCCAGAATTCCCTCGGATTCCTCGCCAGGTAGGGCAGCCGGAAGTTCTCCGGGAGCTCATAGCCGAACAGCTTCGCGCATCCCCGGGCCATGTCCGTGTACCCGGAGAAATCGAAGTAGATCTGGAAGGTGAAAGCCAGGGCGGAGACCCATGCATCCAGCCCGGCAAGGTTGGGAATGTCGGAAAACCCCCGGTTGACAATCGGTGCGAGCTTGTCCGCCAGCAGGACCTTCTTGAAGAGGCCGACCAGAAGGAGGCGCAGCCCTTCCTCGAAGAGATCTCGCCGGAAGGGGGCCGGTGTACGAAGCTGAGGGATGAGCTGGCCCGCCCGCACGATCGGGCCGGCGAGGAGCTGCGGGAAGAAGGACAGGAAAACGGCAAACAGCGAGAAATCCCTGATCGGCTTGAACTTGCCCCGGTAGCAGTCGATGGAGTAGCTCATCCCGATGAAGATGTAGAAGGAAATGCCCACAGGGAGCAGGATCTCGAGGGCGTCGAACTCCCTTGCGCCCCCCAGCATCCGGACCAGGTTCGTGCAGGCGTGCAGGAGGAAGTTCGCGTACTTGAAGTACCCCAGGAGGCCCAGGTTCAGGGCGACCGAGATCCAGATGCACACCTTCCGTCTCGAAGGCCACCGGTCCAACCCCAGCCCGGTGACATAGTTGACGACCGTGACGAAAAACAGAAGGGAAGCATACTCCGGGACCGTACCCATGTAGAAGAGGTAGCTGATCCCCAGGAGCCACCACTTCCGGAACCCGAAGGGAAGAAACCAGAACCCGGCGACCGCGGCGGGGAGGAACATGGCGAATGCAGTGCTGTTGAAGAGCATGGCCGATCAGTCCGTCGATGCTGTTTGCGCCGGGACGGTGGAGCCCCCAGGCGGCAGAAGGTCGCGGTCCCTGAGCCCTTTCAGCAGAATCTGAGCGAAGGCTCTTCCCCCGTGGGCGCTCAGGTGGAAATCGTCCAGAAAATACTCGCGGTGGTCTTTCATCTGATCGTTGGCCTCCACGAGGATGGCCCCCTTCTCCTTTGCCACCTCCCGGAGGGTGTCATCCACGTCCTCGAGCACGGAAACGAATTCTTCACCCCGGATCTCGAGCAGCCTCTTTTCGTCATATATATATGTGCACAGGACCGGGGTGGCCCCCAGGGCTTTGGACAGTGTGCACAGGGTGGCCAGGTGGTCTGCCATCTTTTCGAGGCGGGGCGGGAGGTTTTCCTCTGAAAGCCCGAAATTGAACAGCCTCGTTGCCTCCAGGAACACGAGGAACCGGCCCGCCGAGCCGTAGACAAGGTTGCAGACGCGGCTGTGTTTCAGGATGTTGCCGATCGGGTGAAATCCCCAGGTCGCATCGGCCACCGGGAGCAGCCATTGGCCGTCATGGCTTCCGTCCGGCTCGTACTCCCGGGTGTACAGGCAGACGAAGTCGTTCGGGCCGATCAGGAACACCACGATGTCCGGCTGTATGTACTCTCCGATGAGGACGAGATTTACCAGGTTGGTGGTGTACGTGTAGTGGGCCATCCCGAAATTCAGGACCTCCACCCTCTTCGACAGGGGCGGGTCGTTCACAAGGTGCTCGACAGCGCCCGGCCACGTGTTTTCGTACTCATTCTGGCCCTGTCCGAGCGTGACCGAGTCCCCGAAGCAGGCGATCCGGAACAGATCCTCTCCCTTGGGGAGAATCTCCGGCTGTGTGGATCGGTATCCGAGGTTGTTGAAATCGATTCGAATGTTGCCGTATTCAACACGTTGATTCTTCCTTCCCGTGAAGAACCGGTACCCATCTCTCTGCCCCATCTCTTGCAGGCTGTTCCGACTGAGCATCCACATGAACCTCCCCTTGGGCTCCTTCCACGCGGTCACGAGCCGCAGGCTCAGTTCGAGAAACAGGCCCAGGATGAGCACCCAGGAGAGAATCCATCGGATCGAAGGGCATCGGAGCTGGAATTTCATCGTACTCGGTTTGTCCGGGAAGTCTGGATGTTCAAGATGCGCTAGCCGTCAAGATTCCTCTGGTCGACCCATTCTTTCAACCCTGCCCCCAGGATGACACTCGTGTTCTTGAGCTTCTCCACGTTCTTGCACCCGGTCAGGAACATGGCATGACGAAAATCACGCTCGAGTCCGTCCACGTACTTCTCTACCCCCGGGATTCCGTCTTTGGCGAGGACCCTGAGAAAGGGCAGGGCGATCCCGCAAAGATCCGCTCCCAGGGCGATCGCCTTGGCCATGTGAAGGCCGTTCCGCAGACCGCCGGTGGCGATGACGGGCAGACTCGCCCCCTTTGCCTCGAGGATGGCCGCTGCTGTCGGGATCCCCCACTCCCTGTAGCGTGAGGAGTCTTTGCCGGACCGGAGGCTGTCGATCAGGGTCCAGCTCGTCCCGCCCAGGCCGCCCACATCGATGGCGCGTACGCCGGTTCCTTTCAGAAGCTCCGCGGCCTCCCTGCTGATCCCGTTGCCCACCTCTTTGGCGACCACCGGGAACCTGACCGCGGCGCACAGCCTGGCCAGAGCGTCCACACAACCCGAAAAGTCATCGTCCCCTTCGTTCTGGAAGATCTCCTGGGCAGGGTTGATGTGTACGCAGAGGCCGTCCGCCTCGATCGCCTCGACCGCCTGCGCCACCCGGTCGGGCGAGACCTCTTTCAATGCCGTGATTCCGATGTTGCCCAGGAGCAGGACGGAGGGGGCCACGGATCGGACGGAAAAGGTCTGTGTCAGCTCAGGTTTTTCGATCATGGCCCGCTGGGACCCCACCCCGAAGGCGAGTCCCTTCTTCTCGGCAACCTGTGCCAGCGCCTCGTTGATCCGCCCGGCCTCTTCGCAGCCTCCGGTGATGGCCGCGATCATCAGGGGGAGATCGAGCTTCTTGCCGAGAAACTCGCAGGAGGTATCCACCTTCTCCAGATCCGTCTCCGGGAGGGACTGATGCACGAGACGCACATCCTCGAAGAGCGGATCGCCCGTCTCGACCGCTTCCCTCAGGCATATGTCCAGGTGCTCGATCTTTCGGATTTCCGTGAGGTTCATGTTTGGATCAGGACCCCGTATCGATTCGTTCTCGTCGTTACCCAGCATACCAGCTGAAGAAGAGCCGCGCCATGATGGTAATCCAGACGATCCCGTACACCACCCGAAGCTTCATCCAGTACGTGTCCATTTCCTGGTCCGTGCTGAAGAACATCGGCACCAGCAGGAGAATCCCCTGGATCTCTCCCAGGACGAACACGGTGTAAACCGTCGCGAGCACGTACATCGATCGAGCGAGCAGGAAGGCCTTGGGGATACCGATCACGATGGGCGTGGTTCTCAGATCGTATTGTTTGTCGGACTCGTAGTCCTTGATGCACTGGACCACCTCAAAGGAGGCGGTAAAGAGCCCGATCAGCAGGATGAGTTTGATCCCCTGGGGGGAGAAATCCGGAATGGCCGGCCACGCCATCGCAACCCCCCAGACGAAGCAGCCGATGACGTCGAAATAGGCCATGTTCTTGAAGTAGTCGGTGTACAGGAAGATGATCAGCAGGGCCAGGATCACACCGAGACAGACGCTCTGGCTGTACAGCAGGGTCAGGGTCAGCAGGGCAGCGCTCACGCAGACGATGAGGGCAAAGGCGGCTCTCTTGTGCTCCTTGATGTACAACGCCTTGGTGTGGTCCTTCTTCTCGTTGGCAAGATCGATGTCCACGTCGATGAAATCATTGATGAAGTAGACGAGGACATTCAGGACAAAGGTAACCGCCATCCGGATGACGATGTCCGCAACCCCGAAGTGGAAAGCAAGAAGAAGCATGAAGTTGGTGATGAGGGAATTGGCTTCCTTCCGCTTGAGCCGGTCGATGATCGCATCCGAAAGGAGCCTGTAGCACACCGTCAGGGTGTGTTCCCTCTCTTTCCCGGCGCCGGGATCGAGGGCCTTTGTCTGTTCCATGGAGATGCACTCCTCCAACCTTGGTATCGGTTTTTTCGTCCCCCGATGTTAGTTGTCGGGTTCGCCCCGCAGCATGAGGATCGCCCGGACGGCTGCCAGCAGAACAAAGGGCACCATGCCTGCAAACCCGACCAGGGCGTACTGCGGATAGCCGTCGACCACGCTGAGCATGGCGAACAGGGCAAACATGCAGAAATACAGGCCGGAAGGCAGGTAGTCGATGAACCGCCTTCCGAGGGAGACGGTGCGGCCGGTCCGGACGTCGTAGAGACGGATGAGCAGGCTGATCGTGAACCCGACCAGGAACCAGCCGAGGAAATTCTGGATCGGGATGTTGAAATAGCTGCCGCCGAATTCCCAGACCCACCGTTTGCGTTCCGGGCAGACCATGATCGGATCGAAGAGCATGTCGAGATTCATTGCCATCAGCCCGTCCAGGCCGGCCATCAGGAGGACCGCCAGCGAAAGACGCAGCCCCTTGCCCGCGATCTTCTCCAGGCTGCCGACGACCAGGTTCGTGGTGTTGTAGGCGCAATAGAGGATTAGCCACCAGGACAGGGGTGTAAAGATCGGGACCGTGCCGAGGAGCATGAGCCGGTCCGGCTGGTAGTGGAACTTTCCGAAAACCCATCCGTACGTGGCGCCCACGTGTTCGGACGCGAGCCCCAGGGAGAAGCCGATCACCAGGAAGAGGAGGGTCCATTTCCTGCCGTGGACGTACAGCGAATGAAGGAAGGCAAAGATGTGAATCGAATGAAACCAGGGGGTCATGGTAGAGACCTTCCGTGGTTGTAGATCCTCAGGGATGAATCCCTGTGGCACGAGCGGCAATCAGCCCGCTTGCCGTCAAGGCATGCGAGACGGACTCCACGTAGAAGAGCAGAGGTCTCGGTCCATACATCTCCGGCCTGCACGGCCAGCTGCCGTCCGCCTTTTGCCGGTCCAAGAGATAGACCACACCGTTCCGGATTACGCTCCGGTAGCGATCCGCATCGCAGCGGCACAACTCGGTGATGGCAATGCCCGTGGCGCTCGCGCACGAGGAGGCGCCCGGCGTGATGCCCCAGCCTCCGTCATGGTTCACCGCCGCCAGCAGAGCGGCGCGCCCCTTGACCGCAACCGGCTCCTGGGCGGGAAGCCCACGGAGGACTGCGGACTGAACACACGGGAAGTTACGGTAGAAGCCCCCTGTCCACCCGCCGTCCAGGTCCTGCCGGCCGCTCAGCCACTCGATCGGCTTGCTGAAGTCAAAGGGCTCATCCCCTCCGCACAGGCGGATCGCCTCCATGATGTGCCCGAGCACGTCGGCGACAACAGCATCTCCCGCCGACTGCCAGGTGGACCAGAGCCCGTCGGGCCGAAGGCCTCCTTCCAGGTGCCCGAGGCCGCCGCGGATCGCCTTCCTGACCTGCGCTCTCACTTCTTCGTCATCTTCGAATCGCTCGGCCTGCTTCAAGGCGATGATCACCTGGGCAGTGGATTCGTTGTCCGAGACGATACCCGCCGAATAGCCCCACCCGCCGTCCTCGTTCTGGTTCCTCAGGAGAAAGGCCAGGGCCTGCGGCAGGCCGTTGTTCCGGAACTCCAGATCGGTCGAGAAGGCGTGTATGAAGCTGGAAGTGCCCCAGATGTCCAGGCGGACGTAGTTCCAGTGGCCTGCGTCCTGTTGCGTTTTGATCAGGGAGGAGGCCGCCAGTTTGGCCTGCCGCACGCGGTTGGCTTCGCTGAAGGCCAGGAAGGCCATGGAGGTTGAAACCGGGTTGTTCCAGATCGAGCCGTCTTCCCATTGAAGGGCCTGGAGGGGCTCGGTGGCCTCCAGGTCGCCCAAGAGGACCCGCACCGCCAGCAGGTCCGCCAGCGCCCATGGCTTGATGGTCTCCCGCTTCTGCTCCGTGTCCGTCATTTCCCGGATCCCTGTCAGGATCTTCTCCTTCGGCACGTGAGAATTCAGAGATCGCCCCGCAAACGTGGCCAGGGCCGCCAGGGTCTCGGTTTTGCGCAGGAAGACCGGATCGAACAGGAGGGGGTCGGAGAGATCGATGGCGCCAAATCGCTCCATGGCAAGGGAGTAGGCCATTTGCTCGTAGGTCTGCGCAACCTGGTGATGATCCTGAATGGCCTGCCCCCGAAGCCAGAGCCGGGCCTTTTGCACGGCCTCCTCGTATTCGCCCGTTTTGTCCAGGGCGACCACCCCGATGGCCGTCTCGAAGATCCGAGGGCTGGACAGGCCCGACCATTTTCCGCTCGCCTCCTGGGTGTCCAGTGCGTAGCCGAGCGCCTTGTTGATCGCCCGTGTCAACCCTGCATCCGGCCCTCGAAGATCGGTCAGTGCCCTCTGGACGGCGTCGGTCGTGATCTCCCCCTTCTTGACCACATCCCGAACCACGTGCGGCAGCTCTTCGCCTCTTGCGCCCAGGGTGAGGGCGATGCTCCGGGCATGCATGGACATGTGCCCTCGTTGAATGCCTTCCGTAGCGAGGGCACGGACTGCGGCCAGGTTCTGGGCGAGCCCCACGGCTGCGGCAATCCTTCCCAGATCCGATGCGCTCTGAACCTTCATGATCTTCAGGCAGGCCTGGGCGATCCGGTTTACGGACACGCCGCCTCCAACGATCCCGACCGCCATCGGAAGCTTGAGTTCGCCCGTTACAAAACGGCCGTCCTCCGCCTCCTCGAGCCTCCAGATCGCCAGAGGCTTGTAGGATCCATCACGGCAGGCGAAAGCGTGGGCCCCGGACTCGATGCTTCGCCAGTCGTTACCCGAGGCAAGGATGACCGCGTCTACCCCGTTCATGATTCCCTTGTTGTGGGTGGTGGCCCTGTAGGGGTCCAGTTCGGCGAAGCGCGAGGCGGCCACGATGCCTTCGGCCACTCTTTCGGCGGAAAAGTTTTTCGTGACAAAGGCGTCCACCGGAATGCGCACGCGAGCCGTCACACAACGCCGATCTGCGAGGTTGGAAAGAATGCGCAATCCGACCTTTCCTCCTGTGATCTCCTCGAAGGTGCCCGCCATGGCCTCGCAGGCCGTGTTGATGAGATTCGCCCCCATGGCGTCCCTGCAGTCGAGAAGAAGGTGCACGACCATGTGACCGTTCGGCTCGTCCAGGACCCGAAACTCGATGTCCCGGGCGCCTCCGCCCCGCGCCTGCAGGCGAGGATGGATCTGGTCCATCTTATCGAGCAGGTTCGCCTTTTCACTCCTCAGCCGCGCTATCGCAGCCGCCACATCCGGGACGCCCCGGATCTCCACCTGCCCGATCATCCAGGGGTCATCGCATTCTGTCGTGATTCCTCCCCCTTCCCGCGAGAACTTGGCTCCGTTTGAGGCCGCTGCGATGACGGAGGGCTCTTCGATCGCCATCGGGACGAGCACCGACTTGCCGTCGATCACGAAGTTGGTGGCAATGCCCAGAGGTATATAGGCAACGCCGATCACGTTCTCCACCGTGGTAGAAGCAACCCGAACGGCTTCTTGTGCTGCGACGAGCAGTTGAACGTCCTGATCATTCAATTCCCCCTGCTGCACCAGCAGGGACAGACGCTCTTCAACGGACAAGTTGCGGAAGCCGGACATGCTGAAGGTCTCTTGGGCCATCACAATCTCCTGGATAGGAAAAAGGTTTTTCAGAAACAGGCGATAACGAACCGGATCCTTCCTGCAATCGCACATGATATCATGAAACATAATCGGCGAAAATGGGAGGTGGGGGTCCTATCGCTGGATATCTTCCAGGGCTCTCTGCGCGGTGCCGCGTACGCGCTTGTTCTTGTCCCACAACGCCTCGGTCAGGGCCGGGATCGCCGTCCGCGCGTCCGGGCCCATCTTGCCGAGGATCCAGGCGGCGTATTCACGGATGGGCCCGTAGTCGCCCTCCAGGGCCCTGATGAGTTCCGGAACCGCCTCCGGGCCGATGTTCAGCAATCGGTCGGCAGCATACGTACGCAGATCCTCGTACTTCAACGCCTCGATCAATGCCGGGATGGCGGCCTTCGAGTCGAAGCCGATCTTCTCCAGCGCCTTCATGCTGGCTTCATAGATTTGCGGGTTTTTCAGGGCTTCAAACAGTGCCGGCACCGCAGCCTTGGCGCGCGGGCCGATCTTGCCGAGCCCGACGGCCGCCTGCACGGAGACGCCCCTGTCCGTGTCCCGCAGGGCCGCGGTGAGGGCCGGGACCGCCTCGGCGGCCTGTGGGCCGATATTCCCTATGATTCTGGCCGCGGTCGCACGGATGTCGGCATTCTCGTCCTTCAGCGCCTCGATGAGCGCTGGAACGGCGTCCCTCCCGATTCGCTCCAGTTTTTCGGTGGCAAACATGCGGAGCCCCTCGATCTTTAGCGCATTGACGAAGGCCGATGCTGCTTCGGGCGTATTCGGGCCGATGTTCTCGAGCGCTTTCAGGACCTCGTCGCGGATGCGGACGTCCCGCAGGGCCTCGACGAGGGCCGGCACGGCTTCTTTGGCCTGCGGGCCCATCTCGCCCAGGGCAGCCACGGCGTGAAGCCGGACATTTCGGTCACGGGCCTTCAGGGCCGAGATGAGCACCGGAACCGCGTCCCTGGCGCCCTGGCCCATTTTCCCGAGGGCGGACACGGCGTGCAGGCTGATCCACTTGTCACGGTCCTTCACGGCCGCCGTGAGGGCCGGCACGGCCTGCCTGGCCTGCGGGCCGATCCCGCCCAGGGCGATGATGGCCTGCACGCGAACGACCCGGTCTCTGTCATCCAGGGTGCGCACGAGGGCGGGCACGACCGCCTCGGCCTGAGGGCCGATGTTGCCCAGGGCAACGACTGCGGACCGTCTTGCCTCCGGGTCCTTGTCCTTCAGCATCTTGACCCATTGCCTCGTGGATTTTCCCTCGTAGTAGAACTCGTCTTTGCTGCATCCTGCGGACAGGATGCAGATCAACAGAAATAAAACAAGGCGTGGTCTTCTCATTCTTCTCTTTGCTCGCGGGAACGATGCGGATTCGTTGAGTGTTTTTCGTGGTTTCTTTTTAGTGTCTATTAGTCTATATCGGGGATAGTTCACAAAACATTAGCGAAAATCTGCGCAGAGATCAACAAGATAGAACAATGTCTTTTCCCCCTCACAGATTCCCGGCAATCAGCCCCGAATCGTTCGGGCCCCGGAAGGGGAGGCGGCGAATCTCCCGGACCCCTGCGCCTGCCAGCATGTCTCCTATTTCCTTCTCGGAATAGGCCTGCCCGTTCGCCGTGCCGACGAGCATGTTGAGGGAGAAAAGTGCTGGAAACAGAGGCCCCCCGGAACGGTCATCCAAAATGAATTCGTGGACAACGATCATTCCGCCGGGTTGCAGGGCGGAGACGGCCTTGTCGATGATGATCCGGCACTCTTCCGGGCCTTCTCCGTGGAGGATGTGGGAGAGCCATGCGACGTCATAGCCTCCGGGCAGTGTGTCTGCCAGGTAGGTGCCGCTCCGGAAGTCGACGCGGTCTGCGAGGCCGAACCCGCTTATGGTCTTCTCCGCGGTCGGCTGCGTGGGCGGCAGATCGAAGACCGTTGCCTTGAGCCCCGGATTCTTTAGACAAAAATGAATCGCATAGGTCCCCGGCCCGCCCCCAAGGTCGAGCAGGCGGTTTCTTCCGGAAAGATCAACCGCCTCGACGACTTGCGGCGCCAACTGCATGGCCAGAGTGTGCATGCCCAAGAGGAAGCTCTCGAGGAATTCCTCGGGAGCGAAGGTCGGACGCTCACGAATAGGCTCGCCCGAAAGGACGGCCCGGTCGAGCCGGGCCCAGGACTCCACCAGGTGGTGGTGGTGCCGGATCATATGCCCGAGATACCGCGCCGAGTCTCTCGAGAGAAAGGACCGGGCCGCAGGCGTGTTGGTGTACTTCCCGTCCGACCTGGAGAGAAGACCCATGACTGTGAGAGCGTTGAGGAGCATGGAGACGCCCCGCAGGTCTCCGTCCAGCCTCCCCGCGATTTCCTCACCGTCCAGCGAGTCGTCCCCAAGGAGGGTGAAAAGATCGACTTTGACGGCCGCGTGAAGCGTGCATGTTTCCCAGTAGCTGCCCGACACCTGCAGGAGTCTTCCCGGATTCCACTCTTCCGAACCCATTTAGGTTTCTTTCCTTTCCTCGATTTCTCAACCGCTCGATTTGTACGGTGCCCCGATCCCCTTTCTGCAATGCTAACACAGGAAAATGACTTGACAACCATAGCGTGAGTGGGTAAAACTAACATAATGAGAGAATCTCAGTCCGACAAGAAAAAAATACATACTATTTCCAGCTAGTTATACGAAGACAAGCTTAGTAACGATTACCAACCAAGAGAAGAAAGATAGGGAGAAGGACTCATGTCGGAACGAACAGAAGCGTTGATGTTGAACACCCCGATCAAGGCGCAGCAGATCGCCCTGGAGGAACTGACCGACGAGATGAGGGCCACGAGGCCTGGATTCGAATGGAAGCTGGACCTCGAAAGAGCACGGCTGCTCACAGAGTCGTACAAGCAGACTGAGAACGAGCCGATGACCGTCAGGAGGGCAAAGGCGCTGGCCCACATTCTGGACAACATGACCATCTACATACGGTCCGACGAGATGATCGTCGGTAACTACGCGCGCGACAAAGACAGCGTACCCTTCTACCCGGAATTCGCCTGGAAATGGATTGTCCGGGACACGGCGCCCGGCCAGGTCTACAGCGGCATGCTCACGGACGAGGGCAGGGAGGAGTTGAAGGAGATCTGTGACTACTGGGGTAATTCCTCTCTCCACCACAGGTTGCGCAAATACCTTCCCGATGAACTGAAGGAGGTTTTCTGGATCTTCAACTGGGAGTCGAGCACACCCAACTACGAGAAGATCCTCGGGGTCGGCCTGAAAGGGATCCTGGAGGAGGTCCGGCAGAGGAGAGAGAGACTGGACGAGGAGTACATGGCCGAGTCGATGACCGGCATGGACTTTGTGAGGAAGCGGGACGAACTGGACGGCATGGCGCTGTCCCTGGAAGCGGCGATTCGGTGGGCAAGAAGGTATGCGGAGCTGGCGCGGGAAAAGGCAGAGAAGGAAACCGACCCATCGCGCAAGCAGGAGCTGTGGAAGATCGCCGACACTTGCGAATGGGTTCCGGAGAAACCGGCACGTACCTTCCATGAGGCCCTGCAGAGCTACTGGCTCATTCATCTGATCATCAACTTCCTCGAGATACCGATGGTGGGTACCGGAATCCGGTTCGACCAGGTTATGAACCGGTTCTACGAGAAGGACGTAGAGGAGGGCAGGATCGACAGGAACCAGGCCCAGGAACTGGTCGAGTTTCTGATCGTGAAGTTCCAGGAGACCGGCTTTTTGCACGCACCGCTCTGGTCCGGGTTTGGTGGCGGCACCCTGGGGTACCAGACGGTGACGCTCGGTGGTGTGGATTCGCAGGGCAAGGACATCACGAGCGAGATGAGCTACATCTTTCTGGATGCAGTGAAGACCGTGCGGGCGATCGTCCCACCCCTCGCGCTGCGCTGGCACGACGACATGCCCGAGAAACTCATCAAGAAGGCGATCGAGGTCCTTGCCTCCGGGATGCCCCAGCCGGCGATCTTCAACGACAAGGTGAACCTCCCGCGACTGGTCGAGCTGGGATGCTCGATTGAGGACGCCAGGCAGTATTCGATCAACAACTGCATGGTGCCCACGATTCCGGGCAAGAACTTCAATCACATCTCGGCCTGGGCGGCCGGTGTGCCCCTTCCCATGTGCCTGAATGCGGCTCTCGACATCCCGGACCCGATTCCCTTCTACAAGAATGCGGGGCCGAACAAGATCGACCCGGCGACGATACCCTCCATGGATGCACTGCTCGACGCCACGGTGGAGAACTACAAGTGGGTGATCCATCGGCTCGTGCTCATCGGGAACATCTCCGATGCCCTGTACAAGGAGTACGCACCACGGCCCTTCCTTTCCACCCTGATCGACGATTGCATCGACAGGGCCCAGGATGTGCGGGACTGGAACTACCAGCCCGACTACCGGGACGTGACCCTCTTCGGCCTCAACACGGTCGCCGATTCCCTGGCCGCCATCAAGAAGGTGGTTTTCGACGACAAGAAGGCGTCCATGGGGGAGTTGGTCGAGGCCATGCGAAACAACTGGCAGGGGCACGAGAAGCTCCGGAGGATTTGCCTGGAGGCCCCGAAGTTCGGGAACGATGACGACTATGTGGATCTGCTTTCCCTGGAGTTTGCCAAGAGAGTCTCCGAGGAGACCATGAAGTGCAAGACGAATCTCGGGTCCCCCGTCATCCCGGATGGGACCGCGTCGACGGTCTGGTGGAGCTTCGGCCGCGTTTGCGCCGCAACCGCGGACGGCAGGCTGGCTGGGGATCCCTTCAACGATGGGACCATCTCCCCGATGACGGGCAGGGACAAGAAGGGCCCCACCGCGGTCTTGAAGTCCGTCTCCAAGGTGGATCCCATGAAAACATGGAATCACCTCTTCAACCAGACCGTTGTCCCCGAGTATCTCACGGGTCACAATGCCGAACTCTTTGCTCAATACCTGAAGACCTTCGCCGATCTGGGGATTCACCACATTCAGTTCACCACCGTGGGCAGGGACCTGATGCACGACGCGCAGAAACACCCGGAGGCCTATCCGAACCTGATGGTGAGGGTGGCCGGCTTTGCCGCATATTTCATAGATCTCGACAAAAACCTCCAGGAGGCGATCATCGACAGAACGCCCCAGAGCGCAGGCTCTGCACTGTGAGAGAAATGGCTGTCGCGCATAGAGAGAGTGATGCCGGCGCCCCGAAGGGCCGGATCTTCAGCATGCAGCGGTTCAGCATCCAGGACGGGCCCGGGATCCGAACCACGGTCTTCGTCAAGGGCTGTCCCTTGCGATGCGCATGGTGCTCGAACCCGGAGTCCCAGAGCCTGCACCCCGAAATCATGGTCAGGCGACAGAAGTGTGAAGGGTGTGGACAATGTTCGCAGGCCTGCCCCTCAGACGCCATTGCCTTGGTTGAGGGTCTGGTCACGATCGACAGGGCGCGGTGTGATCTCTGCATGGACTGCGTGGAGGCCTGCCCCACGGGCGCACTCGAGTTGAGCGGTGAGGAGATCACGATCGAGGAGGCGGTTCACGAGTGTTGCCAGGACGAGCCCTTCTATAAGAACTCGGACGGAGGCGTGACGCTGTCGGGCGGGGAGCCCCTCTACCAGCCGGAGTTTGCCCTGCATTTCCTGAAGGCATGCAAGGACAAGTCTCTGAGCACAGCCCTCGACACCTGCGGGCACGCTCCATGGGAGGTGCTCGAGGAAATCCTCGCGTACACGGATCTGGTCCTGTTCGATGTGAAGCACCTGGATCCCGAGATGCACCGCAAGGGGACGGGCGTGGAGAACGACCTCATCCTTGCGAATCTGAGGAACACGATCGACTCCCGAAAGGCAAGAGTGTGGATACGGATTCCCCTGATTCCGGGCTACAATGATTCCGAAGAACATGCCCGGGCCGTGGCGAGCCTACTGGCAAAGACGCCCGTGCAGAAGATTTCGCTCCTCGCCTACCACGAGTGGGGCAAGCCCAAGTACGGCTTCCTTGGTAAGGACTACCCGTTTGAGGGGGAGGCCTCGGAAGATCAGGAAAGAGTAGAGAGACTGAAGGGTATTATTGAAGCAGACGGGCTCTCCGTCACGATCGGCCATTGATGTCATTCATGGGAACATCTGCGGTTCTTCGGTAGATGTTGGGAGAACCTCCAGATCGGTAAACGGAACAAGGCGAAAGGGCAAAGGGCAAAGGCGAAAGCGGAATGATACGAGAGCTTCGACGCTTCTTCTTTCGCCTTGACCCTTTCGACTTTCGCCTGCCGCTCAAAGCACATTAGGAGGCTAGCCAAGACATGGCAAGACCGAAAACAGTCTCTGACGAGGAGGGCAAAAGCCCTCCAAAGGGAAGCACGCGAGAGCGGCCTTTTCCTCCGGGCCGCATCAAGATTGCCAACGCATTCGTCTCCCTCCTCGAGCAGAAGGAATTCTGCTCGATCACGACCGCAGAGATCGCCAAGAAGGCCGGGATCACCGAGGCACTCATCTACAAGTACTTCGAGGACAAGAGAGGCCTTCTGCATCAAGTCCTCAAGGAATATCTCGAACAGTACCTCGTTCAGTTCGAGAGGGACCTGAAGGGGATCAAAGGGGCCTTGAACAAGATCCGGAAACTGATCTGGGGCCACATCAGCGTCTATTCTGCCAACAGGGTCTTCGCAAGAATCCTGTTTCTCGAAGTGCGGAATCACCTCGACTACTACAGCAGTGACACGTACCAAATCATCAAGGCATACAGCAAGATCCTGTTGGAGATCATCGAAGAGGGCGTTCGCGACGGGGAGATTCGAAGCGACGTGCCACCGAAATTGATCCGGCAGGTCATCTTCGGGAGCATCGAGCACGTGTGTCTCACAGGGGTGATCTTCAAGGGCGAGATCTCGCCCGATGACCTGACGGAAGATCTCTGTAAGTTTGTCTTCAGAGGAATTGAACCTGTAGGCAGTTAGCTGGAGGAAGTGGATGGATTTTGAGCTGACCGAAGATCAGAAGATGCTAAAGGAAACCGTGGCAAGGTTCGTGAACAACGACGTGATCCCCCTGGCCCCGGAGCTCGACGAGGCGGAAAGGTTCCCGGTGGAGAGTTTCAAGGCCATGGCGGAGATGGGCCTCTTCGGGATCTCCATCCCGGAGGAACATGGCGGAAGCGGAGCCGACTTCCTTTCCTGTGTCCTCGTTATGGAGGAGTTGTCCCGGGGATGCGTCGCCACGGCAAACACTTACGGCGCCCATGCGATTCTGTGCACGGAGAACATCTACCGGAACGGGAACGAGGCGCAGCGGCGGAAGTACCTCCCCGACCTGATCAACGGGAAGACCATCGGTGCTCTTTGCATTACCGAACCCGAGGCCGGCTCCGATGCCATGTCCCTGCGGACCCGGGCCGTGAGAAAGGGAGACAAGTACATCCTCAACGGGACCAAGATGTTTATCACGAACGGACCGGTGGCGGATGTGGCCGTGGTCTACGCCAAGACCGACCCGGAGGCCGGGCCCAAGGGCATCACGGCCTTTATTGTCGAGAAGGGTTTTCCTGGGTTCTCTACAGGGAAGACGCTCAAGAAGATGGGGGTGCGGGGTTCGCCCACGGGGGAGCTGATCTTCGAAGACTGCGAGGTGCCCGCGGAAAACGTCCTCCTTGAGGAAAATAAAGGGGTTCGGGTCCTCATGAGCGGCCTCGACCGGGAGAGGATCGTGTATGCGATCTCCCCCATCGGCACTGCGCAGGGAGCCTTTGATGAAGCCCTCAAGTACGCCACCGAGCGAAAGCAGTTTGGGGCCCCCATTGCGAGCTTTCAAATGATCCAGGAGATGCTGGCCGACATGGCTACGGACATCCAGGCCGGGCGGATTCTGGCCTATTGGGCCGCCACCCTGTGCGAACACAAAGAGCGGGTGCGGTTGGAGGCCTCCTACGCCAAGCTGTTCTGCTCCCAGGCGGGGATCCGTGCCGTGGACAAGGCCCTGCAGATCTTCGGCGGATACGGTTTCATCAAGGAGTTCCCTGTGGAGAGGATGTACCGTGACGTGAAGGGCATCGAGTTCGGTGCAGGGACCACCCAGATTCAGAAGTTGATCATTGTAAGAGAACTGTTGAAACAAATGGGAGCCGGCTGAAAAGCAGGTGTCCGGTATTAGGCCACCGTCCCTCGGGCACGGGCACGGGAGGGGTTGGGTATGGAACAGGTCTTCACTACCAAGATAACGGAAATGCTGGGTATCGACCACCCTATCCTCTGCGGCGGGATGCAGTGGATCAGCCGGGCGGAATTCGTGGCCGCCATCTGCAATGCCGGGGGCCTTGGGTTCATCACGGCCGAGTCCTTCGAGACGGCCGAGGATTTCCGGGAGGAGATCCGGAAGATGCGGGATCTCACAGACAAGCCCTTCGGCGTGAACATATCCATGCTTCCCGAGTTCAAGGTCCAGGAAAGGACCACGGCCTTCTGCGACGTCGTATGCGAGGAGGGGATCCTCGTCGTGGAGACGGCGGGACGGAACCCGGAGCCCTTGATGCCGCAGCTCAAAGAGGCAGGGGTCAAGGTGATCCACAAGGTCACGAGCCTTCGGCACGGGGAAAAAGCGCAGGCAGCGGGCGTGGATGCGATCACATTCATCGGGTTCGAGGCGGGCGGCCACGTGGGTATGGATGATGTGGCCTCCTTCATCCTGATCCCTCTTGCCGCATCCCGCCTGAAAGTGCCCGTCATCGCCGGCGGATCGATCTCGAACGGCAGGGGGCTTCTGGGGGCTCTGGCCATGGGGGCCGAGGCGGTCCTGATGGGGACCCGGTTCATGGTCACCGAGGAATGCCCGATTCATCCGGCCGTGAAGGAACGGGTCGTACAGGTAGGCGAGAAGGAAACGGCCCTGGTCATGCGATCGATTTTCAACCCGATGCGTTGCCTCAAGAACAGCCTTGCAGAGGAAGTGATGGCCATGGAGGAGAGGGGTACGACCCTGGAAGAGATCCTCGTCAAGGTGGCCGGCGGGAAGGGGAAGAAGGCATACGAAATCGGGGACCCGGAGATGAGCCCGATCCCCTGCGGACAGATTGCGGGGCTGATCGATTCGATCCTGCCGGTGAAAGAGGTCATCCACGGGATGGTTGCCGAGGCCGAAGAGCTTCGCGGCCGGCTCAACCGGATGGCTTCCTGAAACCGCCGGGGACCGGGTGGAGATTTCCGCCAAGGCATGGTAAGAAGCAGGCCAACGAAAGGGGCACTTCTTTTTCGGGAATCAAGATAAGTCGGGGCGAAAATGATGAACCGAAAAGGCTCGAAGTGGATTGGCGTCTTTTGCTTGGTGTGCCTCGTCGGATGGGCGGGAAGTGCCTGGGCCGTCTACGTCGATGAAGCGAGAACCCTGGAGTTCGTCGGTAAGTTACAGACAAGAACCTCCATCCGACTGCAGCACTCGGAGGGGTTCACGTACCCGCACGACATCGCCGCGGGTAACCTGGTGCAGTGGCGAAACCTGGCCGTGTTCGAGATCAACCACGACCTGAAGAACCTCACCTACGATCTCGATATCCTGTATCCCCTCAAGGCCCTGGACATCAGTGCGAAATACCATATCGTGGGCCGCTTCATGTACGAGGCGATCTACGACGTGGGCCCCCAGGCCTTCCAGGATGTCCGGGACAATGACAAGGAGAACATCGACAAATTCAAGGCGCAATACGACCTATGGGAGTGCTACTTTGATTTCTCCCGGGGGCCGCTCTTTCTCCGGCTCGGCAAGCAGAACCTGGCCTGGGGGGAGACCGACACCTTTCGCCTGCTCGACGCCATCAACCCCTTGGACAACACCTTCGGAGGGCCCTTCGAGGACCTGGACGACCGGCGGATCCCCCTGTGGATGCTTCGGGGGAGCTACAATCTCAGAGGCATCGGGCCGATCTCGTCGGCCATGATCGAGGCCTTCTGGGTGCCGGGCAACTGGGATGTGAGCGTCGCGCCTTACGCGCCTTGGGGCACGGCCTACGCGGCTCCGATCGCGGATACGGGCATGAGGAGGTTCCAGGTAAGGCCCGGCAAGAAGATGTCCAACAGTCGGTGGGGCGTCCGCCTGATGGGCGTTCTGGGGAACAACCTCAACTTGAGTGTCGCCCACTACAAGACATTTCTGGACATGCCCACGGCCCGGTTGGGGGTGGAGCCGGGAACGCAAGTCGTCACGGGGACGAGCGCCTTGTTTCAGGAACTGATCTGGGAGGATGTGCAGATCACGGGCGGCTCGTTTAACTTCTGTGACCCCCATACGGATATCATCTTCCGCGGAGAGGTGGCCTGGTTCTGGGACGAGGCCATATTCATCCCAGAAGAGAATCTCAAGATCTCCGACGAGTTCATCCCCATGCCGCCTGCCCTTGTCGATCTGATCAGCGAGTTGACCGGGACGGATTTGAGGGAACTCGGAATCACCGCGCTGCCGATCAACCCCACGGGCGGGACGGTTCCCCATGAGAATGTCCTCCGGTACATGATCGGCTTCGACAAGTATCTGTGGCTCCGCTGGTTGAACCCGCGCACCACCTTCATGATATCCGGTCAGTATTTCGGGCAGTGGATGACCGACTACGATGCCCGCCAGAAACAGCTCCTGTCGCTCTATCCCAAGCCCCTCGATTTTGTGGGCCTCCGGGAGACGGAGCACACGTTTACGTTCCTGGCGCGAACGAACTACATGAACGGTGTCATCAACCCGCAGGTGGTCGTGGCCTACGACGTGCGCGGCGCGTGGCTGTTCATGCCTTCGATCATGTTCCTTCATGAGCCCTTCCGGTTCAATATCAGCTACAACGGCGTCTACGGTGCCTTCACCAACTTCGGTGCCTTCAAGGATCGAGACCAAATCTCGTTTATGTTTACCTACCTTTTGAACTAGCCGCAGCGCGTGTTTCAACCACGACGAAGACTGCGGGAAAGCTGCTCGAGGAATCCACGGGGCAACAGATGAACGCCAAGATCAAACCACCGATGGAATGGCCAAAGACGGGAGCGGTCACCGTACGATACGAAGACGAGGTCCAGGAGGTCTGGGCGAGCCGGTACGGAAGCCTGACGGAGCTCGCGAAGGAAGGGGTCGCCAAGTTCGGTGACCGGGAGATGTGGTTCTTCCCGGATTTCGGCATCCGATGGACCTACAACGAGTTCGACACGGTGGTGAACAACGTCGCCTACGGGCTGCACGAGACCTACGGCATCCGGAAGGGCGACCGGGTGGCCATCATGGCCACCAACATCCCGGAGGCCTTTGTCGGTTACCTCGCCCTTTCTCAGATCGGGGCCATTTCGGTCATCATCAACGCCAGGCTGGCCGCCGAGGAGGCGGAGCGCCAGTTCGAGGACTCGGGTTGCGCGGCGGCCATCATCGAGGGCGCGCTCTGGGAGAGGATGAAGACGATCACGGGCAAGCTTCCGACCCTTCAGAGCCTCTTCGTGACAGGTGCGGAAGGAGGGGCCGGGGCCATCCCCTTCTCCGGGCTGATGGAAAAGAAGGCGCCCCGGGAAGTTCTCGTCGATGTTTCCGAAAGAGACATATGCAGCCTCATCTACACCTCCGGCACAACAGGCAGGCCGAAAGGCACGATCACCCTCCACCGTGGCGTGGTCAACAACGCCATGAACGGCATCAGCCTGATGGAGGGGGTGTACGACACGGGGGACAAACCGGAGGACATCAAACAGCTCATCATTACCCCCTTCTTCCACGTGACCACCCTCCACACGCTGATCAACAACGCGCTGCTCGGGTCGACCTCGGTGGTGTTGTCCACCTTCAAGGCGGATCAGGCGATCGACGTGATGATCGACGAAAGGATCGCCTCCCTGCCGATCGTGACGGCCATGTACTGGCTCTTCAAGCTGCAGCCCCGATATCCGGAGCTCGTGAAGGCAGGCGCACTCCGGTACATCAGCCAGGGCGGGTCTCCCATGGCTCCGGAGATGTGCACCCAGCTGGCCGAGGAGTTCCCGAACGCAAAGATTGCCAACGGCTACGGCTTTACGGAAGGGGCCTCCATCGGCTGGCTCCTGCTGATGGCCGGCGGTTGGGACGCCATGCTGGCCAAGCCGGGAACGGTGGGGGGAACGCTGGGAAACAGCCGTGTGAGAATTGTGGACGATCAAATGCGAGACGTTCCTCGCGGGGAGCCGGGCGAGATCCTGTCCTCGAGCCCGGGGATCAGCCCCGGGTACTGGAACCTGCCCGAAGAGACGGCCGCGGCCTTCTTTGTCGACCAGGACGAACGAAGGTGGTTCCGGTCGGGCGATATCGGGTACATGGACGAGGACGGCTACACCTTCATCGTGGACCGGATCAAGAACATGATCTGTCGGGGCGGCGAGAATGTTTACTGCGTAGAGTTGGAGAACCTGCTCAGCCAACACCCCAAGGTCATGGAGGCGGGCGTCGTGGGTGTGCCGGACAACGTCCTGGGCGAGAAGATCAAGGCGGTCATCTGGCCGATGCCGGGGGAAAAGCTGACCGTGGAAGAGGTGAAGGAATTCTGCAAGGGACGGATCGCCGATTACAAGGTCCCGGATTACGTGGCGTTCACCGAACTGCCGCTTCCCAGGAACCCGGGCGGAAAGATCTTGAAGAAAGAGCTTTTGGACAAGTAAGCATATGTCATCCCATAGTGAGTAATTCATTCACGGATTTTGGTGATCCGTGGGGAGGGGCAAAATGACGAGAAGGCCGACGTACCTGCGAGTATTCCTGGTGAGCCTTTTGTGTCTCGTGTCCGTGACCTCCACCGTTACGGCCGACGTGGTTCCCGGGGATGTGATCGACAGCTCGAACTGGCAGAAGGCGGAAGGCCTGCTGCCCAAGCCTGTGCTCGACTGGGTGAAGAGGGGCGAATTCATCTTGAACATAGGCGAACTCGACGTAGAAGACCCCACCAAGATCCGGTCCGACTACGTCCTCGAGGCCTTTGAGACGAATCGCGGCAAGTATGGGATCGACGAGAACGGCGGGGTCGTAGACAAGAAGAGCGGCGAGTTGGCCAAGTGCCTCGTGGGCTTTCCATTCACCGACCTCGACCCGGAAGACCCGGTGGTCGTGGAAAAGCTGATGTACAACCATCAGTACGGTCAGCACGTAAATGGGTTTTTCAAGTTCCGTTTCCAGCTCATCTGGGTCAGCGACAGAGGCTTCGAACGGGAGGTGGATGCCGACTGGCAGGGGGCGTCGATGACGGGCTTCCCGGAGGCACTGAAGCTCCGCAACTCGGCAGGTGTGGAGAAGTATTCGATCCTTGTCGTCCGAAAGCCTTACGACCTGGCCGGCACGGCGATCATGACGCACCGCTTCCTGGACCCGACCGAGTCGGACAACACCTTCGGCTACATCCCGGCCATCCGGAGGGTACGGCGCATGAGCTCGGCCAACCGCTCGGACGCCTTCATCGGCTCGGACGAATGTGTGGACGATGTCAACGGGTACGACGGGAAGGTGCCGGCCTTCGATTGGAAGCTGTTAGGCGTGCAGGAGGCCCTCCTGGCGTTCCTGCCCGGCGTCTATCCTTTTGTGCAGAATCGTTACGGCGAGTGGCAGACCACCAAGGAAGTCAACCGCGTGATCTACGGATACGAGAAGGAAGGTTGGCAGGGCGCTCCGTGGGCCCCCACGAACCTCGTCTTCGTGAAGCGTCCCGTCTACGTCATCGAGATGACACCGAGAGACCGCTATTACAACTACGGGACCCACCACATTTGGGCAAGCCCGGAGACGTACGCATGCCCCTACAAGGTGGTCAACGATCGGGCCGGTCAGTACTGGAAATCCCTGTACATGGTCAATACCTTTGTTCAGAGCGCGGACAAGAAGATGGCCGTGATCGCCGTGCCGGGCCAGAACGTGATCGACGAGCGATACAAGCACGCCACGATTACGCAGATTCTCAGCCCGGACAATCCCTGGACCATGAAAGCACGGCTGAACCTGGATGACTTCTCAATGGCCGGCTTCCAGAAATTCTGCAAATAGTCCCGGCGATAATCCCTTCGTGAAGTGCTGCGGGGTCCCTGTTTCCCGGGACCCCCTTTTCTCCGGATTTGCAGGTGATCGCGGCCCCACACGGATGACAGCAGAAGGAGAGGGTTCTCATGAGTGAGGCGAATGCGGGAAAGGGTGGCCAAGTAACCTACGACCGACAGGGTCATGTCGGGACGATCACCCTGAACAGGCCTGACAAAAGGAATGCACTGAACCCCAGGGTGTGGGATGCCCTGGACGAGGCGATTGCTCAGGCGGAACAGGACGCAGAGGCTCGGGTCGTTCTGCTCCGAGGGGAGGGGAAGTCCTTTTGTGCCGGCCTCGACCTGAGCCCGGACAACGAGCTTTTTTCCCTCGTTACCGATACGCCGAGTGCGACAAACAAGGTGGTGTTCTACCGGGAGGTCCGGAGGGTTCAGGCGATTCACACTCGCCTGGAAAAGCTCGTCAAGCCGACGATCGCGGTCATGCAGAGGCACTGCCTGGGGGCCGGGTTGGAGCTGGCCCTGTGCTGCGACATCCGGCTCTGTTCCGAGGGGACGCTGTTCGCCCTGCCGGAGGCAAGGCTTGCCTTCATCTCCGACATCGGGGGGTTGCAGCGATTGACCAAGGTTGTTGGGCCGGGCTACGCGCGCGAGATCTCCTTCCGGGCACACCAGTTCGATTCCCGGAAGGCGCAGGCGATCCACCTCGTGAACGAAGTCTACCCGGATGAGGAAACCCTGATGGCCAAGGCCCAAGAGATGGCCGAGGAGATCGCCGGGAACCCGCCGCTTGCCGTCCAGGGCGCCAAGGAGGTCTTTCTTTTCGACGAGGAAGTCACCCTGGAAGAGTCCCTCGAGTACAATGCGGCAAGATCTGCGATGGTCGTGCCCTCGGAAGACATGAAAGAGGCCATTTCCGCGTACCTGGAGAAACGAAAAGGAACATTCAAAGGCGCGTGATTCAGGAAAAAACTTCGGCTATTGGCTGTTAGCTATTAGCTGTTAGCTCCCAACCCTTCCACCGTCATGGGCTCCGCGAGGGAGGGGCGGTGGGCTAACAGCTAATAGCTAACAGCTTCTTTTCATACAGCTCTTGAAAGGGGGTACGTATGGCAGACTATGATGTAGTTGTCGTTGGCGCCGGTAACGCAGGCATGACCGCCTCGGCCGCGATGGCAAAGAAGGGCCTGAAGGTCCTGCTCCTGGAGAAACACAACATACCGGGGGGCTGCGGAACGAGCTTCTGCCGTGGACGGTTCGAGTTCGAGGTTGCCCTGCATCAGCTGAGCGGGATGGGGGCGCCGGAAAATCCGGGCCCCCTGCGGATGATGCTCCAGGAACTCGGGGTGATCGACGATCTCGAGTTCGTGGAGATCCCGGAACTGTTCCGGGTCGTTATGCCGGGCACGATCGATGTGAGGCTCGAGACAGACAAGGCGCAGGTGGTGGCCGAGCTTCAAAGCCACTTTCCCAAGGAGAAGGAAGGCATCGAGAAGTTCTTCGATCTGGTCTTTGCGTTCTCGACCCAGATGCTCTCGGTCTTCTACTTCAACGATCCGGATGCAACCCGCGAGAAATACCCCATCCTGTACGAGTACGGCTTCAAGAACTGCGAGGAGGTGCTCGACAGCTTTTTCTCGGATCCCCTGCTCAAGGCGGTAGTGAGCGTCTACTGGGGCTACCTCGGGCTGCCCCCCAACCGCTTGTCCTTTGCCTACCTGGCCATCCTGTACTTCAGCTTCATCGAATTCAAGGCCTATCACGTGAAGGGCGGATCTCAGGCCATGTCGAATGCGATCGTCAACAAGTTCCTCTCCTATGGCGGCGAGGTCCGGTTCAACTGCGGTGTGCAGAAGATCGAGGTGGCGGAGGGCGGAGTGAAGGGCGTCGTGACCGAGCACGGCGATGCGATCTCTGCGAAATGCGTCTTGTCCAACGCATCGCCGGTGGCCACGTACCTGCAGCTCATCGATCCTGAACACGTGCCCGATCAAGTGCACATCGAGATGAGAGGCCGGAGCTTGAGCATGTCCGGCTTCACCCTCTACATGGGGCTCGACTGTGAGCCCGGGGAACTGGGCATCCAGGACTCCACGAGCTTCATCATGTCCAATACCGAAATCGGGGACAAGGTGTACGATCAGATGCGACAACTCCGGGTGGAGGACGACCTGATGGTGCTCAGCTGCTACAACATCGCGAATCCGGACTTCTCTCCGAAAGGGACCAGCCAGGTAAGCCTGGTCACGCTTAAATCCGGCGAACCCTGGCTTCGTCTCCCCCCGACCGACTACTTCCGGGAGAAGTACCGCTCTGCGGACAACATGATTCGTACCCTCGAGAAGGTGTACCCGGGAATTCGCGATCGTGTCGAAGAGCTCGAGGTGGGCACACCCCTGACCCACATGCGTTACCTCGGCCACCCGGCAGGTGCGATCTACGGCTTCGAACAACAGATGAAGGATTCTCTTTTCTTTCAGCCGGGGGGTGCATCACCGATCCATGGCCTGCATTTCGCCAGCGGCTGGGCAGGTGATCCGGGGTTCCAGCCTACCCTGGAGGCCGGTAAGGCAGCGGCCAAGTCCATCCTGAAAGAACTCGGTGCGTAACAAGGGGGGAAAAGATGAGCAAGCCCGTTTTCGTAGATTTTGACGGCTACCAGCAGATTGCCGATGCGGTCGATGTGAGCAGGAAGCTCGGAGCCAATTTCACAGCCAGCCGGGATCTTTCGGATCAGTACATCAAGCAGTTGCATCCGCCCAAGATGCGTCTTCGGGTGACGGACATCTTTGACGAGACGGCGAGTACGAAGACGCTTCGGTTTGTTGCCGAGGACCCCCCACTGCCTCCCTTCCAGGCGGGCCAGTACATCGCCCTGGCCGTGGAGATCGACGGGGTCAGGACCAGCCGGCCCTACAGCATGGCGTCTCCACCGAACCAGCACGGTTTCTACGACATCACCGTGCGACGGGTCGAGGACGGCGTGGTGTCCAACTATCTTCTTGACAGCGTCAAACCGGGAGATGTGCTCGAGAGCTCGGGGCCCGTGGGGGAGTTCTACCACAACCCGATCTTCCACAAGCAAACCATGGTCTGCATCGCAGGCGGGTGCGGCATCACCCCCTTCATGAGCATGATTCGTGAAATCCTGGAATGCGGCCTCGATCGCACGGCCCATCTGTTCTACGGGAACAAGGACGTCGACGACGTGATCTTTCACGAGACCTTCGTGTGGCTCTCAGAGCGGTTCGAGAACTTCCATTACTACCCGGTGATCGAGGA
>RCNG010000063.1_pt1 | contig 38299 bp, 30 predicted proteins | sample 2041371 | NCBI WGS metagenome assembly RCNG01 (sample SAMN09708227, study PRJNA481090) | Marine sediment metagenome, whole genome shotgun sequencing project. | biome: marine sediment; feature: ocean; material: sediment; isolation source: Sewage treatment plant 1 marine sediment (STP1) ... | reverse complement strand
CAGTACCCGCAGGAGTTTTCCCTGGCGACCACGGTCTACGACTCCCTCGGTGTGGCGCACAACGTCTCCTTCGCCTTTGAAAAAGTGCCCGGCATGAACGAGTGGACCTGGACCGCAAGCATGGAGGGGGCCGAGACCATTTTGTCCGGCGGATCTGGACGGGTGGCCTTTGGCGAAGACGGTTCCCTGAGCAGCTTCACCTACGATGACGGGAGCGGGGGGCTGTCCTTCGATCCGAACGCCCCAGGTCAACAGGGGGCGGCCCCGGTCGTCTTGCAGTTGGATTTCGGTGAAGTCGGAGGCCTGACCGGATTGACCCAGTTCGAAGGTACCGGTGGCATGCAGTCCCTGGCCGACGGGTACGGTTCCGGTAACCTCCTGGATTTCACCATCGGCCTGGACGGCGTGATTACGGGCATTTTCTCCAACGATACCACCCAGGATCTCGCCCGGGTCGGGATCGCCCAGTTCACCAACCCCAACGGCCTGTACCGGGTTGCCAACAACACCTATCGACTGAGCGGCAATTCGGGCGACGCTCAGGAAACTTTTGCCGCCAACGACAACGGGGTGGCCATCCTGTCGGGGACCCTGGAGAACAGCAACGTCGATCTGGCCAAGGAGTTCACCGACCTGATCGTGGCGCAGCGCGCCTTCCAGGCCAATAGCAGGGTCATCACCACGGCGGACCAGGTCCTGCAGGAGCTGGTCAACCTGGTGGGCTGAGCCCGTCCCGGCCGGCCAACCGGCGTTAGGAGCTAAAGTTCATGATCAAAGTCACGAAACTAAATGGGAACGAACTGGTGGTGAACGCTGATCTTATCGAGTTCATCGAAAGCACGCCGGACACGCTGATCAGCCTGACCACCGGACGCAAGATCATGGTCCTGGAAGACCTGGACGATGTGATCCGCCTGGCGGTCGGCTACCGGACCAAGGCGCGTATCCACCCCGTTCCCACCGGGGGAACCGGTTCGGTGTTCGAAGGATGAAGGGACGGTCCGCCGTCGGGCGGGCTACCCGACGAGGCAACCGGGGAGACAGCCAGTGGACATAGCAACCATCATCGGACTGGCCGCGGCCTTCGGGTTGGTGGGGTGGTCCATCCTGGCCGGGGGCAACCTGGCGGGCTTTATCAATCTTTCGGCTGCCGCCATCGTTCTCGGCGGCACCTTTGGTTCGCTGCTGGTCCACTTTCCCATCGCTCGCATCGTCGGGCTGTTCGGAATACTCCGCAAAACCCTCGTCTACGCCCACCCGGAACCCGACATCGTCATCAACAAGATGGTCAAGTACGCCGAGCGGGCCCGCCGGGAAGGGATGCTGGCCCTGGAAGACGATTCGGAAACCGAAACCGATGATTTCCTGCGCAAGGGACTTCGCCTGGCCGTGGACGGCACGGATCCCCAGCTTCTGGAAAAGATCATGCAGACGGATCTGCAGCAGATCGAGAACCGCCACCACGAAGGCGCCCGGATCCTCGCCGCCGGCGGGGCCTTCGCCCCGGCTTTCGGGATGATCGGAACGCTCATCGGGCTGGTCAGCATGTTGTCCACCCTGTCCGACCCTGCCCAGATCGGGTCCGGCATGGCCACTGCCCTGGTCACCACCTTCTACGGGGCACTTTTGGCCAATGCGCTTTTCCTACCCCTGGCCGGCAAACTCGAGACGCGCTCCCGCGAGGAGATCCTCAACAAGGAAATGGTCATCGACGGGATCATGGCTATCCAGAGCGGCGACTCGCCCCGCATCGTCGAGGAAAAACTCAAGTCGTTCCTTTCCCCCTCCCTGAGGCGCAAGTTGGATACGGCCAAAAAGAAGGCGGCCTGATGGACCGCTGCCGATAGGAGGCCGTCTTGGCCATGAGAACCAGGAGAAGGAAACTCACCATTCGCCGCAAGGTCGACGGCTGGGTCATGACCTACGCCGACATGATGAGTCTTCTGCTGACGTTTTTCATTTTGATCGTCTCGTTCTCCTCCCTTCAACAGTCCAAGTTCAAGCAGGCTGCACAATCTCTTCAAGAGGCCTTCGGCCTGCTGGACCATCCCGAATCGGTGATCGAATTCCAGAACCCCGTGTTCCCCGACCTGCCCGATGACCCCGCCGACGCCGAGGTCTACTACGAGATGCAGGAGCTGCAACATGTCATCCTGGAAAAGGGTTTGGACCAGGAAGTGGAAATCCAGTTGCAGGAAAACGGTGTCATGTTCCGCATCCAGGCGCCTTTCCTGTTCGCCTCCGGGCAAGCCGAACTGAGGGACGAACCCCGCCAGGTCCTGGAGGAGCTTTCCTCCCTGTTCCGGAAGTTCCCCTATCTGGTCCGGATCGAAGGTCACACCGACAGCGTGCCCATCAATTCCGAACGATATCCCTCGAACTGGGAGCTCTCGGCGGCCCGCGCGGTGACGGTGGCACGATACTTTCAAGGGTTGGGCCTGCCGCCTGAAAGAATCGCGGCCACCGGATACGGGCAATACCAGCCCATCGAGGGCAATGACACCGCCCAGGGGCGGGGAAAGAACAGACGCGTGGAAATTTTCCTGCAGATGGACAAAAGGGACCTGCCGCGGGCTAACGAGCTTCCCTTCGGGAATCCCCTTCTGCAGGGCGCGGAATCCTGACAGGGAAGCGTCAAAACGGATGAAATTGGGCCGGAGCGGTTGATTACCGACCTGCACCGGGCCCGGCGGCGGACCTGACGCCGAAGCTGCAACCGACAAGGAGCAAAGGCATGGCCGACAAAAGACCCACGGCTTCGGGCGATGGGGAACAGACGAGGAAAAAGGGCATTTTGGAGAACAAGGCCGTTCTTCTGGGGGCCATCGTCATAGTCCAGGCCCTGGTGGCCATCGGTTTGACCCAGTATGTCCTGGTCCCCAAGCTGGCGGTCCAACAGGCCGCCACCGGAGGCGAATCCATCATGGAGGTGGTTTCAGACGTCCCCCACCGCGGCACCATGGTCGGCCTGGACGACATCATCGTCACCCTTGCCGGGGAATCCCGGCGGCCACGCTATCTCCGGATCAACATCACGCTCGAGGTGAAGGACAAAATCACGGCCGGATCCGTGAAGATTCGCCTGCCGCAGATGAGGGACGCCGTCATCATGACCCTTTCCGAGAAGACCGTGGAGGACCTCAGTCGTCCCGGCGGAAAGATGAATTTGCGGGCGGAGATTTTCAAGCGCCTGGACGATAGCATTTCCGGCGACAAGCTGATGAACGTGTATTTCTCGGACCTGGTCATCCAGTAGCCGGACCAAAGGGGAACCCGTGACTTCCGTCGACTACGAAAACACGAACGCCGCGCCCGGAATCCAGGAGGATTCGGACCTGGACGCCGCCCTCGATGCGGCCGAGGATCTTGCCGGGGCCGTGAATGACGGGATGGCCGTGGACCTGGAGGAGGTTCTCAATGCTTCCTCCTGTGACGAGGAGGTGGGAGACCATCCGGTCAAGTACGACTTCCATCGGCCCCACCATATCTCTCGGCCCTTTCAGCAGAATCTGCAGGCCGTAGCTGACTATTTCGCCAAGAACGGGACCATCGAGTTTACCAGCCGCCTCCGCATGGCCACGGATGTTACCTACACCGGCCTTCATCAATCGACCTACGCGGAATTCGTCGGCGAACTGCCGCGGCCGACCTGCGCGGCCATGGTGGACCTGGATCCCCTGAAGGGTCCGGCACTGATGCACATCGATCTGGGGCTGTGTTTCTCCTTCATGAAAAAACTCCTGGGCGGCCTGCCCACTGCGGAAATTACAGTGCGGGACTTCACGGAGATCGAGCGGGGGATCGTCACCGACCTGGTGGAGCGTTTTCTGGAGATGTTCCGCAAGTCCCTGTCCAAGATCGTCCCCGTGGAATCCCGGCTCAGTGCCCTGGAGAACAATCCGCACTACCTGAGCGGGATTTCCGAAGGATCCTCCCTGGTCATCCTCGGGTTCAAGATCAAACTGGATACCCTGGAGGGGCCCTTCCAAGTGGCCCTGCCGCTGTCGTCCTTCGGCCCGGTCAGGGAAATTTTCGATCCCAGTGACGTCAAGGAATCCCGCAACGGCGAAGAATTGAGGGATGACCGCCGCAAGATCCTGGACATGGTCCAGAGCAGCGGCAGTGAGCTGGTGGTCCAGCTGGGTCATTTTGAAACCAATCTCGAGACAATTCTGAACCTGTCGACCGGGGATGTCCTCGACCTGCCCCAGGCCGTGGACGCGCCGCTGGACATCCAGATTGCCGGCCGTGAAGCTTGGCAGGGTGAACCAGGGCGCGTGGGGAACAACCGGGCCGTGAAACTGATCCGGCAGCTGACCAAGGAGTAAGCCGAATGAACCACGACGACAACTATCAGGACCATCCTGAATACTCGGAAACCGGAGAGACCGGCGCCGCCGAATCCTCCACCGTGGGCACCGGCCTGCTCGAGGATGAATCCTCTTCGCTGATCCGTGATCTGGAAAGCGAGGTGACCGACACCTCAAACCTGGACCTGCTGCTCGACGTCAACCTGAAGGTTTCCGTGGAACTGGGCCGCGCCGCCCTGAAGTTCCGCGAAGTCCTGAACCTGGCGCCCGGCGCGGTGGTGGAACTGGACCGGCAGACCAGCGAACCGGTGGACATCCTGGTCAACGGTTCCCTGCTGGCGACGGGAGAAGTGGTGGTGGTGGACGACCATTTCGCCGTCCGTATCACCAAACTGCTCAACCGGGTCGAAAGGCTCAAGAAGGTCCTTTGATGGTTCTTCCCGGGGCATTCCAGCACTCCCTGGCCGCCGCCACGGTCGGCGGCGCCTTTGCCGCCGACACCGGGATTTCCTGGTGGCAGACCCTGGGCGGCCTGGTGGTGGTCTTCGGGCTGCTGCTGGTCAGCCTGAAGCTCCTGGGCAAGTGGAACCGTCGCAGCGGCGGTTCGGAGTCTTCGCTCCTGACGGTATGGAATCTGGGCCCCAAGCGGGAAATCCAGCTGCTCCGACTGGGCCAGGAGGTCCACTACATCTACCGCCACGACGGATCCATGGTCCTGCTGAAGAAAGAGGCCCTCGGCGAATACGAATCCAAGCGGGAAGCCGCGGCCGTCGCCTGATTCCTTCCTGGCCAGAATCTGGCCGCTTTTCTCCAAAAACACCTGTTTCGGGATCCATCAGGGATCAAGGCCAATCCCCGGCTTTGTTTCTGATTGTCTAAAGTGTATAAATACAACAACTTAACAGATCAGCGAGCCCATCCATCCAATCGATGAGGTGGCACGTCCATTGCCTTTCTTCCGACGGTACCAAAGGCGTCCCCTGGGCGCCGTCCATTTCCGCAGGAAGAAAGCATGCCGATCACTCGTCAAATACTGCCCCAAGGGAAATTCCCGCAATCCCTCCCGATCCGGGCGCTGCTGTGCGCTTTTATGCTGCTGGTGGTCGCTGCCGGTGGTGCCGCAGCCCAGGACACGACCCCCGCTGTCCAGGGAGCCGATCCGGTCGCACCGGTGATGACCTTGACCCTCGAGGGAGCCAACAGCCCCAAGTCCATGGACTCGGCTCTGAAAATTGTCCTGCTGATGACCGTGCTTTCCCTGGCCCCGGCCTTCCTGGTCCTGCTGACCAGTTTTACGCGGATCGTCATCGTGCTCGGTTTCCTGCGACAGGCCATAGGCGCCAACCAGGCACCCAACAACCAGATCATCATCGGCCTGGCCCTGTTCCTGACCCTGGTGGTCATGTCACCGGTTCTGCACCGGATGAACAACGACGCCATCCAGCCCTTCATGAACGAACAGATGAGCCAGGGGGAGGCTTTCGCCAAGGTCCAGGTCCCCTTGAAGGAATTCATGCTCAGCCAGGTCCGGGAAAAGGACGTGGCCCTGTTTCTGGACCTGACCGAAACGGAGGCACCGGACAGTCCGGAAGACCTGCCCATGCTGGTGGTGATCCCCGCCTTCGTCCTGAGCGAACTGAAGACGGCCTTCCAGATGGGCTTCGTCCTGTTCATCCCGTTTCTGATCATCGACATGGTGGTCGCTTCGGTCCTGATGTCGATGGGCATGATGATGCTGCCGCCGGTGCTCATCAGCCTGCCCTTTAAGATCCTGCTCTTCGTGCTCGTCGACGGGTGGTTCCTGGTCGTCAAATCACTTGTCCAGGCCTTCCAGTAGGTGGGAAAGGAATCCGTTCATGACACCCGAAACCGTGATCGAAATCGGACAGTACGCCATGAGGACGGCCATTTTCGTGGCCGGCCCCATGCTGGTCGCGGGCATGATCGTGGGTCTTGCCATCAGCATCTTCCAGGCGGCCACGCAGATCAACGAGATGACCATGACCTTCGTGCCCAAGATCCTGACGGTTTTCCTGGTCCTGATCCTGACCCTGCCCTGGGCCATCAGCCAGATGACGGGATTCGCCGAGGCGATGTTCACCCGCATCGCCAACATGTAGGAGAGGCGTGCACTTCGAAATCGACATCACCCTGATGGCGATCACCGCGGCCCTCGCGGTCCGATTTGGCGTCCTGGCGGCCACCCTTCCGCTGCTGGATATCCGCAGCGTGCCGCCGTTGTGGCGGATCGCCCTGGCCGTCAGCTTCGCTGCGGCCCTGGCGCCCGCGGTGGCGCGGTCCGTGCCCACCGGCAGCGTTTCATTGGCCTGGCCCGCTCTGGCGATGGAAGCGGTGCGCTCACTGGTGGTGGGAGCCCTGCTGGGATTCACCATCAATCTGGTTTTTACGGCCGTGCGGTACGCCGGTTCCATTGCCGGGATGCAGATCGGTTTTGCCATCGTCAACTCGTTCGACCCGATGAGCAACTCCCAGATCTCGGTCATATCGCAGTTCTATTACCTGCTGGCCGTCCTGCTGTTTTTCGTCACGGGAGCCCATCAGATCCTGGTGGCGGCCATGTTCCAGTCCTGCATCGCGGTACCTCCCTTCAGCGGGGGCGATCCGGTGGGCGGGGCCTGGTGGTTGCTCCGGGAATTCGGATCGGTATTCACGCTCGGACTGCAAATCGCCGCTCCGGTCGTGATCGTCCTGCTGCTGGTCAGCGCCTCGATGGGCGTCATCGTCAAGACCGTGCCCCAGCTCAACGTCCTGGTGGTCGGCTTCCCCATCAAAATAGGGGTGGGCCTGATCACCGTGGGACTTTCGCTCGTCTTCTACCGGCAGGTGACCACCGCGGTCATGGCCGGCATGCAGGGTCGGCTGGCAGAGTTGCTGCTGGCCATGAAATAGGAACGGGAGGTGAAAAATGGCTGAAAACGGCGGTGCTGAACGCACGGAAAAAGCGACAGTCAAACGACGGGAACAGGCTCGCGACCGGGGTCAGGTTGCCCGCAGCACCGAGGTGACCAGCGCGGTCCTGCTGGTGTTCGGCATCACGGTCCTGGTGGCCGGGTCGGGCCATGTCACCCGGGTCCTGGGGCGCAACACCATCTACCTGCTGTCCCAGGCCCACGTCCTGGAACCGGGCAACAGCTCCGCCTTGCAAGAGATCGTCGAGGGCAATCTGGAAGTGCTGCTGGTGGCCCTGGCTCCTTTGCTGGTGGCCGTGCTCATCGCCGCTGTGGGCGCCAACGTTATGCAGGTCGGATTCCACGTCAGCTCCAAGGCCATCGCCTTCCGGACGGAGAAGCTGAATCCCTTGACGGGGATGAAACGGTTTTTCCAGAAGTCCACCTGGTTCGACATGGGCAAGCATCTATTCAAGATCCTGGCAATCGGCCTTCTGGCCTGGGTGACGGTGAAGGGTCTGCTGGAACACCTGACCGGAACACCGATGCTGCCCCTGGTCGCCATTGTCGATGTCGCCAGAAACGATTTTGTCACCCTGATGACCAAACTTCTCCTTTTCATGGTGGTACTGGCCATCGGGGATTGGATCTGGCAAAGGCGACGCCACGAGGAAAACCTGAAGATGACCCGGCAGGAAGTGAAAAAGGAGAACAAGGACATCGAGGGTGATCCCCAGATCAAGGCCAGGGTGCGCGGGCTGCAGTTCGAAATGGCCCGACGGCGCATGCTGGCCGATGTCCCGACCGCCGACGTCGTGGTCACCAACCCGACCCACTTCGCCGTCGCCCTGAAGTATGTCCCCGGTTCCGCCTCCCCGAAGGTGGTGGCCAAGGGTCAGGACCATGTCGCTGTGATGATTCGCAAGGTGGCCCGCAAGGCGCGCGTTCCAATTCTCGAAAACAAACCCCTGGCCCGCGCCCTTCACAAGGAAGTGGAAGTGGGGACCCCGATTCCCGAAAGCCTGTACCAGGCCGTGGCCGAGGTGCTGGCCTACGTGTACCGCCTCAGGACGGCCTAGGTAAGGCGTCCGGCAAGGAGACCGAGTTTTGCAGCAGGATCAAGTCATCGACAGGGACCTGGTGCTGGCCAACAGCAACGTGCTGAGCGCCGGCGCCGTGCTGGTCATCCTGGGCCTCATGGTTATTCCGGTGCCGCCGGTTCTGCTGGACCTCATGCTGACGTTCAGCATCGCCTTTTCGGTGACCGTGCTGCTGGTCTCCCTCTACATCAAACAGCCGCTGCAGTTCAACAGCTTTCCGTCGCTGCTGCTCATCCTGACCCTGATGAGGCTCTCGCTGAACGTGGCCTCCACCCGGTTGATCCTCAGCCGGGGGGAAGCCGGCCAGGTGATCCAGAGTTTCGGCGACTTCGTGGTGGGCGGGAACTACGTGATCGGTGTGATCGTGTTCACCATCCTGGTGGTCATCAACTTCATGGTGATCACGAAAGGGTCTGGGCGCATCGCCGAAGTGGCCGCCCGCTTCACCCTCGACGCCATGCCCGGCAAGCAGATGGCCATCGACGCGGACCTCAACGCCGGCCTGATCAACGAACGCCAGGCCCGCGCCCGGCGCCAGGAGATCGCCCAGGAAGCCGAATTCTTCGGGGCCATGGACGGCGCCAGCAAGTTCGTCAAGGGCGACGCCATCGCGGGCATCATCATCACCATCGTCAACATAGCCGCCGGATTCGTAGTGGGAATGCTGCAGATGGGGATGACCGCGGGAGAATCCCTGAGCCGATTCACGGTCCTGGCCGTGGGCGACGGACTGGTCAGCCAGATTCCCGCCCTGCTGGTGTCGACCAGCGCCGGTCTGGTGGTGACCCGGTCCAGCGGGTCCCTGAACCTGGGGCAGAGCGTGACCCTGCAGATCTTCCGTCAGCGAAAGGCCCTGTTCCTTTCCGCTACAGCCATGCTGGTTCTGGCGATGATCCCGGGCCTTCCGACCGGACCATTCCTGTTTCTGTCGGTGACCACCGCTTTGGCCGGGTTTTTCATGGGCCGCAAGGTCAACGAATACGACGAGAACCAGGCCCGACAGGACCAGATGGAAGCCCCGGATTCCCCGGACCACACCGAAGAACCTGAAGGGATCAGGTCCGAGGATCTGTTTGTGCTCGACCGGTTGGAACTGGAAATCGGCTACGGCCTCATTCCCCTGGTGGACGAAACCCGGGGTGGCGATCTGTTGCATCGGGTCGGCAACATCCGGCGCCAGGTGGGGTCCGAGCTGGGGATCTTCATTCATCCCATCCGCGTTCGCGACAATCTCCAGCTGGGCGCCCAGCAGTACATCATCAGGTTGAAAGGCGTCGAGATCACCCGCGCCGAGTTGATGCCCGACCATCTGCTGGCCATGAACACGCGGCCGGACACGGGGTCGATCGAAGGCACGCCCACCACCGAACCGGCCTTCGGTCTGCCCGCGGTGTGGATCGAACGGGACCACAAGGCCTCGGCGGAACGGGAAGGGTTCACGGTGGTGGAGCCACCCGCGGTCCTGGCCACTCACCTTTCCGAGGTGATCCGCAGCCATGCCGACGAACTGCTCAGCCGGCAGGACGTCAAGGACATGTGCGAAACGGTGCGAGAATTCGCTCCTTCACTGGTGGAAGACCTCATCCCCGACAAGGTGCCTGTCAATTCCCTGCACAATGTGCTGCGCTCCCTGCTACATGAACGCGTTCCCGTGCGGGACATCGTGACCATTCTGGAGAGCCTGGCCAACTATGGCGGGATGACGCCCGGTACGGATTTTCTGGTGGCCAAAGTGCGTGAAGCCCTGGGCCGGTCCATCACTTCCCTCTACGCTGAAAACGGGGGACTGCTTCACGTGGTGTCCCTGCATCCGGAGACAGAACACGTCCTGATGTTGGCCAGCCGCGATTCCGAACAGGCCGGCGGAGTGATCCTCGATCCAGGTTTCACCCAGGAATTCCTGACCCGTCTGGAAACCGTCCTGCGCGCCGCCTACGCAGGAGGGCCGCAGCCCGTCCTGCTGGTGCCCACGCCCATTCGACTTTTCGTGAAAAGACTCGTGGAACCGACTTATCCCAATTTGGCCGTCATGGGCTACACCGAAGTTTCGAGTTCGGTGACCATTCAGTCGGCCGGAACGGTGGTGACCCATGGAATACCTCAGGAACAGCACGCCGCAGGCTGATGCCGGCCGGGTCGTGGTGAGCGGGGCGACCCTCGGCGAGGCCTTCAAGAACGTGAAGGCCCGGTTCGGACCCGACGCCGTGATCGCAGGATCCCGCACCCGGAACTATTCCGATGAAGAGGGACGGGCAACGGCCCCGATGGTCGAAGTGACGGTCGCCATCGGCGGGGGAAACCATCAGCTTCCCCTGGGAAAGGAATTTCCTGAAAGAGGGCTGACCGCTGAAATCCGTTACGAGGTGGATCGACTCGAGCGCATGGTCGAGGACATCATCAAACCTCGTGAGGATGGCACCCCGCAGGAACCGGTGAATGGATCCGGATTTCCCCTGGCCGAGTTCCTGCGTGACAACGGCGCCTCCGGCGAGGCCGTGGACCGGATGCTGACCAGGTTTGCCGGTGAAACGGGCCTGGATAAGGGCGACCGACCCGGCGCCATCACCTGGTTGGAAAACAACCTGGGCAACGGGCCGGGCCCGATCGAGGAATGGAGGGGCACCCACGCCTTTTTCGTGGAGCATCCCTCGGATCGGCTTGACCTCGTCCTGCGCCTGGCGAAAAGGGCGACCGAATCGGGCCGGCATGTGCTGGCTGTCTCGGTCCTGCCCGACCCCGACCGAGATCTGTCCCGGCTTCAGAACCAGGCGGAGTCCGGTTGCTTCGATGCCGCGGTGGTCCGTGACGCCTCCCAGCTGGGGCGGCTGGAAACGGAACTCGAAGGTTACGACCTGATCCTGGTGGACCTGCCTTCGCTGGTCGATCCGGCCATGGTGGAGGACGGAACGGTTCCGGTCCTTTTGAACACCATGACGGGGATCAAGCGGCACCTGCGCGTTCCCCTGGACCGGGATTTCCTGGACCTGGACGACCTGCGCGACTCGGCCCGTTTCTGGGGCTGCGACTGGCTGGTCCTCGACCGGGTGTATGCCACCCGGCGCCCGGCCAAGATCCTGGATCTGGTCGAGACCATCCCGCTGCCGGTCTCCCTGCTGGCCGAAAACGGTACGACTCCGGGTTCCCTGGCCGCTGGCACCTCCCAGCTCATTCTGGACAGAATACTTGCCGCTGCGCCCGGGCCCCGGTTCAAGCCGGGCCTGAAAGCGGAAAACGCCTGAAGGGAACACGGGAATCATGCCAAAGATCATCCACAATGTTGCTCTTCTGGCCAGCCTGGTCGCCTTGACGGCAGGCCTATGGCAGGGGTGGGGGGCCTGGCTCACGGTCAAGCACATGGGGATTTCCTACCTGGCCTTCTATTTCCTCGGGGTGTTTCTCGTGCTCGCGTTCCACGCCGTTCCGGGGAATGAAAAGGATACTGGGGATTCCAGCGCCGCGGGGCCGTTGGCCAAAAGACGATAACGAATTTGGCCCGAAATCCGCCTGATGGCGGTGGCATGGAAAGTGCTTTTGGTCTCAGGTCACACTTCACCGGAAAGGATGGATAATGATCGATACAGTCCAGATCGCACACCAAGACCTGTGGGAACAAAGCCGCGGACGAAACAGCCAGGAGGCCCGCCGGGACCTGGTCAATATCTATGCCCGCATCGTCAAATACGTGGCCGGCAGGATGGCCATCGGTCTGCCCCACTACGTCGAATTCAACGACCTTATTTCCGCGGGACTGCTCGGTCTTATCCAGGCCATCGACAATTTCGACTTCGAACGGGGCATCAAGTTCGAGACCTACGCCATTCCCCGCATCCGAGGATCCATCCTCGATGAGCTCCGCAGCCAGGATTGGTTCCCCCGTTCCCTGCGCCGCAAGGCCAAGCAACTCGAGGACGCCTATTCCACCCTTGAGGTAAAACTCGGCCGTCCGGCCACCGACGCCGAGGTGGCCAAGAAACTGGAAATCAAGATCGAGGAATTGGACAGCATGGTGGGGGAGGTTTCCATCGCCACCATCATGTCGCTCGACGCCGATACTTCCAGCGAGGATAGTGAGTCCTCGACCAGCCTGGGGGACTATCTGGCCGACGTGAACAACGAGGATGTAGAACAGATTCTAGCCAAGCAGGAGATGAAGGACCTGATCGGGACCCGCATGTCGGAGCTTCCGGAAAAAGAACAGCTGGTCCTCGTCCTGTACTACTACGAGGAACTGACCTTGAAGGAAATCGGGGAGATCCTGGACGTGACCGAAAGCCGGGTGTGCCAGGTCCACACCAAGGCCATTCTGCGCCTGAAGGGGAAGATCGAACGGCATGAAGGCAAGTCCTCCATCGGTCAGATCACCCGGCAGATCCAGCGCGAACAAATGACCCCCGACGAAAACAGCAAACCCTCTACCGTGGCGACCAAGGCCTTCAAGACCCTGGAGCCGGTCAACGTCATGGCCTGCCTGGTTCTGTTTCACATGGGCACCTTGACGACCTGGCTGGCGAAGATGGGGGGACTGCCGGGGGCGACTTCGTGATCCCGTGTGCCCCGACCCTTGGGAGGATCCCTCATGCCCGGTGACGGTGTTTCCCTGCCGACCACTCTGTCCCAGATGGGCGCCGTGGCCAAGACGCAGGCCAAGGGGCAGCAGAACACGCCTCAGGTCACCCCCTTTTCCGAGCAGTCCAAGGAAGAGGAGGAGCTGAAGATCCAGCGGGTCCGGGAGACCGCGGAGGCCGAAAAGAATCGCGTGACCGGCTCGTCCGACGAAAAGGACAAAAGAAAACGCCGGCGCCTGAAACGAAACCGCAGGAAGCTCGGTTCAGGATCCGAAGAATCGATGGCCGAGCAGGAGGCCCCGGGGGACAAGACCGAAGACGAGGGGGAAACCCGGGGCTCCCTGATCGACCTTCGGGTTTGACGCAACCGAAAGAGGCTACCATGGAACTGGAAAACTTCTTAGTCAGGGCCATTGACCATGGCCCCCTGTTCTGGGTTGCTGCCGGTTCGGTGATCCTGGGCTTAACGTTGATCACGGCCGCGGGCATCGCCCAGCTGCGGCGCCTGAGGGGAACTCCAAAGACCGCTCGGGTTATCGAGCCTGAATTCAAACCGTTCGTGACTGGTTTGGCCCCAACCGGTGCCGCGGAGGAAATGCCCATTGAGGGTGCCGCCAGCGAAAACCTCGGCCGACCCCTATCACCAGATTGGGCGCCTGCCGCCCTTGAAAACCAGAATTTGCAGGGATTATTGACCCGATTGCGCCTCGCGGCCGACCAACTGGAAACTTTTCGCCGTCAGAAGGCCCCATGCCTGGATCCCCGGACAACATCCCTCCTAAAGGAACCCCCCCCGGCTGTCGAATATGTATCTAGAGCCGGTAAAGGTTGATATTTTCCTTTCTTCCGGCGTCTCTGTCGTATCGGGCAGATCCATCCAATCATGGAGAAGGCATGGGCACCTCGTTAGAGGAACCCCCGGTCGAGGCCTCCCAGGCTGCGGTCGGGCCGGATGAAGAACTGAAGAACATCATCATGACCACCCGGGATCTGCCGGCCATGCCGCAGGTCGCCAGCAAGGTGCTCGAGATGTCGTCCGACCCCAACACAAGCGCCCAGCAGCTCCAGCAAATCATTTCCGACGACCAGGCCATGACGGGCCGCATCCTGAAGATCGCCAACAGCGCCATGTACTCCTGCAGCCGGAAGGTCAAGACCCTGACCGAGGCCATCGTCATGCTGGGGTTCAATTCGATCCGCAGCCTGGTTGTCACCAGCGCCGCCCGCAATCTGTACGATACCCGGAATGCGACCTCGGGTCTGAAGGAACGTCTGCTGTGGGAACATTCCATCGGCGTGGCCTTCGCCTGCCGGATCCTGGTCCAGGACCGGGTGCCCTCCCTGGCCGAGGAAGCATTCCTGGCCGGGCTGATGCACGACATCGGCAAGCTTGTGCTGAACCTCCAGGTACCCGAAAAGTTCGACGGCATCGTGCAGGTGGTCTACAACGACAACCAGCCCTTCAACGTCACGGAAAAGGAAATCCTCGGCTTCGACCACGCCGAGGTGGGGGCCAAACTGGTCAACAAGTGGAATCTGTCACCCACCCTCGAAGACACCATATTGAACCATCACAATCCCGAGGCCCTGACCATCGAAAATCCGCTGCTGCTCTACCTGGATCTGGCCAACAGGATTTGCCACAAAATGGGAATCGGGTTCGTGGATGAACCTGATCTCGAACTGGAAAACTGTCTTTCCAATCAGATTCTCGGCTTGCCGCCCGAAACGTTCGAGATCACCCGCGGCCGGCTGCAGGAAACCCTCGAATCCGAGATGGAAGTGTTCATCTGAGGTAGGATGATGAATTCGATCAACATGAGTGAAAGAATTCTGGATCCTGACCAGCTTCAGGACCTGCTCACCAACTTTACGGAACTGCCCACCATTCCAGAAATTCTTTTTCAGATCCTGAGAATCCTGGACGATCCCAACAGCGGCGCCTCCGACCTGGCGGATGTCATCCGGCTGGACGCGCCCCTTTCCGCGCGCATCCTGCGACTCGCCAACTCCCCCTACTATTCAGCGCGGGGCGACATGGGGGATATCCACCGCTGCATCGCCGTGTTGGGTTACCGAACCATCCGGCAGGTGGCCATTTGCGTCTCGGTGGCCACGAGCGTGGTCGCTGCCGCCGCTCGCGCCAACGGACAGATGGACTACCGGGATCTCTGGCGCCATTCTGTGGCCGCTGGTGCTATTGCCAAGCATCTGGCGGAGATCACCGGACACCCCGAACCGGAAGAGGTTTTCACCGCCGGTTTGTTGCACGATCTAGGCAAGTTCGTTCTGGAAATCTATTCCCCCACCACCTACGGCCAGGTTGTCCGGTCCCGCAAGGTCAAGGGGCAGACCCTGGAGGAAGCGGAGCGCGAAGCCTTTGGGTTCGACCATGCGGTCCTGGGGGAAGCCTTCGGTTTTTCATGGCGCTTCCCCGGCATGTTGAACCGGTGCTTCGGGCACCACCATGAACCCCTGGAACCGGTGCAGGAAATCGGTGACGAAAACCACGCGGTGGGCCTGGTGACTCTGGCTGACCAGTTGTCACACTCCCTGGTGCCGTCCGCGAGTGACCTGGGTTACGATCCCGACCGATTGGACCTGGATGCCCTGCACGCGGCCGCCGGTCTTTCCCCCGATGAAATTGCCGAGGCCTATGATCAGCTTCTGGTCGCGGTGCAGGAATCGTCCATATATCTCGACCTGGGCTAGATTTCCTCTTCCTGACAAGTACCCTCCAAAAACCTGCTGGCATCAAGGCAATTATCCTGTATTGTGACACATTGGCAGATACGGATGAGCTTCTGGGAACCGGGGAGGATTGAGTTTTGCGATCGGTGGTGCTCCTGAGTCGAAGGCATCGGGTCTATTCCGCGGCGGCGTCCTGGGATTTGCCCGACGTGGAACTGTTCCTGTACGATTCCCCCTCCGAGGCCCTGGCACGCATTGCCCTGGGCAAGACTTCCCTCTTCATCTTCGACACGCGGGACTATCCCCGGTTCAAGCATGTGGTGCGGAAGTTCCTGTCCATGAAAACCGATGCTGATCTGGTTCTGGTGGGGCAGGATGAAATGCCGCCCGAGATCGTTCCCGTCGATCATCAGCACGCCGTGTGGCCTCTTCCGGCCGACACCGACCCGGAAGAAATCCAGCAGGTGGTCGAACGACTGTTGCGCCTGCGGCGTGTCCGGGAAGGCAGTGGAATCGTGGGGCGCAGCCGGGGCATCGCGGAAATGCTGTCGCTGATCGCCCACGCCGCCCCTCTGAATGTCAACATCCTCATCCTGGGGGAAAGCGGGACGGGCAAGGAACTTGTGGCCAGGTCCATCCATGAAAATTCCCCGCGCCGTGATGGCCCCTTCATCAGCCTGAACTGTGGAGCCATGAGCGAGGGCGTCCTGGAAAGCGAACTCTTCGGTCATGTACGTGGTGCCTTCACCGGGGCAGTGGCGGATCATGAGGGCGTGTTCAAACGAGCCGATGGTGGCACCCTCTTTCTGGATGAAGTCGCCGAAATGCCCCTGAGTATGCAGACTCGTTTTTTGCGGGCCCTCGAAACCGGTGAATTCACCCCCGTGGGCGGACGGACCATCGAGCACGGCGACGTCCGCCTGGTGGCGGCAACCCACCGGGATCTGGCTCGGGACGTGACCGAGGGCCGATTCCGCCAGGATCTCTACTACCGGCTCAAGGTCGTGGTTATCAATGTCCCGCCCCTCAGGGAACGTCCCGAGGACATCCCCGTGCTGGCCGAAAAATTCCTGCACGACCAGAACGAAAAGCACAGCCTCCATATTCGCGGGCTGGCCCGGGCCGCCGAACAGGCCCTCATCAACTACGATTGGCCCGGCAACGTGCGGGAGCTCCTGAACACCATCAGCTCCGTGGCCGTACTCAAACAACGGGGCATGATCGAACTGGAGGACCTGCCTCTGGAAATCCGTTTCAATGAAGGTCCCCAGAGAGGCACCTTCCTGCCCGTGCCCCTGGATGGTCAGGGGGCCGGTGGCGTGGACCTGACCGTGCTGGCCTCCACCCTGCTGGAGTTGCGGCACGAAATCCGTGAAATAAAGGCAATGCTGACTGGTGCCGGGGTCGGACTCCCGGGCGTTTCTGACCAGGGTGACTGGCCCCTGCGGAATGACGGCCGATTGACCAGTCATGGCGATGTGGTGGAAACCTTTTCCGAAGAATCGGGGTACAGCCCCCTTCAGGGCGAACGGGGAGGGGATCTGCAGGCAGCCGAACGAACCCTGATCGAATCAGCCCTGAAACAGGCCGGAGGCAACCGGCGGGTGGCCGCCGACCGACTGGGCATCAGTGAACGCACGCTCTACCGTAAGATCAAACTTTACGGGCTGTAACGGCAGCCATATGACCCGGGGTCTTTCCAGAAAGCGCAAAATGTCCTATAATGAATCAAAGTTGCAACCCATCACCCTTCGACACCACCCCTGGTTAGCGAGGCAAAAAATGCTCTGGAAACGGGTGCGGCCTGTTGGGGGTCGTTTTGTGCGCAAAACAATGGTTCCTCTGGCTCTCCTGGGCGTCCTGGCCGGGTTCTTTGTGCCCCTCGACGCCGGCGCCACCAAATATGCGGGCGCATTCATGGAAAACGGCGGCGGGGCCCGGGCATTGGGCATGGGTGGGGCCTTCACGGCCGTGGCCGACGACCCTTCGACCACCTTCTGGAATCCCGCGGGGCTGGCCTCCATGGAGGACCGGGAAATTCTGCTGATGCACTCCGAGCGGTTCGGTGATCTCATCGACCGGGATTTCATCGCCTACTCCCAGCCAGTGAACTGGTCGATCTTCGGTGGGTCGTCAGCGGGCATCGGTGTTTCCGTGATCCGCCTCGGCGTCGACGACATCCCCTTCACCGATCACCTGACCGGCCTGCTGGACGACGACGGGGACGGCACCGTGGACGACGAGGAGTTGCGGGACTTGCTGACCCTGCAGGATGAGATCCAGTACAAGAGTGACCAGGAATTCGCCCTCCTGTTTTCCTACGGGGAAAAACTCGGCAGCTGGCATGCGGGAGCCTCGTTGAAGTTCGTGCGCCAAAGCGTGGGGTCCTATTCGAGCCTTGGCGTGGGGGCGGACATCGCCTTCCTGCGGCCCCAGCTCTGGAAGCGCCTCGACTTTGGCATCAAGTTCCAGGACATCACCACCACCTATCTTTCCTGGAGCACCGGACGCAACGAACTCATCACCCCGGCCATCGTGCCCGGTTTCGCCTGGAACCAGCCCCTGACCAGCTGGAACATGGATCTGGTCATCGCCGCTTCGGTGGAGACCCGGTTCGATAACAGGCAGGAAGCCGACTACTGGTGGGGCGGATCGACGAGCGCCAATCCGCACGTGGGGCTGGAAGTGGGTTTTTCCAAGAAGGTCTTCCTGCGCGGCGGCTACGACAGCGGTTTCGCCACCGGCAATCTCACCGCCGGGGCGGGGTTCCGGATCAATCCCCTGACGATCGATTACGCTTACGCCGGAGACACCCTGGACATCGACGAAGTGACCCACCGCATCAGCCTGTCGGTCCGTTTCTGATTCATCAGCACCTAAAAAAAGAGGCCCTGGTGGGTCCTCTTTTTTTTTGCCTTGGTCCCCCGGTCAACCTCCGGGCCGGAAGGCGTAGAGTTTGTCGCCTGGATGGATGATATTCGACTGGTGGATGTTGTTGACCTTGCGCAGGTGAATCAGGGAAACGCCCAGTTTGCGGGCGATGCCCCCCAACGTATCCCCCGATTTGACCTTGTAGCTGACCCGGACGTAACCGTCGGGCGGCACGTAGTGGCCTTTTTCGGCCGCCCTGGTACGGGCCTTGGTGGCCAGTTCGGCGGGCATGGGAATCAACAGCTGATCGCCCGGCCGAATCAGGTGGACGTTGCCCATCTTGTTCAATTTGGCGATATCTCGGACCGATGTGCCGTACTGGCGGGCGATATGGCCCAGGGTTTCCCCCCGCTGGACCCGGTGACGTCGCCAGGTCAGGCGCTTGTCGGCCGGCACCCGGGCCAGGGCCTTGCGGGCCTTGCGGCCGGTTCCGGTGGGAATCCGAACGGGGTAGTCCTTGAGATCCGGCGGACTGGCCCCGCGCAGCAAGGCGGGATTGAGTTCCCGTACCTGGGCCACCTCGACGCCCGCGCACCTGGCGATCAGGTCCAGGTCCGTCGCGTCGTCCACCGGAAGAACGTCGTAGCCCAGCGACCTGACCGTCGGCACCTGGAAGCCGTACTTCTCGGGATTTTCGCCGATGCGCGCCGCGGCGATGAACTTGGGCACGAAGTCCGTCGTCTGGCTGGGCAGGCGCATGTTCCAGTAATTGTCGTGGCCGTGTTGTCGGATCTTGCGATCGATGCGGCCCCCGCCGGTGTTGTAAGCGGCCAGCACCAGGGCCCAGTCACCGAATTTCCGGTGGAGGTATTTCAGGTACCTGGCCGCGGCCCGGGTGGACATCTCGATGTCCCGGCGCTCGTCGACCCACCAGTTCAGAAGCAGATCGTAATCCTTGGCGGTGCCGGACATGAACTGCCAGGGTCCCACCGCGCTCACGCTGGAGACGGCCCGGGGACTCATTCCGCTTTCGATCATCGCCAGGTAGAGGAGTTCCCGGGGGAGGTTGTTCTCCGCGAGGATCGAGGTCACCAAGGAGTCGGCGGCCGCCGTCCTCTCGAGCCAGAACTCGAAACTGTGGCGGCCCCTGCCGGGGAAATAGTTCTCCCATTTGCGCACAGCCTGGTTGTCGACCTTCATCAGGTCGGCGGTGATGCTGCGCAGTTTCACGCCCGTGGCCGGCACCAGGGAATCAGGAAAATCGACGGCGGACAAGCGCCCGTAGTTGGCGGCCAAAAGCGAGTCGGATTCGGCCGGGCTTTCGGCGAAGGCCTCCTGCTCGGCGAGGATCCCGCCCAGCATCCAGGAGCGGCGCTCCAAGCTGAGGCGATGAGAGACGTAGGTGGAATCGGCTCCGGCGGGAAGAGGCAACTGTACCTGGTCCTGAAGGACAAAGAGATGATCCTGGGCCAGGTCGAGATCGCCGCCGGCCGCCAGGGCCAGGGCGGTATCGGTGAGATTCTCCAGGTCTTCAAGTGTCGCGTACCCGGCAGGTCCGACCGGCAGGGGCACCACGGGTTCATCTTCGAGAACCACCGGCACGATGGTGTCCAGTGGCGCCGCGGTAAGGCTGGGACCAGCAGTCCCCGCTGAATTATCGGAGCGGTCCATCTGGTTCTGCGGTTCAGGCGGGGATCCGGCACATCCCGCCATCAATCCCACGGCCAGAAGGAGGGTCCAGCCGGAAAACCAGAAGAAACCTCGAAAGTGGGGGAAAAAGGGGAACAAGTGCTTCCCGGAACCGTTAGGCGATGTCATCCATGACCTGACCTTGGCTGAAGTTGGTGGGAGCCCCGCCGTGGCAATATGGGATTCCTGCCGGTTTTCGGCCGGCGGCGGGATCGGGTCCCCAGAAAATAGCAAATATCGAGCCTCGCGGCCAATGTCGAGAGTTGAAAAAAATATGATGATATGTCATAATTACCTAAGTAGGGAAGCACCGGAGGACCAACAGACGAATTCCTGGATATAACCATGTCTGACACTGCACTGCAACGGATGCTGTCCGGTGAGCTGCCCCTGGAGAGGGTGGGTCCTCATCTTCGGCACGCCTGCCGGCGGGCCTTGCGCTCCGGGGACCCCCAACGAATGAGGCTGGCGGCCAAGGTGGTTGTCGAGGAATTGGCCAGGAAGGGTGAATTATTACAGGTCTCCATTGAAGGAGACAAGCGGTCGGCGGTGGGAGTCGGGCCGTTCTGCATGGTGCGGGGCAAGCGAAACGTCCTGGACCTTTCGATCCTCGGGCTCACCGACCTCCAGCTGCCGGCCAGCGCACCAATCAGTCCACCGGTCAGCCCACAACTGCCCCCGCCCGAAGCTCCCGCAAAGGGCATCGATCTGGACACCTTTGACGGAATGCTCGTGGCCATGGAGCAGGCCCAGAATCTGGACATCGGGGACCCCAGGTCCGGGGAAAAGGTGGTCATCCTCAACAGCATCCTGCGGTTGCTCGGCCGGTTCACTCCGCACTATCCATTGTTCATCATGCTGCATGAGCAGGAAATCCTTCCCGAAGACCAACAGGTAATGTTCCATGTCGCGCCCGATGAAGCTGATTCGGGTTGGCTGACTGTCCGCACCCCCGGTCATTCGGTCTGGATCCCCAACCCGGCGGAACTGCCGCGCCACATCCGGCAGGTGAACACCGTCTCGCATGACGGGTCTTTCCGGAGGGCTGTTGCCGTTCCCCTGTGGGAACCCCAGGGCAACGGGGTGCCCTCCCAGGGGCCCCAGGAATCGGGTCTCCTGTTCCTGGTCTCCCGGCAGGACATGGGCCGGGACCAACTGCTCCGACTCGCGGAACGTCTTTCCCGATTTGTCACCCGCCGTTGGCAGCATCAGCGGGAGGTCAACCACCGGATCCATGTGGACGGACTGACCGGTGTCTACAACCGAGCGTTCTTCGACCAGCAGTTCCCGCTCGAACTGGAAAGGGCGCGGCGTTCCGAGATTCCCCTGACCCTGGTTGTGGCCGATCTGGACAAGTTCAAGCGGATCAACGACACCTATGGCCACGCGGCAGGCGACACCATCCTGCGCATGGTGGCACGCCGCCTGCATGAAGAACTTCGCCGGATCGATCTCATCTGCCGGATCGGCGGTGAAGAACTGGCGCTCATCCTCCCGGACACTTCCCAGGAGTCGGCGCAGGACGTCATGAGCCGCCTCCTGGATTCCAGCTTCACGGCCCAGGTCACCTCCGAGGAAAAGACCCTCGAGATTTCGGTCACCTTTTCCTATGGCGCGGTTTCCTTCCCGGCCGCCGGGGCCGATCCCTTCGAGCTCTTCCGCAAAGCCGACGCCATGATGTACCTGTCCAAGGACCTGGGCCGCAACCGATGCCATTTCTGGAACAGCGATGGAGACCACCTCCAACTTCTGCCCTCCGATCCGGGGATCTGAAGCAACCCGTCCTTTCCATCCTTGCCACCTGGAGAAGAAACTGGCCCCTGGTCTGGGCGGTGGTCTATCTCGCCGGATTCGGACTGGGGGGAAGATCCCAACTGAAACTTCCGGAGGAATTCCACCACAGGAACGACATATGGTCCGGCGGGTTCGCCAGGACGGCCGCCGTGCTGCCCCTCTTCCTCGCGGGCAGTTCACCATGGGGCGGGTTGCTTGTTTGGGTTGGAGTTTTTTCCGGCGGGTATGCTGCGGGAGTTTCCGAATCTGTTGCTCGCCGGGAAATCCGGACAGCCCGAGCCCCCGCGATCCATGCCGTGGCGGAACCCCTGGTCTGGAAAGGACCGGCCATCCTGCGCCTCACCGGTTGGCCGGCCCAGGCCTCGCGGGATCTCTGGCGGGCGCCCGCCCGAATCCTGGCTCATGGCCAGGGGGAGGGATCCCCGGATTATCCGGATCCCTTCCCGGGCCAGGGGGTGATGCTGTCGGGTACCGGAAACCCGACCGCTCCGGGAACGCTGCTGACCGGTCCGTTGGAACTCATGCCACCGGTTTCGGCTCCGGTTCCGGGTGGTTTCGACTACCGCCTTTTCCTGGCCGGGCGCGGCCTAACCTGGAAGGGGAAATTTCAGGAATGGAAAATAGTCCCGGGGAAGGATCCCTGGAAAACCCTGGGAACGAGGTTTTTCCTTCCCCTCAGGAGGTCCCTGGTCGCCCGGTTGGAAATGACTCTTCCACCGGTTGAAGCTTCCGTGGCGGGAGCTGTTCTCCTGGGAATCCGGAATGTTGACACGCGTCGGGCCAGCCGCCCTTTCGCAGACCTGGGATTGGCCCATCTGTTTGCTCTCAGTGGACTTCATGTAGGGATCATTCTGGGCGTGGTCCTGCTGCCGGGAAGGATCGCCGGACTTTCCCCCTGGCAAAGGCTTCTCCCTGTGCTGATCATCCTTCCCCTGTACGTCCTGCTGACGGGCATGCCGGGATCGGTGGTGCGGGCAGCTTCCCTGGGCTTCATGGCGCTACTTGCGGGGGCTGCCGGGCGGACGGGACAGCCGCTGCGACTGCTGGGCCTTCTGTTCTGGGCGGGCACTCTTTGGGATCCGGCACAGAACCTGGATACGGGCCTGAAACTTTCCTACCTGGCGGCGGGAGGCATCCTCGCCGTCAGTTCTCTGACCGGTGGTTTCCGGTTCGCCGACCGCCGGTTGCCCCGGGCGGTGGGGACGGGGCTGGCGGTCAGCATTTCGGCCCAGTGGTTCACCTTGCCCCTGGTTGCCGGGTCATTCGGCAGAATCAGCCTGATTTCTCCTCTGGCCAATCTCATCGCCGTGCCGCTGTTCGGTTTGGCCGTCTGGTGCGTGGTCCTGTCCCTGGTCTGCGCCGGCTGGTGGCCGTTGGCCTGTGCTGCGGCCGCCTCCTGGGCCTGGCTGATCCTCCGGGGACTGGCCGGCATGGCCGGATACCTGTCTCACCTCTCCAGCGGTTTCCCACTCGGATTGCCTTTCCCAGGAACCGGGTCCATCACCGTCTGGGGAATCCTGACGGGCCTGGGACTTGGAGCCCTTCAGCATCGAAAAACCGGCAGGTTGACCGGGAGAAAAACCCTGGTCGCTGTGGTGCTCATCATTCTCGCGGGACTGTCGGTCATGGGTCCGGTCCGGTGGCGCCTGGGCGATACCGACAAGGTGGTGGCCTGGCAATTCGACGTGGGACAGGGGGACTGCGGGCTTTTGGTTTTCCCTGACGGGTGGACGCTGATGATCGACACGGCCGGACGATTCGGGTTCGGAGGCGCGGATCAGGATGGTCCCTTGGCCAGAAGCGTCCTGCCCTTTCTGCAGCGGAACGGGTGCCGAAAAATCGACGCGGTGGTCCTGACCCACGGGCACCTGGATCACACGGGCGGGGCCGCCGCCCTGGCCGCCACCTTGCCGACCGGCCCCTGGTACGTTTCAGGCAGGGCCGGCTTTTCCCTCCAAGGTGTGGTCGATTCCCTGCTAATCGTCCACCCTACGGCCGGTCGGGTGCTGCATCGGTGGCGGGAGTGGGAGGTGGCCGTCGTATATCCGCCAAATGATCTATCGCCGGAAATGGAGGAGAACGACCACTCGCTCGTCCTGGTTCTGCGGCGAGGAGGCCGGGATGTGGCCGTGTGGAGCGGCGACCTCGAACGGGACGGGGAACACATGCTGTTGACTTTGCAGCCGGGCCCGTCCGGGGTCCAGGTGTGGAAAGCGGGGCATCACGGCAGCCATACCTCCGGGTCCCGGAAAATGCTGGAGCGCCTCGACCCCGACTGGGTCCTGATCAGTTGCGGTATCGGCAACCGGTATGGCCACCCCAGCCATGGCCACTACGTCGCTCGGGGAGATACTGCGGGCATCCTGAGGACGGATCTCCAGGGAACGATTCGCCTTGAATGGGATAGGCAGGGCGGTCTGGAGTGCCGGCCCATGAGATCTTTCCGCCCTTGAGGCGGCGCTCCTTGACACCGACAGGGCGCCTGCCTAAAATGCCGCCTGCACCCCTTGACCACCAAATATTGCCGGGCCGCGGGATCCTTCCGGGGCCGGTCCAACCCCGAGGGAGTTCTCGTGGCAGCTTTGCGCAGTACCAGGGATCTCGGCCTGAACCCCGATTACGAGGGCAAGGTCCGGGACATGTTCGATCTGGGCGACCGTTTCCTGATCGTGACCACCGATCGTATCTCCGCTTTCGATGTCATCATGGACGATGTGGTGCCCGGCCGCGGGGTGGTCCTCAACGTGATGAGCCTGGGATGGTTCGACCACTTCTCGAAGGTGGTACCCAATCATCTCATCACCGCCGACGCCACCGAATTTCCCGCCCCCTTCAACCAGCATGCCGAAGCGCTGGCCGGACGGTCGGTCCTGGTACACAAGGCCGAACGGTTTCCCGTCGAGTGCGTGGTCCGGGGGTACATCGCCGGGTCGGGGTGGAAATCCTATCAGAAGGACGGAACCATCTGTGGGCACCAGTTGCCCGATGGGCTCCTTCTCGCCGGCCGTCTGCCGGAAGCCATTTTCACGCCGTCGACCAAGGAAGACGAAGGGCACGACGAGAACATTCCCTACGAGACCGTCGTGGACATGATCGGGGAAACCAATGCAGCTCGCCTACGGGACATCTCCCTGAAACTCTATTCCGAAGGCGCCGCCTATGCGCTGCCCCGCGGAGTGATCCTTGCGGACACGAAATTCGAATTCGGCATGGTCGGCGGGCAACTGACCCTGATCGACGAGGTCCTGACCCCCGATTCCAGCCGGTTCTGGCCCGCCGCCGAACATGTGCCCGGGGCCGAACCGCCGAGTTGGGACAAACAGATCCTCCGCAACCACCTCGAAACCCTCGACTGGGACCATAGCCCACCGCCCCCGGAGCTTCCCGCCTCGATCCTGGACCGCACCTCGCGCCGCTATAACGAGGTCCTCGAGATCCTCTTCCCCGTGGAGGCCGCCAAATGGCAAGCTTACCTGTAGGGGACCGGCGCCGGGCGCTGCTGAGCGTGACGGACAAGACCCGGCTGGCAGACGTGGGACGGTTGCTGCATTCCCACGGATTCGAACTGGTCGCCTCCGGAGGCACCGCTCAACACCTGCGCGACCACGATATTCCCGTCAGGGACGTCAGTGATTTGACCGGTTACCCCGAAATTTTCGGCGGCCGTGTCAAGACCCTGCACCCGGCCATTCTCGGAGGTATCCTGGGACCCACCCGGGAGAGCTTCACCGAAACCGTCGACCTGGGGATTGCGGCCATCGATGTGGTCATCGTGAACCTGTACCGATTTGCCGACGCGGTCCAGGGCGGGGCCGACGACGTCCAGGCGGTGGAAAAAATCGACATCGGCGGACCATCCCTTCTGCGGGCCGCCGCCAAGAATTTTTCACGGGTGACCGTGGTCAGCGATCCCCGCTTCTATGACGATCTGGCGGCCGAACTCGAACAGGGTGGTGGGGAAACCAGCGTGGAGTTCCGGCGGAATATGGCCGGAGCCACCTTTCGCCAGGTCGAGAAGTACAACGCGGCCATCGCCAACTGGTTCGAGGGATCTGCCCCGATCAGCCTGCGCTACGGGGAGAATCCCCACCAGGAAGCCTCGCTGCATCTGCCGCCATCGGATTCCGCAGACAATGTCCTGGGCGGGATCGGCCTGGTGCAGCATGGAGGCAAGGAACTCTCATACAACAATATCGTCGACCTCATCGCCGCTGTGAAACTGGTGGGAGATTTTGGTGAACCCTGCTGTGGAATCCTCAAGCACACCAATCCCTGCGGATTCGGACTGGGCGCCGGCGTCACCGGTCTGGAACGGGCGCTCAAGTGCGATCCCGTATCCGCCTTCGGCGGCGTCTTCGCCTTCAACGGCACCATCGACGAAGCGACAGCCGAAGTGTTGGCCAAGCGGTTCCTGGAAATCATCGTGGCCCCGGACATCGCACCCGAGGCCCTGACTCGCCTGACCAAAAAGAAGAACGTGCGTGTGCTCACCGTCGATCTGGGAAAATTCCTCGACGGCACCCGGGGCCGGTCGCGGTCCTGGGGTGACTTGAAACTGACCCAGGTCGAGGATGAAGGCTTTCCCGAGCTTGACGAGTGGAACCTGGTGGCCGGAAACGAACCCGACGAGAAGACCCGAACCGCCCTGGAAATGGTCTGGAAGGTTTGCAAGCACGGCAAGAGCAACGCCATCGTCCTGGGGGACATGACCGCCACCCTGGGCATGGGCTTCGGTCAGATGAGCCGCGTGGACTCCACCGAACTGGCCGTCATGAAGGCGGGCAACCAGGATCTCGACCTCGCCGGATGCGTGGCGGCCTCCGACGGTTTCTTCCCCTTCCCGGACGGGATCGAGAAGCTGGCTGCCGCAGGCGCGCGGGCGGTGATCGCTCCCGGGGGTTCCATCCGTGACGACGAGGTTGCCGCCGCGGCCGGCAAGCTGGGGGTGACCCTGATCCGCACCGGGAGGCGGCATTTCAATCATTGACCCCATGACGTATACTTATGGCGACGGCCCGGTCGGGAACTCCTTCCTGCCGGGCCGGTTTGTCGAACCATGCCCATGACCGTCAAGCAGTCCGTTTTCCCGGGTTCCGCGAGCGTCATTCTCTGCGGCGCTTTCCTGTGCCTGGCGATCTGCTTGGGGTTTGCTGCCGAGGCCTCGGAAAGCGACTCGACCCTGAGGGAAATGAGGGCCCAAAGACGGACCGCCATGCGGCAGGCCAGCCTGGCCGCGGACAAATCCGGCGCTTCAGCTCTATTTGGCCTGCTGGTGATCCCCGTCGATTTCGCCGACGCCCGCCTGCCGGCGGACTGGAACAGTGAAAATCTGAGCCGCCGCCTGAACGAGGGTTCCGGCGAATCCCTGCGAAACTATTTTTCCGTGGCCTCCGGCCAACGAATGGAACTTCGGACCACCCAGGCCCCGGTTATCCATCTGCCCGGTACCCGGCGCGACTACTCCGATGTCGGCTACAACGGATTCACACGCACTCGCGCGTTGGCCACCGAATCATTGGAAGCCGTGCGGGACCTGGGCCTGGAATTTCGTCGTCTGGACATGGATGGGCCCGACGGCATTCCCGGCACGGCCGATGACGACGGGGAAGTGGACGGCGTACTCATCCTTCATGCCGGACCGGGGCAGGAAAATGATCCCACCGATGGCCTGATCCAGGCCCTGCAGTTTTTCCTGGAGGAGCCGGTGGTTTCCCAGGGTGTGACCGCTACCTTCTACGCCGTCGCCAGCCTCCGGAGTGGGCCGGGCATCTGGGCCCACGAAACGGCTCACCTGCTGGGACTGGAGGACCGGTACGACCCCCTGTTGCGTCCCACCGGCGGCAGCGAAGTTCATTCCCTCGGTGGGCTGGGTCGATTCAGCCTGATGGCCTCCGGCGCCTGGGGCACCGGCGACGGCCACGGCGCCGCCTTGCCCGACGCCTATTCCTGCCTTCAACTCGGTTGGTACGGGGAACACGACCTATCTCTGAGCACAGGAATCCCCGACACCCTTTTCCCAGGCCTGTTGGACGGTCAGGTAGGTCGGCTCTGGACCAAGGGAAATCGTGGCCCGGAATATTTTCTGATGGAGACGCGTGACCCCGCCGCCAGCGCGCCCTTCGACGCCGATGTTCCCGGCGGCAACCTGCTGGTCTATCACGTGGACGAACGTCTTCCCGAGGGGCAGACGGCCGACGATGGCGGGGGCGACTGGCACCTGCGGGTGGGCCTCGTCGAAGCCGATGATGACCTTAAACTCAAACGGGGCCAGGACCCCGGTCGCCCTGAGGATCTCTTTCCCGGGCCCTTGGGCAAAACCGAATTCGGGCCACTGACCACTCCGTCCAGTTGGGGTTATGACGGGGATTCGGGAATCAGCCTGTCGGGTATCGAACTTGTTCCCGGAGGAATCGCTTTCCTCTCGTCGGCCTGGAGTGATCCGGCCCTGGATTTCACGTTCGGTTTTTCCGGTGACCCGGATGTGTTCATGAATCCGGCCGCCGCCTCACGGGGCACTCCCTTTTCGAACCTGACCTGCACCGCCTCGATCGTTTCCCAGCCCGCCTGGGGAACGTTCGCCGGCGGACAGTCATCAGTGACGTTCGCCCTGCAGGATGATGGGACGGGCCGTTGGCGACCGGCCCAGGAGATCCCCTGGTATCCCGCCGCCTCTGTCGATTCCGATGCCCGGACGGTTTTCACTTTCGACTTCCTGTATGAAGGCGGTTCCTTTTCCGAAACGCGCCCGTGGTACTGGAAGGACAACGCGGGTGCGCTGGACTTCGCGGGCCCCTGGCCGGGGACCTGGACCATCTCCGGGCCGGGGGTCGACACAACCTGGCACCGCTGGGACGGAGGCCCCTGGTTGACGGCCGACCAGACCCCGGTCTTGGCCTGCACGGGTTCCGAATTTTCCGATCCGTCCTTTTGGCCGACGGTCAACTACCAGAACAGAGCCGCCGTTTCACTCACCTCCGCCCAACTGGGCCCTGAAGTCGAGGCGGTCCGTCTCATCCACGCCATGGAAGTGGAATTCCTGGCCTCGGGTGTGGCCATGGATGGTGGCCTGGCGCTGTGGGTGGGCCCGGACAACCAGGAATATCCCGCCATGCCGCTCGAAGGATGGAGGGGAAGGATTTCCCCCCAATCGGTGAACATCCTCAACGGACACGAGGCCCTGGTTCAGGAAGTACTTGAAATCGATGAGGGTATCCCGCTGTGGCAGACGGACATCCTTGCCGTACCAACAGACCGACCAGGACCCTGGCAGTTGCGTATGACTTTCGGTAGCAATACCCTTTGGCGCCGACTGGGCTGGTTCGTGGCCGGTCTGGATCCGATCCTGGCTGACCCCGCCGGTGAGCAGTTCATAGCCCACTGGGATTCGGACCTGACCTGGAACTGGCCCTGGGGACAGGGGGAATCCCTGCGGTTCATTGTTCAGCATCGGGAGGGGCCGGAGGCCTCATGGAACGTAATCGCCGATGAAACGTTTGCCGCCACCCCAGGTGAATCATCCTATATATTGCCTGGTAACCGGGTTCTCCCCTACCTGCAGGGCCCGATCCGCCAGCGCCATGAACTGCGTGTGTTGGGCTTCTTCGCCAAGGGCAGGGTTGCCACCCGGGAAATTGTCGTGTTTCCTGACGGGGGAGACGGGCAGCCCGTGACCCTGAGTCTTCCCTGGCCGAATCCGGCCCGGGATTCCGTGCGGTTCCTGGTGGAAATCCCGCCTGGCCAACAGGGCCATCTGGGGGTTTTTGATCTCCGCGGTCGCCGGCTCCGGGAGTTCACCCTGGGAACCGGCAGCAGGCTGGTGGAGTGGGACGGTCGTGACCAACGAGGCGCGCTTGCGCCCTCCGGAAGCTATATTATCCGCCTGGAAGGATCCGGGCAGGCTGTGATGCGCAAGGTGGTGCTGATACATTGAAACGAATTTATCTTCTTCTGCTGGCCGGTCTGTCTCTGGCATCCGGTTCGGCCTGGTCTGGTTCCCTCTACGATCCCTTCCTTGAACGATATCAGGTGGGTGCCTACAAGGATCCAGCTGCCATTGACCTGAAATTTGGCTTTCCCGCCGACCTCTTGGAGCCGGTGATTGTCGATACCGTCTGGACCCGGGCCGCGGCTGAGGTACTCACCGCCTGGAATACACCCGGCTCCGGGTTTCTGACCCCCGGGCTTTTGACCGCCGCTTCCAATTGGCGGGCGTCAATGGAACGGACCCTCCAGCAACTCCAAGCGGGTACCGACCCCGGTGACTGGGAGTATGTAGCCGACCCTTTGCTGGCCGAAAGAGCCTCTCGCGCCGTGTTCGAACATCTCCGGCACGGACGCCAGATGCAGGCCGCCGCCCTGGCCATCAAGGTGCGGGACCGGGGGGCCGAACTGGGCCTGTCGCCCCGTGAGATATTCGTCTGGGATCTGCGGGCCAAACTTCTGTTCCGGCTGGCGGGCAACTCGGTCGAGCCCGGAGCCCATCCCTGGCCCACCATGCTGGATCTGGGGCCCTTCGACTCGGGCAACGCCTGGACTTTGTGGATGGCTCATTGCCGGGACCTGCAGGTGGATCCGCTGCCCCCTGCCATGACCACCGAAGCCTGGGGCCGGCATCTGATGCGAATCGGGACGTCCAGGTTGAAACCCGCGGAGCTTTACGATTCGGATCTCACCGATGATTTCAAGGCGGGTCTTGGCGCCGTGATGTTCAAGGGCACCGAACGCAACGCCCATTTTCTGAAATACCCCGATCCGCCCGGGGACAACGGCCTGCAGGGTCTGTGGATTCGGGGCCGACGGTTGCAGGCGGGCGGGGATCCTGCCACCTATGAGCAGTTGGCGTCCCGCCCCGACATCTTGCCGGGCTGGCGCCTGGATGTGTGGCGTCGCGCCTCTGAGGCACGCTTGTTGAGGGGGCAGTGGACCCAGGGAATGGAGGACCTGGAGGAGGCCCTGAAACTCGCCTCGCTCAAGGCCGGACACTGGACCACCCGCCGCCGCCTCCGGCAGTGGAACGAGCAGGCCCTCGTCCTGGCCCTGGCGCAGGGCGACACCTCCCGGGCCCGGGAGTTGCGCGACCTGGGTCTGGAATATTTCGAGGCCAAGGACCGTCAGGCTTTCCTCGAGGAAACCGGGCACTGGGCCGACCGGCTCGATCCCGGCGCCAACCTTGCCCCTGCTGCGAATGGGGGAGAACTCGAGGTATCTATCCTGACCGTCGCCACCGGCCAGGCCGCCGATATCCAGCCCGCGGAACCCGCGCGGAAAAATGAGTATGTCGAAGCCGCCGCCACTCCTCTGTGGGATTTGTGGATCAAATGGGGAATCGCGCTGGCGAATCCCGACCCCGTCAGCGGGTCCAAACGCGAGCGGGCCATCGTTTATCGGCGCGCCCTGGAGGACATGGTCAATCTGGAGGCGCCGTTGGATCAGACCCTGGCCGCCCTTGCCCTGATCCACCTCAGATTGGACGAAAGTCCTGTATTTTCGCGAATACTGGACCAGGCCTTCGACCGGGATGTGGGCCTGGCCAGCGGCTGGAAGACGCCGCCGACGCCCTCGGCGGTGCCTGATCTGCTGCCCCTGCTTCGGGGCAGCGAGCTGGATCGTCATGCCCTGCTCGGCTTCGCCCTGGCGATGAACGACATGCGCGGAATCCTCGCCGTGGCGGTGGAACTCGAAGGCCGGGGTTTGACGGATGCCGAAAAAAGACGCTTTCTTTACCCTCTTCCGGGGCGGGGCGCCATCGACCAGGCCATCAGGTCGGCGGACAGCGATCCCGCCCTTTTGTTGGCCGTGGCCCGCAACGAATCCCTTTTCGAGCCTTCGGTCCGGTCCCGGGCCGGGGCCCTCGGGTGGATGCAGATCATGCCCTTCCACTACGAGAACGGCGGGGCGGACCCGGGTGACGGCAACTGGAGGAACCCCGGCGTCTCCATCCGCTACGGGGATGATCTGCTGGTGCAGAACGGCCGCCGCTACGGGAACAATCCCTACCAGGCCGTGGCGGCCTACAACGCAGGTCCCAAAGCGGCCTCGCGGTGGGAAAAGCAACTGGGTGGATCACCGGACCGGGCCATCTACCTGGCCTGGATCGGCTACCCGGAAACCCGCCACTACGTGGAAAAGGTCTTGATCGACCGCGAGATTTACGATTGGATCATCCGCGCCGGATCCGGAGAATAGAACAGGTTTCCCCAACGCATGAACGGAGCATGGCCATGGCCACGGGCCTCACAGGCTGGATCAGCAAAATCTTCAGCAAGCGCGAGAAGGACATCAGCCGCCTGCAGCCGACGGTGGACCGGATCAAGGAGAACCGTGAGCAGTACCGCGACCTGAGCGACGAACAGTTGCGCGCCAAGCGCGAAGAATTTCTACAACGATACGAGGCGGGCGAAACCCTTGACGACATGCTGGTCGAAACCTATGGCGTGGTCTGGGAAGCCTGCCGCCGGCTGACCGAACGCAAGGCGTCCTGGGTGGTCTGGGGCCAGGATCAGGTCTGGGAAATGATTCCCTACGACGTGCAGCTGGTCGGCGGTATCGTCCTTCACCAGGGCAAGATCGCCGAAATGGCCACCGGGGAAGGCAAGACCCTGGTCGCCATCTTTCCCCTGTACCTGAACTCCATTCCCGGCAAGGGCGCCCACCTGGTGACGGTCAACGACTACCTGGCCCGTCGCGACGCCGAGTGGATGGGCGGCGTCCTGGATTTCCTGGGCTGCAACGTGGGCTTCATCCTGGGCCAGATGACCCCCGAGGAACGCCGCGAGGCCTACGGCTGCGACATCACCTATGGCACGAACAACGAATTCGGCTTCGACTACCTGCGGGACAACATGGTCGTGCAGGCCGAACACCTCGTCCACCGCGATTTCCACTACGCGATCGTGGACGAGGTGGACTCGGTGCTGATCGACGAAGCCCGCACCCCGTTGATCATCAGCGGGGCGGTCGACAAGTCCACACACCAGTTCACCGAACTTAACCCCCGGGTGAACAACGTGGTGCGGCAGCAGATGAAGATCGTCAACAACTGGCTGAGCGACGTGGAGCGGGTGATGAGGCCGGCCATGAAGGGGGAGGACGTCGACATCGACGACGAGACCGCGCTGAAGCTGTTGCGCATCAGCCGGGGCGCGCCCAAGAATCCTCGCTTCCGCAAGCTGGGCCAGGTGCCGGGCGTCCTGGAAACGGTCCAGCGCACTGAAGAGGCCTTCATGCGGGACAAGGCCATGTGGGAGGCTGACGCCGATCTTCTCTACGTGGTCGAGGAAAAGAACAATCACGTCGACCTGACGGAAAATGGCCGGGAGGTCTTTGCCGCCAGCGATCCGGATTTTTTCATTCTCCCGGATCTGGCCGTTTCGGCCGGGGACATCGAAACCAACGACGAGCTGGATGTCCGGCAGAAGGCCGAGCGCCTGGCCGTCGTGGAGAAGGAATACGCGCTCAAGAACGAACGCATCAGCAACGTCGACCAGCTGCTGCGGGCCTACTCCCTCTATGAAAAGGACGTGGAGTACGTCATGCAGGAGGGCAAGGTCGTCATCGTCGACACCTTCACCGGACGCCTGCAGCCGGGACGGCGTTTCAGCGACGGGCTGCACCAGGCCCTCGAGGCCAAGGAAAGCGTCGCGGTGCAGAAGGAGACCCAGACCCTGGCCACGGTCACGGTGCAGAACTTCTTCCGCAAGTACGCCAAGCTTTCCGGGATGACCGGTACCGCCGAAACCGAAGAGGCAGAGTTCAACGGCATCTATGAGCTGGACGTGGTCGTAATCCCCACCAACCGGCCCATCACCCGCGCCGATCTCGACGATGTGATCTACAAGTCCAAGAAGGAGAAGTACAAGGCCATCGTGGGTGAGGTGGAACGCCTGCACGCGCTGGGATTGCCCGTGCTGGTGGGTACGACGACCGTCGAGGTCAGTGAGCTGCTGAGCCGATTGTTGAAACTTCGCGGCATCAACCACAACGTGCTGAATGCCAAGCAGCACAAGGCCGAGGCCGAGATCGTGTCCGAAGCCGGCCGGATCGGCGCCGTCACCATCGCCACCAACATGGCCGGCCGCGGAACCGACATCAAACTGGCGCCGGAGATCATGCAGCTGCCGGAGAAGTGGCCGGACATGGGCCTCGATCCCGAGATGTACGAGGGCCAGCTCACGGGCCTGCAGATCATCGGGACCGAGCGGCACGAAAGCCGGCGGATCGACCGGCAGTTGCGCGGCCGGGCCGGTCGCCAGGGCGATCCCGGCCAGGCCATCTTCTTCCTGTCGCTGGAAGACGACCTCATGCGCCTGTTCAGCCCCGAACGCATCATCAAGGTCATGGACCGGCTGGGCGTGGAGGAGGGCGAGGTCATCACCCATTCCATGGTGACGAAGGCCATCGAGAAGGCCCAGATCCGGGTGGAGACCCAGAACTACGAGATCCGGAAACATCTCCTGGAATACGACGACGTGGTCAACAAGCAGCGGGAAGTCATCTACGCCCTCAGACGCGACGCGGTCATCGGGGCCGACCTCGCCGACCAGATGCTCGGGTTCGTGGAGAACGCCGTCGCCGGCATCTTCGCCGAATGTGCGAACAGGGACATGGCCCCGGATTTCTGGGAAATGGACAAACTGGCCCGCCTTTACCAGGGCCTGGTCCTGGCACCCCTGCCCCTGGAAAAGGACGAACACCTGGATTCCGGCCACGAGGCCATCGAGGACAAACTGGTCGATTTCGCCGCCGAAAAGTACAAGGCCAAGGAAGCCAGCCTGGGCGCCGATCTGGCGCGCCAATTGGAAAAATACGTTCTGGTGCAGGTCCTGGACGAGCACTGGCGGGATCATCTCAACGAGCTGATAATGCTCCGCAGCGGCATCGGCCTGCGGTCATACGGGCAGCGGGATCCCCTGGTGGAGTACAAGGCCGAGTCCTACGATCTGTTCCAGACGATGATGGACAATCTCGAGAAATCGACCGTCAGCCTCTACTTCCGGGCGGAACTGGCCCGGCCGCCCCGGCAGGCGGAGCCCGATCTGGACAAGGTTCAGACCAGCCACAAGGAAGTCTCGGCCTACGAGCAGGGTCCCGCGCCCCAGGGCGGACAAGCGCCCGGCCAAGCGGCGGAAGAGCACCGCTCGGGCCCCCGACCCCTGCAGCGGGAAGAGCCCAAGGTGGGCCGGAACGACCCCTGTCCCTGCGGCAGCGGTAAGAAGTTCAAGAAGTGCTGCGGGGCGACTTGACGGGACCGGCCCCAGGAGGCGGACTTGCCGAGTCGGGGGTGTCATGCTAGTTTTTGGCGGCCTCGCCTCGAGAAGACAGCGAGCTACGATTTTTGACGTGGGTCAGGAAAGTGAAGACCATGGATCCTGAAAGGGACAGACTCAAACATCTGCTGATCATCCTGCTGGAGGCCCTGTCCGGGCCCCAGGAAGTGGTGTCGCCTTTGAGGGGGCGGATCCAGGAGAAGGCCGAGGCGGCCGGCCTGGATGAGGGAGACGTCCATGGTCTGCTGGACTGGATCGAATCCCACTGGCTCGGCGACGACCGGCCGGGTTGGGATCGGGATCCCCTGCCGGACGCGCCCTCCGAAAAGGCCTTCCGCTACTTCGGAGATGTCGACGCCGATTACATGTCTCCCCAGGGCCTCGGTTTCCTGGTGGAGCTTTTCAACGACGGGCAGATCAACCGGGCCCAGATGGAGGCCCTGCTGCAGTATTCCTCCTTCATCGCGCTCAAGCCCCTGGAACCGTACGAGCTGGAGTCGGTCCTGGAGCAGGTCCTGTTCCGGCCCGGGCGGCCCGGAATGACGGGCGGAGCGTCGGAGGGATTCGAGAATATTCATTGAACGCCCACGCCCCGGGTACGCACACTAGGACCGGCCGCTGACTTCAGCTGCCGGGTTTTACTTGGAAGGAACAATACTTGAAGCTGATCATCGTCGAGTCCCCGGCCAAGGCCCGCACCATCTCCCGTTTCCTGGGTGACGACTACGTCGTGACGTCCAGCTATGGGCACATCCGTGACTTGCCCGGCTCCGCCAAGGAAATCCCGGCCAAGTACAAGAAGGAGCCCTGGCGCCGTTACGGGGTCAATCTGGATGACAACTACACGCCCATCTACGTGGTGTCCGCGGACAGCAAGAAGCAGGTCGCCGAGCTCAAGAAGCTCATGAAGAAAGCGGACGAGGTCCTGCTCGCGACGGATGAGGACCGCGAGGGGGAGGCCATCAGCTGGCACCTGCTCGAGGTGCTGGACCCCAAGGTCCCCGTGCGGCGCATCACCTTCCATGAAATCACCCGGTCGGCCATCAACGAGGCTCTCGAGAATCCGCGTGAAGTGGACATGAAGCTCGTGCGGGCCCAGGAAGGCCGCCGGATCCTGGACCGGCTCTACGGGTATTCCCTGTCGCCGGTGCTCTGGAAGAAGGTCCGGACCAAGCTGTCGGCCGGTCGCGTGCAGAGCGTGGCGGTGCGGCTGGTGGTGGAAAAGGAAGAGGAGCGGCAAAAGTTCCACGTGGCCAAGTACTGCGACATCGATGCGATCATGACCAGCGGGGATCTGGAGTTCAGCGCCCGCCTGTCGGAAATCGATGGTCTGAAAGTGGCCGGCGGGAAGGATTTCGATCCCGACACCGGGGAGCTCAAGAGCTCCGGCAAGCGGACGCAGCTGGGCCAAAATGAGGCCGAGCGTCTGGCCGAGGCTGCCGGGCAGGCCCTGCCGTGGCGTATCACCCAGGTGACCCGCAAGGAATCGACCCAGCGGCCTTCGCCGCCGTTTACCACCTCGACCCTGCAGCAGGCGGCCAGCGGTCGCCTCAAGATGTCGCCCCAGCGGGTCATGCGGATCGCCCAGCGGTTGTATGAAGGTGTCGGTGCGGTTCGTGATGGTCTGATCACCTACATGAGGACCGATTCGCTGACCCTCAGCGAAAAATCCCTGGCCGAGATCGAATCCCACGTCCGCGAAAGCTACGGCACCGACTACACCGAAGGACCCCGGCGGTACAAGACCAAGTCAAAGGGGGCCCAGGAGGCCCACGAAGCCATCCGGCCCACCCATGTGGACCGGACGCCGGAATCGGTGGCCGACCGCCTGGACAGCGAAGAATTGGCCGTCTACCGGCTGATCTGGAACCGGACCGTGGCCTCTCAGATGGCCAACGCCAAGCTGGACAAGACCGCGGTCGACATCACCGCCGCGGCGGCGGACCGCGAGCTGACCTTCAGGTCCAATGGCTCGGTGGTGCGGTTCCCCGGCTTCCTGAAGGTCTACGGAGACAAGGGCAAGGACACCTTGCTGCCCGAATTGACCGAAGGCCGGACCATTGGCGGGAGCAGGCAGGACAACCAGCCTCCGGTGGAAATCGCCAAGGTCGAGCCCCTGGTCCATGAGACGCAGCCCCCGGCCCGCTTCACGGAAGCCTCCCTGATCAAGAAGCTGGAGGAGGAAGGCATCGGCCGGCCGTCCACCTATGCCGCGGTGATCGGCACCATCCAGAGCCGTGAGTACGTGGTCAAGAAGTCCGGAGCTCTGCTGCCGTCGTACATCGGTATTGCGGTCACCCACCTGCTGCGGGAACATTTCAACAAGTATGTGGACACCCAGTTCACCGCCCGGATGGAGGAGGAACTCGACCAGATCGCCTCCGGGGAAGTGGACTGGATAGAGTTCCTGGATTGTTTCTTCCGCGGCTGCAAGGGCGAAGCCGGCCTCGAGCAGGACATCGAGTCGGAACTGGACAAGATCGAGTTTCCACGCATCCCCATCGGGGACGATCCGGAAACCGGAAAACCCATCGTGCTGCGCATCGGACGCAACTATGTTTCGGTTCACGTCGAGGACCAGGACGACCGTCGGGCCACCCTGCCGGTAGACCTTCTGATCGACGAGTTGACCTCCCAGAAGGCCCTGGACCTCATCGTCCAGCGGGACAAGTCCCGCGAGCCCATCGGCCAGCACCCCGAAACGGGGCAGAACATCTACGCCTTGACCGGACCTTTCGGACCCTATCTCCAGCTGGGGGAGCAGGAAGAGGACAAGAAACCCAAGCGGATCAGCCTGGGGAAAAAGACCGACCCCACGTCCATCGACCTGGAATACGCCCTGCGGCTGCTGTCATTGCCCCGGGAAATCGGCACGGACCCCGAAACGGGAAAACCCGTGCGGGCCGGGCTCGGACGTTTCGGGCCCTACGTCGAGCGGGACCGGGTGTTTGCCAGCGTACAGACCGTGGACACCCTCTTTACCATCAATCTCGAAGACGCCCTGGAACGCATCCGCAACAAGAACAAGCGGACCGTCCTGCGGGAACTGGGAAAGCACCCGGAATCCGGTGAAGGCCTGTCGATCTGCAAGGGTCGGTTCGGTCC
>RCNG010000243.1_pt1 | contig 38659 bp, 19 predicted proteins | sample 2041371 | NCBI WGS metagenome assembly RCNG01 (sample SAMN09708227, study PRJNA481090) | Marine sediment metagenome, whole genome shotgun sequencing project. | biome: marine sediment; feature: ocean; material: sediment; isolation source: Sewage treatment plant 1 marine sediment (STP1) ... | reverse complement strand
GAATTTCATTCTTTGCCTGCTCCCTCAAGTAGCGGAGCAAGTCCTTACCGTCACGGATCATATCCTTGATCAGTTTCGAGTAGGGGCTGTTGGGTTCGTCAGCGATCAGTACATCGCAGCGAGCAAGCGCAGCGACCACGTTGTCGCGGGTGTCGCGCCAGTCGATCAACATCGCGTCACTCTTCAGTGGCGCGGCAGACGGGAACAGCTCGATCTCGCACAGCAGGCCCTTGAACAGCTCGACCGCGATCACGTAGTCGGCGTTGACATGGTTGCGAAACTGAAAGTAGCTGTCGGCGCTAATGATACCGAGGCGGGAATACTCCGCGATCAGGGCCACCACGAAGGCGTCCGATTCTGGATTAGTGATGCCGGTCAGGACAGATTCGAGGCCGTTTTCGAATGCGTTCTGGCCTGCGGTGTCGTCGGCTTCGAGTACATCGACTGCGGCTTGATAGGCTTCTACGAGATCGGTCATGTGATTAATCCTAATGTTACGAGAGCTGCGTGAATGCCAGCAGCAGTGACGGCAACGCCGGCTGGCTGGGCGACTGGCGCCTGGTTATAGAATCCGATGTTACCATCAAAGCGCGCGCCATTGAGTACCCGAGTGAGTGTATCAGTTATGGTCACGCGGTCTGCCCTGGCCTGGACCGTCGAGCCGCTGCCAGTCGGGATGCCGGTCTGGATCCGCACAGTGCGTGAGGCTGAGTTGCCGGTACCCACGCCAGCAGAGAACACGGCATCAGAGCCAGCATTGTTCGTACCCAAGCCACCCGAGCCGCCAAACAGTACCGAGGCCGGTGCCGATGCGTTGATGTAGTTTCGACCGAGGATCAGCTCAGTGATGGCGCCACCCAACGTGCCACCGACAACCATTGTTCCCACGCGAGTCGTGTTGATGTTGGCGCACAGCGCGATCTGTCGAGAGCTGCCGCCTGAGTTGCTGCCGAGTACCGCGAGTCCGGTGCAGTTGGCGCCGATAAAGTTGCCCATAGCAACGCCATTGGTGACCGCTGAACAGAAACCGCCAAGCGCAATGCCGCCACTGGACGCAGCCGAATAGCCGAGTGCCATACCGACACCACCCGTCACTGATGAGTTGAAGCCACACGCAAAGCCGAAGGCCGTAGACACCGTGGCATTCGCACCCAACAAGGTTGCGCCACCCACGCCACCTGTGACGGTTGCGCCTGCGCCGAGTACCAGATTGTCTGTGCCGGTGCCGGCAGCGGTCACGGCATCGCCAAACTCAACTGAGCCAGCCCCCGAGCCAGCACTCAGTCGAATGCCAGAATCCTTGATTAGCTTGCCGGTGGCGCCGTTGTAGGTCGCCACAAAGTTATTGACGGCGCTGGCCGGACCTACCACATCACCGACAAGAGATGCTATCCAGGCATTGTTACGGCGATCGTACCGAGTACCATCGTTGGGTGCATCTGCCCAATGGATCGTCGCGTTAGCAATGTGCGTGTCGATCTGGGCATGCGTGTTGGTGCCGATACTGGTCAGGCCGGTGTGGTCAGTGACCGAGATGTTCGGCACGATGGACCAGTTACCGGCGAAGGTGACCGTGCTCGGAGCGTCGACAGTGGCAATCAGGATGTCGCCGACCGCAAAGTTCTGAGCGTCTACCGTGCCGGCGACAGTCGTGTTGAACCAGTCACCCTGGTTGACCGCGACCGGAAAGGCGCCGATCGATGCATCAAACTCGCCGCGGTACTCACCGAAGGTTGCATAGTTGGCCTGGGTCCAAGCGTTGTTGTTCCGGACGTAGTCGAAGCCGTCAGCCGGTGCATCAGCGATCCCGCCAGGGACAGTGACAGTGATGGCGCCGGCAATAACACTCGCCGTGACGCCGGCGCCCACCCAGTCGATTGACTCGATGAACGCGGTCAGTGGTACCCCCTCGTCGAGGCCGGCGATCGGATTGTTTACTGCATATGCTGTCATTCTGCTGCCTGCTCCAGTCGCTTGATCTCTTCCAGGATCCGCTTCAGCTTCAGCTTCTCCAGGTCCGTGAACGGAAAACTCCCACGGTCCCTTGCCACGCGAACGATATCAGCGTCGTGCCAGGCAGAATCGTCAAATCCGGAGTTCTGCCATCCCCAGGGATAACCCGATGTGCATCCAGCGACTCGCCCGGAGGACTCGCGTAGTATCCGCCGACCTGTTCCCTGCTCACAGGAAGTGCGCTGTAAGCGCTGTTCGCAACAACCTTCCACGATGTAGCGCCGGTATCGATGGTGGCCTCTTCGGACGTCGCGCCGCGTATCAGAAATCCGGTTTGGTAGCTGTGCTGCGCGACCGGTTTGTGTTCGCCCCAGTGCCAGACCACGGCGGCGATGACGTTGCTGCCGTTGCGCAGATAGGACGCCAGGTCAACCTCGTCGTAACGCCAGTGCATCACATCCGAGCGCTGCGGACCTGCCACCACAGAAATGCCATTCACATAGAGGCGGTAGCGGTTGTCCGCAGAGACGTGAACGTTGAAATGCTCGGGCGTTTTCTCGAGCTCGACAGTCTTTCGAAAATGATAAACACCGTACTCGTGTCCCGAGATGTCCGGGTGAGTTATCCAGGTCGCATCCTGCGTTTCCTGTGCCTGCAGGTTGAATGCCGCCAGCAGCAGGACACCGGTCATCGAGAACAATGTTTTGCGATTGGGTCTGTTAATTTTCAAACGCAAGCCAATCATTGCAGACTAAACGTCGACCTCTTGGACACCACCGCCCTTGCGGCTTTGTTCGATCCTAAATCCCATGACATGGCTTTCGACGGAGGCAGCGACGGTGCTGGTCAACAGGGATTCATCGCGGTGGTAGATGGCGTTCAACAGATCGCTGACGAAGCGGTAGTCACCACCGCCATGGCCGCTATCTTCATAACCCTTGACATCAGACACCGAGATATCCCAGGTGAATGCTTCTCTGGTCATGTAATCCGTATATGTAAACGTATCCATGTCACCAACAAGATCACCCTTCGTGCCCATCAGACGGGTGCGTCTTCCGTGATAGCTGGTGAAACCGTCCATACTGAAGGTAGCTGTCGCCCCACTCCGGAATTCCATCGCACAGGCCAGGTGTTCGGGTTGGTCGTTTTCCATCTTGAACGCGCAGCGACCATAATTTGTGGTCTCGAGCGAATGCAGGATCAACTCGTTCAATTCCTCCGGATCATCCGGAACAACCGGCATGATGGCGTGGATACGCTCTTTGTCGCGCAGGTACATCTTCTTCGCGGAATAGGCACACCCCTCTTCGACGGCACAGCTGAGGCAACGGTCTCCGCTCCCTTCCGGCGCATACTCACGGGTGTAAAACGACAGGTCTCCGAATCCCGTGATCTTGTCGCACGGCTCATCCATGATCCAACGCATTATGTCGAGATCGTGACAGCTTTTGGCCAGGATGATCGGTGTCGTCTTGACGGAGTTATGCCAGTTGCCGCGGACATAGGAATGCATCATGTGGCGCCACTCGATGGGTTCCATGTGCTGCATATTGACGATCCTGCCCAGCTTGCCGGAACGCACCACATTTCGCATGTCAATGAAGTACGGCGCATAGCGAAGTACATGGGCAATGCCAACGATTCGTCCCGTTTCCTGTTGCACCTTCAGGATTTCCCGACACTCCGCTTCACTTTGTGCCATGGGTTTTTCGAGCAGCACGTCATAGCCGAGCCGCATAGCCTGAATACACGGCTCATGATGCAGGTCATCGGGCATGGAGACGATCACCATGTCGGCGAACTTGGGCCGCTCCAGAACATGCTCCCAGGTCACAAAACGGTTTTCGTCCGGGATGTTGTGCGTTTTGGCATGACGGTCATTGCGTTCCACGATGGGTTCCGCAACACCGACAATATCGAGCTCCCGGGGAAACTCGGTCGCGTACTCGCCATATAACGTGCCGCGACTGCCGGCGCCGAGGGTTAATGGCCGTCAACGGGTGATCGAATTCGTGGGCCGAATCTTTGCTTCCGGCAGCCAATACCCTGCGGTTGGGTGCGGTGATTACGGCGACTCCACCGGCAGCAATGCCGAGGCGTATCAGGGCTTCCCGACGTGAGATTCTCTCCATGGCTACTCCTCTCCCGAACTGTCGTTATACTGCGCTCGCAGTTCCTGTAGTTTCAATTGCAGTTCCCGGCGAATGTTTGCGAAGGCGGGGTCATCGTAGATATTCTGCATTTCGCTGGGGTCGTTCTGCAGGTCGTACATTTCCCAGTGATCCATGCCGAGGTCTTTGAACCGGATCAACTTGTGTGTTCTGGTCCGAACCCCGTATTGTTTTGCCACCATGTGTTCTTTTTCGATGCCTTCGTAGTAATGATAGTAGAGCCCGTCCCGGCCCAGTTCCTCCGACTCGCCCGTCAGCAGGCCCTTGAGAGACAGGCCCTGCATATCGGGCGGCACGGGCACTCCGGCGAAATCGAGCAAGGTCGGTGCGTAGTCGATGTTCTGCACCATTTCGGTTTGAGATTGACCGGGCTCGATGGCAGCGGGGTAACGAATTATCAGGGGCGTTCGCATGCTTTCCTCATACATGAAACGCTTGTCGAACCAACCATGCTCACCGATATAAAAACCCTGGTCCGAGGTATAGACAACGATCGTATTCTCGGCGAGGCCTGTTTCGTCGAGATAGTCCAGCACGCGACCGATGTTGCGGTCCATCGAATGAATGGTCCCCAGGTACTCATGCATGTATCGGCGGTACTTCCATTCGAGCAGTGCCTTTGGGTCATGCTTTACGGGCTGATACTCCTTGTTGGCCTCGGCGTAGTATGCATCCCACCCGGCCTTCTGCTCATCTGACATGCGGCCATAGAAATCAGAGGTCCAATACTCCGCCCAGCCATCGGCCATGTCCTCGAGATCTCCCTCGTACTCATGCCGCTCCAGTTTGAGGTCATAGGAGAGATACATGTCGTTGATTTCCAGCTCCTGAGCTGCAGCGCCCGGACGACCTTCGTAGCTGTCGTAGAAATTTTCGGGCACCTTGAAGTCAGACGTGTCGATCTCGCCCAACTCATCAACGTCCGGCATCCAGTTACGGTGTGGTGCCTTGTGGTTGTAGATCAGAAAAAACGGTTTTGATTCGTCCCTATTTTCGAGGAAGTTCAGCGCCAGATCGGCAATTTTCGTCGTGACGTAATCGCCGTCGTAGCGATTTTCCAGCTCGACTTCGACAAGCTCTCCCGTTTCATCCACGACGGATTTCTCCGTCGTTCTATCTACGGCAACATTTGTTATGAATTCGGGTGAGTAGTACTGCCCCTGCCCGCGCAGCACTTCCCAGTAGTCAAATCCGACCGGCTTCGTACCCAGGTGCCATTTGCCCACAACGCCAGTAGCGTAACCGGCCTGTTGCAGGTGAAGAGGGAAGGTTGGCTGACTGCCGTCGAAGCGATCATCGTTGTCTCGAAAACCGTTCCTGTGGCTGTGCTTGCCGGTCAGCATGATCGCCCGTGACGGACCGCAGATTGAATTCGCCACAAACGATTCTCTGAAGATCATGCCCTCATCAGCGAGACGGTCTATGTTGGGGGTGTTGATCAACGTACTTCCATAGGCGCTGATGGCTCGCTCGGAATGGTCATCGGACATGATGAACAGAATGTTGGGCCGGTTGTCCTCGCTGTCCGGCGTCGACTCGGTCATACAGCCGGCTGTAAACGTCGCGAGTGCCGCCAACGTCGCCGGGACCCAGACATATCTCCTGGCGATGTCTCGCAAAGTGGCGTCCATGGGTCCAATACTACATTGGCACGATCAATTTTGATCAAATATGATCATTCCTGATTGCAGAGTCAATGATAGGCTCGAGCCCGATTTCTGGCCATCTAATGAAAGCGCAGCAGTGAAAACTCTCATGAAAAAACCTGCCGTACTGGTTCTTCTTCTGGGCTTTCTTGGCTTCAACGCCGGCAACGCAAAAGAACCGTCAATCATCCCGCTCCCGCAGCAATTCTCGGTTGACGAGGGAAGGTTCCGCATCGATTCCTCGACGCGGATTTGTCTTTCCAGCAACGACCTGGGGTTGGCATCCGCCGCAGAACTTTTTGCCGGACTGATCAGGCAATCGAGCGACATGGAACTGCCCATTGATCAGCTGTCTTCGCGAGAGGATCCAGGGAATGTGATATCGCTGGTCCTGGCAGACCGTGGTCTTGGCGATGAGGGCTATGAATTGGTAGTCAAGAAAAGCGGCATCCTGATTACTGCCAAGACATCGCAGGGCATTTTTTACGGTCTGCAAAGCGTTCGTCAGCTCCTGCCGCCGCAGATTGAATCATCCGAGCGGGTCGAAGGTCTGCAGCTGCTTGTCCCACTCGTCCAGATCAAGGACCGACCGAGCTATGCCTGGCGAGGTTTGATGCTCGATGAATCGCGGCATTTCTTCGGTAAAGCGTATGTGAAAAAGCTGCTCGACCAGATGGCCATGCTGAAAATGAATGTGTTTCACTGGCACCTGACTGATGCACCGGGCTGGCGGCTGGAAATAAAGAAGTATCCCAAGCTGACATCCGTCGGCGGTATCGGCAACCACAGCGATCCAGGTGCACCCGCCGCTTACTACACTCAGGATGACGTTCGGGACATTGTCGCTTATGCCGCCGAACGTCATATCCAGGTGCTTCCGGAAATAGATATGCCGGGCCACGCGACCGCTGCCAACAGGGCCTACCCGGAACATTCCGGTGGCGGGAATGAGAAGCGCCCGGATTTCACGTTTCACCCCGGCCGCGAGGAAACCTATATTTTTCTGACCGATGTCCTGGAAGAAACGGCCGCCCTGTTCCCTGCACCCTGGATTCATTACGGCGGCGATGAGGTCCACTTTGCGAACAGCCAGTGGATCGACATGCCCGAAGTAAAGGCGCTGATGAACGAACACGGCCTCAATGACCTGAAGGATGTCGAGCACTATTTCAATCGGCGCATGGCGGACGAGATTCACCGCCTGGGCAAGAAAACCGTCGCCTGGGACGAGGTCGTTGATGCCGGGATTGACCCCGATAAATCCATCATCATCTGGTGGCGTCACGATAATCCCGAGCAACTGACTAAGGCACTGGACAATGGATACGAGGTAGTTCTTAGCCCTCGCCGTCCCCTCTACTTCGACTTCGTTCAGGACGATGCTCACCAAATCGGGCGACGCTGGGATGGTTTCAACGACCTCGAGCAGGTATATGAGTATCCGGAAATTCCTGCCGACGTCGCCGATGAACAAAGCAGGCGAATCCTCGGCATGCAGGCGAGCCTATGGACCGAGACCATTCAAACGAAAGCGCGCGCCGATTTCATGGCCTTCCCCAGACTTACGGCGATCGCCGAAGCGGCGTGGAGCGATGCCGCCAACAAGGACTATGAGTGTTACCGGAAGCGCCTAAGAGCCATGCTCAATCGCTACGACGTACTGGATATCAACTATTTTGATCCATTCGCCTCTGAAAAGACCCCGGAACCACAGAAGTAAATGAACAAGACAAGAATCGTATCGGGACTGGTGTCCCTCCTGGTCATTGCCACATTAGTTGGTTATGCAGAAGAATTTTATTCTGACCTGGAAGATGAAAATCGCACCTTCGTATACACAATCACTGAAAAACCAACCGCTTACCAGGAGGCGGATCGATTGGGAATATGGTTTACTGCTTCCGATTTTGAACCGCTTGGATTGTATCTTTCTCCTGATCAACCAATAGAAATAGATGTAAATAATATTCGAGGCAATTCTCAACCCAAATTATTGGTGGGCACCTATTCCAGATACAAATCGGACGAAGTGCCAACCGTGTATGACCTGGCGGCTGGAAGCAACACGATTAACGATTCACAGGGAGGCTTGCTCTACCTGCAGTTTGTCACGGAAGAAACTCCGTCTGGAGAGGCTGAAGTAACCATCGACGGGGGAAGTCCAATTCCTTCATACGTTTTGGGAGAGTCAACACATGAAGAATGGTTGAAAGAACTGAACACAATGACCTATGAAGACGTTCAATATATCAGCAACAAAACCTTGGTAGTCGTTAGTAAAGCAACCGCTTTGAAATACAAAGATGAGGATCAGGATTCCATGTTGGAAACATTGGATAAAATCTGGGAAATAGAAGACTACATCAGTGGAATTGATGGTTCGTCTGATCTTCACAAACCCAATGTGCACAAGATTCTTATCACAGAGTTAACTGAAAAAGACCTCGATTTTGGCCTGGCAGCAGAAGAGCACCGTATATTGGTTCCAACCAAGGCCCTTAAGAACATCATGGACCCTGCCCACGCCTCTTCGGGAGCCTGGGGTTTGTGGCACGAGATGGGTCACCACCACCAGGCGTTAAATTGGGACTGGGATGAAGTGGATGAAGTGACAGTCAATATCTACTCGCTTGCATGTTTATATGCGTTTGACGGAACGATTACCTGGCTGAAGGGGAATCAGATTTGGAACGTTCTGGATGAATACTTCAAATCGCCCATTGAAGAACGAAACTTCAATAAGGACCAAACAATAGGGGGTAAAGGGCGGTTAGCAATGTTTCGTCAACTTTGGATGGCCTTCGGTGATGAGTTTTACATTAAGGTTCATCAACTGGCACGGGAAGACAATGCAAAGCCTGATCCGAGGGTAAAACCAAGATATGAAAGCACCGGGGACGAACAGATGGCACATTTCATGTTGTTATCTTCTCAAGCCAGCGGATACAACTTAAAGACCTTTTTTACCCAATGGGGTTTCAAACTTCCTCAGGAAGATTATGATGCGTTGGACGCATTGAACCTGCCAGAACCGGAAATTGACCTGATCTCATTAAGGGAATGAATCAGGCGTCCTGACCTTTGCTTGTCACGTCTTGGTCAGAAGGTATATGCGTCCCTTGATTGTGTCGAACTCTATCGCCCCGTCTTTATTGATCATAACGGCAATTTCCTTGCCGTCCTGTGTGACCTTGTAGCCATTGCCGGCGTTAATGCGGCATGGCTTTCCGGCTCTGGATATTATTTCAACGGTAGTGACCTTCTTGTCCATCCAGGCCATGTTCAATTCAAAACCACCTCGGACACGAACACCATCGAATTGCCCGGTGCCCCACTCGGCTGGTATTGCAGGAAGCAGGTCAATGACACCTTCATGCGACTGAACAATCATCTCCGTTATCGCAGCGGTCAATCCAAACGATCCGTCGACTTGTAGTGGCTGGCCACATTTGGCGAACAGGGATACGTAGCTTTGCTCTTTCAGAAAGCCCTTATAGATGGACAAGGCCCGCTCTCCATCGTAAAGCCTTGACCGCAATGCCATTTTCCACGCCCTGGACCACCCGCAGGCACCATCACCTCTTTGCTCAAGCACCTTCTTGATGGGCTCTACAAGTTCAGGGGTTTTCCTGACAGACAGTACATTCCCGGGATACAAACCATACAAATGCGAGAAGTGCCGATGCTTGTCCTCCATCTGGCCGTAATCCTCCGCCCATTCCTGAAGCGTGCCGTCTTTACCGACCTGGGGTGGAACCAGTTGCTGCCTGATCTTTTCAACTTTGGCTGCATACGCCTGGTCCTTTTCGAGGATCGTGGCAGCTTCGACATAGTATTTGAACAGATCGTTGAGAATCTGCATGTCGATGCTGGCACCGTACACAATGGTCGTGAAGTATTCCCACCCGATGACTTCGTCAAAAAAGTACCTGTATCCCGGACCTTCAGGTGGATTTTCCGGAGAGTTCGACGGGGCAGTAACCAGCCATTTTCCGTTCGGATGTTGCACCAGGAAATCAACAAAGAAATCTACGGCTCCTTTAAGGATTGGGTAGATTCTTTCCAGGAACTCTTTGTCCTGCGTATACAGGTAGTGCTCCCACATGTGTGTGGTCAGCCAGGCACCACCAACGGTGAACGTGCCCCACGTCGGACCGTCCATGGGAGCGGCGACTCTCCAGATATCTGTGTTCTGGTGAAACACCCAGCCCCCGGCGCCATAATGTTCCCTGGCAACTTGCGCTCCCTGATCGGTCACCTCCTCGATCATCTTGAAAAGCGGTGCCGACAATTCTGAAAGATTGGCCGATTCAATGGCCCAGTAATTCATTTCGGTATTGATATTCGTGGTGTATTTGGAGTCCCACGCCGGATTAGGGTAATCGTTCCAAATCCCCTGCAGGTTGGCCGGTTGCGTACCGGGCCGGCTGGAAGCAATTAACAGGTACCTTCCAAACTGGTAGGACAATGCGGCCATCTGCGGATCAGGGGCAACTTGTATGCTTCTCAGTCGCTCATCTGTAGGGAGATAAGAAGACGGGGTCGTTGTTAAGTCGAGCGTTACGCGAGCAAAGAGCGCCTGATGATCGTCTACCGCATCCTTGCGTACCGCCGCATATTTCTTGTCACCCAACTGATTGAAGTAGTCCTGAACGCGTTTCGCCTGGTCCGCGCTGACATCTTTGTAATTGACGAAGTTGGTGGCAGCAACGTAATAGATAGTCGCAGCATCAGCGTGCTCGACCTTGATCCGGCTGTCATCTCTGGATAATTGACCACCCTCATTCTCAATACGGACTCTGCCTTCGTATAGCATCTTGCTCTCAATGCCAAGGTAGTCAGCCGATCTGCCTCTTAAGACCAGCTCATTCTCGCCCTCTCCATCCATCCTGAAATAATCGGTTCCGTAATTGGAATGTTCGACATTCCGGGAGCCTCTCATCTCGGCCTCAAAGGAAATCATGCCGGGCTCGCTGGCCGTCAGACGGATAGCTATCGTCTGGTCCACATGTGAGGACAAAACTTCCCGTGTGTAGGTCACACCGTCAGTCACGTAGGAGGAGCCGGCGATTCCTGTGGACAGGTCCAGCCATCGCTTGTAATTGGAGTATTGCCTGTCCTTTTCATAGAACAGATGCAGCGCGCCCATACTTTGGTACTTCATTTGTTCAACGGGATAACCCATCAGGTGTCGCCCGAAGAGTTTGTGCGCTTTGATCGGCTCGCCATCAAAAAGGAGCTTCTGGATCTCAGGGAGATATTCGTGACCTCCCTCAACCACGGTGCTGTACGGTCCACCAGACCAGTAGGTGTCCTCGTTCAGCTGAATGCGTTCTTCCTCTACGCCGCCGTAAACCATGGCACCCAACCTGCCATTGCCAACCGGCATCGCATCCTCCCATTCTTTGGCAGGTTCCTGGTACCAAAGCAAGGTGGCAGGATCAAAATCGTTCTTGTCGATCTTTTGTGGAAGATCTTCTGCCTGTGCAAGACCTGCAGATGGCGTTGCCAGCAGGCAGATACTTATGAGCAGGATGTAGGTTACTGAACGCATTCGTTGAATCCTCTCGATTAGAGTGTGCTGCACCTAGTGCAGAGATGAAATCGTCACGGGCCCAATCAACCCTGAAGATTGCAACGTAAATCCGACACTCAAGAGATCATCTGAAGAGCCGCCCATCATCGCGACGTACTCTCCAGACTCGATCACTTTTTCCATCGCCAGACCGGTAAATGCCAGCATCGCCGGAGTAATAGTGAAGGAGACCGTTTTCGATTTCCCGGGCTCGAGGCTTAGCTTTTCAAAACCCTTCAGCTCTTTATCGGGGCGCAACACGGAGCCAATCACATCTTTGATGTAAAGCTGCACGACCTCGCCACCGGATGTTCGCCCAGTATTCTTAACTTTGATCTCAGCAGTAATCGTGCCGTCCATCGCCAGCGTGCTATCCGATAAGCGAAGTTTCGAATATTCGAAACTCGTGTAACTCAATCCGAAGCCAAACGGGTACAACGGCGTGGACTCTGTGAACAGATAAGCTTTCTTGTAGTTGATCTCTTTTTGACTGTAGTGAAATGGAATCTGTCCGATTGACCGAGGAACGGTAACGGGCAATTTGCCGGATGGAGTCGCCTGCCCGAAGATCATTTTCGCAATGGCTTTGTCGCCGAACTCACTCAGCTCCCAACAGTCCAAGATGGCATCTGCATGTTCATCGATCACGTTTACGGAGAGCGTCCGCCGGTGCTTCAAAACTACGACGACCGGCTTTCCGGTTTTCTTGAGTTCAATTAGCAACTCGTCCTGTAAGCCAACCGGATCGATGCTGTCTCGATCGCCGAGCGCACTGCCGAAAAATGATTCCTTGGACGTAAACTCGTCACCGCCTACGAACAGGACAATCACGTCGGCGCTTTGTGTCTCACCGACGATCTTCTGGATGCCCTCCTCCATGACATCCGTTGCAGTGAGCTCCGGTATCGATCGATCGCCGTCCGTCAGATCGAATCCCTTTTCTGCAATAAACTCGTAGGCACCGTCGGCGACCAATTCGAAATTGGACAAAGTCTCCTCACCCAGCAAGGGACCCACCAGGGCAATCGTCTTATGACTCCCCTCGGCCAGCGGCAATGTCTGATTCTCATTCTTCAGGAGGATGATCGATTCCAGGTCTGCTTTGTGTGCCAGTTCAATGGCCGCCTGATCGCGCGTTTGCTTTTTCGCCGCTCCCGGTGCCTGAAAAGGACTGTCAAACAACCCAAGAATGAATTTCGTACGCAAAACCCTGCCCGCGGACCGGTCAATCAAGGCTTCAAGTTCGGGATTCTCCTTCACCATGCCCGGTAGCAGCGCATACGCATCGTCTGAATACAAATCCACGTCCATACCCGCCTTAAGACCCAGCAACACGGCATCTTCAGGTGTTTCAGCAACTTTCATAAAGCTGTGCAGCCTTGCGATATCGTTGGCATCGGAGACGGTATATCCTTCAAATCCCCATTGGTCCCGCAACACCTCCGTCAGTAGCCATGGGTTGGCGTGACTGGCTACTCCGTTGATATCACCGTGGGACGGCATGATGCCCAGTGTGTTTGCGCGCTGAACGGCTGCCTTGAATGGCGGAAATATCTCATCGATCAAGGTACGCGGTGATATCTCGATAGACGCGAAATTCCTTCCTCCAGCGACCTGGCCGTAGCCTGCAAAATGCTTGGTTACAGCGCCGATGTGAGTACTGTCTAGCCCTTCGTTGTTGCCCTGAAATCCAGTTACCGCACTGACGATCATTTCGGTCGTGAGATAGGTGTCTTCTCCAAATACCTCGCTCATCCGGCCGAAACGAGGATCACGGGCGATGTCAGCACCAGGTGAATGCGTCAGATGCAGACCGCGCAGCCGGGCCTCCCGCCCCACAGTGTCGTACACGTCCCGGACGAGTTCCCTGTTCCACGACGACGACAAGGTGATCGGGCGCCCGAAGCGCGTCGAACCTTCCCCAGTAACGCCGTCGTACGACTCGGTGACAAAGAACGCGGGAATTCCAAGGCGACTGTTTTCGATTACGTACGTCTGCAACTGGTTGTTCAATGCGGCGGCATTCTCCGGCGACAAGTATTCCCCCGGGTTCTTGATTCCGCCGATGCCGTTGACCAATCTTTGTTTCACGTTGTCGGAGAGTTCCATCTCCCCCGCTGCAGAAAATTCAATGCCCTGGTTGCTGTGAAACATCCGCATCTGCGAGATTTTTTCTTCGATAGTCATCCGGGATAACAGGTCGTCCGCACGGTCGTCGATCGAAGCCTCGTTGTTTTTGTAGGTGATGAAGTCGTCGCCGGACAATTCTGCGCTTTCCCCCGGTTTCAAAACCAAAGCGACCTGAACGCCGTCATAGACAACGGGGATAGAGCTGACCGGGTTGTTGCCGCCAATGAACACCGCGCTCTTAAGCTTCCCATCCTCCCATTCGATATCCACGATGACATCGCCTCTCGCCCGCAGCCCGCGAGCATGGCCGTCCCCCCAATCTGCAGGAAGCGCGGGCAACAACTTGATTTCACCGTTGTGGCTGTGGAGCAGCATTTCCGCGATCGCCGCCGTAGCGCCGAAGTTGCCGTCGATCTGGAAAGGAGGATGGCGGTCCCACAAGTTTTCTCCCGTCGATTTTTGCAGGATGGCCAAAAGGTTTTCATATGCTCGTTCGCCGTCGGACAGGCGAGCGAACATTCCGATGGTCCATGCGCGGCTCCAGCCCGTCGCGGCGCCACCGCTTGCAAGTCGGAACTCAAGTGATTTCATAACGGCATCTCGCATGACGGGGTCATCGTCGAGATCGATTTGGTTTCCAGGATAGGCGCCGATGACATGCGAAATATGACGATGATCGGGCTGCGGCTCGTCGAATGGCAACCGCCATTCCAGCAGGCGCCCGTCTTCACCGATACGCGGGCGCTTCACTTTCGGTAGCGTTTTCGCAATCGTCTGTACGAAGGGTTCGTCCTTCTTGCCCAACGCCTCTGCAGCCTCCAGATAGTCGCTGAAAACCTGGAGAATCATGAACTGATCAAAGGAGTTCCCTTTCGAAAAGGCTGCCAGGGCAGTTGTGCCATCTTCCCGTGTGTACGAAAACTGATTTTCCGGTGAAGCACTGGGGCGCGAGACGAGTTCGCCTGTTTCCGGGTCCGGGATGAGCCACGACTCGGTGAACCGGACAGACTCGGTGAGTATGTCCCAGTTCTCCTCCAGGAATGCCTTGTCGCGTTTGAAGCGGTAGTGCTCGAGGATGTGGAACGTCATCCACTGCCCGCCGAAAAAGGAACCGCCCCAATACGCCCTGGAGCTCATGATTCGAGCGTGCCCCCACGCGTCGGTAGCATGCCCCATGCTCCAGCCCTTCATTCCCAGGCGTTTCGCCATCTCCTTTCCTGACGGCTGGAAGTAGCGAATGAGATCGAAGAACGGCTCATGCATCTCGCCAAGGTGGGTGGTCTCCGCTGGCCAGTAATTCATTTGAATATTGATGTTCAGATGGAAATCCGAACTCCACGGCGCTTTCCCATGCATTCCCTGCAGGTTTGCCGGCAGGGTCCCCGGGCGGGATGAGGCAACGAGCAGGTAGCGGCCAAACTGAAAGTAGGTTTCGATCAGGTCGGGATCATCCTCTGCCCCGTCCTTGATTCTCGCCAGTCGTTCCGGCGTTGGCAGTGCAAGTAACTCGTCCGCGGTGGCTCCGAAATCGACCGACATTCGGCTGAAGAAATCCAGGTGATCCTTAACAGCTGCCTGTTGGATGGACGCCGCCGACTTGCCTTGCAAAGCATCGAGATCCGTCAGCGCTTTCTGATTCCATCCCTCCGCGAGCATCGCGCCGCTTTCATTTCGATTGAAGTTTGTGGCGGCGGCAATGTAGACCGTGACATCCCGGCTGCCGCCGACGTTGAGGCCTTGGCTCTCCTGCGTGGTCTCACCATCCGCGAGCACACGAACGCGGCCTTCATATTTAGTTGCGTTTCCCCCGGTCGCGGCCCCAGTCTTGACGAGGTCGCCATCGACGACAGATCCCCCCTCCAAAGCGACTCGCAGGTCGATCGGCTTAGTCGCTGAAATCCGCAGCACGACCACATCGTCCGGCGCGGAGGCCAGTACTGTCTGAGTGATTTCGGTGCCGTCGTCCAGGGTGAAATGGCTCGCGGCGATTCCGGTTTCCAGGTTCAGCTCTCGGCGAGTTTCCTTCAACGGTGCCGCGAGATAGTCCACATGCAACCAGCCGAGAAACTGGTAGCTATCTGGACGTTTTTCATTCTGCAAGTGATCCTGGAAATAGACATCCGCGCCCTCGTAGTCTCCGGCCGCTTCCAGTTCCCGCAATCGCTCGAGGTGCTCGAAGCTATTCGCGGGCATCTTCCACCCATCAGTGCTTCGCGCCCAGATAGTTTCCTCGTTGAGCAGAATCTTCTCGGACGGATAGTCCCCGAACGGCATCGCGCCGAGGCGGCCGTTGCCGACCGGATAGGCGACGTCCCATTCCTCGGCTGGCTTGTCATCCCAGATCAGTAAGCCTGGCTCACCCTCGAGAAAATTCAGGGACACGAGGAACCGATCCATATCGGCAACGGTCCGGGTGTAATCTTCCGTGTTCTTGAAGTTGAAAAACCCGTGCGGTTGGCCCGGATAGAGATGCAGATCACTGCGAACGCCATGACTCTCCATCAACGCCTTGAACTTCTCGGCCGTTTCCACCGGGATGAGATCGTCCTCCGTTCCCAGGAAGACGACGGTGGGAGGTGTGTGTTCGTCGATGTTGTGCAGCGGCGAGATTTCCTTCCAGTACTCCTTGACCCGGTCGTGCCCGTAGCCATTCGGTCCGTTATCGAAGACGGGATTGAACAACACCAACGCGTTCGGGCGGGAGCTGACACCGAGCTCTTCGTTTTCTTCGTCAAACCCCCTGGTGGTTCCCGCGGCAGCCGCCACATGTCCGCCTGCCGAACCGCCTCCGGCAGCGATCCTCTCGGGGTCAATTCCCAATTCACTGGCATGAAACCTGACCCACCGGATAGCTGACTTGCCGTCCATTACAGCTTCGCGAGGCGATGTGTTGTTTCTGTCTTTGACCCGGTATTCGGCCGCCATGCATACCATGCCGCGTGAGGCCAGGTGGGAACAATGAGGATAGAACTGGCTCGGCGAGCCGGAGTTCCAGCCGCCGCCAAAGAAAAACACCATGGCTGCGCGGTTGTCCGAAAGCTTGTCATTGGATGGCGTGAAGACATGCAGCTTGAGCTCCGTCTCCCCCACCGTCTTGTAGGTGATTCGTCTGTCGGGCGAAAAACTCTCTACGTCCACTGAGTACGCGGGTATTGAATACAGGCAAATCAAAATGAGCGGGAGTTTGATCATCGTCTTCATTGCTTGGGCCATACCTTGATCGATTGCCTTCCTTCTTTTGGCGGGATGAAAGGACCCGGGTAGGGATTCACCGTGTCTCGTTTGTCGCCGAAATAATCTCGGTCGATCTTCAAGGCCGAGCCGTTGGAGTTCAGGTAGGCAAGGTCTGGCGTCTTTGCCTTGCCCAGTAACTGGGTAGTTACAAGGCAACGTTCTTGCTGCGTCCAGGCCTTATCATGGGCAACCTGCAAATACAGGCCGTCCTCCTTTTCTACCAATTTGATACCGGGGTCGATATCGGGCAGCACTAAAGGATCCAGCTCATGCTTCGAAGGCTTCGCGCCGTTCAAATACACATTGCCGCCCAGGATCATCGGCAATTTCACCGGGTCATACTCTGCCAATCCCTCATTGACGATTAGATTGTTGTAGTACCTCTCGTCGCCACCGAGATTTTCAGCCAGCCCCGCAATTGCCGTGCCGTGTTCTTCGAGGTACGGCGTCATCCGGCCTTCACCGGTCCGCACGATGACCTGTCCGGTAATGAGGTTGTGGGCGTACGCGCAACCCTGTGAATTGACTTGCATACTGATCGGCGACAACGAGAGATTATTGTCCACAACAAAAGGACCGTGATTGACCTCGACAAACAAATCTTCCAGGGGGCCGTTGTCGTGCAACAGATTACCGGTAACCCGCGTTCCCTGGCTCATCCAGTCGAGCCAGATCCCGCGGTTCGTTCGGTAGATATGGTTATTGCTGATGAATGTATCGACTGCGCCGTGGAACTTGATTCCAGCCATTTCGTGGCCGCCGAATAACCGACGCACATGAATATCGTGAATCGAATTGTCGCTGACCGTACTGAAGATGGCCCCGAGACTGCCGACGATGCCCGCCTGCTCGCAATGCGAGATGTGATTGTTGCGGATAACGTGATGGCCAATATTGACTTTCGACCAACCGTCCGCGAGGCCGCGTTTGATCGTTTCTACATAGCCGACGGCCGCGTTGGCGGAGGTGTTGTCGAATTCATCGCCGTACTTACCCAGCGTCACGCAGGTGCTGATGGAATAACGAACGGTATTGTCTTCGATGATCCATCCCTTTGACCAATGCGTACCGATCAGGCCGATCTGCTCGGCGGTTGGCGGTGCCCATGGCGTGGCCGCGTGCTCCAAAGTGAAGCCACGCACAGTAATGTAGTCCTTGCCCGTTTCTTCAGGATAAAAGACCGACTGCCGAACATTGATTTCCACTTCTTCTTCGTTTGGATCAGCCCCTTTGAACTGTGCCCAGATCGTTGTGTTCGTGTCGTCCACAACGGCGAACCAGAGTGGATCGGCTTCTGCCGCGTTGAATGCGTCCTCCTGTTTCGCAGCCTCGGCCAACCAGTGTCCGTTCAAATACACGGCCCCGGTGTGATGATCCCGGTCTTTTGGAATGAACCAGTCGCCGCGAATCAGATCGTTGAAGGGATTGAAGTCGCCAAAGAAGCTGTTCGGAATGCTTACTTTCCACGTGTCGTTCTGCAGCTTCTTCCAGCCTTTGACGATCTCTGAGCCTTTGATAACAACCGTGTCCCCTTCGGCCGCCCGATACACGATTCGCTGCTCATCGGAACTGCCACCTCTTGGCGGATTGACTCGTTCGCGGTACACCCCTTCATGAACGGTGATGGTATCGCCGGGTCCGGCAACCGATGCCGCAGCCGATATCGTCTTGAACGGTTCTGCTTCGGTGCCCGGATTCCCATCAAGACCCGTGCTCGATACGTGATAAACCTCCGCATAACCTGGGCAGGCAGCAAGGACGACGACGACGGCTGTGAATAAAACTCTCATTTGCTTCCCTGTTGTCCTGTTTTCACTTCTGCACTCAATTCGCGCACGGGCACAATTCCCTGCTCCGATAGGTATTGATTGTAAATGACTCTTGGATGTTAGAATATCGATCATTAGAGAGCAATATCGATCATCTTAGAAGGGCCACTGCGAATGTATCTCGGCATCGATATCGGCACACAGAGTGTGAAAGCGTTGATGTACGACGCCGAGCAGAATGGAGTGGCCGGCGTACACAGCGCCCCATTGGACATGCTGAGCGACACCACGGGCAAGCGTGAGCAGCTGGCGGAGTGGTGGATTGATGCTCTGGGCGAGGCGCTTCAGCAATTCTCGGCCGCCCATCGAGCACGGGTGCAAGCGATTGCCGTGTCGGGCCAACAGCATGGCTTTGTTCCTCTGGGCGTCGATGGCGAGGTCCTCGCACCGGTAAAGCTGTGGTGCGACACAACAACCACGAAGGAATGCGCGGATATCACAGCCAGGTTCGGCGGCGCTGAGCGCTGTTTTCGCGAGCTTGGAAACCCCATTCTGCCCGGCTATACCACCCCCAAGATTCGTTGGCTGAAGACTCACAATCCCGCCGCCTACGACAAGTTGAATACCATTCTTCTGCCTCACGACTATCTGAATTTCCACCTCACCGGAGAGCGTGTGATGGAATTCGGCGATGCTTCAGGTACGGGCTTGCTGGATGTTCGGAATCGACGATGGCACGAAGGGATGCTGGCGGCGGTCGATGACGACAGAGATCTCGGCAGTACCCTGCCGCAACTGGCTGAGCCGCACAGCACAATCGGACAGCTGCAGCCGGATGTTGCAGCACGATATGGCCTGCCATCGGGAGTTCCTGTCGCCACAGGCGGCGGTGACAATATGATGGCGGCCATCGGCACAGGCAATGTTGCGCCTGGACGTATGACAGTCAGTCTCGGGACGTCAGGAACACTGTTCGCCTACTCCGATGCGCCGGTTATTGATGAGTCCGGGCGCATCGCAGCCTTCTGCTCTTCCACGGGTGGGTGGTTGCCGCTGTTGTGCACCATGAACTGCACCAGTGCGACGGAGCTGAGTCGGCAGATGCTGGGGTTAAGTCTGGAAGACGCCGAAGCCGCCATCGCAGCGACTCCGCCCGGATCGGACGGCGTCATGACACTGCCGTTTTTCAGTGGCGAACGCAGTCCCAACCTGCCCGACGGCAAGGCCTGCATTCTTGGGCTGGATACGACGAACTACGACCAGAATAATCTGCTGCGTTCCGCGATGGAATCCGCGATCTACGGCCTGCGAACCGGCCTCGACGTGTTTCGTGCCCAGGGATGCCACGTCGAGCAGTTGCGCTTGACCGGTGGCGGCGCAGGCAGCGCCAGCTGGCGGCAAATGGTGGCTGACATTTTTGCGTTACCCGTCACAGTGCAGGTCACGGATGAGGGCGCTGCTCTTGGCGCCGCCCTGCAGGCGCTGTGGATGCACGACGGCGAGGATAGCGGTGCCGATATGCAGGATTTCCTCGATAGCCATCTCGCTCTGGACGACAGCAGGGCCTGTGCCGTTGACAGCGAACGCAGCGAGGTCTACGCACAGTTTTACGCTGAATATTTGCGCCACGTCGAGGTGGTCTCACCTCTCTACGGTCAACAGGCAGTCAAGACAAATTGAGGTATTGATTCATGGCACAGAAGTTTTTCACCGGCGAGCGAGAGTACTTCCCAACGGTGGGCAGCATCCAGTACGAAGGTCGAGATTCGGAGAACCCGCTGGCGTTCAAGTTTTATGAGCGCGACCGTTTGGTCGGTGACAAGACGATGGAGCAGCACTTGCGCTTCGCCGTTTGTTACTGGCACACCTTCTGCGCAAAAGGCAGCGACCCGTTTGGTGCAAACACACGAGTTTTTTCCTGGGATGAGCCCGCGGACCCGATGGCCGCAGCCAGGGCGCGGATGGATGCGGCCTTCGAGTTTTTCACCAAACTCGGTGTGCCCTTCTACTGTTTCCACGATCGGGATATGGCGCCGGAAGGTGAGTCGGTTGCACAGTCGGAACGAAACCTCGCGAGTATGGTCGAGCTGGCCCGCGAGCGGCAGCAGGAGACAGGAATCAAGCTGCTCTGGGGTACGGCCAATCTGTTCTCTCATCCGCGTTACATGAATGGTGCGGCAACCAATCCTGACTTTGCAGTGCTCACTCACGCTGCGGCGCAGGTCAAGGCGGCACTGGACGCGACCGTGGCCCTCGGCGGTGAAAACTATGTGTTCTGGGGTGGGCGTGAAGGTTATTCGACTTTACTGAACACCGATACCGGCCGCGAACTCGAGCACCTGGCGCGATTCCTGGAGCTGGCGCGGGATTACGGCCGGAGCATCGGCTTTACCGGAACGTACCTGATCGAGCCGAAGCCCATGGAACCGAGCAAACATCAGTACGATTTCGATGCACAGACGGTCATCGGTTTCCTGAGGCATCACGGTTTGGCTGGAGACTTCAAGGTCAACGTGGAAGCCAATCACGCGACGCTGGGCGGCCACAGCTTTGCCCATGAATTGCAGATGTGTACGGATGCCGGCTTGTTGGGGAGTATCGATGCGAATCGGGGCGATCCCCAGAACGGCTGGGACACGGATCAATTTTCCACCGATCTCTACGACGCCGTACACGCCATGCTGGTGGTGCTGGATGATGGAGGCTTCGGCAGCGGCGGGTTCAATTTCGATGCGAAGGTACGCCGGGAGTCGGTTGATCTGGAAGATATTTTCATCGGCCACATCGGCGCAATGGATACCTTCGCCCGAGCACTGGAAGTCGCCCATCGTCTACGAGGAAGCGCGGTTATCGGTGCACGCAAGGCTCAACGGTATCGGAGCTTTGACGACGGCAACGGTGCGCGATTCGAAAAGGGAGGCCTCGATTTGAGTGCCCTGCGCGACCTGGCGGCAGAGAACGGCGAGCCCGAACATCGCAGCGGCAAGCAAGAATGGTACGAGAATGTGGTCAACCAACACCTGTGAATTCAAACCTGGAATGACGTCGGCCCGCGGCTGAAAAGGACCCGAATAATGGCTGAGAAACCCGGTGCTTTCTCCCGTCGTGATTTTGTCAAGAGCAGTGCCGCGACCTGGGCCGTCGCGGCACTCGCGCCGTACGCGACCTCGTACGCTGCGACTCGCGTGGCCGGGTTATCCGCAAGTGATTTCCTGTCGCCGCCGGTCTCAGCACGGCCGATGGTCCTCTGGGCCTGGTTGAACGGATACGTCGACCGCGAGCAACTCACGCGAGAACTCGAGGAGATGCGTGCGAAGGGTTTGCGCGGCCCGATTCTCTGGGATGTCGCCAGCATCCGAGACCCCAAGCGGACGATCCCTGCCGGTCCGGCGTTTCTCGGCGACGAATCCGTCGACTTGATGCACCACGCGCTCGACGAGGCCTCGCGGCTCGGCCTCGAAGCGGGACTCTTCGCCTCGAGCAGCTGGAACGCCGGGGGCCCGTGGATAGGGCCGGAGCTCGCGAGCAAACAACTTGCCTGGACCGAGCTTGAAGTTTCCGGGCCCGCCAATTTCTCGGATGTCATTCCGGATCCGGAGAGATTCGAATCTCCTTACGAACTCGAAGAACCTTACGAACTCAAAGCGCCTTTTGAATTCGTGGCTCTGATAGCTGTCCCGAACACAGGGTCCGAAGAAGAAGCTGTTGAGCCGGTAGACCTGACGGGCGAGGTTGACGGGTCAGGAAGGCTCACGTGGGAGATTCCGCCGGGCGATTGGACGCTTTTCCGCTTCGCCTGCGCCGGGACCGGTCAGACACTGGAAATTCCAAGCCCGAATTCCGATGGACTGATCGTCGATCACATGAGTGCCGAGGCGACCGACCGCCATTGGGAAGTGATGCTTGGTCGTCTCTTCCGAAACGGTAAGAAGCCAGAGGCGCTGAAATCGCTGATGCTGGACAGTTTCGAAGTCTGGGAAGCACCGGACTGGACCCCGAAATTCGTCAACGAATTCCACGAAGCCTTCGGCTACAACCCGCGGCCCTGGTTGCCGGTCATAGCCGGCCGTACCATTCAGTCCGCCGAGCTCAGCGAGCGCTTCCTGCACGACTACCGTGTCCTGGTCTCGCGCCTGATGATCAGGAATCATTTTGCGCGATCAGCAGCAATTCTCGAAGAGCATGATCTTAAGTTACTGGCTGAGGCTGGGCACGGCGGCTTCCCGCGTGTCGATACCCTCGAAGCGCTCGGTTCCGCGCATATTCCGATGGGTGAATTCTGGAACGGAAGCCAGTTTTGGGTCACCAAAGAAGCCGCGAGTGCTGCACACATCTACGGCCGCCAGGAAGTTGCTGCCGAGTCACTCACGGGCTGGCGTCATTGGCAGGACGGCCCGGCGGAGTACAAACGGCTCTTCGATGTCGCGTTTTGTGCCGGCTTGAACAGCGGGGTCTTCCACACCTTCGCTCACAATCCTCCCGAGGCCGGCAAGCCCGGGTATGGCTATCATGCTGGCGAGCACTTCAACGTCAACTCGACTTGGTGGGAACAGTCGGAACCGATGCTCGACTACCTGTCGCGGTGCAGTCATCTCTTGCGACAAGGTCGGTTTGTCGGCGATGTGTGCTTCTACTACGGCGACCAGGCTCCAAATCTGGTTCCCGCGCGCCGCATCGACCCCAAAGTCACCCCACCGCATGATGAAGGAGAGTGTCAGCACTGTGGGCGACCGATGCCGAACCGCATCGAAAGCCTCGGCGCAGGCTATGACTTCGACTACGTGAATCGCGACATCGTCATTCGTGACATGCAAGTGCGCAATGGACGCCTGGTGCTGTCGAGCGGCATGGAGTACCGGATGATCGTCCTTCCCGATCGTGACGACATCGCTCTGCCCGTGCTGCGCAAGATCGAACAGCTCGTACGGGACGGCGCGACGCTCGTCGGGCGGCCACCGCTGCGCGCCAACAGCCTCGAGAACTACCCTCACTGCGATGAGGAGGTTCGTCGTCTCTCGAGTCTGTTGTGGGGCGACGGCAGCAGCGAGAGTGCGCACCGACACGGGAAGGGCCGGGTGTTTCCCGAGGTCGCTCTTCGTGGCATCCTGAGCGGCATGGGCCTACGGCCGGATTTCTCGGTCGACAGTCCCGCCGCACACGATCTCGACTACATTCACCGCCGAACAGAGAACGAAGAGATCTACTTCGTAGCCAACAGCGCCGACCAGCCGGTGGAGGCAGAGTGCTCGTTTCGGGTTGCGGAAGGCTCGAGACCATTCCTGTGGAATGCCGAGGACGGCAGTATCACGCCCTGCCAGGATTATCGATTCAAAAACGGCGCTATACGCATGCCGCTGAAACTCGAGCAGATCTCTTCAGTGTTTGTTGTCTTCAAGACTGGGGAAGCGGCCAAAGACGGGGCCGGTCTTTTGACGAACAGCCGTCAGTCAGCAACTGTCGGAACATCCGATCCGCTGCCCGACATCGCTCTGGCCGGTCCCTGGGTACTCGAGTTTCCCGCTGACCGCGGCGCACCGGCCTCCATCGAACTGGACGCGTTGAAATGTTGGACCGAACTCGAACCCGAAGGAGCGCGAGTGTTTTCCGGAACGGCCCGATACACCACAAGCGTTCATGTGCCGGACGGGTACACAGACCGTGTCCTCGAACTGGACCTCGGCCAGGTTGCGGAAGTTGCCGAGGTGTCGGTCAACGGCGAGTCGACGGGCATCGCCTGGAAGCCACCCTACCGCGTGGACGTGACCGGCCTGCTGAAAACGGGGAAAAATCGTCTCGAGGTGAACGTCACAAACGTCTGGCACAACCGCATTGTCGGCGACCTGCGTTATCCGGAAGCAGGCGAGTTCGCGCCCACCAACTTGAAGCACAAATTCAGCGCTGATATGGAGTTGCTCCGGTCGGGACTGCTCGGACCCGTTGTGCTTCGGCAAAAGTTCAACCGAGGATAGCGCCATGTCCAGGAAAACACGTATTCCGGCATTTCTCGCAGTTACGGTTTTCCTAACTGTCAGTTGCTCAACAAAAAACGAAGACGTTCCGATCTATCTGAACCCGGATCTTTCCGTTGACGTTCGAGTAGATGATCTCGTCGGTCGGATGAGCCTCGATGAGAAGGTATCGCAGGCACTGCACGGATCGGCGGCAATTGAGCGATTGGGAGTTCCCGAGTACAACTGGTGGAACGAGGCGTTACACGGTGTAGCCCGCTCCGGCCACGCCACGGTTTTTCCGCAGGCGATTGGCCTTGCAGCAACCTGGGACACCGAGCTGATGTCCCGCATCGCTACGGCCATCTCCGATGAGGCCCGTGCCAAACACCACGAGGCTCTACGGAGGGGCAGCAGGGAACGGTATTGCGGCCTTACATTCTGGTCTCCGAACATCAACATCTTTCGTGACCCCCGTTGGGGCAGAGGGATGGAGACATTCGGCGAGGACCCCTACCTGACCGGGCGGTTGGCGGTGGAGTTCGTCAAGGGAATGCAGGGGGATCACCCCGTTTACCTCAAGACCGTTGCCACGCCAAAACACTATGCCGTTCACAGTGGCCCCGAGCCGGACCGCCACTTCTTTGACGCAGTAGTGGATGAGCGTGACTTGCGAGAGACCTATCTTCCAGCCTTCCGCACGTCCATCATCGACGGCGGGGCCGAGTCCGTGATGTGTGCCTACAACCGCGTTGGCGGCGAGCCGTGCTGCGGCAGCAACGAACTGCTCCAGAATATCTTGAGGGATGAGTGGGGGTTCGAAGGCTATGTCGTCTCAGATTGCTGGGCGATCAAGGATATCTACATGTACCACAAGGTCGTGGAGACGCCCGCAGAGGCTGCTGCAATGGCGGTGGCGAACGGCACTGACCTGAATTGTGGAGTAACTTACGAGAACCTGGGTGAAGCCGTTCGCACGGGATTGCTCCAAGAGGACCAACTCGATCGTTCACTCAAACGCCTTTTCCGGGCTCGTTTCAGACTCGGAATGTTCGACCCGTCCGAGCGGGTTCCCTGGTCCTCGATACCGATAAGCGTCATCGATTCGGAGGAGCATCAGGCCCTTGCGCTGGAGACAGCCAGGAAGTCGATGGTGCTCCTCAAGAATGAAGGCGGCGTGCTGCCGCTGGATCGCGACCTGGGCAAGATAGCGGTGATCGGTCCCAGCGCCGACGATGTCGGGATTCTCCTGGGCAACTACAACGGCGTACCTTCTGATCCGGTGACTCCCTTGCGGGGGATTCGGGGCGCAGTCTCCAGCCACACCGAAGTTGTCCACGCTCCCGGGACCCACCTTGCCGAGAATATGCCGGCTCTCCATGTGATACCCAACGAGCATCTCTTTACGGGCCAGGACGCAGCTCGCGAGAACGGTCTCGCAGCTGAGCTTTTCTCCAATCGGGAGATGCAGGGACAACCGGTGTCCACCCGCGTGGACCGTACCGTGGATTCCGGTCTCTGGGATGAGGCGGCTTTTGCTGGTGTTTCGCTCGACAAGCAGAGCGTGCGGTGGAGTGGATTGGTAGTACCGCCACATACGGGCAACTATCAGATCGGCGGGCGGGCCCTGGGCACCTTCCGCCTTTTTGTCGACGACACTTTGCTGGTGGAGACCGATTGCTGGTACGAAGCCTGTACCGATTGGGCCACTCTGGAGGTCGAGGCAGGACAGGAGTACGCCATCCGTGTGGAGTATCTACCGGAGCGGGCAGGGGGTGAAGTTCAACTGATGTGGGCTGAACCAGAATCCATCCTGAGGGAAGAAGCCCTCGAGGCGGCGTCCGGGGCAGACGCGGTGATCCTGATGATGGGGCTGTCCCCCAGGCTGGAAGGCGAGGAGATGAGTGTCGAGGTGCCGGGATTCACGGGCGGTGACCGGCTGGACACCAAACTGCCTGCACCCCAGCAAGCGCTGATGGAAGCGATCGTCGCCACCGGGAAACCGGTGGTATTGGTGCTTCTCAACGGAAGCGCCCTGGCAGTCAACTGGGCTGCCGACAATGTTCCCGCGATACTGGAAGCGTGGTACCCGGGCCAGGCAGCCGGGACCGCGATTGCCGACGTCCTCTTCGGCAACTACAACCCGGCGGGCCGGCTTCCCGTGACCTTCTACCGGTCGGTCGATCAGCTTCCGCCCTTTTCAGACTACGACATGGACGGGCGCACTTACCGCTACTTTGGTGGAGAGCCGCTGTTTCCTTTCGGGCACGGCCTGAGCTACACAAACTTTGCATACAGTGACCTGGAGTTGTCGGAGAACGTACAACCAGGAGCCGATGTCCAGCTCTCGGTGACAGTAGAAAACACCGGATCTGTCCCGGGTGAAGAGGTCGTGCAGCTATACCTGTCGGACCTCGAGGCATCGGCGCCCGTTCCCATTCGCTCGCTGGTGGGTGTACAGCGAGTCTTCCTGCAGCCCGGGGAGCGAAAACGACTGAGCTTTGCGTTGACGGCGCGCCAACTCTCGCTGATCGACGCACAGGGGGACAGAGTCGTTCAGCCGGGTCTGTTCGAGCTCAGCGTGGGAGGGAAACAGCCGGGATTCGCCGGGACCGCTGACGCGCCGACCACCGGCGTCGTCATGGACACATTCGAAGTGAAGGGTGAGACCTATTCACTGTCGACAGACAGTTGAATCCCTACAACAAAGAGGAATCAATGACCACAGAAAACAACAATTTCAGATTTGTCATCCTGATCAGCGTCGTCACCACCATCGGCGGCTTCCTGTTTGGGTTCGACAGCGGAGTCATCAACGGAACCGTCGACGGGCTGAAGACGGCATTCGACTCGAACAGCATCGGTACAGGCTTCAACGTTGCTTCGATGTTGCTCGGATGCGCCGTAGGGGCGTTCTTTGCCGGAACGCTGGCCGACAAATTGGGGCGGCGCACGATCCTGATCGTTGCATCGCTGTTTTTCACAATCAGCGCTTGGGGATCCGGGATCGCCGAAGGGTCGGTCGAATTTGTCGTTTTCCGCGTGATTGGCGGTTTGGCGGTCGGTGCGGCCAGTGTGCTCGCACCTGCCTACATCAGCGAAGTCGCGCCGGCACGATACCGCGGGCGGCTGTCTTCCATACAGCAGATCGCCATCATCTCGGGCCTCTTTTCCGCCTTCCTGAGCAACTATGTCATTGCCCGGTGGGCCGGCACTTCAACCGATCAATTCGCGTGGGGTTACGAAGCATGGCGTTGGATGTTCTGGGTTGAGCTCATCCCGGCGATCATCTTCTTTTTCGCCTTGCTCCTCATTCCTGAAAGCCCGCGTTTCCTGGCGGCCAGCCGGAAAAAAGACAGAGCACTGGCCGTGTTGACTCGCCTGATGGGCGCCGACGAGGCCAAGACGAAGCTCGCTGAGATCGACGCCTCGCTGGCGAGCGACCATCATCGCCCGCGCCTGAAAGACATCATTGATACCCGATACGGTGTCAGGCCCATCGTCTGGGTTGGCATTGGATTGGCGACCTTCCAACAGCTGGTCGGTATCAATGTTGTTTTCTATTACGGAGCGGTGCTCTGGCAGTCCGCCGGTTTTTCAGAAAGTGATGCCTTGTTGATCAATGTAATCAGCGGCGCCGTCAGCATTGCGGCGTGCCTGGTCGCGACGTTTCTCATCGACCGGATTGGACGGAAGCCACTCCTGATGACGGGTTCGATCGGGATGGCGGTAACACTCAGCACGATGGCGATTGTGTTTGCAAACGCTCTTGTGCAAGAAGGTGGCAGCCTCGATCTGACCGGTAGCGCCGGGCCAATTGCCCTGGTTGCGGCAAATCTCTACGTCATTTTCTTCAATATGTCCTGGGGGCCGGTCATGTGGGTCATGCTGGGAGAGATGTTCCCCAATCAGATCCGAGGCTCCGGTCTGGCGGTCAGTGGCCTGGCGCAATGGGGTTCCAACTTCGCCATCACCATGACCTTCCCCATCCTGTTGACCGGTATTGGCCTGGGCGGTGCTTACGGGCTCTATGCCGTCTTCGCAGGGATATCCATCGTCTTTGTTGCAAAGTTCGTCTACGAGACCAAGGGGATAGAACTGGAGAACATGGAAGGTTAGTAGGCGACATGAGCAAAACGACAACAACTCTCCTGACAGTTGGCTTGGTGTTTTTCTCGATGTCCTGCGATTTCCAAGGTGACAAGAACGCAACAAATCAAGAAAATCTTTCCGGAGATGAACTGGAAGCACTCAGCACTGAACTCGCAAAAGGATGGAACACCTGGAATACGCACAGTGTGCTGTCCCATGTTTTGTTGCCGGAAGGACTGGCCATCGACCTTCAGCTCCAGGATGGTCAATCCGGAGATGTTCTCGAAGAAGCCCTGATAGGAAGAAGTGAATTCGACAGCATGGAGCGTGTGACTCCTGGGCTTCACGCTTATGACGGCTCATTTACAGAGCTCGAGCTGGAGTGGCGCGACATCCACGTCCGGGTTCAGAGTGCTGCTGTCGAAAACGAATTGTACCTGCTGGTCACGCCGATCAAATCGTCGCCGAGTGATTCGCTCATCATCGATCCACAGATGATGTGGGACCGAGCAGGTGAGATCGAAATCCACCAGGATGCGATCACGTGGAAGACATCAAACAAAATGATCGAGGTGGCTGTCCACGCGGATCGAGTTGCGCCGACCTCGGACCTCATCAAGGTCTCGTTGACCAAGGCAATTTCCCTCTCGACCGACGCGACCAGATCGATCGAGGAAGTTGCTGAACTTATTGACGGCAGAAGAGCCGAGTTCGTCAAGGTGAGATCGGAATTCGAGGATTCACCTGAACTCTTCGATGCCATGCAGACGGTTCTTGCGTGGAACGTCATCTACGAGCCAACTCATGACAGGGTCATCACGCCTGTGAGCCGCGTTTGGAGTGTCGGCTGGAAGGGGTGGATTCTGTTCGAGTGGGACACCTACTTCGCAGCGTATATGCATGCGTTGGACAGCAGAGAACTCGCCTATTCCAACGTTCTGGCGATGACGAATGAATTGACCGACCGTGGGTTTGTTCCCAATTTTGCTTCATCGGTCACCAGGAGCGAAGACCGATCGCAACCACCGGTCGGTTCATTTGTCGTCAAGGAGATCTACAGGAAATACAGAGAAGACTGGTTCGTGCGAAAAGTGTTTGACGAGTTGCTGATCTGGAACAGATGGTGGGCGGAAAATCGAGATGTTGATGGCTACCTGACCTGGGGCTCTGATCCATATGAGCACGACGAATTGGCCGATTGGCTGGAAAAGGGGATCGGTGCGAAACAGGGCGCCAAGTGGGAATCAGGATTGGACAACTCTCCAATGTTCGACGAGGCGGTGTTTGACGCGGCATCGCATCGAATGATGCTGGCCGATGTCGGCCTGATGAGTTTGTATGTTCTCGACTGCCAGAGCCTGTCTGAATTGGCCGGGGTCCTCGGCAAGAACGAGGTGCAGGCAGAGTTGATCGACCGCGCACGTACGTATTCTGCGAAGCTCGAAACACTCTGGAATGAAGAATTCGGTCTGTACCTCAACAAGGATCTCGTCACAGGAGAATTCAGCTACAGACTGTCACCCACCCTGTTCTATCCTCTGTTAGCCAAAGTACCGGATCAACATCAGGCAACCCGCATGATCAAGGAACACTTCTACAACCCTGAAGAGTTTTGGGGCGAGTACATGATTCCTTCGATAGCCCGAAATGATGAGGCCTTTGCAGACAATACATATTGGAGGGGCAGAATCTGGGCACCCATGAATTTTCTGGTTTACCTGGGAATCAGAAACTATGACTTGCCGGATGCGAGAAAAGACATCGTCGAGAAATCGTCACGTCTGCTTTTGAAATCGTGGATTGCCGAGCGTCACGTCTACGAGAATTACAACTCGGAGACAGGACAGGGCAACGATGCCGGAATGAGTGACAAGTTCTACCATTGGGGTGCACTGTTGGGCTTTATTGGCTTGATGGAGGAAGGCTACATTGCCTCGCCCCAGTTACCTCTGAATGAGGAAGGATAGTAAATTGACAGACTTCAGGTTCACTACTTACACACACACAGGCGCAATATCACGAAAACACACCAAGGCTGCTTCAATGAATACCAGAATCCTGAGAGTCATTGTTCCCGTTATCTGTCTGCTGTCGGCTTCGGCAGTGTTTGCCCAGGAGAACACAGAAGGTCCTTTCACCCAATATGCCAATCGGCTGCAATGGGAGAACGAGGGTGAATTGTATTGGATTGATGCATTTGGGCCGGATACCCTTCGTTTCAGAGGATCAAAAAGCCTGAGGATCAACGACGAAAACTGGAACCTGTTGCCACAGCCCGGGGTTCAGTTGGAAATATCAATCACGGCGGAGAACGCCGTGGTAAGAAACGGAAACATCAGGGCTGAAATCGAAGCGCGGAGGGGACGGATCACCTATCTGAACGAAAAAGAAGAGGTGTTACTTCGTGAAGCCTATCACCACCATCACCCGCAATTCGCCAGGCAATTCAGAAGCAAGGGAAGTGATCATTTTGAACTCAAAGTGACCTTCGATGCGGAAAAGGACGAACATCTCTATGGAATGGGGCAACACCCCAATGACTGCCTGGATCTCAAAGGAACGGTCCTGGAGTTGGCCCAGAAGAACACCCAGATCTCTATCCCGTTCCTCCTCTCGAGCAAGGGTTACGGGTTTATTTGGAACAACCCGGCGGTAGGAAGAGCCGAGCTCTCCATGACTCACACCAGTTTTTACGCCGAGTATACGAAGCAGATTGACTATGTGATCTTCACCGGCGAAACACCCGCCGACCTGGTAACTCACTATTCGGCCCTTACCGGGACCGCTCCAAAGATGCCGGAATTCGCTACCGGTTTTTGGCAATCGAAACTCCGCTATTACTCTCAGGAAAACCTGTTGTCGGTGGCTCGCGAATACAAGCGACGCAATCTCCCCATTTCAGTAATTGTCATCGACATCGACCACTGGCCTGCTCACGGCGATTGGAAGTTCATTCCTGAATGGTGGCCCGATCCGGCAGCAATGATCGAAGAACTGGACAGCATGGGCATCAAACTGGTGGTCTCCGTATGGCCAACGCTGTCTCCCGAAAGTGAAAACTACGCGGAGTTTCTAAGAAGGAATTTCACCATACGGCCGGAAAATGGAGTCAACCTCTTCCTGGCTGACCTGACTTATGTTGATGTCACTCACCCCGGTGCCAGGAAAGCGCTGTGGAGCAAACTCAAAGAGAATTATTTCGACCTGGGGGTGCGTCATTTCTGGCTGGATGAAGCCGAGCCAGAAATAGAACCGCTCGAGTATCACAACATTCGATACTACCAGGGGAACGGTCTCGAGATTTCGTCGCTGTATCCCTACTACCTCTCGCAGGCCATTTATGAAGGACAGATAGAGAGCGGTCAAACCGAGATCATAAATCTGACGCGCAGCGGTTGGATTGGCAGCCAGCGACTTGGAGCGCTTCTCTGGTCGGGCGATATCCGCGGTGATTTTCCCACGCTCAGAAAACACATCAAGGCTGGTCTGAATATCGGATTGGCCGGAATACCCTGGTGGACAACGGACATTGGCGGTTTTTGGGCCGATCCGCGAGAAGACGGCTATACGGAAGTGTTGATCCGCTGGTTTCAATTTGCAGCGTTCAGTCCGGTCATGAGAATCCATGGTGTGAATCAACCCGGTGAAAAATTCGAAATCGAAGGCCAGATTGCAAGCACGGGCGCACCGAATGAAGTGTGGAGTTTCGGCGAAGAAGCTTATGAAATCCTTTCTCACTATCTGGACATTAGAGAAAGACTGCGCCCATACATACAAAAACACATGGATATTGCATCAGAGGACGGCACACCGGTCATGCGCCCTCTTTTCTATGATTTTCCAGATGATGGAAAGTCTTACACAATCGAGGACCAGTACATGTTCGGACCCGATATCCTGGTTGCTCCGGTGCTTGAGGCGGGTGCCATTTCCAGGACGATCTATCTTCCGGCAGGATCGCGATGGAAGGATGCCTTGACAGGCGAAACGTTTGAGGGTGGACAGACGATTGATTATGCAGTCTCAATCGAAAACATCCCCTTGTTTAAACGAAACGGATTCGATTTTGAGGTGAATTAAGAGATCGCCATAACGCCATTTCAACTACTCGATGAAAACAACACCTCGAGACAGCATCAATTGGCTTCACGTTGGGTGACGAGATGAAGGGAGCGCAAATGAAGTATTTGCTTGCCTTGATCAAATCTCGTTTGTTGTCTGCAACAACGACAGCGGCAACTCTCGGAATAATTGTCCTCATTGGTCTTATGAGTGGTTGCGACAGCGACACGGCTGATACCCCCTCAACAGTTGTCCACGACGAGACAAGGAAACCAAATGTTGTATTCGTGCTGACCGACCAGTGGCGTGCGCAGGCTACCGGTTATAGCGGCGACCCGAACCTCATCGGCAAAACACCCAACCTGGATCGGATTGCAGATTCCGGAATCAATTTTAGAAACGCGATTTCAACCACGCCGGTTTGTACGCCCTACAGGGCAGCACTCCTCACAGGCCAGTACCCGACGACAACGGGGATGATCTTCAACGACCTTCATCTGCCGGAAGAGGCGTACACGATGGCCGAGATGTTCAAGGAATCCGGTTACACGACTGCGTACATCGGCAAGTGGCATCTGGATGGCATGATGCGTGACCAGTTCACGCCCCCGGAGCGCAGACAGGGTTTCGAGTACTGGAAAGCGCTCGAATGCTCCCATGAATACAACGAACTGTTCTACTACGAAGGCGAAAACCCCGAGAAAAAGCAATGGAACGGTTATGGGCCGTACGCCGAAACCGACGATGCGATTTCGTACATCGAACAACATTCTCACGGCGACAAACCCTTCCTCCTGGTGCTTGCCTTTGGTGCACCGCACTTCCCCCATCACAGCGCACCCGAAGACATGCGGGAGCTCTTCAGTCCTGAGGATGTTGTCCTGCGCGGCAACGTGACGGATGACCAGGCAGAGTCAGCCAGCTACGAGGCGGCGGGCTTTTACGCCCACATCGCAGCCCTGGACGTCAGCATCGGCAAACTGCACTCAGCCATAGATGAGGCGGGAATTTCGGACAACACCATTTTCGTCTTCACATCGGATCACGGCGAGATGATGGGGTCCCACGGATGGCGGCCCAAACAGAAGCAGGTCGCCTGGGCCGAATCTGTGAAAGTTCCCTTCCTACTTCAATACCCCGCCCGGTATGGAAACGAGAAAATTGAGGTTGATGCCCCGATCAATACGCCGGATATTCTGCCGACGCTTCTGGCGATGGCAGACCTGCCGATCGCGACCAGCATTGAAGGCGAAGACATGACCTCCGCGATCGGCGATAACCATGCGGCCAGAGACAAAGCGGCACTGATCATGAACGTCTGTCCATTCGCCGGTGACTTCGATGAGTACAGGGGCATCTACACGAGTCGGTATTCCTACGTCGAGACGCTCGATGGGCCGTCGATGTTTTTCGATATGGAAGAAGACCCACTTCAAATGAACAACCTGGTCGACATCCCCGAGCACGAAGAGCTGCAGAAACACATGAGTCTGTTGTTGCAGCAGGAACTGGAGAAGGTCGGCGATGAATTCATGCCGCGGCAGTACTACATCGACAAATGGAATTACCAGCTGAATGAATACGGGCACATTCCCTACGGCTTTCTGGAAGATTTCGAATCGGCGGAATCCGGCGAAATCGTATTTCAGGGACCGAGCCTGAACAAGCGATAGAGAAGATGTCACCCAATCCTTTTCACCGATCAATTCCGCCAGCAACGGGAAACACTGAAATGGACAAGCCAAAACCGATCTCTATTCTCCTCGTTGCCTCCATACTGAGTACTTCGGTATTCGCTGGAAATCCGATTGTCCCCAACGTGGGACTCAACGATCCTCACGTTCACATTTTCAACGATAAGGCCTATGTCTACGCAACTCATGACAAATCCAGTGATAACGAAGGGTTCATCATGGAGGACTGGTGGATATGGTCATCGACAGACCTGGTTCACTGGGAGTTGGAAAGTGTCCTGGATCCGAAAGATACCTATATCGGCGCGGGCTTCCAGAGTGCATGGGCAACCGATGCCGCATATCGCGATGGAAAGTACTACTGGTATTTTTCGGAATTGAATGAGCAGACCGGTGTTGTTGTCGGAGACAGTCCTGTTGGTCCCTGGAAGGACCCTCTCGGGAAACCGTTCCTCGCCAAAGACCTGACTCCTACCCACGAGTACGATATTTCGATCATCGAAGATCAAGGTATCTACTACGCTGTTTTCGGCGTCTGGGACTACTACATTGCTCGCCTGGGTGACGACATGATCAGCCTCGCAGAGGCGCCCAGAAAAATCACAGTGAACAACCCCGTTGGGCCCTACGGAAAAGACTCGACCGATGACAAGCCGTTCGTCCACAAACGAAATGGCGTTTTCTACCTTTCCTGGGGTGCGTTTTACGCGACATCAGAAAGCGTCTATGGGCCTTACGACTATAGAGGCGTCATATTGGATGAAAAAAGCTTTGCGCCCGGCTATGACGAGCCCACATGGCCGCACGGATTCCAGCAAGGCAGACACGGCTCCTTTTTTGAGTGGCAAAACCAGTGGTATTTCGCCTATTGCGACATCAGCCAAACGGGCAACCGCTATTTCAGAGATACCTTTATCAGCTACGTTCACTATAAAGACAACGGTGAAATTGCCCCCATCCGTGTGGATGGCATCGGCGTTGGTGAATATGACGCCAAACAGGGGAGGATAGAGGCTGAAGACTATTTCACAGCAGAGAACCTACTCAAGCTGGAAAACCCCCATGGCGGTTTTATGGTCAGCGCCGGCAATGGCGCCAGCTTCATTGGCTTCCACAATGTCAGAGGATTGAAGGGCAAGGATCACATAACGTTCCGAGTATCGACCTCAGTCCCATCTGTTGGCGAAATTGAAATTCGCAGAAGATCTTCGACCGGACCAACCATCGCCAGACTTCCGTTCAAGACCGACCAGCCCAATGAATTCGCCGATTTCACCACCGAATTGCCTGATCTCGGTGACATGGCGAATCTCTATTTTTCAATAAGCTCATTGGATGGGCAGGCCGTGAACCTGGATTATTTCATTGTTCACGAGAAAGTAATTGGATCTTCGGATTAATCGACCTCGCCGGCACCTTTCCATTTGGTCATTTCTGATGCCGCCAGCAAGACCGCACCGACGCCGTAAAGCTGGGTGTCATTCTCCTTGACCGGATCCGGGCCGGCACCCACTTGCTGGACCCAGTGCAAAAAGCCCTCCTCGTCGACCGCCGCTTCGATGGCGCGCCAGCCGTCTTCTACGGCAGTGATCGTTGCCTGGTCTCTCAGCAGCCCCCTATTCACGCCCCACGCAAGCCCGAAGGTAATAAACCCGGTGCCGCTGGTCTCGGGGGTTTTGACCTTGTCAGCATCCATCAGTGAGGCGGGCCAATAGCCATTCGGGTTTTGCAGCTCCACGAGGCTTCCGGCCATCTCCCTGTAAAGCGAAAGGTAACGCGGCTTGGAAGGGTGATCCGAAGGAAGGCTCTCGATAATCAATGGCAGGGCGGCAAAGACCCATCCATTGCCCCTGCTCCAAAAGACAGGATTGCCGTTGTCGCTTTTCTGCGTGAAATACAGGCTGTCGCGGAAGAACAGGCCGTGCTCTTTTGAGAACAAAAAGCCGGTCGTTGCCCAATATTCACTGTCGGCATAATCAAGATACCGACTATCGCCCGTCGCATTGCTCAGCATCAACCATGTGCGCGGCGCCATGAACAGCGCATCAGCCCAGCACCAGCGGTCTGTACAGCTCCCCCTGTAATTTGGATCTGTTTGCCGCAACATCTGCAGACTGTTCGTCGGTTTATCGGCGAGGATTTGATCAAACGCTTCTTTGGTTGGGCCATAGGTACGTTGATCCCCCGTCTTCTCGTACAACCAAAGATAGGTTTGGCCGATCACATGATCGTCGGCGTGCCTCAGGCGATCACCCAGTCGATAGTCTTCACCCCGGGCCATGCCCGCAATCTGGTCTACGACGTCTCCGTCATCAACCGTATCGGCCCAGCGCGCAAGGCCAACATAAAAGGCCCCCTGCATCCACCATCGCGGGCTCGATGTTTTTTCGCGGTGAGAAGGAGGGATGTAATCGAAGTTGCCCATGTGTGAGAGCTGCCAGGCGGCGGCGCGAGCTCCAACCTCCCGTGCCGAAGCTGCGAATGGCTTGAACAAAGCTGCACCAGACCCGTAGTCGCACATTGGCTTTTTGCCCGCTTCCAATTCGTTTGAAAACGCTGCGGCCATATTCTTCAGATTCTCGGCAACATCCGGGTGGTAATCAATCAGGTTAACGCGCTCACCGGGATCTGCATCCAGGTCATACAGCGACCAGTCAATGTTCTCCTGGCCATAATCTCCGCGAAAGCCGGAACAGCCTACCCTGGTTACTGTCCTGACTTGGTGAGGAAGGTGCAGTTTCCACTTTCCGTAGCGCACGCTCTCCAGCTCGCCCAGATAAAAATTGTACAGGGCTCGAGGCTCGGCCCGTACCGGTTGTCTGCCGCTCAACAGCGATACGAGCGACTCGCCGTCTAGCTTTTCGCCGCTGGGCTCTGCGCCGACTATCTCTGCAATTGTCGGCAGTATGTCGATCGTCATTACGGGACTGGTGACGGTCACACCTTTTTCAAATCCTGCAGGCCAATGCATGGCGGCAAACACGCGGATACCGCCTTCAAGAGTGGTCATTTTGAATCCGCGCATATCACCCGCCGAGCCTGCATGATCGCCCCATACCGTCCAGGGGCCATTGTCGGATGTGAAAATTATCAGGGTGTCCTGATCGATACCCTTGTCGCGCAGTGACTTCATAATGCGCGCCATCTGCAAATCGAATTCGTAGATCACGTCCTGATACAGACTGCCGCCCGATCTGCCCTTGATTTCATCTCTGACAAATATCGGGATATGAGAGGCACTGTAGGGTAGATATATGAAAAAGGGCTCCGCGGCCTTTGTTTCAATGACATCGATTGCCCGGTCAGTAAGTACTTTTGTCAGCATCTTCTGGTCAGAAGGTGTGACACCGGCCTTGACAACCGTATCGCCTTCATAAAGCGGCAAGGGCGGCATGAAGCTATCCGAGTCGTAAACATAGGCCTGCTCGTCATCCGGGTCCAAAGCCTGACTATCTCTCTTATAGGGCCACATATCGTTTGAATAGGGAATGCCGTAATACTCATCAAAACCATGTGATAGCGGCAAGGCCCCTCTGACATGCCCCAAATGCCACTTCCCAAAGATGTGGGTGGAATAGCCTTGCCCCTTCAGCATTTCAGCCAGAGTTTCTTCCTCCTGCGGCAAGCCTTCTGTGGCGTCAGGAAAGAGGACATTTTCGAAACTGAAACGATCGGGGTAGCGACCGGTCAGCAGAGCAGCCCGCGATGCCGAACATACCGGCGAGGCGACATAGAACTGAGTAAACTGCACCCCGTTTTCTGCCAAAGCGTCAATCGTGGGCGTTGGTATGGCCGAGCCCGTTGCCCCGAAATCCGCGTAGCCGACATCGTCAAGAAAAACGAGAATAATGTTGGGTCCCTCCGGTTTGCTCGCCGTGCCTGAATCGCTGCCATAGGCCGTGAATGACGAGGCGACGGCTATTGCACACAGTGAAATGGCAAGGCGGAATCGACTCTCCTTCATATGAATCCCTCACTCTCGGTCGGAGCCACTGGTCTAGTGTAGTCCGCCAGAATTGGCGGGGAGAAAGACCTGGTTCGCATCAGTTGACCTGAAGCCCCTGGATTCTCGTCTCGAGGGCTTCTCGTGCTCGCACGACTTTTGCGAGAATATCCTTCGCGCTCGCGGTCCAGATGAATGGTTTCGGAGCGCGATTGTGCTCGACCAGGTATTCATCGATCGAATCGATGAGATCGTGGACGCTGGTGAAAGTTCCGCGCCGGATTGCGTTGACGGTGATGTCGCGGAAGAAGCGTTCGACCATATTGAGCCAGGACGCGCTCGTGGGTGTGAAGTGAATGTGGAAGCGTGGATGCTTCTCCAGCCAGGTCTTCACCGTTGCGTGTTTGTGTGTCGAATAGTTGTCACAAATCACATGAAC
>RCNG010000261.1_pt1 | contig 38834 bp, 34 predicted proteins | sample 2041371 | NCBI WGS metagenome assembly RCNG01 (sample SAMN09708227, study PRJNA481090) | Marine sediment metagenome, whole genome shotgun sequencing project. | biome: marine sediment; feature: ocean; material: sediment; isolation source: Sewage treatment plant 1 marine sediment (STP1) ... | reverse complement strand
CGCCTGCCGCAGTGCGAGCAGAGAAGAACCGCTCGTGGAATGGCTGAACTGGGGATACAGAGGGAGCCCGATGATCTCGCCCGCCCCTCGCGCCCGGAGCCTTGCGACCGCCTCCGAGGAAAAGGGATGGCTGTAACGCATGCAGACCTCCACCGGCACGCTGTAGCCCCTTTTGAGGAGGGCCCCTTCCAGGCCGCCGGCCTGCTCCTGGGTGAGCCGCAGCAAAGGAGACGTACCGCCAAGAACCCGGTAACGTCGGCGGACCCGCCCGGCTCGGAGGCTGGAGATCAGGGCCGCGAAGAACGGGCGGACGCGCCTCTCCCCCGGAAAATGAAACATCTCTATGTCGAGAAAGAGCTGCCTCAGGAACCTCCGCACGTCGCCGGGCGACGCAGGAGACCCCATGTTCAACAAGGCGATGCCGGTCTTTCCCCTGATCATTCCCTCGACCCTTACGTTGCCTGAGGAACCGGGAAACTGTGGACCACTTCCACGAGTCTTTGCATGTTCTCCACCGGGGTCTTCGGGTGAACCCCGTGCCCCAGGTTGAAGACATAGCCCGGCCACCGGGACCCTTTTTCAAGAATCTCGAGCACGCTCTCCTCGAGCCTTGCGGGCTCCTGAAACAGCGCGAAGGGATCCAGGTTGCCCTGAACCGCCTTTTGAGGACCCAACCTCTCCCTGGCCTCTCCAAGGTCGATCTTCCAGTCGAGGCTCAGGACGTCTGTCCCCATCTGGTCCATGGCGTCCAACAGGGTGGAGGTCCCGAGGGAGAAATGGATCGTGGGCACACCTTCATGCTTCACCCCGGCCACGAGGCGTTGCATATGCGGCAGGACGAGTTCCCTGTAATCGGCGGGAGACAGAATCATCGCCCAGGTATCGAAGAGTTGGATCGCGTCCACCCCCGCCGCTATCTGGGCCTTGAGAAACGCCTCCAGTGCGTCGGCCAAGGTCTCCATCAGCCTGTGGAAGGCGGCCGGCTCCTTGTACATAAAAGACTTCGTGGCATAGAAATCCTTGGAGGAACCTCCCTCGATCAGGTAGGTGGCGAGAGTGAAAGGAGCGCCACTGAACCCGATCAGGGCACACCCTTCCGGGATGGAGCCCTTTATCTGCCGGATCGCGTCCAGCACGTACCCCATCTCCTGTACAGGATCCGGAACGGAGAGGGACCGGACCCGTTCTTCGCCACTCTCCCCGCGGCCCAGCCTGGGGCCCACCTTCTCGTCAAAGGCGAGGTCCACCCCCATGGCTTCAAGCAGGAGGAGGATATCGGAGAACAGGATGGCCGCATCCATGCGGAACCGCTCCAGGGGCTGGAGGGTCACCTCCGTGGCCAATGCCGGGGTCTTGCAGAGGGTCAGAAACGGGTACTCCCCCCTGAGCTTCCGGTACTCGGGAAGATACCGGCCCGCCTGCCGCATGATCCAGACAGGAATACGGTCCACGGGCTGGGCCAAACACGCTTTGACGAACCGAGGGACGGTGGACATGGATCTCCTCTTGCGAGTTTCAGGTTGGATCAGCCTTTTCGTCCTTCACGGACCGAATCGGCACGTAGGTACAGAAGGGTTCCTCAGCCAGATAGTCCCCCTCGTTCAGGGCCGCGGCTCGTGCCCTGCACCCTCCACAAACCCGGAGGTATTCACAGGAGCCGCATTTCCCTTCATATTTGTCGAAATCGCGCAAGTTGTTCAGCAGCGCCGATTCTTCCCATATCTGCTGAAAAGACTGCTCCCTCAGGTTGCCCGCCGCCTCTGAGAAGTAGCTGCAGGGCCTCACATTCCCAAACCGGTCGATTAAGGCGATATGCTGACCCGCCAGGCATCCCTTGGATACGCCCGTGGCAAAGGCCAGGCTCCTCTGCTTCCACTTCTTTCCTTCCCGCTTGGACTCCTGCCGGACGACCCGGAAATAGTGAGGGGCGCACGTCGGGCGCATCAGCAGTTCGGTCTCTTCCTGCTCCTGGTGGTAGTGCCAGTGGAGTATCTTCTCGTAGTCCTCCTGGGAGATCAACTCGTCCAAGGCTCCTTCCGCCCGGCCTGTCGGTACGATCATGAAGAGGTACCAGGCCTTGGCGCCCAGCTCCTTGGCCAAACGGTAGACGTTCTCGATGTCTTCCTGGTTCCTCTTCGTGAAGGAAGAGTTGACGAGGAACGGGATCTCGAACCTTCGGAAGTGCGAGGCTGCCCTCATCACCCCCTCGAAGGCCCCTGGCTGCTGTCTGAAGTCGTCGTGGATTTCCGGTCTGGAGCCGTCGAGGGACAGGGAAACCATCCGTATCCCGGACGCTCGAATCTCTTCACACACCCCTTCGTCCACGAGCGTCCCGTTCGTGGCCAGGCACATCCTAAGGCCCTTGTCCGTCCCGTAACGGGCCAGATCGAAGCAGTCTTCCCGAAGCAGCGGCTCTCCCCCCGAGAGCACGAGAACCGGGGAAGCGTAGTCGGCGAGTTGGTCGATCAGGCCCCTGGCCTCCGAGCCGGTGAACTCCCCGGCGTCTTCGGAGTCGTCCGAGGAGGAGCGGCAGTGGATGCAGTGCAGGTTGCATCGACCCGTGATTTCCCACGCGATCCATTTGGGCAGGCCTGCCTGCGGTTCGCCGGTCGAGCCTGGCTTTTCGCTTCCCATCAAACCAACTCCGGTGCCGTGAAACCGTGAAAAACACGAAAAACGCCAAAAAAAACCAAAAAAATGACTTGTCGCGAAGTTTGGAGACTCTCAGAGCAAGTCTAGCCGATCCGAGGGGAAGATTCCATACTGCCCCGGGGAAAGGGTCTCACCCCGCGAATCCGGGCCAGGGAAGCCGTGGCGTTCCACATCGGAACGAAGCAGGAGAAGGATTGGGAATGTCGCCGGGGGGATCAGTCTTCGTAATGCTCGCACTCGGTGCAGGGAATCGAGAGACACATGCACCGTTCCGCCGTGTCCTTGAGAAGCAGGGAAGGCCGCCTCCTCATCTTGAAGGGGGACACCAGAGTCCAGCAGTTGTCCGAACCGTCGTGGAAAATGCACTCCGTAAGGCTGCACTCCCGGAAGTCGGCGCACCTCTTGTACCTGCTGCCGTCCAGCTTCTTTGCTGCACATCCTTCTATGCCCACTATGCCCATTCTATCCTCCCATGACGCACGGCGATTGCTGGATGAGTAATGATTTAATTCCTTCTTTTTGCCCTTGTCACGTTTGGATGCCAAAATGGGCCGAAGTGTTCTCGGTATTCCGAATTAAATGAGAAAGGCCCGGAGAATAACCCCCGGGCCCTCAGTAACACCTCTATCAGGATCGTTGGCGGTAGGACGACAGGTAGTTGTCGCTATGATTCCCTCGCGCAGCCGAAGTTGTTTGGTGCTGTCGCGGGTTCCGTCGGAGATTTGCGCCGGGCGACTTCGGGAGCGGGGGAGACGGAGCCCAAGCAAATCGGAGAGGGAACCCGCGACAGCACCAAAACGCACGGCTCACCCGGAACATACCGATACTTGCGGATCACCCCACCGAACTAGAGGTTCTCCATGAAGCTCATGGTGGACTCCTGGATACTGCCCATGGGCTTGGCGTTCGACATATCGATGATCTTGCTGAAGTTCTCCGCAATCTTCTCGATACTCACTTCATCGGTCTTCAACGTGCTCCCTTCCGAGCGGGCCCATTTCAGGTGGAAGAAGCTTCCGGCTCCGACCTCGAACAGGCCCCCCGTCTCCTCACACTGCTCGCTGCACAGATAGGCCACCAGGGGAGACACATACTCGGGCTTGAGTTTCTTGCGGATATCATCCGGCAGCACGGTCGCGGTCAGGCGGCTGTCCGCGATCGGGGCAATCGTGTTCGCGTGGATGTTGTACTTGTTGCCTTCCACGCCAAGGGTCTGGCCGAGGCCGATCAGGGCCATCTTGGCGGCAGAGTAGTTGGCCTGGCCGAAGTTCCCGTAGATCCCTGCGGCGGAACTGGTCATGATGATCCGTCCGTATTTCTGTTCCCGCATGATGGGCCACGCGGCCTTGGTGCAGCAGAAGGCGCCCTTCACGTGAACGGAAAAAATGATGTCCCACGATTCTTCGGGCATCTTCAGGAAACTCACGTCTCGCAAGATGCCCGCGTTGTTGATCAGGATGTCGATGCGGCCAAAGCTGTCCGTGGCGGTCTTGATGATATTGGCGCCCCCTTCCATGGTGGCCACCGAGTCATAGTTCGGAACCGCCTCTCCCCCGGCGGCTCGTATCTCGTCCACCACCTTGTCGGCCAGGCTCTTGCTTTCCCCGGTCCCATCCGGCGCGCCGCCGAGGTCGTTGACCACCACCTTGGCTCCGCGGCTGGCCAGCAGGAGAGCGTGCGTCCTGCCAAGTCCCCCCCCTGCGCCCGTAACCACCGCGACCTTTCCGTCAAAACGAATCTCTGCCATCTTTCTTTCCTCCTGTCCTTTCTTCATCCATTCCGGTAACTTGACCTTTCACTCACCCTGACATCCACGGCCCCTAAGGGCCCAACCATCAAGAAGGTCTTCCCTTCTATTCCTGATCCAAGCAAGGTATTTTACCTGCTAACCCCATCCTCTTGTCAACCGGACCGGGGGTTTTTACAAAACAGAAAGGATTAACTAATCTACTCCCTGTCGATTACGGAGGAAAAGCATCCTTGAACTACCCGGGCATCATCTTCGATATGGACGGCACCCTCGTTGAATCCTTCCACGCCATCCAGGGAAGCCTGGCAGAGGCCATGAAGAGCGTCGACCTCGCGCCGTGGGATCTGGAAACGACCAAACGACACGTAGGACGCGGTATCGAACACCTCGTCGAATGTGCAGTGGGCGAGGAGAAGAAGCAGGAAGCCCTCGGGATCTTCCTCCGGGACTACGGCGAGACGTGCCTGGACCGGACCTATCTTCTTCCCTCCGTGGGTGAGACCCTTCAAGTGCTCAAGGACTCGGGGCGCCACCTTGCGGTCGCTACGAACAAGTCTCTTGCCTTCACGGGAAAGATCCTCGACCACCTCAAGGTGAAGATGTACTTCGACTGTGTGTTTGGCCCGGAGGCGGTCGCTAGTCCGAAACCCCACCCGGACATGATCCGAGCCATCCTGGCCGAGTTCCGGTTGACCGAAGGGGAATGTCTCTACGTGGGCGACATGCCCCTGGACGTAGAGACCGCCTCCCGGGCCGGACTCGACTGTCTCTTGTTGGCCACGGGTCCCTACTCGTCCGCTTATCTCCAACAGGCAGTGTCTGTTCCCGTCCTGGAAAGCTTCGCCGAGATCCCTCCCTTCCTTCAAATCGAATAGGATGGAGCCCATGAAAGGATCCGTGCCGAGAAAGCCCTGGAAACCTCCCTGCCCGACGGCCCTCGTCCTCACCGGCGGCGGGGCAAGAGGTGCCTACGAGGTGGGGGTCCTTCAGTGCCTTTACGAGACCCTCGTGGACAAAGGGCCTTGTGAACGCCTCTTCGATATCCTTGCCGGAACGAGCGCAGGGGCCTTGAACGCCTGCACGCTGGGATCGATGGCCCACGATGCGCAGAACAGACTGAAGGCCCTGATCTCTTACTGGGAATCGATCACCATGGAACGGCTTCTGAAGTTTGGAGCCCGTGAGATGGCGCGCCTTCCGAACGTCATCATGGGCCGCAGGCTGGGGCTCGATACCCTGCGGCAGACCAAGAGGCCGAAAGAAAGGGTCGGACCGCCCCATCCTCCGGTGGCCGGTCTCTTCGACACGTCCAACCTTTACGAAGACATGGTCAAGCAGGTCCCCTGGCATTTCCTGCAAGACAACATCCGGAAGGGAATCCTGCGTGGCCTTGCCGTGTGTGCCACCGAGCTCTGCACGAGCAAATCCATCGTCTTCTACCAGGTGCACGAAGAAGGCGTGTACCGAACCGGGAAGGATTCTTCCAAGGAGGAACGGCCGGTAGAGATCGGTGTCCGGCATGCGATGGCATCCGCAGCCATCCCCTTTCTCTTCCCTGCCGTCCAGATCGACGGCATCTGCTACGTCGATGGGGCGCTGCGACAGAACGCCCCCCTCTATCCGGCTTTGCGAATGGGGGCCGAGAAGATTCTCATCGTCGGACTTTCCCGGGAGCCGGACCAGAAATACCGAACCGCCCGCATGAGCTGCCAGCGGAATCCCTTCCCCGGCTCGCTGTTCCTGCTGGGCCGTACGGTGAATGCCGTGATGGACGGAGTGCTCGATCACGAAATCCACCGCATTCAGATGTTCAACCAACTCATCCTGAAAGGACAGGCCCTTTACGGCGACGCCTTCCTCGAGAACCTGAATCAGGCCACCCACGCGTATCGCAACACGAACTATCGCCTGGTCGATGTCCGGATCATCCGGCCCTCCCGGAACCTGAACGAAGTCGCCCTCGAGGCGCTCGAGGAGGCCCCGAAAGAGCTCGCAATGCCCGGTGTCCCGGGTCGGCTCGTCAAGAACGTGATGACCTCCTCCCCCTTCCTCGAGTCAGAGTTGTCGAGCTACCTGATGTTTACCCCCACCTACATCCGAAAGCTCATTCGGCTGGGATACGAGGACACGAAGCGACAGGAAGAAGACCTCTTGGCGTTTTTTACAGCGGAGGGGCCTGTGTGTTAGTAGTTAGTGTTAGCTAATAGCACAAAAAGAACTCCCGGCAGGGACAACCGAGGTCCCTGCCGGGAGTTCTTTTTGATAGGACAAGTGAAGGACGAGCCGCTCAGAAGCCCAGGAGCGAATACCGCATCTTCTCGTTTCCGGTTCGCGCTCGGAGGGAAAGCTCGAACTCCCCTCGGTCCGGGATCACGACAACCTCGCCCTTGTTCTTCGTCGCCGGGGCTTCTTCCTCGGACGCACGGGCCATCTCGGGGACGAAGGTAATCCAAACCGCGGGTCCGGTGAATTCGCTGCTCTTCACGTGGACCTTGTAGCTCCCGAAGGGAACGTGCTCATAGTCTTCCCATCTCACCCCGTGAAAGGTGAGGTGAACATTCGAAGGATGCACCTCGTCCGTGAGGGTCAGCCGGAACCATCTGGCCGGTTGCAGGGTCACCTGCGTCTTCTTCTTCGAGACCTCGAAATCGACCGGATGCATCGTGAAGTCCTTCTCGTACACGTGGTACTCACCATGAGGCAGAAAGATCTCGAACTGCGCGTTCTTCTCGACCGGGTCATAGTAATAGGCATACAGCGCCTTGTTGAAACGCTCGAACAGAAAGGCCTGGTCCTTCGGGCTGATCTCTACGTTCCCCAGAGGCTCCACCTGCGTATCCCAGCGCCCCCCAGGGGAGTCGGCGTCCCTCTTCACGCGGGCCCAGCTCGTTGACGGGACGGTCTGCGTCTCCGTCTCTCCTTCTTCACTTCGTGCCAGGACGACTTTTTCGGGTACGAACATGCTGTCCAGATCAAACGGCTTGATCACGAACCGCACCCGGTTGCCCCATTGCTGTGCCTTGTTCTCCAGGTCGTGCGAAAATGTTGGTATGTTGTACGCTTTTTCGCCGATCTGAAGGGACTGGGTCGTGACCTGCCGATTCCATTCCCCTGCTTCCTTCACCGAGAAATAGGCCTGGATCCAGTCGCCCAGGGAATCGGCCACGACCGCCTTCACCAGATAGAACTCCGCGACCAATCGCTTGACCTCCGAGCCGTCGCCACACACCTTAAACATCCGTTCCGCCTCGGCAAACTTCATCTGAAAGAGCCGTTCAAGGAATTCCCTCTGGTCTTTGTCCGCGGGCTCGAGCTTGAGGATCTGCTGCGCCAGGTTTTGCAACTCCACGCGGTAAAGCGCCACGCCCTGCTTGGCCACGAAGTCCTCTGCCCCGCAGGGAAGCACGAATCCAGCGGCGAGAAGCAGGCAAACAAAGAGGATCATAGTGGGTTGGATCTTCCGTCTCATGGTTCCACTCTCCTGATCTGTTGGTGGGTCTGTCGTCTCGTTCCTGCCGGCAGATGATCCTCCTGGAGGCCGTCTGCAGCGCATCGTTGCCGACCTATTCCCCCATCTCCTGGTACCGCTTCGCCTCGAGAATCCTGCCGGATCCGCGCAGGGAGTTCACCCAGAACATGAGGACCTCTTTCTCTTCTTGGGATTGAGCCTGGTCGAATTCGTTCGAGTACTTGTCCAGAATCACTTGGACGGCCTGTTTCCCATGACGGTAGAACAGGTCCTCGTCCCCTTTCTGGTAGGATGCGTACGAAAGGAGGTAATTCATGTAGTATCGGTCACCGTAGTTGGGGATGCGCAGAGACTGGTGGCAGATCTGAATGATGCGATCGTAGCTGGGCTCACTCGACATGGCGATGCCTACGGCAACGGCCTTCAAGCTCGAACCATACGTATCAAAAATGTCCTGACGGTCTCCCCATGCCTGCCGGTTCTTCTTCCAGTATTCCCAGGCCCGGCTGGCGTAATCCTTGGCGAAGTTCTTGTCCTCGAAGGAGTCCTTTTTCAGGTAGATATCCGCCACCTGCCGGCAGATCGTGGCCTGGGCCTCCTCGCTCTCCGCGAGCCCGAGCCCCTTTCGCAACTGATCGATCGAGTCATCATAGGCCAGAACGTTCTCGGCCAGCTCTTTTCCCCGGATCCAGTAGACACAGGTCTTGATGTTCGGATCAAAGCGAAGGGTCTCGGCGTACTTCGCGTACTTTTCCTTCTGCTTCGAAGCGCGTCCCCGGGCACAGATGCTCTCGGCCAGGGGCGTGTACACGTCCGGCACGTCGCTCCTCACGATCATGTCCAGGTAGGTCTGCAGGGATCGATCGAGATACCGCTCCCGCTGCTCGTCGATCGGCTCCTTCCACTCCCCGTTCATCTCTGCAAGCGACATGGCCTGGGAGATGCTGGAAATGATCTGCCATTCCTTTTCCTTGCGTATCTGGGGGTCCCAGGAAGCGAACAGGAGTTCGTACTGCTCTTCGTGAAGCAGACCGAGATTGAACATTCCGTCGATCTGGTAGCGCACCGAATCGAGCCCTGTGAACGTCTTCACGTCCTTGTACAGGGCCAGGGCGTTTTCGTAGCTCTCGATCGCCTTGCCAATTTGCACTTCCTTCTTGGTGTTCTTGAAGATCTTATGATACGCATTTCCCCGCAGGAACCAGACTTGGGGGTGAAAATCCGGGCCGAGCTTTTTGATGTACTCGTCACAGACGGCGATGGCACCGCCGTTGTCTCCCTGATCGTAGAGCTCCTTCGCCTTATTCAGAAGCTCCAGGTGCTGGCTCTGGAGAGATCCGGGCGCGTCGGAAGCCAGACCGGCTGCGGGGACAAGGAGGAAAACGATTGCGACAACGAGGGCATTGACCTTTTTCATCTTCCTTACTCCTTACTCCTTCAGGACCTGTTGCAACGTGGAGAGGCAGGAGGTGATCTCCTCCAGCTTGGTCCCCACGGGAACCGAATCGGTTCCGTCGGCGGAAAGCCGCATGTCAAACCGCGGATAAGGCTCCCCCTGCACGAGGTTGATTACGTGTTGCTTTCCGGTTGCGTACTGGAGAACGACCTGTGCACGGGAATAACTGACAGCGATCAAACGGTTCGATCCGTTCCGACCGCCGGTTGCTTCTTCCGTTGACACCGTAACCGGCTCCTCGGGCAAGACTCGCTGCTCGAGCAGTCGCTTCAAGTGGGTGGAGTTTCGGACGTAGGCACTGCCTGTGTGCGTCTCGGATCCGACGCCGGCCAGGGCGAACGCCAGGGGCGTGCCAAGCCGAATCGAGCCCTTGGACGTCTGCAGCGTCACCCGCACGGGCGCCTTCACGGCAGAGGGGGCTTGCACGGGCACCGGTCCTTTTCCGTACCTCTTTCCGTGCCCTTCTCCCTCCAGGATCCCTACAGGCAAATCGATTCCTCCCACTCCTTTTCCGGTCACAGCTGCGAATCTGGCGCCCTTGGTTTCCTTCTTTATCGACCCTTGTCGCCCGGATCTTGATACCGTTTCCCGGTTTTCACCAATGTCCAACGACATGGGCACATCGGTTGCCGGACCGACCGGTCCCTTTGCGATCAGCGTGCGCTGGGCCGTTCCCTTTCGCGCCGGCTGATTCGAGGGCGTTGCCGTGGTGGGGAACGACGATGCCTCCGGAGCGATCTCCATTGGAAGAGACACATAGTCCGCCCCGGACGTGGTACGGATCACCGGCTGCTTCGGCTGGGGAACCGGGGCAACGACCCGGGGAGGCTTCTCTGCCGGCGGCGGGTCCATGATCTCCATGTCCATGTCCATAACCGAAGCGCGCATCTTCGGGACGGCCTGCTTGGAGATCTTCTTGGGCGCCTGAGGCACCACGGGCTCGGGCGCCTCCTCGACAATCTGCATGTCCATGTCAACGGCCGAAGCGCGTACCTTCGGCATGACCTGCTTGGGGGCCTTCTTGGGCTCCGGAGGAACGACGGGCGTGGGGGTGTCCTGGACAATCTGCATGTCCATGTCCAGGTTCTCCACCATGGCAACCTTTATGGTCTGCCTGGGCGGCGGAGGCTCCTCTTCCCGCTCCCGCTTCTCCGGTTCCACCTTTTCGACCATGGTCATGTCGACCCATTCCAACCGGAGGGGTTTCGGCTTCTCCAACTCCTTCTTCACGGGTTCCGGTTCCACGGGGACAGGCACCATGGTCTTGAGACTTGCAACGACCGTCTTCTTCTTGGGGATCCTGTCCACGAACCGGACCTGGTCCTTGTAGAGAAAATAGTAGTTGGGCTTGTACTCGTCCTCGAGAAACTCCCGGGAGACCTCCCACGGAACCTGGTCCGGGAGCATGGCCAACTGGGGCAGCGGCTGGGGAAGCTCGGGAGGCCGCAGAGCGGGCTGCGGTTCCACATAGTTCGCCTCCGCCGTGGGAATCGTGTTCGACTTGTGGAGAAAGAAGAAATTGATCAGAAGGATGAGAAGGATCCAGGAGAAGGCGGAGATGACCTGGCAGGCCATCACATCCTCGTCTTCCTTGGTCCATCCCAGCCAGTGCTGCCTTCTCGATGGTAAGGCTTGTTGCATAGAAGGACGCTCCCAGGATGCAGAAGAAATTATGTCTGGCCTCTCTCGTAACAGATATACGGAGAAACGCCGAGGTGTGTGCAGATCAGCTCGATCGTGTTGACCACCCCGAAAGGAGAGTCGTAATCGGCAAACACCACGACCTTGGCGTCTTGGCTCACCGACAGAAATGCGCTCAGCTTTTCCTTCCCGTCCTTGAAAAGCGCCTCTCGAATGATGGGGTATTCCTGCTTCTGGTAAATGAGGACGACTTGCGAGAGCGAGTCGATCTTGAGGACGATGTCCTTCTCGTTGTCGATGACCAGTTCCTGTTCCACTTTCTTCGGTGGCTTGATCTTCGCCCCCACAAGGATCTGAAACGAACTCGTGAGCACGAAGAAGATCAGGAGGAGGAACACGATGTCGATGGCCCCCTCGAGCTGTTCGTCCTCATGTCTGGCCCTGCGCACTCCCATTCGCTTCATCATGCCAGTATCTCCTTGAGTTCGTTCACCATGACAATCGACATGTCATCCTGCACGGATTCAAGAAAGGTCTTGCAGAACAAAGCCACGAAGCGTATGCCGAGGCCCACGACAGTGGTGATCAGCGCAATCTTCAGGTCTGCACCAAGCTGCTCCGCGCTGGCAACCCCCACGTCGTCGAAGATGGCCACCATGCCCACGGCCGTACCCAGGAAGCCGAGGGTCGGCGCCGTGATGCTGATGTAATTGTAGAACGAGAGAACCTGTTTCTTCTGGGCGGTCATGTCCCCCACTCGGACCTCGAGGGCGTGGACGAAATCCTGCTTGCTCTTCAGGTCTTCTTCGCTCAGGCCATGGAAGACCTCTCCGTAAGGGGAATCCTTTTCCGTCTCCACCGTCTTCCACAGCTGGTCGGCCCGCGTCTCGACGCGGGGTTCTTCCTGTTCCGGGTCGCCTCGGAACAGAGTCCTGACCACGCTTCTCACCCCGTCGGACTTGCCGTTCAGAGACTTGCGGGACTGCTGGAATGTGTGAAGGTGATAAACGAAAATCCCTGTCGTGTAGATCAACGTACCGAAGAGAAGGTAGAGGATGATATCACCAAGCTGCACGTAGAAAGGGGAGATAAAATCGGAGACATTGTAGATCGTCACCTTGCCCACCCCGGTAGCGTTGCTGACCGCAAACCAGACCATCACCCCGAGAAACACCGCTACTAAAGACTTCTTCATCTGGTCACTCCTTTCCGCTTTTTCGCCCGCTTCGACGGACCTCGAAATCGATCACGGTCTCAAGGACCGTCCTCCACTGGGGGCAGGGGACAGCAAATTCAATGCCATGACCCCGGACGCTCCCGGACTGAACACCTGCCGGTCCGTTTCCCGAGGGCCTGCAAGATGCGCGTCCAGGGTTCTGTCTTCAGGAATTTCGGGAAGGTAGCCAGGTCTAAGGAACTGAAATCAAGACCTTTTCCTGCACAGGGGGGGATTGCCTGCAGGCTCCCTCACCCGGCAAAACGGCTTTCATCGCACGGAACGGAATTCCATACCGTATTCGGTTGAGGAGGGAGGTTACCTTTTTGAAACCCGGGAAGACCCGGAAATTTTTTCCCAGGGTATCCGGCAGGTCAGGCCCTTGGAAACCAATGGGGCGAATGCCGAGAAGGCAGGATCACCCGCTATGAAAACAGTGCATAGCCCTTGATCAAGCGCACACACTGGGGGGCACGGGTTAAGGTATGCATTATCCGATGGAACGGGCAGAGATTCAACGAAACCTTTCCCTCGCCCTAACCATCTGAAAGAACAAAGGGAGTTCATCCATACACAAGCCTCAGGGAGGGAGAGAAGAATGGCTCAAAAGATGCCCCACGCAGGACATGACAAGCACATGTGCTACCTCGTGAACGTTCGCACGCCCATCAACGAGCTCAAGGCGCTCGCCAAGGACGCCAAGTACATCTGCAAGAACTGCGCTCGCGTGTCGAACAACATCAAGAATCTGTGCAATCCCGTGAAGCTATGATTCAAGGGAGCCGGGGATGGAAAAGAAAGCCTATCGTTATGTGATCGTCGGCGGAGGGCTTGCTGCGGCCAGCGCAGCGGAGGGAATCCGCGAGCTAGACCCCGAGGGGTCGGTGATCATCATCGGCCAGGAAGCGCGGCCTCCATACCACCGACCCCCTGTCTCGAAGGGGATCCTGCTGGGGAGCAAGAAACCGGAAGACACGGCCTGCAAGGCGGAGGCTTTCTACCGGGACAACAAGATCGCGCTGGAGACTGGAGTTTCGGGAAAGAGCCTTGATCCTGCGGGCCGAAAGGTAACGCTCGACGACGGAAGAGTCCTCTCTTATGAAAAACTTCTCCTGGCCACAGGGAGCAGGGCAAGGCGCCTGCCACTCCCGGGTGCAGACTTGCAAGGGATACACACCCTTCGCACCCTCGACGACGCCCTGGCCCTGGTGAATGCCATGAAGGGGGCGCGCACTGCGGTCGTGATCGGCGGAAGCTATATCGGTGCGGAAAGCGCCTCCGCCCTGGCGCAGAACGGGATCCGGACCACAATGGTCTTTCCGGAAGACCGACTGCTCGCGGGCCTGACGGACCCGGATTTCGGTCGTTACCTCCATTCGCTGTACGAGAAGCACCAGGTTACGGTCCTGACCCACCGGAAGCCGACCCGATTCAACGGGGAGGGGCATGTGACCTCGGTCACGACGGATCAAAACGAAGAGATCCCGGCGAATCTGGTGGTCCTGGGTGTCGGAGCCGAGTTGAACACCGGCCTGGCCCGGGAGGCAGGACTCAGGATGACCGAGGACGGTGGCGTCTGCGCGGACGCCTTCCTCAAGTCGAGCGAGGAGCACATCTTCCTTGCAGGCGACATTGCCGAGGTTCCGGACCCGACTTTCGAGAAGCGCCTACGCCTGGAGCACTGGGAGGTGGCGCTCCTGCAAGGGAAGTCGGCCGGCAGGAACATGGCCGGAGCCGGAGAGCCCTTTAACGGGCTGCCCCATTATTTTTCTACCTTGTTCGAGTGCGGCTTCTCCGTGTGGGGAGACTTCTCGAACTGGGATCAGACCCTGCTCAAGGGGGAGATGGGCCGTTCGGGATCATCGATCTTCTACATGGAAGCGGGACGACTCGCCGGCCTCCTCCAGTTCGAGCCGGTGGAGAAGGAAGAGGCAGAGTCGATCGAATGTCTCGTCAGGAAGAGGCCCGCCCTCGCCGAGGTCGAGGCCCTGGTCCGGAACGAGGCCGAAACCATCCGGGGCAGCATGTAAAGGCCTTTTCTTGACATCCCCCCCCAGAATCTGCCCTAATGTCTACCAGAACGATAGAAAATAGAGCCTCCCTCCACATGCCGGATCGCGACGGCTCGATTCACGTTGCGAAAAGCCAGGAACCCCATGGGAATTCTCCAAGACATGAAGGAAGACATTCAGACGGTCTTCGCCAAGGACCCGGCAGCTCGCAGCCTCCCGGAAGTCCTGACCTGTTACCCGGGCCTTCACGCCCTGTGGGCCCACAGGGTTTCCCACTGGCTGTGGGCCCGTAAACGAACGTTCAGCGCCAGGGGCTTCTCCCACCTCTCGCGATTCCTCACCGGGGTAGAGATCCACCCCGGCGCGCGGATCGGCCGCCGCGTTTTCATCGATCACGGCATGGGCGTGGTGATCGGGGAGACAACGGAGATCGGCGACGACGTCCTGATCTACAAGGGGGTCGTTCTCGGGGGAACGAGCCTCGAGAAGCAGAAACGGCACCCGACGATCGGCGACCACGTTGTGCTCGGGACCGGGACAACGGTCCTGGGCCCGGTCGCGATCGGGGACAGCGTGCGCATCGGAGCAGGCTCGGTGGTCATCGACTCCGTTCCGCCGGGCTCCACCGTGGTCGGGGTCCCGGGAAGGATCGTCAGAAACGGGATGCGAACAGAAACCGACCTGAACCACGGAACCCTGCCCGATCCGGTCGTCCAGGCGATCCAGGGCCTTCGCCAAGAGATCACAAGCCTCGAAAACAGGCTCGACGCCGTAGAGGCGAAGGCAGGGAAGCGGGAACCCGTTCGAAACCCCGGAAGGCAGAAAAAGAAGAAGCGGTCAAAAGGCGGTTGAACGACCCCTTCAGGGCTTCTCGGCAGGACCTTGAAGCCAGACATGAACGTGGGAAGACTCTCTCGTCTCCACCTGGTACCCGTAAAGGTCGCACAGGCCGTCCCCGTCCACGTCCTCCGCCCTCGCGTAGTTGATCCCGGGCGCATCGAGTACAGCCCAGGGTTGCGAATCGAATTGCCGTGTGGGAAGGCCGAGATAAATGGCCAGCCTGTCCACCCCTCTTCCGGCCACGAGGTCCTTGATCCCGTCCCGGTTGAAGTCCCCTTCCGTGTTGGGCATGAGCCCGCGGATGAAGTCCGGCCGGTCCGAGTCAATGTGCAGCACAAAACTCCCGTCGTTCGCCGCCTTGGCGGGGAACCCCTTCGGCCAGGCCCCGTAGTAGGAATGGGACTTGATGTGAATGGCCTTTCTCACGAGGATTTCCACGAGCGGCACGAGCCCCATCTTGACCGACCAGACGGTCACGTCCGCGTAGCCGTCTCCGTCCAGGTCATCAAGAGACACGCCCGAAAAGAATCCGGCGGCGGGAAACCTCTGATCCGGCTTCTTGGGTCTGAAACTCTCCGGTTTGCCGAGAAAGACGACGGTCTCCGCGTCCCAATCGGCGAAGCTCATGACCACCTTGTGAACCACCACATCAGCGCATCCGTCCCGATTCAGGTCGGCCACTCGATACGACAACGTGGCCCGGTGCTTGGCCATTTCTTCCTCGCTCCGGATCTCCATGTCCCACAGGAACGGTTCGGGATCGAGCCTCCCGTTCTCTCCCCGCAGGTAGCAGAACCCTGTCCCGTTCCGGAGTCCCAACAGGTCCTGCCGGCCATCCCCGTTCAGGTCGACCGCCTCCAGAAGAGGATAGAGAAGGAGGGACAGATAATTGTAGCCGCCCAGATTTCTTCCGAAAAGGATATTGTTGCTGTAGTACGCAAGGGGCCGGATCTTTGCGGAATCCGCCAGGGCCCATCCTTCCGCCCCACCCCAACGGTAGAACCGAACTTCCCGGCCCAGGGGCAACATGGCCTCTTCCCTGCCGTCCCCATCCCAATCCCGGATGAACTCCATCCAGAGAAACTCGTCCTCCTGGCCCATAGACAACAGGACCGGAGCCTGGATGCGCAGAGTAGGCGCGAAACCGAATTTGCCGACCTCGGACAATCCGTCGAGGGAGAGAAAGTAGACATGCTTCCCATTCCCGATTTCCCCTGCCGGGCCCACGTCCCAGAAGACGGCTTCGTGCGGGACCTTCCACGTGTCCTGGAGGACAGGGCGAGAATCGACCCCCTTCCCCTTCCAGCCGCACACGTAGAGCGTGCGCTCCGGGCTCCCCCGCGGGTGAGAGGTGGAGGACACGAGCAACTCCTGCCGACCGTCCCCATCGAGATCCGCGGACCTCACTTCCTTGACCTCTCCCACCACGCGAAGGTTGTGTGCCTTGAACGCCTGGGCACGCCCTTCACGCGCCGGGGCGAGCATCAACACCGCGCAGGCGGCCACCCATAGCCCGCATTGCATCACCAAACGTACGATAGAACCGTTCTGCCTACACATGGGATTGCCGTCCCCTTCTCGCTCGACTCAGTCGCCCTCGGGCCGGTTCCAGGCCCATCCCGCCTTCCCGATACGGACCAGACCGTAGAGGCCCATGAGCGTAACATACCCGAGAACAATGATGTGGAAGCTCAAACCACTGGCCATCCCCATCTCCTTGGAAAAGCCGGCCATGACACAGCCCACCGTCCATCCCGCCTCCAGGGTCCCGAACCCCCCGAAGCTGTACAGGGGGAGGAGCTGCCCGAGGGAGGCGAGGGTGGAGCAGAAGATCACCAGCAGCATCTGCATCGGATAGCCCATCCCTGCCAGTATGATGTATACGCCCAGGTAGATGATCCCGAGGATGGCCAGAGACACGAGAAATGCCCCCAGATACACCTTTCGTGCCCCAAGGTGCTCGAAGCTGTAGGCAGCCTCTTCGAGCTTGTCCAGGATCCGATCGGCCAGGCCGGAGCCGGAAACCGGACTACGACCGACGAGGCGTCGCAGGAACCCGACCAGCGCCTTTCCCCTCAGCGCCAGCACGACGAGAAGGGCCGCCAGGACGAAAAAGAGGGGAACCACCGTCCAGAGCACTATCCAGACATACGAGGGGAAGGCGAATCCCTGGAAATACAGGAGGATGATGGCGATCGGATAGAACAGGGCAAAGGCCATGAGGTCCATGATCCGGCAGATGACAAGCGTGCCCAGCCCTTCTGCCGCGGGGACCCCATGGAGGGAACGAATCAGATAGACGTAGCTCAATTCGCCGGCACGAAAGGGAAGGACATGATTCATCAGGTTGTGAACGGTGACGATCTCGAACAAAGAACCGAGCGAAGGCCTTGCCGAATGGATGAGAAGGCGGAACCGGACGCAACGCAACAGATAGGTGCAGATGTGAAGCACCAGGCCGAGGACCAATGCGGTCGGGGAAGTCCCACGCAGGGTCTTCAGGACGACCGTCGGGGAGACGTCCGTAAGCCACAACAGAAGAATGATGATCCCGGCAGAGATCAGGACCGAGACGATCAACCCCTTGCCCGAAACCCGCCTCCGAGGCGACGGAACAGGACCTGTCTGCTTCGCCTCTTCTGAAAGATCTTCAGGGCGGCCCTTGCTCTCCGCAGGCTTCTCCATGGGGCTCTGCGATCCTTTCACCTCTTGGGGGAATGGAAACGGTTCGTATAATGAACTCGCATAATATAATATGGCACATACATTATCCACCGGAAGACAGCATGTCACCACGAAAACACAGAGTCGTGCCCGGGATCTTTTCGCTCCTCGTGGCCGTCCAGAGATGACTTGGAAACACGGCTATGGAAATTCTCTTCATCAATCCCAATCGCGTACAGCCTCCGGTCGCCCCCCTGGCGATGGACTCCATCGGAGAGGCCCTGCACACGCGGGGGATACGGGCAAGGGTTGTGGATCTGTGCCGTGAGGGCCCTTCCGGGGCGCAGATGCCCGAGAGCTGCTTGCGCGATCTCGACTCAGGCAATGTGGACGCCATCCTGCTGACCGTACGGAACATCGACGATGCCTACTATTTCAGCCAGGCACCCTTTCTCCCCCAGTTTCGAGCCCTGGTACAGTCTCTTCGCGAGACCTTCCACAGGCCCGTCATCCTTGGGGGCTCTGGCTTCTCGATCGCCCCGGAGGCGATCCTCGGGTTTCTGGGGGCGGATCTCGGGGTCGCCGGCGCACAGGAAAGAGACCTGCTCCTCCTGCTGGCCTCCCTCGACGATGAGGATGCCTACCCGGAAATCCCGGGCCTGGTGTGGCGGGAAGGGGACTGCATCCGATCGAATCCTCCGAGCCCCCCCACGATGGACGAGGACTTCTTCTCCCCACGCCGCACCGTGGACAACCTCGACTATTTCCAGACAGGGGGCATGGTGGGCCTGGAGACCAAGAGAGGGTGCGACGGGCTTTGCCGCTACTGCGTCGATCCCGTGGCAAAGGGCAACAGGGTCTTCACAAAGCCCCTCCCCTACCTGATCAAAGAAGTCGAGTCCCTGGTCGATCAGGGAGTGACCGTCTTTCATCTCTGCGACAGCGAGTTCAACATGCCTCGAGGCCACGCGCTCGATGTCTGCGAGGCCCTCGTGCAGGATGGGCTCTCCAAGAGGATCCACTGGTTCACCTACGCGAGCCCGCTCGGCTTCGACGAGGCCCTTGCCTTCCGAATGGCCGAGGCGGGTTGTGCCGGGATCAATTTCGGTGCGGACCACAGTCATCCGGGCATGCTCGAGGCGCTCGGGCGGCAACATGGGGCAGAGGATCTGGCAAGGACCGTCGAGGCCACCCGCAAGGCCGGGCTGCCCGTCCTCTTCGACCTTCTTCTTGGCGGGCCGGGCGAGACGCGGGAGACCCTCCGGGAGGCGATCGACTTCTGCACGGAGATCGAAGTCCCGAGGGTGGGCGCGAACTGCGGAATCAGGATCTACCCGGGCACCGGCCTTGCCCGGGAAGTCCTGAAGCAAGGCCCTCTTCGCGAGAATCCAAACCTCGAAGGGAGACTGGAGGGAAACGAGGAACTGTTGTATCCTGTATTCTTCGTGTCCCACGAGATGGGCCGGGGTTGGCAGGACTACCTGACCGGCCTCGTCAAGGATGACGCCCGCTTTCTGCTCCCCCTGAAGGAATCGAAGCAGGCAAACTACAACTACAACGAGAACGAAGTGCTGGTGAATGCCCTCCGCGAAGGGCACAGGGGAGCCTTCTGGGACATCCTGCGCAGGGTGCAGGAGGGCTTGCCCCCTCTTGACGTACCCGGATCCGAGCATCGAGGAGTCAAACTGTGAGCAACGTGCTGGACATTTTCCGAGAAAGAGGTTTCATCGAGAACACAACGGATGACGAGGGCATATACGAGCTGCTGCAAGGCCCCACTGCCTGTTACATCGGGTTCGACCCCACCGCGCCAAGCCTTCACGCCGGTTCTCTGGAACCGATCATGAGCCTCGTGCACATGCAACGCTGCGGGCACCGCCCCATCGTACTCGTGGGAGGCGGAACCGGGCTCGTGGGGGACCCGAGCGGCAAGACCGAGCTTCGCAAGGTGATGAGCCAGGAAGAGACGGAAGCGAACGCCGAGGCCTTGAAAAAACAGCTCTCCCACTACCTCGACTTCGGCGAGGGCAAGGCCTTGATGGTGAACAACGTGGACTGGCTCGGAGACCTGAAGTACATCGATTTCCTCCGGGACATCGGTCGCCACTTCAGCGTCAACCGGATGCTCTCCTCAGAGTCCTATAAGCTCCGGCTGGAGCAGGAGAGCGGCCTGAGCTTCATCGAATTCAACTACATGCTCCTCCAAGCCTACGATTTCTGGCACCTGTACAAACACCACGGATGCAAGCTGCAGATGGGCGGATCCGACCAGTGGGGCAACATCTGCGCAGGCATCGACCTCACCCGGCGCCTGGAAAGCACTCAGGTGTACGGGGTCACCTTTCCCCTTTTGACGACCAGCTCCGGCGCCAAGATGGGCAAGACCGCGGACGGCGCCTTGTGGCTGGACCCGGAGAAGACCGTCCCCTACGACTTCTACCAGTACTGGATCAACGTGGATGACGCGGACGTGGCGAGGTTCCTGGCTCTCTTCACGTTTCTACCCATGGAAGAGGTGAAGCGGCTCGGCGGCCTGGAGGGGGAGGCCATTCGTGAGGCCAAGGAGGTCCTGGCCTTCGAGGCCACGCGGATCACCCACTCCGAGGAGGAGGCCCGCAAGGCCCGTGAAGCGGCGAGAAGCCTGTTCGGCGCGTCGGGAGGCAAAGATCTTCAATCGGTCCCCACGAGTGAGATCGATCGAGAGCGTCTCGAAGAGGGCATCCCGGCCTGGCAGCTCTTTCACGAGGTAGGCCTGTGTAAGAGTCGCGCGGAAGCGAGGAGGCTGATCCAGCAGGGCGGAGGCTACGTGAACGACAGGAGGCTGGACGCCTTCGATGCGCGGATCGGGATGGGAGACGTCCAGGAGAAGGGCATTCTCGTCAGGGCCGGCAAGAAACATTTTCACCGGGTCCGACTAAGAGAGGACGAATAATGTTTGTCATCTCCAATCTGCTGATCGCCGTGGCCACGATCCTCGACATCGGCTTGAGCGTGTACATGTGGATCATCATCGGGCGTGCTGTGGTCTCCTGGGTAAACGCCGACCCATACAACCCGATCGTGAGGTTTCTCCATTCCGTTACGGAACCGGTGCTCTCCGCCGTCAGGAGAAACTTGCCCGTCTCCTACAGCGGGTTCGATTTCTCGCCCATCCTCGTCATCCTGGTCATCGTCTTCCTTCAGGCCTTTGTGGTCCAGACGCTCTTCCAGTTGGCCCACCGCCTGGTCTAGAGGAAGATTTCAACGACACTGCTCGTGGAGGAAAAATCCTCGAAGAGATAGTCCGGGTCGTACCTGCCGAGTTCCTCCATATCCGACCCGCCCGTGGCCACGGCAACGGTTCGTGCTCCGGCTTCCTTTCCGTGCAGGATGTCGCGAGGGGTGTCCCCGATGACATAGATCGAGTCGAGGGGAACCTCGCCCGACAGGTGATTCTTCGCCCGGCGGATGGCGGCAAGGACCAGCTCGGTTCGGTTCTCCGAGTCGCTCCCGAACCCGCCAAACGAGAAATACGATCTAAGGCCGGCCCTTCGCAGCTTGATGTATGCCCCCTGTTCCATGTTCCCGGTGGCAAGGCCCAAGACGAGGTGAGGGATGCGGGAGAGCGCCTCAAGGAGTTCCGGAACGCCCGGCATCACGCGAAAGCCGGGAGAGACCTCCACCTCTTCGGCAAGGCACTTCACGTAGAGTTCCATCACTCTCGGAATCTCCCGGTCCGGGTCCAGGTCCGGCAGGCACTTCTCTACCATCTCCCGGATGATCAGCGGGTCGGTCTTCCCTGCCGGCTGAATTCCATTCGTGGCTTCCGGAACGCCATAGAGTTGATCAAAGACACGGTCCAGGGCCCGCAGGCCGGCCCATCCGGTCTTCAGGAGCGTAGCATCGATGTCGAACAACAGTACCTTCTGAGATTCCATCCGAAAGGCTCCTCCCACCGCTTCTGTTTTCTCTTTGAAATTCTTTCTGGCATTATAGGGGCCGGCTGCCCTTTTTCCAATCAGCAAAGGCGGAGAAGATGCTCAAGGCGATCCTGTTCGATTTCGACGGCGTCATCCTCGACTCAGAGGAATATCACTACGAGGCCTTTCAAAGGGTCTTCGAGGAAGAAGGCGTCTCCCTTACCCGCGAGAGCTACTACCAGAACTGTCTCGGCTTCAACGATGTGGAATGTTTTCGTTGGGGCCTGAAAGGGACCGGGAAGATCGACGAGGCAGGAGGAATCGGGGCGCTGACCGACCGGAAAGCCGTCTACTTCGAAGAACTCCTCGAGCAAGAGATGCGCTTCTTTCCGGGCGTCTGCGAGTTCATCCGGGCCGCCGGCAAGAAATACCCCCTCGCGGTCACATCCATGGCCCGGCGCGGGGAAATAGAAGTCGCTCTGAGCAGAGCGGGCCTGTCCGATCTGTTCCACCTGATCGTGAGCGGGGAAGATGTGGAGAAGACCAAGCCGGACCCGGAGGCGTACGAAAAGACACTTCATATGCTCAACGTCCACCTTTCCTTCACGGAAACAGAGCAAGAGATCCGGCCAGAACAATGCCTGGTGATCGAGGACTCCTCTGCCGGCATTCAGTCCGCCAAGGCCGCCGGCATGAACGTCCTCGCTCTCGCCCAGACCGAGGAACCGGATCGCCTGAAGGAGACTGCGGACCAGGTTCTCCTATCCCTTGAAGGGGTTTCCCTCGAAGAAGTGGAAGCCCTGTTCAATTCGTAATTCGACAGTTCCATCATCGACTTTATGGGTATCGCAATTAGCAGGCAGTTTTCCAGACCAGAAAGCACCCTTTAAGGGCTGTTCTCACCTCTCAAAGCTTCTGTTTCCTTTTGTAATCGAATACATGGCTTGGTCCGACCCCAACCCCCCCAACCCCCCCCAATGATTCAACGGTCTGAATACGACTACGGTGTCAAGGCGACCCCCTCGAAGTCGTCCCCTGGCGAAGGAATGCATTGCGTTCCAGACAGCGCTTCACACGGGCCAGGAAGCTCCCGGTGGTCAAAGGGCTTTTCGATGTAGTCGTCGCCGCCGAGCAGGAACCCCTTCATGCGGTCCTCGCACCGGTTCTTGCCGGTCAGCAGGATGACCGGAATGAAGGCCGTACTCAGTTCGGTCCGGATCTTCTCGAGCAGGCCGTACCCGTCGAGCCTGGGCATCTCGATGTCGGTGACGACCAGGTCCGGCAAGTGCCGCTGCACCTTCTCCCATCCCTCCTGCCCGTCGACCGCGGGGATCACCTCGCAGGACAGGGCCGCCAGGGAGAGGCAGACCGCCTCTCGCACGGCCGGGTCGTCCTCGGAGTAGACGATGGTAGGCCGGCCCGGGCCCCTCGAAGGCTTGTCCACCTCCTCCCTGCACTCCGCTCGCGGGGACAACGGCCGTGTGCCCTCTGTCTGGCCGGCATTGAAAGGACCGTCCCAGTAGGCCGTGGAGAGGACTTCTTCCAACGTCGTCGCACCTTGCCGAACCTTTTCAATGCCGTCCTCCAGGAGAAGGAACATTCCTTCCCTTCTCGCCCTGTCGCGGATCGTGCCCTCGTCGGCGCTCCCGGCCACAGCTTTCCGCAGTTTCGGGGAAAGGACCAGCAACTCGAACAGCCCCACCCTGCCCTTGTATCCTGTCTGTTCGCACTGGCTGCACCCCTTGCCCCACTGAACTCTTTCCACCGCACTCAGGAGCTCTCCGGGCAGTCCCTCCAACGCGGAGGGATCCGGGTCTCCGGTCACGCGGCAGCCTGGACAGACCTTGCGAACAAGCCTCTGGCTGATCACGGCAAGCAGGGCGGAGCTGATCAGGAAGGGCGGCACGCCCATGTCCACCAGCCGCGTGACCGTAGAGACCGTGTCGTTCGTGTGCAGGGTGGAGAGGACCAGGTGGCCCGTCAAGGCAGCGCGGAAGGCCACCTCTGCCGTCTCACCGTCGCGGATCTCCCCGACCATGATCACATTCGGGTCCTGCCGCAGGATGGCGCGGAGGGAATCGGCAAAGGTCAAGCCTGCCTCCCGCTGCACCTGCACCTGGTTGATGCCCTCCAGTTCGTATTCGATCGGGTCCTCCACGGTAACGATGTTGGTTCCCTCGGAGCGCAGGTCCTTGAGGATGCACTGCAGGGTCGTGCTCTTTCCGCTTCCGGTCGGCCCGGTGACCAGGATCATCCCCTGGGGCCTCCGATAACAGGCCTCCAGGTTCCTTCGCCGCTCCCCTTCCAGACCGAGCACGCCAAGATCGATCTTCCGCTCGGTCTGGTCCAGCAGGCGTATGACGATTTTCTCTCCATAGAAGGTGGGCAAACTGGAGACACGGAGGTCCAGCCTGTGGCCATCCACCTGAAGCCGGATGCCTCCGTCCTGGGGGGTCCGCTTCTTGGCGATGTCCATCCGCGCCGTAACCTTGATCCTGCTCAGCACCGACTGCTGCAGGTACTTGGGGATCGACATACGACGCCGCAGAACGCCGTCGAGCCTGAAGCGGACCTGCAGGTAGTTACGGTTCGGCTCGAAATGGATATCGCTCGCCTCTTTTTTAACCGCCTCCTGCAGGATCAGGTTCACCAGCCGGATGATTGGGGCCTGGGCCGGGTCGGTCTGCCCGCCCGTCGCCTTCTCCCTCGAAGGGGGCGTGTCCACTTGAACGATCGAGGAGGCACTCGAACCGTCCAGGTCCGCTTCCTGCGCCACGTTACTGACAATCTTCTCCAGGGCCTCTTCCATTCCGTAGTGCTGCTCCAAGGCGATATCGATCTCCCGGGAAGAACACAGAAAGACCTGAATGCGCATTCCGGTGGCGAACTCGAGGGCCTGGATCGCTTCCCCGTCCTGCGGTTCAGGCGTGGCCACATGAAGGAGGCGGGGTTCTTTCTTGAGCGGAAGGGCCCGGTACCTCTTGGCAACGGCATAGGGCACCGCGGCGAGCGCATCCGCGTCTCCGGGCCGATCCGTGACCTCCACGATCTCCACACCGAGCTGGCAGGACAGGGCCTCGAGAAGCGTCCGCTCTCCGAGGATTCCCTTTTCCACGAGAAGGGCCCCCACCCTTCCGCCCTGCCGGGATTGCTCGGCAAGGGCTGCATCGAGATCCTCTTTCTGTACCCACCCCTGGGCGATCAGAAGCTCGCCCAGCCGTTTCTTTTCTCCCTGCATCTCATTCCTCTTCGGGGGACACTGCGGCCTCCACCTCTTCGTTCTCCGGGGGACCCAACGGCAAGGCCAGGTGAAAGCAGGCGCCCTTCAGACTCCACGGGGCCTCCCAGACCCTTCCCCCATGCTCGCACACGATCTTCTTGACGATCGCCAGCCCAAGCCCCGTACCGCCCGGCTTGTCGCGGGTGACAAAGGGCTCGAACAGGCTTCCACGAATCGAATCCGGAACCCCGGAACCGGAGTCGACCACCCGGATCACGACCTCCTCGCCCTTCATCCTCTCCGAGGCAATCACTATTTCACCCCCCTCCCCGACCGCGTCCAGGGCGTTCTTCACGAGGTTCTCGAGCACGCGGTAGAACTGTGGCGGACAGACCCAGAGGGTGCCTTCGTATTCGAGACATGTCTCGAGACGAACCCCCTTCGCTTCGCACCTCAACGAAAAGGCCTCCTGGAGAGAGGCCACCAGGGCAGAGAGTTCGTAAGGGCGCAGAGACGAACGCGCATCCTTCGGCTTGGCAAACAGGAGGAGTTCATCGATGGTGTGGCCCATGCGCTGAACCTGGTCCAGGATCGCGTGGACCGACCGATCCTTGTTGGCTCCGGCCACGGCTTCATCCCGGAGGAGGCCTGCCTGACACTGGATCGCGGTCAGGGGGTTGCGCAGGTCGTGCGCGACCATGCCGGCGAGCTTGCCCAGGGCGACCCACCGCTCCGCCTGAATCTTCTCGGCCTCGAGCCGCCTGGTCTGCTCGAGCAGGCCCCGCAGCTCCTCGTTCTTCTGCTGCAGATCTGTAAGGAGCCGGTCCTTATCCTTGAGGAGCTGGTAGGTCTCCACCGCCCTTCGGAGCGTGGCCAGCAGATCGTCCGGATGCCACGGCTTGGAGAGATACCCGAAGACGTGCCCCGCATTGATCGCGTCAATGATCCCCTCCACCTCGGTGTAGCCGGTGAGCAGGATCCTCTGAGTGTAGGGACACCTGCGAGAGGCTTCGGCCAGGAACTCCACTCCTGTCATGCCGGGCATCCGCTGGTCGGAGATCACCGCGGCTACGGGATTCCGCTCCAGGGAACGCAACCCTTCCCGCCCGTCCCTGGCCAGAGACGTTTCGTACATGCCTCTCAACGTCCGGTTGAGCAGGTTCAGGCTCTCCTGCTCATCGTCCACGATCAGGACCTTGACCCCTTCCCTCTTGTCGGCAGGCCCCCGCTCTGCGTGAACCATTCCCGTCACCCGCCGAGCGTGCGCCGGCCGGGACCCTGTCCCGGCCGGTCTTTTCCGTCGCGGGTGACAACGTGGGAGAAAGAGAATTCGACCTCCATGTTCTTCACGTGCCCCTGGATGATGTGGATCAGGATCTCCCTCGCCAGGGACACCGCACTCCTCTCGTCCCAGCAGATCTTCTCCACCTCCTCGAACACGACCGTGGCCAGGTCCCACAGGGTTGGAGCCGGAATCGTTGCCGAGCCAGTCATGACGGGCTCCTTTTCTTCCTCACCGACGGAGAAAATCGGGCATCCTTCTTTTGAGAAGAACGTCAGCGCAAGCTCCGTGCCATGGACGCCGCAAAGCCCACAAAGCCGCACGCATCCCGTGCACTTGCTGATCGCAGTCATCCGGGGCCCTCTCAGCCGACACAGTGACCCTGTCCGCAAAGTGTTACGGATCCTCTACAGTACGACTTCCTGTTGATCGAGAAACATGAAAAGAATAGGCGTCTTGTCTACAGGAAGGGGCTTCACGGTCCACCGCCAACCTTTCTGCACAATGGCCCGGATCGCCGCTCACGGCCCCGGCAGGCTGCGGCCTGTTTTTCGCGAGGCGCTTGCGGTATCATTGCCGGGCAGAGGAAGACACCGGAACCGAGGGATCATTGACCATGCAGGAATCGTCACACCTTCTGGAAAGCCCCTGGAAAGAGCACCTCGAGACGGCGGTTCGCGCCGCAAGGGATGCCGGCAGGATACAGCTCGAGGCCTTTGACAAGCCCCACACGGTCGATTTCAAGGGGGAGACGAACCTCGTTACGGAGGTGGACCGGGCCTGCGAGGAGGCCATCCACAGCCTTCTGCGGGAAACCTTTCCGACCCACGATTTCCTGATGGAGGAAAGCGTCACCCCGCGGACTGACTCCCCCTTTCTCTGGGTAATCGACCCCCTCGACGGCACGACGAACTACACCCATCGCTATCCTCAATTCTGTTGCTCCATCGCCCTGCAGCACGAGGGAAATACGGTGGTGGGAGTAGTGTTCGACCCGATCCGGGAAGAGCTCTTCACCGCACTCGCCGGCAGCGGAGCCTTCTTCAACGGAGAGCCGATCCGGACGAGCGACGAGGATCAGCTGATTCGATGCCTGATCGCGACAGGGTTTCCGAACGAAATCAGGAAGGCCCGGGACAAGAACCTCCGAAAATTCGCCAAGATCCTCCCCCTTGCCCGGAGCGTGCGTCGATCCGGTTCTGCGGCCCTCGACCTTTGCTACCTTGCCGCCGGCAGGCTGGACGGCTACTGGGTCCTCACGCTCGCCCCGTGGGACGCAGCGGCAGGGGTCCTGCTGGTCCAGGAAGCGGGAGGATGCGTGACAGACCTCAAGGGCGCACCTCCCCATCTCCACACCGAGGCCTTCGTGGCCTCGAACGGAAGGATCCAGGAGCAGTTGTTGGCGCTTCTGTCCGGGAAGAGCGCTTAGCCAATGCAAGAAAGGGGTCGGGGGTCAGGCCCCGTGCCCGGACCATGAAGGATGAGGGGCATCGGGTGCTGGTGGCCGCCTGGCAATGTCGCTATGTTTGCCGGGCAGAGTTCGGGTTCTTCGGTGCTGTCATGGGTTCCGTCGGAGATTTGTGCCGGGCGACTTTGTGGGGGAGGGAGAGACGGAGCCCAAGCAAATCGGAGACGGAACCCATGACAGCACCGAACGACAGGACCCACTTCAAACATAGCGACATTGCCTGGGCACTGCGTTAACGGGTTTTCGGGGCGAAGAGGTAGATCTTCCCGGTCCGGTTCATCCATCCGGCCTGCATGCCGGCATCCTCATCGTCTCCCCAGAAGATGTCCCCTCGATTCGGTCCCCGAATGGCTCCGCCGGCGTCCTGGACCAGCACGAACCTCCGGACCGTTTCCCATGACACGGGCCGACCGTCCTCGCCGATGACCGGCACCTCTGTCTCGACGTATGCGAGGGCGCCCCGGGGGTAGCAGTCCGGGTCCATGGCGATCGACCGCCCCGCGGTCAGCCGAACGCCCAGGCTGCCCAGGGGCCCTCCCGGAACCACCTCGAAGAACACGTAGCTCTCGTTGTAATCCATGATGCCGGCCTGCTCGGAAGGGTTGGATTTCAGGTACTTCTTGAGGGCCCACATGGACTTGTCTTCCGCCGGAATCGCCCCTTGCCCGACCAACAGGTTCCCGATTCCGCGGTAGGGCCGGCCGTTGCCGGCCGCGTAGTGGACATGGAGCACGCGCCTGTCGGGCAGGATGACCTTTCCCGAGCCCTGGATTTGCAGGAAGAAGACATCCACCGGGTCCTGCAGCCAGGCAATCTCATAGCCTCTTCCGTTCAGCAGCCCGAGCCGGTCGATCTCGTGCCTCGTGTAGTAGGGCACCAGCGTCCCTTCCCGGTACCTCCCCACGATGCGGGTCCCTTTGAGGCTTTCTCGAAAGAGGCCCAGGTCCGCCTTGATCAAGTCATCGGGCACCCGGTAGATCGGCACCGTGTAGTCGAGGCCCGGAAGGCGGGATCCATAGAGGACAGGCTCGTAGTAGCCCGTAAATCGGACTTCTTTCGTTCTGCCCCCGCCCCGGTACGCGACAAACCGCTCCCGCATGGCATCCTTGATTGCCTTCCCGTCGAGAGGTTCGTCGAGGAGCGCGAGAAATTGGTTCAGCATGGCTTTCATATCCCGCACCGTGTATCTGTCTTTGCCGAAGTAGACCGGTTTCTTCGGGTCGAGTCGCGCATAGTAGGCGAGGCTTCTCTCGACGGCCTCCTTCAGGGTGGCCCGGGGAAGGTCGTCCGATAGATCCGGTACCCTCAACTTGCCTGCCCGAACCAGGCTCTCCTCCACCGCGGTCGGAGGTGCCCGCCGTTCCTCTATCTCCTCCCCGGGCGCAGCACAACTCGCCAGGATCAGCCCAACGAAACCGAATCCGATGATCCGCACCACCGTTCTGCCGGTCAACCCGCTCATCGTCACATCCTCCTTGCCTCATCTCAGGGGAACATGCAGGCTCTCCCTCCGCACCCTCGAGGCCCTCTCGATCATCAAAGGGAAGAGCCGGGCCTGCTCGTGGGCTCGCCTGCGTTTCGTTGCTACCTTCGCACTACACAGTTGCCAAGAGTTGATTTTTCCCTCATATGTTCTAACCTAGATCAGGCCTAGTTCACAAACAACATATCAACACACGCGAACCAATGGCAATCACATCGAGGGAATCATGGCACTAGACGAGCGCATCATCACCCAGGCCATTGTCGAAAGATGGCACAAGAAGTTCCAGGAAAGCCTGGACGTGGACGTCTGCATCGTGGGCGGCGGGCCTGCAGGGATCGTGGCAGGCTATTTTCTCTCCACCTGGGGACACCGCGTCTCCCTGTTTGAAAGGAAGCTGAGCCTCGGAGGCGGAATGTGGGGGGGAGGCATGATGTTCAACGAAATTGTCGTCCAGGAGGAAGCGCGAGAGATCCTGGACCAGTTCGGCGTGCCCACCGTGCGCTTCACCGGAGAGTACTACTGCGCGGACAGCGTCATGTGCACCACCACCCTCGCGTCCAAGGCAACCCTTGCAGGCCTGCGGGTCTGGAATCTGATGTCTATGGAAGACGTGGTCATGCGCTCCGAGAGAATCACCGGCCTCGTGATCAACTGGTCTGCCGTGCAGATCGCCCGCCTTCACGTGGACCCGCTCTCCATCGCCTCCAAGTTCACGGTGGACGCCACCGGTCACGCCTGTGAGGTGGTGAATGTGGTGGAACGGAAGGTCCCCGGCAAGCTGCTCACCCCCTCCGGGAAATTCGAGGGAGAGAAATCCCTGTGGGCCGACCGGGCAGAGCAACTCACCCTGGAGAACACGACCGAGGTCTTCCCCGGGCTCTACGTAACCGGCATGGCCGCGAACGCCACTTTTGGGGGCCCACGCATGGGCCCGATCTTCGGCGGCATGCTCATGAGCGGGAAGAAGGTGGCCGAGTTGATCCATGCAAGACTCGGAGAATTCAATGCGTAAGCCTGAGACAGGTTCGGCTTTGCCGGAACCCCGTTGCGTACTCACCATTGCCGGCTCCGACTCGGGCGGCGGGGCGGGGATCCAGGCGGACTTGAAGACGATCACCGTCCTGGGCGGGTTCGGAATGAGCGCAATCACGGCCCTGACCGCGCAGAACACGCAGGAAGTGCAGGCGATCCAGGCCGTGCCCCCGGACTTTGTCCTCCGTCAAATCGAAGCGGTGGCCACCGACCTTCCGATACACGCCGCAAAGACCGGGATGCTCGCCAACCGGGAAGTCGTCGAGGCCGTTTCCCAGGGAATCGGTCGCTTTCAGATCCCGAATCTCGTGGTAGACCCGGTCTTCATCTCAAAGGGCGGCCACCCGCTCCTGGAGGAAGATGCTGTAGAGGCCATGACCCGGTCCCTGTTTCCTCTGGCCCGCCTGATCACCCCGAACCTCCACGAAGCCCGCATCCTGAGCGGGACCGGAGTGGATTTGGAAGAAGAACGAAGAGAGGCGGCCCGTCGCCTTCACGGAATGGGCCCGAACGCCGTGCTGATCAAGGGCGGTCATGGCGAGGGCCCGGAGGCGGAGGACCTCCTGTTCGACGGCTCCGCGTTCCATACGTACTCGGGCCCCCGATTCGATACCCCTCACACGCACGGAACGGGGTGCACCCTTTCTGCCGCGATCGCAACCTTCCTAGCCAAGGGCCTCGATCTTGCCGAAGCAGTGGAAGAGGCAAAGCGTTTCATCACCGAGGCGATCCGGTTCTCGTTTCCCCTGGGGAAGGGACACGGACCCACGAATCACTACGCGGCCGGCCTGGGGAACGTCGAGAGAGACCGCGTGCTGAGCGCCCTGGTCCGCGCAGCCACGACGATACAGGAAACCCCCTCCCTGACAAAACTGGCGCCTGAAGTCCAGTCCAACCTGGGCTATGCCCTGCCTCGTGCGACCACGCACGACGAAGTGGCCGCCTTCCCCGGCAGAATCATTCGCCTCCCCGATGGCCTCACGACCATCCGCCCCCCTGCCTTCGGCGCCTCCCGTCACATTGCGAACGTTATTCTCGCCGCCATGCAATACCACCCGCAGCTCCGCTCCACCATGAACATCCGCTTTTCCGAGGCGGTGCTCCAGAAGGCCAAAGAGAAAGGCCTGGCCGTAGCGGGGTTCGACCGCACGAAGGAGCCGAAAGAGGTGAAGGAGCGAGAGGGCTCTTCTCTGGAGTGGGGAACAGGGGAGGCAATGCGCGGAACGTCGGAGGTGCCGGATCTTGTCTACGACCGGGGGGATGTCGGAAAAGAGCCGATGGTTCGCATTCTGGGAACAGACCCCCAAGAGGTGTTGCGCAAGCTCTTTCTCCTGGTCTGAAAGGAAGTTGACCAGGGAGAGACCAACGATCATATATGCTCTCTACCCGAGCATCGAAGCGTCCATGAGAGAAAGGAGCACACAATGGAAGTTTTGGAGGCCATCAGGGAACGTCGCAGCGTGCGAAGATTCACCGAGGATCCTGTCTCCCCGGAGGATCTCGCCAAAGTACTGGAGGCGGCACAATGGGCCCCTTCCTGGGTGAACGTTCAACCCTGGAAGATCATTATCGTGAAGGATCCCGGGAAGAAAGAGGCCCTCGCGGAGACCCTGCTGCCGAAGAACCCTGCAGCAAAGGGACTGATCCAGGCGCCCGTCCTTCTCGTGCTCGTCGGCGAGCGAGGCAAGTCGGGGCTATACGGCGACAGCTTCTCCACGGACAAGGGGGACTGGTACATGTTCGACCTGGGGATTGCCGCCCAGAACATCGCCCTTGCCGCCCATGCGCTCGGCCTGGGAACCGTCCACGTGGGAGCGATAGACCACAAGAAGGCAGGGACGATCCTGGAAATGCCCGAAGGATTCGAGGTGGTGGAAATCCTCCCCCTCGGCCGCCCCACCTTCGCCCCGAAGGCCCCCCCCAGGAAGGAACTGAAGGAGTTCGTCACGCACGAGACCTTTGACGGAGAGCAGTGGACAGGAGGCTCCTGATCCATCCGGGCGAGAGAGAGGTGAACTTGCCTATTCCGGGAACAAGAAAGATCGAAGACATCCCACAGGAGCTGTGCAAGGGGCTCAAGGGCATCCTGTTCGACATAGACGACACGTTCACCTACCAGGGCAAGATACATTCGGGAGCCTTCTCCGTCTTGTGGGAGGCCAAGGAGGAAGGCCTCCTGCTCCTCCCGATCACGGGCAGGCCTGCCGGCTGGGCGGACCACATCGCAAGAATGTGGCCCGTAGACGGCGTGGTCGGCGAGAACGGCGCGTTCTACTTCTGTTTCGACGAGGCCGAGAGGCACATGAAGAAGCGTTTCGTCGTCCAGGACCCTGCCGACCGGGAAGAGAATCGACAAAGGCTCTCCGCCCTCTTCAGGGAACTGCAACAGGTCTTTCCATCCATACGCATGGCCAGCGACCAATCTTACCGGGAGTGTGACCTAGCGATCGACTATTGTGAGGATGCAAGCCCTCCCCTGCCCCTGGAGGAGGCTCGCCGAATACAAAAGATCCTTGAAGGCCACGGCGCTACGACCAAAATCAGTTCCATCCACGTAAACGCCTGGTTTGGAGAGTATGACAAGCTCTCGATGTGCGAGCAGTACTTCCGGCAAGAGCACGGGATCGACTTGCAGGTGGAGAAAGATCGATTCCTCTTTTGCGGGGATTCCCCGAACGACAGCCCCATGTTTGCCTTCTTCCCGCTCTCTGTCGGCGTGGCCGGGGTGCATCGCTTCCAGGAAGCAGGGCTGATGGACCACATGCCGAGCTTCGTCGCCGACCAAGATGGGGGGGGTGGATTCGAGCAAATCGTAAGAACAGTAATAAGAAAACGCTAAAGAAAAGGAAGCTGCATCATGCCCTTTTGCAGGGTGGGCGATCTACAGGTGCACTACCGGATCGTCGGGGAAGGCCCGCCCCTTGTCCTGATCATGGGCCTTTCCGGGGATCTGACCTGGTGGGAACCCCTGGTTGAGGAACTCGAGAGAGATTTTAAGCTCGTCCTCTTCGACAACCGCGGGTCCGGCCTGACCGAGATGCCGGAGGGGAAATACTCGATCCCCATGTTCGCGAACGACACCGCTGGGCTCATGGCCTGCCTGGGGATCCCCCAAGCGCACGTGTTCGGGGTCTCTATGGGGGGGATGATCGCACAGGAACTCGTCCTGCACTACCCGGATCGCGTGGACCGTCTCGTGCTTGGATGCACCCATTCGGGGGGAGAAGGATTCACGATGCCTTCCGCCGAGGTGGTCCAGAAAATGACCCTCACCCGGGGCAGGGCGCAAGAGGAGATCGCGAGACAGACCATGTCGATCCTGTTCGCATCCGAGTTCATGCAAGAGAATCCGGATACGGTCGAGGCTATGGTCCGACGTTTCGTGGACAACCCAACGCCCCGAAAGCCTTTCACGCAACAGTTCTGGGCGGCTATGGGCCATAATTGCCACGAGAGGCTGCCGAAGATTCGAAAACCGACCTTGCTCCTGACAGGGGATCAGGACGTGTTGATCCCCCCCCAGAATGCCGAGACGCTACGGGCACGAATCCCGGGATCACGGCTGGCCTACGTCGAGGATGCCGGACACGTCTTCTTCATAGAGGCCCCGAAGCGGGTCGCAAGACTGTTGAAAGAACATCTTCTGCAAAATTGAATCTGTTCACATCTTCTCCTCGACGCTCCGAATCTTCTCTGCACCGGTCTGGTCTCTGTCGGTCCGCGTGCCGAACCGCATGTTCGAGGTAATCCGGGGGACCCCCATTTGATGCAGTTTCTCGTGAACCTCGCGAATGGCGTCCATCACCTCCCCCCATTCTCCTTCCAGGTTCGTTCCGTAGGCGTGCAGCCGTGGACGGAGCCCCCTCCTCTCCAGAATCTTCTCCGCCTCCGCAACATAGGATGACACGGAAACGCCTGCTCCCAGCGGCACGACACAGAGATCCGCGACAACTCTCATAAGAACCTCCTTTCTTCCCCATCAAGAATCTTCCCAAAAGAGCCGAAAATATTCTAATAGGAACTCCTGTACAAATACAGGACAGGCATACAAGAACGGTCTTTTTTGAGATAAAACAAGTAAAGAAGGCGACAAAGCCACTCACATGCTACCCACGAGAGACGTCGACGAACTCATCGCCCTTGCCTATCGGGATGACCTGACCGGCATGTACAACCGCAGGTACTTCCGTGAGAGCCTGACGAGGCCCCTGGAAGAGGCCTTGGATCGGACCGCGTACAGCTTCCTGCTGGTGGATATCGATTTTTTCAAGGATATCAACGACTCCTACGGCCATCAGAGCGGCGACCACGTGCTCGTGACGGTGGCAAAGCTCCTCACAGATGCCCTGGACGGTGAGGAGACCGCCGTCCGCTACGCAGGGGACGAATTCATCGTGTTCCTCCCGGGGGTGGGCCGGGATGCGGGGCTTCAGAGGGCCGGCGGGCTCGTGGACAGGATGCAGAAGAAGGCCCTCCCCCTCAACGACCGCGACGAATACATTCAGTTGACCTTCTCCATCGGTGCGGCCTCGTTCCCCGAAGACGGGGACACCTGGGAAGCGATCATGGAGAAGGCGGACCAAGGCCTCTATGCGGCCAAGCAGCAGGGACGGAATCGGGCCTGCCCGCCCCCGGAGGAAGGGGTTGGCATCATGCGAGGGGACGATCTGTCCAACCTCTTTCCTTGCCCCAAGTACATAGGGCGACAAGAGCCGTTGGAAGAAATCCTCACGCTCCTTGCCCGGCGCAAGGCACCCGAGACATCGTCGCTCCCCTCCCTCTTCCTCTGCACAGGGGACAGAGGCTCGGGCAAGACCCGCTTTCTTCAGGAAGTCGGCAAGGCGATCGATGACACCGATTTCTGTGTGATGCACCTGTCCGGGTCGGAACAACTGAAGGAACTCCCGTACGGAGCCCTGATCAAGGGGTTCCTCGAGCGTTTCGCTACAGAGGAGAAGCTTCGTGAACGCCTGGGGACCTCCCTGCAAGCACCCGATGAATCGCTCTGGGAAGCGCTCTTTACCGGCGCTCAGGCTGCCCCGGAAACGCTGTCCGCCGAAGCCGCCGGGCACTTCCTTGTCCGGACCCTGGTGTCCATCGAGCAGAAGACCCCGCTGGTGCTTCTCATCGACGATGCCGATCTCCTGGACCCTCCCACGGCGGCCCTTTTGCAGGCCTTCCACCGGGTAAGAAACGACGGCCCCAGCCCCTTTGTGCTCATGGCCGCTTCGGAGGATCAAGTCTCTCTCGAGCCCTCAGGCTCGGCACCGGATACGACCAAAGGAGAACGCGCCTCCGCCGTCTGTTACGGGATGTCCCTACCGATCGTCGAAATGAAGCCTTTCCGGGGAGAAGACGTGGAAGAGGTGGTACGAACCGTCTTCCCGACCCTTCTCGTGGAGCCGCTCTTCCACACCGAACTCCTCCTCCAGACCCATGGGAATCCCTCGTACCTCGAGGAGACGCTGAAGTACCTCGTTCAGACCGGGAAGCTGGTCTATCACCGAAGCGCCTGGCGATGGGAGGGGGACGGCCTTCACGACCTCCCGGACACCCTGGAATCCCTGTTGGAGAACAGGCTCTCCACCCTCGACCCGGAGGTGCGCACCTTGCTGGAGAAGGCTTCGATGATGGGACCGGAGATAGAGCCTGAGCTCATCCAGAAGCTGGAGCAATCGAACGAGGGACACCTCTGGGACCTTTTGGACAAGGCGCGGAGGTTCGGCGTCTTGCAGTCGAGTTCCCGGTGGGAGTACAGCGATCTTCGGTTCAGCTCGAGAACGGCCCAAGAGGTTTCGTACGACCAGGTACCCGAGGAGGATCGGGTTACCTGGCATCTCCAGATGGCAAGGCTCTTCGAATCCCTCCGCCAGAAACCGAATCTCCTCCAGCTCGGTCCGCTGCTCTACCATGCCGAGATGGCCGGCCTGCAGACAGAGTTGAAGACCATAAAGGAAAAGTTCAGCCTCCTCTCGGCGCCGAATCAAGCCACCGTGCTGTCCGCACCCACGAGGAAGAAAAAACGGACCGTCCCAATCCGGCACAGTCCGATTCCCCAGGAGAGGTGGCCGCACATTCAGTCCCTGTTCCACCTGTTGCGGGCCGCCATACAGAATCTTCGTCTGTATCCGGAGACGAGCCAGACCGTTTCGTCGGCCTGCCAGAGGTTGCTCGACGGCCTGGACGGGGCCTTCCAGTTCACGGACTCCGTCCACCTGTCAGAGACAGATGGCGTCGTTCTCGTCAACGGGGAACCTCCTCCTTGGAAGGGTGAGGAGAGGGGTGCAACCGAAGGGTTTTATCGGTTCCTCGCGGACGCAAACCTGAAAGACATGTCCTTTCGAAAGGGATTGACCGTCGCCGAACTCAAGGCCTTCCTGAGCACCTGGAATTCGGTCCTGACCGATTCTCTCGACCCGAAAGCGCAGTGGGATGCCTTTGAGGACCGGGAGGACATTGAACACATCCAATTGAACGCGAAGATCTACGTCGCCGTCTCCGATTCCAATCTCTGCGTGGACGGTCCACTGGTGCTGTCTTCCGAGCTGTCGGACAACCCGCTCGAGGGCCTGTCCCAGCTTTTCGGTTCCCTGGAGTCGAAAATCCTCTCCATTCAAGACGCCGCCGGGGAGCAGGCGATCGACCCGGAAGAGGTCAAGGGTTTTGTCTCCCTCCTGGAGCGGGCCCGGGAACTCCTGCCTGCCCTGCGGGAGGGTTTCTCCGCGGCCGCAGACCGGCCTGGCGGGCCGGCGGGGATCCCCCCGGCCGAGACCATGGGCGAAAAGGATCTGCGCGGCTCGGAAATCCCGCCCGAAATCGGGGGGAAGGATTTCGAGCCCCTTGCCGAAGAAGACGTTCGGTGTTTCCTGGCAGACATTCTGTCCGGAGAGTCGCAGCGGGAGGCAGTCGGCTATCAGCAAATCTCTCAGATGGGTCCTCAGGCCGCCGACCCCCTCTACTTCTTCCTGTCCCAGACCGATGACGCCCACGCAGGGCGCATCTGCGCACGCTTTCTGGAATCCTTTGCGCCCGATCTCCCGAGGCGAATTCAGGGGGACATCGAAAGCCGCACGGACCCATCCGTCAAGCTTCGACTCCTTCAGTACGCTGCACCCGTTCTAGAGGACAGGGCGTGGCAGAGCGTCCTCACGGCGGCCCTGCAGCAAGAGGAGGAGGCTACCGTAAAGGAGGCCCTTCACCAGTTGGAGACAAATTTTCCGGAAGACGCCGCCAGGCTTCTGTTGGAAGTTCTGCCCGCCTGTCCGGATCGCTTCCGTTACGAGATTTGCCTTTCCCTCGGGAAGCTTGCCGATTCCCGGTCCCTCCCCCAGTTGCTCGGCTACCTGGACAAGATCACTGCACGACGCGAGATGGTAGAGGACCGTTTCTCAGAAGGGGTGTGCCACGCATTGGGCCATTTCGATGACCCGCAGGTCGTCCAGAAGCTGGGCCTGCTCCTGGGTTCGAACGGAAAGTTCCCCTGGCAGAAGAAGCGTGTGAACCCCGGCTCGCGCAAGGCGGCGTTGTTGGCCTTGGTGAAGATCGGTGGAAACCCCGTCTACGCGATCCTGAAGAAACACGAACACGACAAAGACCCGTGGGTCCGCTTCCGAGTGAAGAGCTTCCTCAAAGGAGAGCCTTCCCCCCACCACCCGCCTCGTCAAAGTTCCCCGGCTGCTTCCTCTGCGCGGTAGCGCAATTCGTCGTCCTTGGTCGTCATCGAAATGATGTTGAGCTTCGAACGAAACCCCTGCTGTTCCTCGAGACCTTGCTGGGGATAGAGGGTCTTCAACTTCTCGATCGTCTGGACCGCGGTGCCCGGCTCCTTGCAGTCGAGGAAGAGCATCAAGGTGCTCCAGTCATCGGGCAGGCCGTATTCCTTGAGATACTTTCTGGCGGCCGGGTCGAATTTCTTCGTCCCGCAGGAAAGATGGATTTCGTTCCGTGCCGTCTCCTGTTCCGGGTCCACCTTCTTGCTCCGGTTCCCCTGAAAGAGCCTGTCCGCCTCCCGGAGAATCTGTTTGCGGACCCATTGGGAGCTTTGACCCGTCGGGAAATCCCCCTGTCCTACGTGCCGGCTGCGATCCTGGCGTCGGTCCCGGTCCCGCCAGCTTGGCTTTTCCCGGAAATCGTCGTCGCGGTAATCTCCCACCTGCCCTCTCCTCATGTTTCCCTGGATGTTGTAAAAGAATCCGGCGCAAATCGCCTTCGACTCCAACGAGTAGAGATCACCCATCCGGAGGAATACAGCGCTCGCTGTGCCGCGTCTCCCCAAACGACACCCTCGGAGGATAGGCTTCTCGTACGGACGTTGCCGCATGCAAAAGCACGCGTCTTCCAAGGCAGCAAAGGGCTGGACCCGTCCTTCGCGTTTGATCTGGATGGAAGAAGCAGGGATTTCAGCGCGAACGTTTGCGTCCAAGGATGTGGGGAATGTGTCTCAAAGGACCAGGAAGAAAACGCGTGCATGTCCGCCTGCCTGTATTTTCTGCGAAACCACAGATTTGTCAAGTTCGAATTCGTGTTCTTCCCAGGTTTTCTTTCTCCCTCCGAAAGGGGCATACTATCCGGAACCACCTTCTAACAGTCTGTTGAAGAACTGGCTGCTGGAGGCTGTTCAAAAAGTTCCAGATGCAAGGCAGGCAAAACATGCCCCCGCGAAGGCGGGGGTCCATGTAACGATGAGGCGTACTTCCTGTACGTTGAATGACGAGGGATGAAGCCGAACGCCGCAGATGGGACTTTTT
>RCNG010000938.1_pt1 | contig 39002 bp, 31 predicted proteins | sample 2041371 | NCBI WGS metagenome assembly RCNG01 (sample SAMN09708227, study PRJNA481090) | Marine sediment metagenome, whole genome shotgun sequencing project. | biome: marine sediment; feature: ocean; material: sediment; isolation source: Sewage treatment plant 1 marine sediment (STP1) ... | reverse complement strand
TAGCGGAGTGGTGTCGAAGCAGCATGGCCTTCAATCGGGAAAAAACGCGCAATTTCTGCATCATTGCCCATATCGACCACGGTAAGAGCACGCTTGCCGACCGCCTGCTTGAATACACCGGGACGGTCATGGGCAAGGCCATGCAGGAACAGGTTCTGGATTCCATGGACCTGGAGCGCGAGCGCGGGATCACCATCAAAAGCCACCCCATCCGCATGGACTATACCGATACCAAGGGCGAGGCCTGGACCCTCAACCTGATCGACACACCCGGCCACGTGGATTTCCACTACGAGGTCAGCCGTAGCCTGGCCGCCTGCGAAGGCGCCTTGCTGGTGGTCGATGCGGTGCAGGGAGTGCAGGCCCAGACGATCAACAACATGTACCTGGCCGTGGAGCATGATCTTTCCATCATTCCGGTCATCAACAAGATCGATCTGCCCGCCGCCCGGGTGGACTACGTGACCGAACAGTTTATCGACCTGCTGGGTTGCGACCCCGACGACATCCTCAAGGTCAGCGCCAAGACGGGTGAGGGACTGGAGTTGTTGCTGGATGCGATCGTGGACGAGGTGCCCGCCCCGACCGGAGATCCGGACGCCGCGCCCCGAGCCCTGATCTTCGACTCCATCTTCGACTCCTACGTGGGGGCGGTGGCCTACATCAGGATGTTCGACGGCACGATCAAGAAGGGCGAGAAGATCAAGGTCTTCGGCAACGACAAGCAGTTCGAGGTGGGGGATATCGGCTGGTTTCGGCTGGACCGCATCTCCCAGAAATCCCTGACCGCAGGCGAGGTCGGCTACATCGCCACCGGGGCGAAAGACGTCCGCCACGTGCGCGTGGGGGACACGATTTCCCTGGCGGAAAATTCCTGCGCCGAAGCCTGGCCCGGATACACCGAAGCCAAACCCATGGTCTTTTCGGGGATGTATCCCACAGACAACGACCAGTACGACGAGCTTTTCGAAGCCCTGCAAAAGCTCCAGATGAACGACGCCTCGTTGACCTGGGAAAAGGAGACCTCGGCCGCCTTGGGGTTCGGTTTCCGTTGCGGGTTCTTGGGGCTGCTGCACATGGAAATCATCCAGGAAAGACTCGAACGCGAGTACGGGTTGAACCTGATCGCCACGTTGCCCAACGTGGAATACGAAGTGCTGCTCAGGGATGGGGCGGTCGAACGCTGCGAAAATCCCGCGCTGTTGCCTGAAGCGAAATACATCGAGGAGATCCGGGAACCCATCGTGCGGGCTTCGGTCATCACGCCCAAGGAATATGTCGGGCCGGTGATCCAGATTTCGCTGGACAGGCGGGGTGTTCAGACCAAGATGGAATATCTCGACACCGAGCGGGTGAACATCGAGTTTGATCTTCCCCTGAACGAACTGGTGGTGGATTATTACGACAAGTTGAAGTCGGTTACCCGCGGGTATGCATCCCTGGATTATGAATATCTGACCCATCGCAAGGACGACCTGACGCGGTTGGACATCATGATCAACGGCGATCCGGTGGACGCTTTGACCTGCATCGTGCACCGGGACAACGCCTACAACTGGGGACTGAAACTTTGCCAGAAGTTGAAGGAACTCATTCCCCGGCAGATGTTCGTCGTGGCTATCCAGGCGGCCGTCGGGACGCGGGTGCTGGCCCGGACCACGGTCAAAGCCTTCCGCAAGAATGTGACTGCCAAGTGTTACGGCGGTGACATCTCGCGCAAGCGGAAGCTGCTCGAGAAACAGAAGGAAGGCAAGAAGCGCATGAAACAGGTGGGCTCGGTGGAAATTCCGCAGGAAGCCTTCCTGGCGGTTCTCAAGGTCGAGCGCTGATTCGAACAAACGATCAATCGGGAGTGGAAATGGGCAAGAAATCCAAGAGTCGCCAGCAGGAAAACGCCAACGAAACGCAAAAAACCGGCAAGGCCAAGGGCCCCAGGTCGCTGAAGCAGACGGTCATTGAATACGCCAAGGCCATCGGCACCGCCCTGGTGATCGCGCTGGTGTTGCGCCAGTTCATATTTCAGGCGTTCCGCATCCCCACCGGGTCCATGCTGGACACTCTGCAGATCGGCGATTTTTTGTTCGTGAACAAGTTCCTGTACGGTGCCAAGACTCCCGAACGCATACGGATCGGCAAGGCCACCCTGATCGATGGACTGCCGGTGCTCAAGCTTCCCGCCATTCGCGAACCGCGCCAGGGGGACATCATCGTTTTCGAATATCCCAATGACCGGAACCTCGATTACATCAAACGCTGCGTGGCCGTGGAGGGCGACACGATTTTGGTGGAGGACGGTATCCTGAAGGTCAACGGTGAAATCTACGAATCCAATTTCGCCGATCGCGACGGGGATCATTCCTGTGTGCCTTCGTGGGCCGATCCGGAAAACTGTCCCCCGCCCCGGACCCGGCACGACCAGGCGGCCTTCGTGCGCAACAAACGCAATCATGAGTGGCCCTGGCCCGGCATGCCCGAGACCTTTGTGGTGCCCGAGGGCCACATCTTCATGATGGGCGACAACCGGTACAACAGCATGGACAGCCGGTACTGGGGGGCGCTGGACAAAAAACTCATCAAGGGCAAAGCCATGTTCCTCTACTGGTCCTGGAACGGGGAAAAGCATTTGCCCCGAATCAACAGGATCGGCGACTTGATTCGCTGAGGCCTTTGCCGCCGGAGCCGTCATGGGTCTGTACATTCACGTGCCATTCTGCGGTTCCATCTGCTCCTATTGCCATTTTGCCCGGACGGCCGAACATGGTTACCAGGATCGCCGCCGATTTGTGGACGGGGTCCTGGCGGAGTTCGAACTCCGTCGGCAGAGGTGCGGGGTCCTTTCGTCGGGCCGTCGACTTCTGCAAACCTGTTACCTGGGCGGCGGCACTCCTTCCCAGCTGGAACCCGATCTCATGGCTCGTCTTCTGGAGGGAACGGTGGGCCGTCTGCCGTTGGCCGAGGATTTCGAGCTGACTGCCGAAGCCAATCCCGAAACCCTGACCGAAGATCTGGCCGGCTGCTGGGCGGAGCTGGGGATCGGTCGGGTCAGTCTCGGGGTGCAGAGCCTGGACCCGGCTGTCCTGAAACTGCTGGGGCGGGCCTGTGATCCGGCCACCGCCCGCGAAGCCCTGGCCCTGGCCTGCCGCAAATTCCGGCGGGTTTCCGCCGACTGGATTCTCGGGCCCGGACTGCACGAAGACGCCCTGCTGGCAGAGTTGACCGAAGCGGCGCAGCTGGGTGTGGAACATTTTTCGGTCTACATCCTGGAACTGCATGCCGGGACGCCGTTGGCGGCTCTGGCTTCCCAGGGGGCATGGAAGCCGGCTCCCGACCACGAAACCGAACGTCTGTATCTGGCGGTGATCGACCACCTGGCTTCCCTGGGGGTCATCCAGTACGAGGTGGCCAATTTCGCCCGGCCCGGAGCTGAGTCCCGTCACAACCGCAACTACTGGCGGCATCGCCCCTGGTTGGGGTTGGGGCCGGGGGCCCACGGTTTCTGGGGCCGACGCCGGTACGCCAATTTCGACAATCAGGCAGATTGGCTGAATGCGCTGGGGAACGGGCGTCTGCCCGAGGCGGCGGTCGATCCCCTGGATCGGGCGGCCCGACGTCTGGAAAGGCTGGTTCTGACCCTGAGGACAAAACGTGGCGTCCCCCTGGAATGGCTGCCGCGACAGGGATGGGACCTGGATCAAGGGGTCCGTGAAGGACTCTGGGAGATCCGGGACGAACGGTTGTTCCTGACCGGTCGGGGGTTTCTGCGGATCGACACCATCGAGGACCGGTTGGCCAGGTTGACACCCTGAATTGCCATTGATTACCTTGGGCGCGTTATGCGGCCCGAAATGACGGCTGCTGGGCTTTTTTATCAGGTGGGGACATGAACCGGACCGGTCGTAAAACCAGGTTGGACCCGCGGGCGCTCGATATTCTCGATGCCATCGTCCGGCTGAACATTGAAACCGGCCGGCCGGTTAGTTCCGGCCTGGTGGAGCGGTTCATGAGGCGACCGGTGTCTTCGGCTACCATCCGTTCGGTCATGAAGATCCTGGAGCAGGACGGTTTTCTGGAACAGCCTCACACCTCGGCCGGGCGGCTGCCTACCGATGCGGGTTTTCGCGCCTTTGTGGACAGATTGCTTGCCGGTTGGTCCCTTAAGCGTCACGAAACGCCGCCGGGTCTGCGCCGGTTGGCCGACCAGGGTCTGAAGCAGGGGATCGACACCCGGGAACGGTTGAAATCTCTGGCCCACCTGTTGAGCCGACTGACGGACAACATCAGCATTATCGTTGGTCCGACCCTGGAGTCGGTTCGGGCGGTTCGCATCGAATTTTATCCGCGTTCGGCACGGCGGGTGCTGATGGTTGTCGTACTGGAAAACGCCGAGGTCAGGACCGGTCTGGTGGATCTGCCCGAAGACACGCCGGCGACGGTGATCTCAGAGGCCGCGCGGCTTCTTTCGGATCGGGTCAAAGGAAGAACCGTGGGCGAAATCCGGAAGGGTGTCCTGGGAGCGGTTGATCTGGTCGGTACCCCTGTTACGCGTTGTGCGGCGACCCTGGCCAGACGGGGAGGAGATCTGTTCCGTGACTCGGCCGATGTCCAGATCGAATTCGAAGGCGTCAGTAATATCCTGGAAGAACCCGAATTCCACGATCCGGAACCGTTGAAGGCCCTGCTCCGTTTCATGGAATCGCCTGGACATATCCGCGAGTCCTTGAACATGCTGGAACCCGCATCGGCCGACGGGTTCAGGGTCTGGATCGGACGCGAAAATCCCCTGGGAGAACTCCGGCGGTTTTCCCTCATGACCGGTCGATATGATCTTGGCGGCCGGCAGGGGCTTCTGGTGGTGCTCGGGCCCCGGAGAATGTCTTACCAGAGGGCCTTCCACGGGATGGAAATCCTGCGGAGGGTTATCGTGGAAACCCAGGGATCTGTCGCCAGTTGAAACGTACTACACTCCGGTTCGGATGATTCGGACAGGCCGGGTCGACCGGCCGGCGTTTGTTTGAACCAAGAAGGAAGAGATATATGACCGCACCCCGGGAACAGGAAATGGACCCGCGTCCCGAAGACCAGACCGCCGAAGAGACCACCGGTCGCTCTGAGGAAGAACCGGTCGCGGACCAGAGGCCTTCTGTCGATGAGGAGGCCGCCGACGGTGAGCAGCCGGCTGAGGAAATTGAGGAGCCCACCCTCGAGGAAACCCTGCGGGCCGAGCGGGACGCCTTCGAGCAGAAGTGGTTGCGGGTCGTCGCCGAACTGGACAATGTCCGCAAGCGGTCGCGCCGGGAAGTTCAGGATACGCGGCGTTTCACCCAAGCCGATATCCTGCGTTCTCTGCTGGAGTTTCAGGACAACTTTGAAAGAGCCTTGCAATCGGCTGGGGATAAATCGGATACTGACGGGTCGGACGGCTTCCGCGACGGGGTCGAACTGATTTACCAGAAGTTGCTCGGTTTGCTGAAGGAAAAGGGTGTCGAGCCCATGGAAGCGCTGGGCGCTGAATTCGATCCCAACTTCCATGAAGCGGTAGGTCAGCTCGCCCGGGAAGATACCGAACCGGGCATCGTTATCGAGGTCGTCCAGCAGGGATTCCACTACGGGGATCTGGTGTTGCGCCCGGCCCGTGTCATCATCTCCAGTTAAGAGGATCGAATGAGCACCAAACGGGATTATTATGAAATTCTGGGCGTGGGGCGCGATGCCGACAAGGGGGACATCAAGAAGTCCTACCGGAAACTGGCGATCCAGTTTCACCCTGACAAAAATCCCGACGATCCCACCGCCGCGGAAAAATTTCGCGAGGCCACCGAGGCCTATGAGGTTCTGAAGGATCCTCAGAAAAAAGCCCAGTACGACCAGTTCGGCCACATGGATCAGAACGCCGGTTTCGGCGGGGCCGGTGGTTTCGGCGGTGCCGGTTTCAACGTCGATCTGAACGATGCTTTGGAAAGTTTCCTGCGCAATTTCGGCATGGGCGGCATGGGCGGCGGTTTTGGCGGGGGTTTTGGCGGTGGTGGCGGGGGATCCCGGAACCGGGGCCGCAGCCTGCAACTGGAACTCAAGGTATCTCTACTCGAGGCGGCCAAGGGCGCCAAAAAAACCGTCAAGCTGAACAAGCAGGTGCCCTGTGCGGATTGCGACGGAACCGGGGCCGCCGCCGGCAGCAAGCCGGTGACCTGTTCCCAGTGTCGGGGCCAGGGTCGGGTGCGGCAGGTGCGGCAATCCCTGTTGGGTCAGATGATGACCGAGGCCGTCTGCCCCCAGTGCCAGGGCGTCGGTACGGTGGTCGAGGATCCCTGCGCTTCGTGCCGGGGGACCGGTACCATCCGCGGCGAAGAAACCCTGACCATCAAGGTCCCCGCGGGCGTGAGCACAGGCAACTACATGGAGCTCAGCGGCAAGGGTGACGCCGGCCACGGTGGAGCCGGCGCGGGCGATCTGAGGGTGGTCTTTGAAGTCGAGGACGACGATTTGTTTCAGCGCCACGGCGATGATCTGCTTATCGACGTGCCCCTGTCGCCGGTGGACCTCATGCTCGGCACCAAGGTGAACGTGCCCACCCTGGAGGGCAAAGTTGCCCTGAAGGTTCCGGCGGGCACCCAGAGCCACAAGATCTTTCGCATGAGGAACAAGGGGATTCCCCACGTCAACCGGCCCGGCTCCGGCGATCAACTTGTCCGTGTCCTGGCCTGGACCCCCGAGGATCTGGACAAGGATCTGAAAATGAGACTGGAAGCAATACGAGAGGATCTCGCCAGTCGGATGCCCGCCCCGGGCAAGCACCTTTACGATTGAAGTCTTGACGACTGAGGTCCTGGTTTTTTCCTGACCGGAGATGTCGTGCGCCAGTTCTATCTGGAAACCGATCCTGAACATCTACCTCGGCCCGGGGATTCCGTTACCCTCGATCAGGCCGAAAGCCATCATCTCTTCACGGTTCTGCGCGGAGGACGGGATCCTCAACTGGATCTGGTCGACGGCCGCGGTCATAGACTGACCGGCCTGCCCACCGGCAAGGAGGGCAAACGGGCCCAGGTGAAAATCCTCACCTGTGAAACCGATGCCAAAGAATTCCTGGAGCCCCGGCTGGTCTTGGCCTGCGCCGTGGTCAAGGGCCGGCGTTTCGAGTGGGCCCTGGAAAAAGCAGTGGAGCTGGGCGCCCATGAGATCCTTCCTTTGGTGACGGACCTGGGGGTCATTGATCCGCGGCCGGGCAAGCTGGATAGGTGGCGGTCCCTGATGATCGCCGCCCTCAAACAAAGCCGGCGTTCCTGGCTTCCGCTCCTGGCCGAGCCAATGACGGTCAACCGGGTTTTGCAGTGGCACCCGGATGGCCGGGCTTTTTTCGGGGCGACGGCCGACGATACCGAAAACGGCGCTCAGCCGGTCGAGATCGGGACCATCCTGGCACAAAAAAACGTGCGGGAAATTCCGACGACCTTGACCTGGCTGATCGGACCGGAAGGGGGCTGGTCACCAGCCGAAATTTCCCTGCTCTCGGAGTCTGGGACTCGGCCTGTCTCCCTGGGACCCCATGTCCTGCGAACCGAAACGGCCGCGGTCTGTGGTTTGGCCTTTTTGCAGGCGCTACGGGGACATTGGTCAGGGTGAATTACTCCTGATCCGTGTTACAATGACTTCGATTGCGCCCGGTCCAGCTCTTGACAGGGCGCTGGCCGGGACCTTTCATGGAAGGGTTGGAAACTCTCCCGGAAAAATGGCCCATCGGTATGTGGAATTGCCAGGAAGGACAAGCGTATGGCCAAGAGTGAAATCGCGGCGAAACTTCAGCAGGATGTCATCGTCGCCATGAAGGCCAAGGACAAGGATCGGCTCGGGGTGTTGCGGATGCTGCAGGCGGCCCTCAAGCAGGTCGAAGTGGACCAGCGGAAGGAACTTGAGGACGCGGATGTGCTTAAGATCCTGACTTCATATGGCCGGAAGGTCAAGGATCAGATCACCAGTTATGGGGACGCCGGCCGGGACGAATTGAGGCAGGCCGCGGAAACCGAACTGGAGATCGTCGCCGAATATTTGCCTGAGGAAATGAGTGACGAGGAACTGACCACCATCATCGCCGCCGCCGTGGCCGAAACCGGCGCGGTCGGTCCCCAGGACATGGGCAAGGTCATGAAAGCGGTTCTTGCCCAGACCAGCGGCCGGGCCGATGGTGGTCGGGTGAGTACTCTGGTTAAAAAAAGTCTGGTGGGTTGACCATGGATATTCCGGTTCTGATCGCCTTGGGCGTGATCATCGTTTTCGGTATCCTGGGTTTTCGGGACGGCGTGGTCAAACGCCTGCTGGAAATTGCCGGGGTGCTGGTCAGTCTGATTCTCACCGCCCGATTCGCTTCGGCGGCTCAGCCCTGGATCCAGGACAAGACAGGCATGGAGGAGGGGGCTTCCCTGCTGGTGACCTGGGCGGTCCTGTTCTTTGTCGGACTGGTCTTGAGCCGGTTGCTGGCAAAAATGATCAGCAAGGCCCTGCACCTGACGGTCCTGGGTTGGCTGGACCGGTGGGGTGGTTTCCTGGTGGGCATCGCCCTGGGTACCTTGGTGACCAGCGTCGTCCTGGTGGCGGCCAGCCAGGTATCGGCCGGGCAATCCATCCAGGAAGCCTACCAGAAGAACAAGCTGGGCCAGTTCATCTTCTATGCGGCCCCGACTTTTTACGAGCAAGCCCGGCGTCTGTCCGGCGGGCAGGTGGAAGAGGTCTGGGATCGGGTCATGAAAGAGGCCAAAAAATCCGGGGAACAGGCCAAGGAAGAAGTGGAAGAGGCCGTCCGCGAGGCCACATCTGAATGATCAATCTTCTCGAGCGCATGGCCGCGGTCCAGGATTCCGGTCAGGAGGTCCTGGGCACTCGCGCCGGTGACCTTTTGGAATGGAGCCGGGTAAAAGGTCAGGTCGCGTCGTTTTGCCTCAACGCCCATGCGGCCGCCGCGGTCCTGGCCCGCTTGCCCTTCAGTTCCCTCGAACCGATCACCCTGCAGCATTCCCTTGCCGATGAACTTCGCACCGCCGGTGATGCCGACCAGTGGCCCCCTCTGGCGGATGTCACGCTGGCCCTGGAGCTGGTACGGCAGCCTCCGCCCGTCCGCCTGGAGGGAGGGGACCTGGTTCATCTGGCTGGAATCGCGGAACAGCTGGACCAGTTGCGGGCCTATTTCATGGCCGGTCGTTCCCGGTACGCCTTGTGGGGGGAGGCGGCTGTCCAGATGGCGGACTTCAGCGGCCTGAGCGGGGCCATTCGCCGCGCCCTGGACCGCGACGGCAGCATTCTGGATGCGGCCAGCCCCCTGCTGGCCCGTTTGCGCCGCGCCGTGGCGGGTCAGGAGCGGGCCGTCCGGCAGGCCGTTGGTCAGGAGATGAGCCGGGCCCGGGCTCAGGGCTGGACCACGGCCGATGAAGTGACCCTGCGGGCAGACCGGTTCTGCCTTCCCCTGCGATCGGGTGACAGCCGCAGGATCGAGGGTATCGTTCACGACCGCTCCGCAACGGGGGCGACCCTGTTCGTCGAGCCCGCCGGTGTGGTTCGTCTGGCCAACGAACTGACGTCGACCCGCCTGGAAATCGCCACCGAGGAAGCGCGCATCCTGTTCGAATTGAATCGGGCCGTCGATCGGGCGGCCGGGGCTCTTGACCAGGCGTGCGAAGTGATGATCCTGCTGGATACGGTGCGGGCGCCACTATTGTGGAGTCGACAGGTGCGGGGCCATCGCCCCCGGATTTCTACTCAAGGGGAACTGCGGATTTGCGGAGGACGGCACCCTTTGTTGATGGAGGCCCTGGGTGAAGGTGACCGGGTCGCCGGACGCGATCTGGTCGTGCCCTTGGATCTGGAAATGCCCCCCGATACTCGCACCCTGGTCATCAGCGGGCCCAACGCCGGCGGCAAGTCGGTGGCCCTGAAATCAGTGGGCGTTTTTTGCCTTCTGGCCCAGTGCGGTTGGGATATTCCCGCCCGGGAAGATACCATCCTGCCCCTGACCACCCGACTGTTGGTGGATCTGGGGGACGATCAGTCCATCGCCGAGTCCCTGAGCAGTTTTTCCGCCCACTTGCATCATCTAGGTCGATTTATTGCCGAGGCACAGCCGGGCACCCTGGTTCTATGTGACGAAATCGGCAGCGGCACCGATCCGCAGGAAGGCACCGCTCTGGCCTTTGGGGTTTTGGCCCACCTGACCCGCAGCGGCGCGCAGGTCCTGGCATCCACCCACTTCGGTCTGCTCAAGGCGGCGGTTCACGACCACCCGCGCATGGTCAACGCCGCCATGGATTACGACGAGCGCGACCTGCGGCCGTTGTTCACCTTCCGGGTGGGCGACCCGGGGACCAGCCACGCGTTCGACATCGCCGCGCGCATGGGATTCCCCGCCGACCTGCTAGATAGCGCCCGCAAGATGGCGGGGGAAGAAAGGGTTCAGGTGGAAAATCTTCTGGCGGATCTGGATCGCCGCGCGCGCCAGCTGATTTCCGCCCAGGAAGAGATGGACACCGAGACCGGGAAGGCCCGCACACTCGGCCGGGAACTGGAAGAACGCCTTCGCGGCCTGAAGAAGGAACGGCGGGATCTCATGCGAGAGGTCTCCCGTCAGGGGGAGGACCTGGTGCGGCAGGGGCGGCGGGCCATCGAACAGGCCGTCAAGGACATCAAGACATCCGGGGCGGAACCGGCGGTGGTCAAATCGGCGCGCCGGCGGCTGGATCGGCTGGACCGGCGGCTGGACCCCGGTCAGGAAGAAACACCGCCGGCGTTCGCCATCGAGCCGGGTCAGCGGGTGCGGATACCCCATCTGGGACTGATCGGCAAAGTGGTCGAGGTGCGGGGCGACCGGATCACCGCCACCGCCGACGGTCTGCGTCTGACCCTGACCAAGGCCGCGGTGCGGCCCTTGGAAGATACCCAAGCGGGGACGGATTCCTCCGAAGACAGCCCGGCGGCGCCGAGTCAGGGAAATTGGGCCTGGCACGGGGACGTGGGCGGCGCGGAGCCCGAAATCGATCTGAGGGGTGAAACCGGAGAGGAAGGCTGGGCCCGTCTGGACCGGCTCATCGACCGCGCCATCCCCGCGGGCCTGGAGACCATCAACGTGATCCACGGTTTCGGAACCGGGCGTTTGCGGGATCATCTTTACGAGCGATTGAAGCAGGATCCGCGCGTGGCTTCCTTTCGCGAAGCTGGCCCCGGGCGGGGCGGTGGAGGGGCCACCCTGGTGTATTTGGCCGGTTAAAGCCCGCAGGGCCTGAAAAAACTTCCCGCCGATTAGTTGCTGTTGAGGGGTATATGTTCCTATCTTAAACCGTTCCCTTTGTTTCCGTGTCCACACCGTCTCGCCGGCGGGGGAACCGATGCAGCTTGGTCTGGGGCCCAAAAAATAATGACACCTGCTTTTTCTCCGGACATCATCGCCCGCGTCAAGGACGAGACCGACATCGTCGAGGTGGTGCGGCAGCACGTCAGCCTCAAACCCGCCGGTTCCGTCTACAAGGGTCTGTGCCCTTTCCACAAGGAAAAAACCCCCAGTTTTATCGTGACTCCCGCTCGAGGGCGCTACCACTGTTTCGGGTGCGCGACCGGCGGCGACGTCATTTCATTCACCATGGAAATCGAAGGGGTGACTTTTCCCGAAGCGGTGGAAATCCTTGCCCGGCCCCTGGACATCGATCTTTCTGCCTGGCTCAGGGACGACGAATCCGAAGGCGAACGCCGCGCCTTCCACCGGGCCAACGAGGTGGCCATGAACCTGTGGCGTGACGCCTTCTGGGATTCCCAACTTGGTCGTCAGGCGCTGGATTACCTGAAGGATCGGGGGTTTCGGGACAAAGCACTGCGGGATTTCGATGTGGGCTGGGCTCCCCCGGGATCCGATTGGCTGGCCGCCGGTTTGAAAAAAGGGGGCGTGGATGAGGATCTGGCCCGGCGGGCGGATCTGATGCGCACCAGCGATCGCGGCGGCGCTCCATTTGCCTATTTCCGGAGCCGGATTATATTTCCCATCAAGAACATTTCCCGGCAGGTCGCGGGTTTCGGCGGCAGGGTGATTGACCAGGGTGAACCAAAATACCTGAATTCCTCTGACAGCTCCTATTTTTCCAAGGGGAAGCTTCTCTACGGTTTTGAAGCGTCCCGGATGGCGATTGCCCGGGAAAAGTCGGCCATTCTGGTGGAGGGTTACCTGGATCTGCTGGCTCTGGCCCAGGCCGGGATCGTCAACGTGGTGGCCACCTGTGGCACTGCCTTTACGCCCGACCAGGCCAGGCTGATCCGGCGTGGGGCCCCGAACGTGGTTCTGTTGTTCGACGGGGACAAGGCCGGCCTGAAGGCGGCCGTCCGGTCGGCGGACATCGCGTTGCGGCACGGCATGGAACCGAAAATCGTGGTCCTGCCCGACGGCAAGGACCCGGCCGACGTCGTGATCGGCGACGGGGACGACGCCATGCACGAGGCCTTGAAAGGGGCGGTCGGTTACATCCCCTTTTTGAAGAGGCTGGCCGATGAGCGCGGTGGTGATCGCGAAGTCAGTGAACGAGCCCTGCGCCAGGCGCTGGGAACGGTCGCGGGCATCGCTGACAACCTGCGCCGGGAATATGTCCTGCAGGAGGCGGCCGATGCCTTCGGCCTGCAGGCGGATCTGCTTCGCGAGACGGTCGCCGCCGAAGCGGCAGGACTCAAGCAGAAACAGAAATACGTGAACAGGAATCCCGACCCCGGGGCCTTGGGCCCGACCGGGGGACCGGTTCTTGAAATGAAACAGGCCGGGGGCACGCCCGGACCCGATGAGGCTGCTACAACTCAACAGCGCCGGACCGGACCACAGGTCAGGCGCTCCTTGGCGAAAGTCAATGCGGAGCCCATCGAGGCCGACATGCTCTCACATATCCTGATGGACGACTCGGGTGAGGCCGCCCGGGTTTTTCTGGCTGACTGCGGCGGACTGGAACTCCGCCGACCCGAAGCGCGTATTCTGGCGGAGGAGATTGCCGCCTGGAGGACCGAAGGTGGGGCGGGACGCCCCCTCCGGGACTTTGTCCTGGACCGTTGGAATTCCGTCGGCGACAAGGGATACCGCGGCTATGTCAGCCAGTTGATCAGCAAGGAGGACCGCCCGGAAAGCACCGATTTCATCAAGGTCATCAAGGATTGTCTCGAGCGGCTGAGGCAGGAAGCCAGGTCGTCCGGTACTCCACGGGGTTCAGTGCACACGGGGGAATAAGGCTCATATGGAAAAGAAACAGTTCAACGCCATCATCAGCAAGATCCGCAAGGAAGCCACGGCCAAGGGTGGATACATTCTGCACGGCCAGATCAATGACATGCTGGGCGACGAATTCGATGTCGGCCAGATCGAGCGCATCTTCGAGAAGCTCGGTGAACTTAAGATCGACTACTACGACACCGAGGCTGAGGCCAAGGAAAAGCTTTCCCGGCGCAAGAAAAAGGAAAAGAAGAAAATGGCCGCGGCCCGCAAGGTATCGCGGACCAACGTCAAGTATGACGATCCGGTTCGCATGTACCTGCGCGAGATGGGACGTGTTCCCCTGTTGACCCGTCAGGGCGAGGTCAACCTGGCCCGTCGCATGGAGGACGGACGCATCGCCATCATCGAAGCCACGCTGCGATCCAGCCACGCTCTGGGGGAACTCCGTCAGACCGCCAATCAGTTGTTGGGCGAGGCGGTGCACGTGGATGAGGTCATTCAGCACGACACCAGCACCTGGAACGTTCATCTTTCGGCCAAGAAGGAAGCCAAACGCATCCTGCGGACGCTGGAGAAGATTGAAACCTGGCAGAAGGAAAAAAGCGCGAGGAGGCCGCCGAGCTGGAGACCTGTACCAACGGGACACGTGTTTCCACCTTGACGCGCATGGTCCAGGCCCGGGAAAAGAAGATTCTCGATTCTTTCATGGACCTTCACCTGGCGCCGGCGCAGGTCGAACAGTTGGCCAACAAGCTCATGCTCGTCCACGGGAAGGTCTGCGATCTTCACACGCGCGTCGCCCTGGCCGAAGAGGAAGTCGGCTTGTCCTTTGCCGAGATGAACACCTCCCTGAAAAACAAGAGCCTCAAGAAGGGGCGGAAGGAAAATATCGAGGAGGCCTACCAGGTCATCCGCAGCCTGCGCAAACGGGCTCAGGATATTGAGCGGGAAATCGGTTTGGTGGGCGACCAGCTCAGCCGGATCGGCACCGAGATCGTGATGGGCAAGCAGCAGGTGGATACGGCCCAGCGCGAGATGATCGAAGCCAATGTCCGACTCGTGATCAGCATCGCCAAAAGGTACACCAACCGGGGTCTGGAATTCCTGGACCTGATCCAGGAAGGCAACAGTGGCCTGATGCGCGCGGTCGAGAAATTCGATTACCGCAAGGGCTACAAGTTCTCGACCTACGCCACCTGGTGGATCCGGCAGGCCATCACCCGGGCCATCGCCGACCAGGCGCGGACCATCCGCGTTCCGGTGCACATGATCGAGGCCATCAACAAGGTGAACCGGGCCAACCGGCATCTGCTGCAGGAACTGGGCCGGGATCCCAAGCCGGAGGAAGTGGCCACCTTCCTGGAGATGCCCCTGGAAAAAGTCCAGGGTGTTCTGCAGGCTTCCATGGAGCCGGTCAGTCTTGACCGCCCCATCGGGGAAGACGAGGACAGCAACCTGAGCGATTTTATCGAGGACGACAGCGCTCCCTCGCCGGCCCGCATGGCGGCTCATAGCATGCTCAAGGATCAGATGCAGCGCGTCCTGAGCACTCTGACCCGTCGCGAGGAGAAAGTTATCCGTCTGCGCTTCGGGCTGGGGGACGGAACGCCGCGGACCCTGGAGGAAGTGGGCACCATCTTCAAGGTGACGCGCGAACGCGTTCGCCAGATCGAGGCCAAGGCCCTGAGGAAACTGCGCCACCCCAGTCGGAGCCGTAAACTCAAGGGCTACGGCGAAATGGTTTGACCCGTTCGGGGGGATCAATTATCTTGCCCTCCCGGTCATGGGCCTATAGCTCAGTTGGTTAGAGCAGCCGGCTCATAACCGGCCGGTCCCTGGTTCAAGTCCAGGTAGGCCCACCATCGCCCTTATGTCCTTGCGAGCCTGGGGTTGGATGAGATACGGATGGGCGATTAGCTCAGCTGGCTAGAGCGCTCGCCTCACACGCGAGAGGTCACTGGTTCGAGTCCAGTATCGCCCACCATCCGCCAACCAGATTCCGGTTTTTCCACGGAGGCCTGAACCGCTTTCAGAATTCGGAAACATTCGGAAGCATTCGGAAAAAAGGCGCCCCGGCGTCTTTTTTTTTGACCGCGGCCATACCATGGCGACCGCTGGATCCCTGCTTGATCCTTGGCAGGGTCCGTGAGCTGGTGGTAGAATTGGCGTTGACGTCACCGGGAGGTCAACGGTTGGAACCAGAAATACTACTGAACCTGATGGTGGAGCTGGCCGGCCTCGAAGAGGAGCTGGCCACAGCCCGGGCTACCGTGGCTCACCACACCCGGCGCGATCTACATTTGCGCGAGTTGCAGGAAGAATACGAGGCGGATGCCGCCCAGGCCGAAGCCGATGGCCTCAAGGCCGCGGTAACCCTGAAGGGAGCCGAGGGCAGGATACGGGATATCGAGGGCCCTGACGGCCAAACGGGACCAGGTGATCGGGATCTCCGACCGCCGCCAGTACAAGGCCCTCCAGAAGGAAATACGGGCTCTGGAAATGGAACTGGACCGTTTGGAAACCGAGGCCATCGGGCTTTTGGAGGAAACCGACGGCCAGGATCAACATCTGGGGCAGGCCGAGGACGAAAGGGATTCCCAGGCGGCCAAGGGATCCGTCGAACGGTCCAAAATGGGTGCGGAAACCGCCCAGGCCCGGGCGGCCGAAGTGGAAATCAGCGGCGAAATCGAACGGCTGGTCGGGATGTTGCCGGCCCGGATCTCGCGGCACGTGGTGCGCCTGAGAAACCAGTATCCTCAGGCGGTGGTCCGCGTGCAGGACGGGACTTGCGGCGGCTGTTTCAGCTTGTTGCCTGCCCAGCAAGGCATTGACGCCGCCCAAGGTCGGGCCCTGGTCCAATGTTCTTCCTGTGCCCGGTACGTGGTGCGCAAGCCGTGGAAGTGAATGTCGAAACGTTACCGAAACCGAAGGATTGATCCCCAGGATGACCACCAGGAAACCGGAAACTCTCACGGAACTTCTGAAAACTTTAGAACGTAGCGGCGACCTCCGTTCCCTGGCCCGCGAATGCGGGCTTTCGGTGCGGGAGCTGAGGCGGCGTCTGTCCATCTGGCGGCGGGAACTTGTCGAGGATGAGTCCCAAGAGGTCGTGGCAGCTCCCAAAGAGCCCAGGGAAATGTCCAAGCAACGCCCCGAATCGGCCAAGAAATCCGCAGGGACCGACCCGTGGCCCGAGTTGCCGGCCGCGTCATCGCTGGCCCAATCGCCGCTGCCGACCAAGGGCCGTCCGGTCCTGGAAATTTTTACCGACGGCGCCAGCCGCGGCAACCCCGGCCCGGCATCCATCGGCATCGTGTTCAAGATGAAGGACGGCCTGGAACTCGCCGAATACTGCGAGGCCATTGGCCGGGCCACCAACAACGTGGCCGAGTATCGGGCCGTGGTCGCGGCCCTCGAACACTGCCAGCGGTGGCGGATCAAACGTGTGCACCTGAATATGGACAGCGAACTGATTGTCCGGCAACTTCATGGGACCTATCGGGTCAAGAGCCCGGATCTGCGCCCTCTGTATCAGCAAGTCGTTTTCCTGAGCAAGGGTCTGGAAGAATTTCGTGTCCGGCACATCAAGCGCGGTCTGAATGGACATGCCGATGCCCTGGCCAACCGGGCGTTGGACGAGGGGTAGTCGGCCCCTTCCCGCCAAGCGGCCTTCCCCTACCAGGATCCGCACCCACCGGGCGATTTATTCCGGTGACAAGGAACCAGAAACCGATTATCATGACTGGGTGAGAAGTCGGGGAGGCAGTCGCGTGCCTTCCAAATCTTTGATTCGGGAGGTTCGAGGAAAGTCCGAGCTCCAAAGGGCAGGGTGCTGGTTAACGGCCAGGGGGAGTGATCCCACGGAAAGTGCCACAGAAAATATACCGCCATCGAATCGGTACGTCCGGATCGAGGTAAGGGTGAAATGGTGAGGTAAGAGCTCACCGCGCTTCTGGTGACAGGAGCGGCAGGGTAAACCCCACCTGGAGCAAGACCAAATAGCGGAGGATGAGGTAGCCCGCCTCGCCACACTCCCGGGTAGGTCGCTTGAGGTCGTCGGTAACGGCGATCCGAGATACATGATTGTCGCTGTCGTTGCTTTCGGGCATCGTCGGTAACAGGACTCGGCTTACGACCGGCTTCTCACGTCACACCGCAGGATCCGGAACCATTTCCGGCAAAGACTCTTGCCCACCGGGCAGGGTAAGGCGCGGAAGGCGTGCAGATTTTGGCTCAACCAGTCGACAGTTCCCTCCATTCCGGTATCCTTTCAGGGCGTCCCTGGCGTCTGTCTTCGGTCGTGTCCGCAGATCAAGTTAGCCTGATCCGCCCCAAGGTTCCCCTCGATTTCCAGGTTTCCGATTGTTTGCTGCAGGTACTTGTCGGCCGTGGCGTGACGAAGATCCGTGACATGGAACAGTTTTTCTATCCCTCCTTGGAGGCTCTTCACGACCCCTTTCTGCTGACCGAAATGGACCGGGCCGTGGAACGCACCTTCCAGGCCGCGAGGGATGGGGAACGGGTGGCCGTGCACGGGGATTTCGACGTGGACGGGATCACCGGCAGCGCCCTGCTTTTCGAGACGATCAGCGCCCTCCGGGTCGATGGGTCCCGGATCCTGGCAGAAACGCCTTTTATTCCCGACCGCGCCACCGATGGATACGGGGTGGCCAGCCGGATGGTCCGCGAGTGGGCCGACCTGGGCGTGACCCTGCTGATCACCGTCGATACGGGAGCTGCCGCGGTGACCGAAATATCCTTGGCCCGCGACCTGGGCATGGATGTCATCGTCCTGGACCATCACATCTTCGACGAGCGCCCGCCCGCCACGGCGCTGGTCAATCCGCGCCGGGACGGTGGGACTTATCCCAATGACGAGCTTTGCGGTGTGGCGGTTGCCTTCAAGTTCGCCCAGGCTCTCAAACTGAAAATTCCGGACTGTCTGCCCGGTGATTTCCTGGGGAGCGTTCTGGACCTGGTGGCCCTGGGTCTGGTGGCCGACCAGATGGCCCTGGTCGGGGAAAACCGGATCCTGGTCAAGAAGGGCCTGGAAAGATTCAATGACCGGTCGAACATCCGGCCCGGGCTGGCGGCCCTGCTGGAAGTCAGCGGGCTGGACCGGGGTTTCCCCGTTACTACGGGAGACTTTGCCTACCAGCTGGCGCCCCGCATCAATGCCTGCGGGCGCATCGGTCGTGTCATGTCGGCTCTGGAACTATTGTTGACCCGCGATCCGGCCACCGCTCGCGCCCTTGCCGAAGAGGCGGACCGCACCAACACGCGGCGTAAGGAACAGGATCTCCTGTTGAAGGAAGAGGCCATCGACATGGCCCTGCCCTACGTCAAGCGCGGCGATCCGGGCCTGGTGCTGGCTTCGGGGTCCTGGCACAAAGGGATCATCGGGATCGGGGCCGCCCGCCTGGTGGAGCAGTACCAGTTGCCGGTGATTCTGATCGCCGAGGAGGGGGGCGAGGCTCGCGGTTCGGCGCGCAGTGTCCCCAACGTCGACGTGAAGCTGGTTCTGGATCGATGCTCCGTTTTCCTGGCCCGTCACGGGGGACATTCCCAGGCCGCCGGGATGACCCTGCGTTCACGGGATATCGAAGCTTTCCGTGCGGCTTTTCTCGCGGAACTGGCCCGCGAACCCCATACCGGACCCGTGCCCGAGGGGTATGATCTGGACCTGAGCCTGGATACCATGGGGTCCACGGAGGTGGCCCGCCTGGTGGGCGAACTCGAGCATCTTGAACCCTTCGGGTCCGGCAACCGCAAACCCGTCTTTCGTTGCGAATGCCTGCGGCTGCAGAAGCCGCCCACCTATCTGAGTGGTGGCGCTCATCTGCGGTTCGCGTTTCGCGGTCCGTCCCGCGGCAACGGCAACGACACACCGGCCCTGAGTCGCGAGTTCGTATCCTTCGGCAGCGGCGACGCCTGGCGCCGGATGCTGGAAGCGGACAACCTCAATCCCCGGGATCTGCTGGAGCGCCAGTGGGACATCCTGTTCCAGATCGGCCGCAGCACCTTCCGACCCCGCAACGGAAACTACGATCCGGTGCAGCAACTCCTGGTCGATATCAGACCGGCGACCGACCAATGAGTCCCGGTGGTCAGACAGTGGATGTCGACCTTAAGGCCATGATGGAAACTTTGTGGGCCAAGGTGGAGGTCTACAATCCCCAGGCCGACGAGGACAAGCTCTGGTTCGGCTACCGGTTCGCCAAGGCTGCTCACGAGGGCCAGAAACGCAAGAGCGGTGAGCCCTTCTTCACCCACGCCATGACCGTGGCGACCATCCTGGCCGAACTGCGTTTGGACGTTGACACCTTGATTGCCGCCATGGTTCACGACGTGGTGGAGGACACCGAATACGAAATGGACGATATCCGCCAGCGCTTTGGCAAGGACGTCGCCCACATGGTCGACGGCGTGACCAAGATCAGCGGCATCCGGGCGGTGAACCAGGAAGCCCGCAAGGCGGAGACCTACCGCAAGCTCGTGCTGGCCATCGCCCAGGATCCCCGCACGGTCCTGATCAAGTTGGCCGACCGCCTGCACAACATGCGCACCCTCGGCTTCCTTCCCGAAGAACGACAGCAGGATATCGCCCAGGAAACCATGGATGTCTACGCGCCCTTGGCCAACCGGTTCGGCATCGCCAAGATCAAGTGGGAACTGGAAGATCTGGCCTTCAAGATTCTACAGCCCGAACGCTATTTCGAGATCGAAGCGGGCATCAACCAGACACGATCCGAACGGGAAAGGTTGATCCAGAAACTCGTCACCCCTTTGAAAAAATCTCTGGACGAAGCGGGGATCCAGCACCAGATCGCCGGGCGGCCCAAACATTTCTACTCCATCTACCGCAAGATGAAGGAGCAGGAAATCGGTCTGGACCGGGTGTACGACCTGTTGGCCCTGCGGATCATCGTCGACAACAAGACCGACTGTTACCATGCCCTCGGCGTTTTACACAGCCAGCTGCCTCCCCTGGCCGATCGAATCAAGGATTACATCGCCACGCCCAAAGCCAACATGTACCAAAGCATCCACTCCACGGTGAGGGTACCCGGTGGCAAAAACATCGAAGTTCAGATCCGCACCGGGGACATGCACGACCGGGCCGAACTGGGCATCGCCGCCCACTGGCGCTACAAGGAAGGCGGCGGGGCCGATCAGACGGACCTGGCTGAGATGGTCAAGTGGCTGCGGCAGATCATGGTGTGGGAAGAGGACGTGGCCGACGCCGAAGAGTTCATGGAAACCCTCAAGGTCGATTTTTTCCGGGACGAGGTTTTTGTGTTCAGCCCGGGGGGCGACGTTTTTCAGATGCCCCGCGGGGCCACGCCTCTGGACTTCGCCTTCCGCATTCACAGCGAGGTGGGATTCCGCTGTATCGGGGCCAAGGTCAACGGCCGCATCGCTACCCTGCGCAGTGAACTGCAGAACGGCGACACGATTGAGATCCTCACCAGCAAGATGCCCAACCCCAGCGCCAGCTGGCTGGAGGTCGTCAAGACCAGCCGCGCCAAGCACCACATCCGGCGCTGGGTCAAAGCGACGCAATTCCAGGAGAGCGTCAAGCTGGGCCGTGAGATCCTCGAGAAGGAGTTGAAGCGGGCCCACCTCAAGACCAAGGTGGATGACCTGCTGGATGTGGCCCAGCAGATGGGCTATTCCGAACTGGACAAGCTGCTGGCCGCCGTGGGCCGGGGTGATGTCACGCATATGAAGGTCGTGGGCCGGGTCATGCCGGATCCGGAGTCGGCCGCCGAAAAGGTCATCGCCAAGGGTAAGGAAATCTACGAATCCCTGCTGGGCCGTTCCACCTCGGGGGTCAAGGTGGCTGGGGTGGACAACCTGATGGTCTCTTTCGCCCGCTGCTGCGAGCCGATTCCCGGCGACGGCATCGTGGGGATCATCACCCGCGGGCGCGGGGTTTCGGTCCACCGGGCGGGGTGTTCCAACCTGAATGATCCCAACCTGGGCCCCGAACGGCTGATCGAGGTTTCCTGGGATTCGGCGCGCGATCAAACATTCATGGTCAAGCTCATCATCCAGGCTGAGGATCGGAAAAACCTGCTGATGGACATCAGCAATACGCTCAGCCAGACCAGCACCAACATCGCCAGCGGCGAATTCGCCGCGGAGGACGACCTGGCCAAGGTCACTCTCGTGGTCGAGGTGCGGAATCTGAACAGCTTGGAAAAGATCCTCAAGGTCCTGGGCAAGGTGCGTGGGGTCCAGGCCATCGAGCGTTTCCAGCTGGGCGGAAGCTCACCCTGACGGACGGGAGAATTTTTGCGCTGTGTCGTCCAGAGAAGCGGGCCCGCGTCGGTTGCCGTGGGTGGGAAAATCCTGGGAAGCATCGACCGGGGACTGGTGGTTCTGGCGGCTTTCGGACCGGCCGACACGTCCGGTGAACTGGCCTGGATGGCCCGCAAACTTCCTCGCCTTCGCATCTTCAATGACTCCGAAGGCAAGATGAACCTGTCCCTGACCGAGACCGGGGGCGGCATCCTGCTGGTGTCCCAGTTCACCCTTTACGGAAATTGCCGCAAGGGCATGCGACCGAGTTTCATCGGTTCGGCCGCGCCGGAGCTGGCCAGGAGTCTATATGAGGAATTCGGCGGCCTGTTGCGCCAGGAATGGCCCACCCTCAGTGAGGGTGAATTCGGGGCGATGATGGAGGTTTCCCTGGTCAACGACGGACCGGTAACCCTGATCATCGACCGGGAAGCTCCGGCTCGAGGTGGGTCCGATGATTGATCCGCGGCACGTTTCCCCTTTTCTGAATTGGCCCGACGACCTGGTGCTGGTGCTGGCCTCCCGCTCCCCGCGCCGCGCCGACCTGCTGAAAACCGCGGGCATTCCCTTCGAGGTCATTCTACCGGGGCAGGTGGAAGAGGATCTGGCCGGATCCCTGGTCGATTTACACGCAGATCCGGCCGCCTATGCCCGGACGCTGGCCGAGGCCAAGGCCCGGGAAGTTTCTGGGCGGTGGTCCGGGCGCCTGGTGCTCGGGGCCGACACGGTGGTGGTTCTGGATGGTGATATCCTGGAAAAACCCCGCGATGAAGCCGAAGCCGTACGCCTTTTGACACGTCTGGCGGGCCGGTGCCATACTGTCGTGTCCGCCATCGCGCTGGTCGGGGGGGCTGCGGGTAATGCCGGGGTTTGCGCCCATGAAGAAACAGAGGTCGACTTCCTTCCCGTGGACACCACTTCCATCGAACGGTATGTGGCCACCGGAGAGCCCATGGACAAGGCCGGCGCCTACGGAATCCAGGGGTATGGAGCCTTGATGGTTCAGGGTGTCCGGGGATGTTATTTTAATGTGATGGGTTTGCCCCTGGCCAAGCTGGGGGAGTTGCTGAAGGATGTGCTGACATGAGTTCCCTGCCATTTCCCTTTCCGGTAGTTTCATGGGATGACGGCGAAGTCGTGCTGATCGACCAGACGGTCTTGCCGGACCAGCTCGCCTGGCGCCGGTGCGGTGACATTCCCTCCCTGTGCCGGGCCATCGAGGAACTGGCGGTCCGGGGTGCTCCGGCGATCGGGGTGGCCGCGGCTTACGGTCTGGCCCTGGCCTGGCGCCTGGCGTCCCAGCAGGGTGGCGACACGGCGGCCATGCTTCAGCGGTTTGAAAACGACCGCCGTCACCTGGCCGCCACGCGCCCCACCGCGGTCAATCTTTTCTGGGCCCTGGACCGGTTGGCCAAGGTGGCCCGCGATCGGGTCGCCGCCGGAGGCGAATCCGAGGAGATTGCGACCGCTCTTCTGGCGGAAGCCCGCCTGGTTCTGGACGAGGACATCGCCATGTGCCGCGCCCTCGGCAAGGCGGGCGCCGAACTCCTGCCGGATTTTGCCACCGTCCTGACCCACTGCAATGCCGGCGGCCTGGCTACCGGCGGTTACGGGACCGCCCTGGGTGTGATCTACGGAGCCAAAGAAGCGGGCAAGACCATACGCGTTTTTGCCGACGAAACCCGCCCCCTGTTGCAGGGGTCCCGGTTGACGGCCTGGGAGCTGGCTGATCAAGGTGTCGACGTGACCGTCATCTGCGATTCGGCCGCCGCGACCGTTTTGCGCCAAGGTAAGATCGACGCGGTTATCACCGGGGCCGATCGCATCGCCGCCAACGGGGATGCCGCCAACAAAATCGGCACCTATCCGTTGGCCGTGCTGGCCAAGAGACATGGCGTTCCTTTCTACGTGGCCGCACCGGCCTCGACTTTCGATCCTGACACTGCTTGCGGCGATGACATTCGAATCGAGGAACGCGATCCGGTGGAAGTGCACCGCTGGGGCACCGTGCGGGTCACCGCCGAAAAGGCCGACGCCTGGAATCCGGCCTTTGACGTGACCCCGGCCGAGTTGATCACAGGATTCATCACCGAACACGGCGTTCTGAGGCCCCCTTTCCAGGACAGCCTGAGCCCGGTATTGGCCCGCCCCTGACCCGGGCACCAAACCCTGTGAGGACCGCATTTTCAGGCTTTTGCGGGGTCCGGATTCCTTGACAAAGCTCTTTCCCTTGACTAGTTTACCCGTCCTGCAGTGGCCGGATTTTCCCGATTCATCCGACCAGACAATTCTCTTCGGAACTCGTTCCGGAATGTCCTAATGGCGCCGAGAAATTGTGGAATTTCGGCTCTTTTTGTTGCAGCAAAACAGGTTACGCGATCGCTGAAAATGGCCGACGCGCTGGCGTAGCCGTGTGTTCAGTGGTTTTGATTAGCATGGGCCAAGCCCCAAGACCGGCATTTCGAGGAGATGATCCGTGAAGACCTACAGTATGAAACTGGATGAAATCGAAAAGGACTGGCTGCTGGTCGATGCCGATGACATCGCTCTGGGCCGGCTGGCAACCCGGGTGGCCACTTTCCTGAGGGGCAAGCACAAGCCCACCTTCACGGCCAACCTGGACATGGGCGACAACGTCATCGTCCTGAACGCCGCCAAGGTGAAGATTACCGGCCAGAAGCGTGAGCAGAAGGTTTACCTGAGCCACTCCGGTTACATGGGCGGCCAGAAGGTGACCACGATGAAGAAACTGATGGAAAAGCATCCCGAGGATGTCATCCTGCGCGCGGTCAAGGGCATGCTGCCCAAGACCCGTCTCGGACGCAAGCAGCTGACCAATCTGAGGGTGTACGCGGGCGGGGAACATCCCCACGGTCCGCAGCAACCCAAGACTGTCGAACTGTAGGGACCCCCGCAGGGAATGTCCCGTTAGACCTGAGCGACGGCCCGCGGGCTGCGTTCCTTTGGAGGAAAAAAGTTGGAAGAAAGATATTACGCCACCGGACGCCGGAAGACCGCCGTCGCTCGTGTCTGGGTCACCCAGGGCTCGGGGCAGATCAAGGTCAACAACCGGACCGTGGAGGAATATTTCGGTGAAGCGGTGCGGCAGCAGGCCCTCAAGCCGTTGACCAGTCTGGGTGTCGAAGGTGAATTCGATATCTGGTGCACCGTCAAGGGCGGCGGAATTTCCGGTCAGGCCGGCGCATTGCGCCACGGCCTGGCCCGCGCACTCGTGGTCGCTAACGAAGACTACCGCAAACCCCTGCGTGCGCAAGCACGGATTCCTGACCCGCGACTCCCGCATGGTGGAGCGCAAGAAGTACGGTCAGCCGGGCGCCAGGAAGCGGTTCCAGTTCTCCAAGCGCTAGAATTCGGTTTCTGGACCAGATTTCTGGACCAGCCAGATCGCGCTTGGCGATTCGGGGCCCTCACGAACCGAGGGCCTCATACCGGATCTGGGTTTCCCAGTCCGGATAAATCACACACCCGGCCGGAGGGGCGGAACAGGTGGCACCTGGCTCTATCTTCTCTGTGGTGTTTTTCCATCTCCTGTGATGGTCGGGGAGGCTCAACCTTTGTTTTTTGGAGGCAATCATGGCTAACGTTGGTCTGAAAGACCTGTTGGAAGCGGGAGTCCATTTCGGACACCAGACCCGCAAGTGGAATCCCAAGATGAAGCCCTACATCTTCATCGCCCGGGGTGGCATCTACATCATCGATTTACAGAGGACACTTCGGGCCTTGAACAAGGCCTGCGATTTCCTCAAGATCATCGGCGCCAAGGGCGGTACGGTACTGTTCGTCGGCACCAAGAAGCAGGCCAAAGTCGCCATCCGCGAGATGGCCGAAAAAGCCGGCATGCCCTACGTGACCGAACGCTGGCTGGGCGGGATGCTGACCAACCACCAGACCATCTACAAGAGCGTCCAGAAGCTGGATGAAATTGAAGCCATGATGAACGACGGCCGCATGGAGAACTTCTCCAAGAAGGAGCAGCTGGAGTTCAGTCGGAAGTTTGAAAAGCTCAATTCCAACCTGGGCGGCATTCGGAAAATGAAGGGCGTTCCCGACGCGGTTTTCGTGGTCGATACGGCCGAAGAAGAAACCGCCGTGCGCGAAGCCAACAAGCTGGGGGTTCCGGTCATCGGTATCGTCGATACCAACTGTGATCCGACCCTGGTCAATTTCCCCATCCCCGGCAACGATGACGCCATCCGCGCCATCACCCTGTTCACCAGGGTGGTCGCCGAGTCCATCGAGGAAGGCCGCCAGAGCAAGGCCGAGGGTAAGGAACAGGGTGTGAACATGGCCGAGGCGAAGGACGGGGCCAAAGCCGCCAGCGCTTCGCTCTCCGGCAAGGACAGCGTGGTCGAAACCTCTTCCGAGCCGAAAGAGGCCGTGGAAGCGGCCGAGGGTGCCGAGAAGCCCGCCACCCAGGACTGAATTTGAAATCATCGAGCGGGCCCGTCCCCACCCGGGTCGGGCCTCAGCTACGTAAATAGGGCCCGGCGCCCATTCCGCCGGAATCAAAATCTCTGTCTCCACGGACCAGCCTTGGGCCCGGACCGGGAGACCTGGAGGAGTCATGGAAATCACCGCGAAGATGGTCAAGGAACTGCGGGAAGCCACGAACGCAGGGATGATGGATTGCAAAAAGGCTCTCAAGGAAACCGACGGCGACATGGAAAAGGCCGGCGAATACCTGCGCAAGAAGGGCATAGCCTCGGCTTCAAAAAAAGAAGGCCGGGCCACCAGCCAGGGCATCGTGGGCAGTTACATCCACATGGGCGGCAAGGTCGGGGTATTGGTTGAAGTCGCCTGTGAAACGGATTTCGTGGCCCGGACTGACGATTTTCAGGAATTTGTCCATAACGTGGCCATGCACATCGCCGCGGCCAGTCCCCTGGCCGTAACCCGCGAAGAGGTGGATCCCACCCTGATCGACAAGGAGAAGGAGATCTACCGCGGGCAGATGCAGGAGCAGAACAAGCCTGCCGATATTATCGACAAGATTGTTGAAGGCAAGGTGGACAAGTATTACAGTGAAATAGTCCTTCTCGAGCAGAAGTACGTCAAGGATCCGGACATGACGGTGGCGGACTATCTCAAGTCCATCATCGGCTCCCTGGGCGAAAACATGCAGATCAAGTGCTTCGCGCGCTTCCAGATCGGCAATTAGCCAGGAGCGCTTCACAGCCCGGGTCTTGCGCCCGGGCTTTTTTTTTGAATGGACGTCGGCTCCTTGCGCCCGGTCAGCCAGGTTTGGATCGGGATGGATCGGGATGAATCGGGATGAATTAGGTCCCGGCCCACGGGATCCCAAACGGAAAGGTCGCACACCGGTGAAATTCACGCGTATTCTCCTGAAGTTGAGTGGCGAAGCCCTGATGTCCGACGGCGAGCAGTACAGCCACCGGAAATTGACGAGCCTGGCCCAGGCCGTCTCCCAGGTCGTGCAGAAGGGCGTCCAGGTGGGTATCGTGGCGGGGGCCGGGAATATTTTCCGCGCTCGGTCGGCCAACCTGCAGATCGTCGACCGGGTGACCGCCGACAACGTGGGCATGCTCGGCACGGTCATGAACGCTGCCATCATGCGTGACTACCTGCGGGCCGAAGGACTGAAGACCAAGATTTTCAGTCCCCGGGAACAGCGTCCCCTGACCAAATCCTTTGCCCGCGATGAGGCCCTTTCCCTGATGCAGTCCGGCCATGTCCTGCTCTTTGCCGGCGGCACCGGCAATCCTTTCTTCACCACCGATTCGGCCGCCGCTTTGCGGGCCCTGGAAATCAGTGCGGACGTTCTGCTCAAGGGCACGCAGGTGGACGGTGTCTACGACAAGGACCCCAAACGTCACGAAGACGCCCAGCGTTTCGATAATCTGAATTACGACGAGGTCATCGACCGGCGCCTTCAGGTCATGGACCTGACGGCCGTCACCCTTTGCGCCGAACAGGGCCTGCCGATGTTTGTTTTCGATATTTCGGAACCGGGAGCCCTGGTTAATGTTATCGACGGAGACCAACCGGGAACCTGGATCAAAAAGGAGACAGAGTCATGAGTGCCGAAGCCAGGGAAATGGCCGAATTGGCCATGGACGAAACCATCGAGACCGTCAGGGGCCGTCTCGGCCGCATTCGTACCGGCAAGGCCACGCCCGCGATCCTCGACGGCATCAAGGTCGATTATTACGGGGAGCCCACTCCCTTGATCCAGCTGGCCACCGTGGCCGTGCCCGAACCCCGCCTGTTGACGGTCAAACCCTTCGACCGCGGGGTCATCGGCGATATCGAACGGGCCATCCAGGCCGGCAATCTGGGTTTCAATCCGGCCAGCGACGGGATGATGATCCGCATCCAGATTCCGGAACTGACCGAGGAAAGCCGCAAGGAACTCGGCAAGCTGGCCCGGGAAATTGCCGAGGAAGGCAAGATCGCCGTGCGCAAGGCTCGGCAGGAGGCCAACGATACCCTGAAGAAGGAACAGAAGGACGGCGACATCACCGAAGATGAATTCCACGGCGATCGAGACGCGGTACAGAAATTAACCGACCGCTTCTGTGAGGAGATCGACAAGATCGCCACCGCCAAACAGGCGGAAATCATGGAGCTCTAGGGGATACAATCCGAATGGCCACATTGCATGACATGGAAGCTCTGGCGGCACTGCCGGTCGATGACCTGATCGAACGGGTGAATGCACGGGGCGGTCTGCCGGGCCATATCGCCATCATCATGGATGGTAACGGACGTTGGGCCCAGAAGCGTTTCCTGCCCCGGGTGGCCGGTCACCGCGCCGGGCGGCACGCCGTGCGGCGTTGCCTGGAAATCTGCGGGCGCCTCGGTGTCAATGTTTTGACTCTCTACACCTTCAGCCAGGAAAATTTCAACCGCCCCGAGGCGGAGGTAAAGTCCCTGTGGCATTTTCTTCAGGAATCGTTGGCCGCCGAACGGAATGAGCTGAACCGCAAAAAGGTGCGGCTGACCGCCAGCGGAGCGCTCGAACAGTTGCCGGAGCGGGCCCGTCTGGCCCTCCAGGAAACGATCGATTCCCTGGCCCACAACAAAGGTTTAACCCTCAACTTGGCCCTGGCCTACGGGGGGCGGCGGGAGATCCTGCACGCGGCCCTGCAACTTCACCAACGTTTGGCACGGGGCGAACTTCAGGCCGATCAGGTCACCGAAGACGAATTCGCCAAGGGACTGTATTCACCCGAACTGCCGGACCCGGACCTGGTCATCCGCACCAGCGGCGAAGCGCGCCTCAGTAATTTTCTTCCCTGGCAGACGGCCTATTCGGAAATCCTCATCACTCCGGTTTTATGGCCTGATTTTGATCAGCGGGATCTGGTGCTGGCCGTGGCCGATTACCAGAATCGTGAACGTCGGTTTGGCGCCCTGCCCGCGGACCGGTCCAAGGCCGACCCCATAACCTCTGAATCCCTGTTTGACCCCGCACGTTGGAAGCGCCTGTTAAAGGTTCGTCCGTGAACGACGAGGTCAAACATCCGGCCGGCTCGGCCGATCCCTCCGGCGCAGACCAATCGCCCGAATCGCCCGGATCATCCGAAACGACTCCACCCAGGGCCGGCACCCTGAACCGCTTCCTGAAGGCCGGCATCCTTCCCCGGGTGGCCGTGATTCTGGTGGGTGTGCCTTGCCTTTATCTGATCACCTTGCGGGGCGGACTGTTTTTCCTGATCCTGGTGGACCTGATTATTCTGCTGGGGCTGCGGGAATTTTATGTCCTGATGCGCGCCAAGGGATATGAACCCTTCGCTGCCCTGGGCTATTTTTGCGCTCTGGCCATCAGTTGGTACGCCTGGCGCCAGGGGGTGGGGGTGCCGCTGATTTTGACCGGCAGCCTGCTGGTCATCATGGTGCGTGAACTGTTTCGCCAGGACATGTCCAAGTCCCTGGCGCACATCGCGGTAACGATTTTCGGCATCATGTACATCGGCTGGATGGGCAGCCACCTGGTGATGTTGCGCCAGCTGCCGGTGGCTTTGGGCGTGGACGACAACATCGGGGCCCGGCTGGTTTTTTTCGCCGCCCTGTTGACCTGGGCGAATGATACGGGGGCCTACCTTTTCGGCGTGGCCTTCGGGCGGCACAAGTTGATTCCCCGGATCAGCCCCAACAAGACCGTGGAAGGCGCCATGGGCGGACTTCTCGCCGCCGGCTTCTGTGGCTGGCTCTGCTCCAAGGGTTTGACCCCCTTCATGACGCCCCTGGCCGCCGCCGTCGTCGGATTGATTATCGGTGTCACCGCACAGCTGGGTGACCTGGTGGAATCCATGATCAAGCGGGATGCGGGGATCAAGGACACGGCCGAGTTGATACCCGGGCATGGAGGCGTCCTGGACCGTTTCGATTCCCTGCTGTTCACCGTGCCGGTGTTATTTTACTACTTCCGCTTTTTCATCTTTTGATCCGTCAGTCTGCCAGGAAGGGAGGAACCCATGGTTACGACCTCAGATGAAGCCGGACATCCCGGCCAGACCAGCTTGTACCCCTGCGGACGTCGGCTGCTCGAGTTTCCCCTCCCTTTGAGGCTGATCGTGCTGGGGGCGACGGGTTCCATCGGGGTCCAGACTCTGGACCTGGTCAAACGGCACCCTGACAAACTCCAGGTCGTGGCGGTCAGTTGCCGGTCCCGCGTGCCGGAACTGGTGCGCCAGCTGGACGATCTGGCGGCCGCCTGCCCGGACCACGAGCTTCCCCTGGTGGCGGTCACCGATCCGGCGGCGCATGCTACCGCTGCGGGCCATCCTCGGATTGAGAAACGCCTGCTGGGGCTCGGAGCGAATGTCTTGACGGAGATCGTGAACGAGGCGATCGATCCCCATTGCCTGGTCAACGGTCTGGTAGGTGCGGTGGGGCTGGAGCCAACTCTGGCGGCGGCAAAGCGCGGTCTGCGAATTGCCCTGGCCAACAAGGAATCCCTGGTGGTCGGCGGCCCGCTGGTGGCCGCGGCGGTGGCTGCCGGGGGCGCCGAAATCCTGCCGGTGGATTCCGAACACGCGGCCATTGCCCAATGTCTGTCCGGGCGCCGGGAAAAGGAGATCGAACGTCTGATCCTGACCGCGTCCGGAGGCCCTTTTCGCGAAACTCCGGCTGCCGATCTGACCGGCGTGACCCTGGAACAGGTCCTGAATCATCCCACCTGGAACATGGGGCCCAAGATCACTGTTGATTCGGCCACCCTGATGAACAAGGGCCTGGAAATCATCGAAGCCCATTACCTGTTCGGGGTGTCCTACGACAGGATCGACGTGGTGGTGCACCCGGGTTCCATCGTACACTCCCTGGTGGAGTTCGCGGACGGGGCCCTGCTGGCCCAGCTTGGCACCCCGGATATGCGCATACCCCTGCAATACGCCATTTCCGGGGAAAAGCATTGGCCCCTGGAAACGGGCAGGCTAGACTTGCTTGAAACCGGATCGCTTCGGTTCGAAGCCCCGGATCCGGTGAGGTTTCCCTGCCTGCGGCTGGCCCGTGAAGCGGGGGCCGCCGGTGGCGCCGCGCCCATTGTCCTGAATGCCGCCAACGAGGTGGCCGTCGAGGCCCTGTTGGCCGGCCGAATTGGTTATGTGGATATTTCGCCCATCATTGAACACAGCCTGGCCACGGAGGTCCCGGTCGAGGTAAAAGACCTCGCCACCGCCCTGGCCGTTGATAAACAAGCCCGCAGGACGGCCGCCGGTCAGGTTGACCGCCGGTCTGCCGGCGGGGAATGAGGTTTTCATTGACCAGCAGCTTCATCATCACGGTTTTCGCCTTCCTCCTGACCCTTGGCCTGGTGGTCATCGTTCACGAGCTCGGACATTTTTTGTTCTGCAAACTCTTCGGGATCTATGTGAAGACCTTCTCCATCGGCATCGGGCCCAAGTTCGCCCGCAAGAAGTGGGGAGAGACCGAATACGTTCTGTCCGCCATCCCTTTCGGTGGTTACGTCAAGATGGCCGGCGAAGGTATCATGGAGGAGATCCAGGACACCGGAACCTGGGAGGAGAGGAAGTATCCCCTGGGGACCGAAGAGGGCAATGCCGAAGCTGCGGGTCAGGATGATCACATCCCGCCGCACCGGCACCTCTACTCGCGGCCCGCGTGGCAGCGTTTGCTGGTCTTCATAGCCGGGCCCCTGTTCAACCTGGTGCTGGCGTTTATACTCTATGCCGGGCTGGTTCTGAGCAATGGTTTGCAGAACATTCCCTTCACTACCGTGGGTGGGATCACCGAGGATTCACCCGCCCAGGCCGCCGGATTCCAGGTCGGTGACCGAATCCTGCAGGTGGACGGACAACCCGTAGAAACCTGGGGCGCCATCGAAGAAGCCCTGGTGCCTGTGGAGTTGCGCAAAACCGGCGTCGTGCCGTCGGCGGCGGTCAAGGTCAATCGTGATGATCAGATGCTGACGCTGGAAATGCAGCCCGTATTCGACGAGGCCGCCGGTTACTGGTCGCTGGGACTGGAAGTCTGGAATACGACCGTCGGCCTGGTGAAAAAGAACGGTCCCGCCGCGGCGCTGGGTCTGCAGATGGGGGATGTGGTCACGTCGGTTAACGGCCAGGCCGTGACTTCGTTCAGCCAGATTGCCCGCATCATCAATGATAATCCTGACCAGGCCCTCCAGATCGTGTGGGTGAGGGACGGCGTGCGCCAGAGCGGTTCGGTGACCCCCGAGCTCAAGGAAACCGAACCGGGGGTGATGAAGGGCCGCATCTTCATGGAGCCCTTTTTCACCTACGAAAAGGTCGGCCTTGGTACGGCCATTGTCCTGGGATATCAACGGACCGTCGGTACCATCCGGGTAACCGTCCGGGTACTTGGCGATTTTGTGATGCGCCGACTCGGGCTGGACGCCGTGGGCGGGCCCTTGCGTATCGGTCAGGCCGCCGGGGAAATGTTGAGCTGGAGTTTTTCGCACCTGATGTACTTTGTGGCCTTTTTCTCCATCAACCTTTTCCTGTTGAACCTGATGCCCATACCGGTCCTTGACGGGGGACACGTGTTGTTTCTGCTGCTAGAGGTGGTTCGGGGCGGAAAACCCGTTCCCGAAAGATTGCAGGCCATCGCCACCCAGGTGGGCTTGATCCTGTTGCTGCTGTTCATGACCTTCGTCGTGGTGCTCGATGTCTGGAAGGTTACCGGACACTAGCTGGGCGACCGTAAGGAATCAGGCGGCGTTTCCGCGGGGATGGGCGCAGGTTCCGGAAGGGGAAAGTGCAACCGCTCCTGTCCGGTCGTGGTCAACAGGGAGTCCTGTTCGGCTGCGAGGATCCGCCTTAGCAGGTCGGTGACGGCTTGGGAACGGATTGGGTCGCGGGGGACGCCGGTCATGGTCTTTTGCAGGGAACTGTCGCCCCAGGCGGCGGCCAGGGAATCCAGGAGTGCATCACCGTTTTTCCGGTCCAGGAGAGCGGCGGTCTTGGCCCGTTCCAAAACGACCATGCGCTCGATATAGAGGTATTCATCCCCGCTGAGATCGGCCATGGTCAGCGGCGTGTCCTGCTTATCGCACCCCGCGGTCGCAATCAGGACGGCCGGCAGGAGCAGACAGAACTTCAGGTTGGGGAACCGAAGGCGGCGGGAAGGGAATCCTGGAATCATGATCGTGTTTCCCTGTCACGGTTAGGGGTGATGGCCGGACTTTGACAAGGACATAACATCAGCGTGCCGGAAATGCCACGAGAAATCCCCGGCACGGGCGCCGGACGGAGCATTGATTTGAAACAGGGCGAGTCGCCAGCAAGCGGATCGCGATGGCCGACCCAGGGTCCGGGTAACGGATTTCCGGCGACCATCCGCCGGGAACGGTGGTTCCGCCTTTTCCCGGCCATCGTCTGCGCCCTGGTCATTCTCGGGCCTCTGGTCCCGGTGGTTCCGATGGTTCTGGCCGATGAGGAACTGGACTTCGGTCTGGAAACCCATCGCCTGGCCAGTATCGAGATCGCCGGCAACCACACCTTTTCCTCCAATGAACTCAAAAAGCTGCTCCGGATACAGGAGGCCACCTGGACCCGCCCCCTGCACATCGCCAAATATCAGCCCCATCTGGTGGACACCCAGGTTCGCCTGTTGGAAACGTTCTACAACAACCGTGGGTTCCATCAAGCTTCCGCCCGTCTGGATTCCATCACCACCATCGCCCTGGAAGGGGATGTCCTGTACATCTCCATCGACGAGGGACTGCTTACCGTCATAGACCGTTTGACGTTCCAGGGCAATGAACCGGTGCCGGAGGCGAAATTGCGGGAGGTCATGTACCTGCTCGAAGGGCTGCCCGCACCCTCGGACCTGAATGCCTTCGGGGGAGATATATTCGCCCTCCGCGATCTGTACCGGAATGAAACCTATCTGGACGCGGTGGTCCGGCCGGAAATGATCATCACCGATAATCCCGACCGGTCCGGTTACCTGGCCCAGGTGACTTACCATGTGAATCCGGGGTTGGCCTACACCGTGGACCGGATCAAGCTTGCCGGAAACGTGTCGACCCATGACAACCTGCTGTTCCGTGAAATGCGGATAAAGGAGGGACAGCCCCTGTACTGGCAACTGGTCGAGGATTCCCGGCGCCAGCTGCTGGCCACGTCCCTTTTTCGGGACGTCAACATCGTGCCTGTGGCTGTGGATACCACGGTGGGTAAAGCCGACCTGGTGGTCAGGGTCATCGAACGCAAACCCGCCTTCTACGAGTTCGGCGTGGGGGTCGGAAGCGTGGAAAGAATCCGGGCTTTGGCCGCATGGGGGCACTACAACTTGTGGGGCACTGGACGGAGGGTCCAGATCCGGACCCGGGGTTCCTGGAACGTGGAAGACGTGGTGGGCAACCCCATCCGTTTCGACCAGGGGCAGTTCAACTACCGGGTCGACCTGCAGTATGTCAATCCTCATATCCGTAGTAGTCGCTTCAGTTTCGACCTCGATATTTACACTAAACGTGAAACCCGCGGCGAGTCCGGTTTGAATCTGCTGAGCTACGGTTTGAACGTGGGTACGACCTGGAAAGCCAGCCGACGTGTGACCAACAACGCCTTCCTGGGATGGAAGGTGACCTCGCCGACCGTCCATCCGTTTGCACCTGACAGCCTCAAGGCCCGGTTCGAGGATCTGGGCGCCACGTCGGACCAGACGCGTTCGGTCAACTGGGCCATTTACATCGATCACCGGGACGACCTGTTCCGGCCCACGCGGGGCATGTACACCACGGTCACGACCAAGCTGGCCGGCGGGATCATGGGTGGGGACTTCAGCTTTTTCAAATGGTCCGCCGCCTGGCAGAACTATCACGAAACACCCATCGGCGGGGTCCTGGCCCTGCGCGCCATGGTTGGGGGCACCCGGCCCTACGGCAGTTCCCTGGATTTGGGGCCCGACGGGGTTCCCTATGATGACCGGTTTTTTGCGGGAGGTTCCTCGACCGTGCGCGGCTACCGGCAAAATTCCCTGGGCCCACAGGTCACCGATCAGGATGAACTGGATCGGCTCAACTACTCTTCAGACGTTTTGCTGCCGGACAACCCCGCCCGCGGCGGGAACTATCTGCTGCTGACCAACGTGGAATGGCGGTTCCCCTTGCCGGTGCTGCGGCGCTGGAAATTTTCCAGCGTGGTATTTTTCGAGGGTGGAAATGTATGGGCCCAGTTGAAGGACGTGCGCTCCACTGGTTTCCGACTGACCTCCGTCCCGGGAGATCCGCAGGACCCGGCGTCGACCAAGGATTGGGACTATCGTTACAGTTACGGAACGGGAATCCGTTTCGATACGCCCTTTGGACCCATTCGCGTGGATGTGGGTTTTCCCCTGAAGCGTGTGCGTTACGTGAGTGAAACCCGTGATGTCCAGGATCCCAAGGTGGTCTGGCATTTTTCCCTGGGGTATCCCTTCTGATGCGCTGGATCAGACCACAGAAACTACCTTTGCTGGTCGCCTGGTTGGTGATCGTCGGCGTGGTGTACTGGCTGGGAGCCCATCCCTGGATGGTGGCCCCGTACGCTTCCAGCCTGGTCAGCCGGCACCTTCTGCGCATCGAGGACGGTGGCCTGAGGGTCCGTGACTTCAAGGTCCGTGCTTTCGAGGGGCTTGACCTGTACGGCGTTTCGTTGACCCTGCCGGGCAAGTCCGGTGGGATGACCTTGATGTCAGCGGACACCGTGGCGGTGGACTTTAGCTTGACCGAAGCCTTGAGCGCCGTTCCGCATCTGCGTCGGGTCACCGTATCTGGCCCCGAAATCTATTCCAGGTCCGGCACCGATACCACCAGCTCCGATGACAGCGGTACGATCGACCTTCGCTTGCCCTCCCTGTTGATTGATCACCTGGTGGTCAGGGACGCCTTCCTGGAGTTTTCCGATTCGGCCGGCCGTTTGGTTCAGCGGATTCCGAGTATCGACCTGAAAGCAGAGGTGCGGACCGGCAAGGAAGTAAAGGCGGTTCTGCGTGGTTGCGACGTGGACTGGGAAACCCATCAGAGTCTTTTGACGGACTTGCGCGGGGAGGTGACAGTGGACAACCGGGGGATCGAGGTCGAAGGTCTGAGTGGAGCTCTGAACCATCACCCGGTGCACGTTGAAGGAAGTAGGCGTTGGGACGGGGAGCTGGACATTTCCGTGGAAGCCGAGGGCGCCTCGGTGGCCGAAGTGGAGAACCTCCTGGATCAGACTCTCAGTTTCCTGGCCCAAGGCGATATTGTCGGCACTTTTAAAAAATCCGAAGACCTTTTGGTCTATGAGGGAACCTTCAACGGGGAATTGGAGGGTTACCAGATGACCGACCTCTTCGGTCGTGCCCTCATCACCTCGGATGAAGTCCTGCTGGAAGACCTGGCTGGCGACATCAACGGGGCGAGTTTTGACGGAGGGGGTCGGTTCGACATCCGCGACCCGGAGGCCTTTTACTTCCTGCTGGAGGGGGACGTCGCAGACGTGGATATGGCCAAGGGGCTGATTCCCGGGGAAGAGGAAATGCCCACGACCCACGGTGCAGGCCGGCTGCGAATCGAGCATTTCGATAACCCCGCCTGGACCCGGGTCACCGGAGTGCTGCATGACGGATTCATCGAAATCATGCCCTATGATACCTGTTTGGTGGACGTGATCGCCGTGGAGGATTCGTTGTTTTTCAATCACGTGGAAATCATGTACGGCCACCTCCACGGAATGCTCGAAGGAGCGGCCGACACGGCCGGAAATTTTGATGGCTACATGAGTGTCAGCTCCGAGGACATCTCCACCTTGCCGCCGCGCTGGAATCTGCCGCCCACTACCGGACGCCTCAATGGACAGGGGACCGTGAAAGGCCCCCTGGATGCGTTGACCTTTGCCGGGTGGGTCAACCTCTTCAAATTCGGTCTGGGCCCATTGGCCGCCGGGTACGGCGAGATCGCGCTTGTGGTGGACGACCTGTTGGGCCGCCAGTTGATCACCGCCGGAGTCGATGGCCGGGACTTTTCCATCGGCCGCGTTCCCTTCGGGGATTTCAGTCTGTGGGGCACGGCCAGCCCGTCCTACGCCAGGGTGGATTCCTTCCGGACAGACCTGGGTGATACGAACATCTTCCTGGCCTTCCAGGCCGACTATTCGGAATCGGTCAGCCGGGTCCAGGTGAATGCTTTTCAGGTGGATCTGGAAGGCACCAGCTGGGCCATCGACCAGGCGGTGCCCTTTTCCGTGGGAAACGGCCATTTCTCCCTGCCTGAAATGCGCCTTTTCTCGGACCAAGGCGCCCTGTCGGTCAGCGGACTTTTCGAAAAGGATGAGGTGGTTGCCGGCAGCATCCAGCTGGAGAGCTTCGACATCGCCCTGCTGAACCCCTTCACCAATACCCAGGAGGATCTGGCCGGCCGGATGACCGCCGACATCGTGGTGGGAGGCGAACCGGCTTCCCCGCAGATCAATTTGACCGCCGATCTTTTGGACGCGCCCTTTGCACTGGCCGATGTTCACTCCATGCACGTGACCGCGGCCTTCAACGAGGGCACCATCGACTTCCAGGAACTCGACCTGCGAACCAATTTCGGGCGGATCACCGGCGAGGGAACCGTGTCGCACCCGGGCGCCGGCGTGGAGGATTACTGGCCGGGGGCGGATCTGGATCTCGATCTGGAAATCCATGAAGGTAATTGGAATTTTCTGGACCAGTTCGCCCTGCCGGCCCTGGATCGCCTTTCCGGCCACTTCAACGGTAACCTGCGGGTGGCCGGCAGCACCTTTGAACCTTTGATCAGGGGACAGGTGCGCAGTGCGCCCTTCCACATCCATTGGCTCCACTTCGACGAAATGTCCAGCGAGATCATGGTGGATCACCAGTCGATGGTCCTGGGTGGCCTGTCCGGCACCAAGCAGGATCTGGTCATGACCGGCCGGATCGAGATTCCCCTGGTCCTGGATCTGCTCAGCGAGCCGACCTCGCCTCTGGACGGCCCCTTCTTCATGCAGGTGGACATTCCCCGGGGGAGTAACCTGGCGCCCTTGGCCCAGGCGACCAACGCGTTTGTGACCGCCAGCGGCACCGGCGGCGCTCATGTCATTATCTCCGGACCGCTGGAACATCCCCTCTACCAGGGAACCCTGGAGATCAGGGACGCGGGTTTTGTCCTGCGAAACCTCCAGGAGGTCTACCACGAGGTTTCCGTGGACGGCATTTTCCAAGGCGACGGGTTGAAGGTTTTTAATATCACCGGAGGCGAGGGCCTGCGCGGAAGGTTCACCGGCGAAGGTCAGGTCATTTTCAATGGCCTGGAGATGCGGTCCTTCGATATCAATCTGGGCCTGGACCGGTTCCTGGTGGCCTCCATCCCCGACATGGCGGCTGTCGTCAGCGGTAGAAATGGACGATTGACCAGTGTTCCGGTGGGGCCGGACAGCACCCTGGTACCCAAGTTCACCGGCGATCTGGAGGTCATCAAAGCCCGCTATTTGGGAAATTTCGGCCAGGGTTCCGGCGCCAACGATCCGTTGCAGGCCACCGTGGCGCCCGATTGGCTGGCCGACCTGCATCTTCACGCCCAGCCGCGAGTGGCCACCATTTTAAACCGCGAGCTCGAACTCTTCATGGGGGGCGATCTCGACCTGATCCGAAGCGAGGAGGGGCTCTACCTGCGGGGGTCTTTGGATGTGAACTCGGGGCGGCTGATCGTCTTCAACAACAATTTCGAGGTTCGGCGAGGACGCCTGGATTTCAGCCGGGAACTGGGCTTCGATCCGCGGGTCGACCTGGACGCGGAAACAAAGTTCCGTCTGCGCAGTCAACACTCGAGCAACAGCATCATCGAGGTCATCGGCGTTCACGTCACCGGGCCCCTGTCGGGACCGGACATCCAGTTCTCCTCCGAACGCGGATATTCCCGTGAGGCTATCCAGCGTATGCTGGTGGGCCTGGAACCGCACGCCACGCCCGAGGGCGATTCGGGCCGGCTGGCCAACACCTCGATTGCCGCCGGGTTCAACATCGTCGAGCGGGAAATCGCCCGGGAACTGGATAT
>RCNG010000060.1_pt1 | contig 39288 bp, 32 predicted proteins | sample 2041371 | NCBI WGS metagenome assembly RCNG01 (sample SAMN09708227, study PRJNA481090) | Marine sediment metagenome, whole genome shotgun sequencing project. | biome: marine sediment; feature: ocean; material: sediment; isolation source: Sewage treatment plant 1 marine sediment (STP1) ... | reverse complement strand
CAAGGGGTAGGGAATTGAGCAACACGGCATTGAATAACAGCGATATCGTCTTCGCCTGCCGCGACCTGCGGGTCGCCGTCCAGGACAAGGATGAAACCAAGGAACTGGTCAAAGGGGTCGACCTGACCGTCCTCAAGGGTGAGAAACACGCCCTGATGGGTCCGAACGGCTCGGGGAAATCGACCCTGGCCGCGGCCCTCATGGGGCATCCCGGCTACGAGGTTTCGGGGGAGATCTGGATGGGCGGCGAACGCATCGACGAACTCGAACCCCACGAGCGCGCCCGCAAGGGCATGTTCATGAGCTTCCAGTATCCGGTGGCCGTCCCGGGCGTTTCGGTCGCCAATTTCCTGCGCGCGTCGCTGGGCGCCCGACGGGGCCAGGACATTCCCGTCCGGGAATTCCGCAAGGAAATGGACGCCGCCTTCAAGGAAATGGGCATGGACCGCAGCTTCATTTCCCGCTACCTGAACGACGGGTTTTCCGGCGGCGAGAAGAAGCGCCTCGAAATCCTGCAGATGCTCATGCTCAAACCCGTGTTCTCCCTGCTGGACGAGACGGACAGCGGCCTGGACATCGACGCCCTGAAAACCGTATCCGCCGGCATCAACCTGGCGACCGGCCCGGACAACGGCATGCTGATGGTCACCCACTACCAGCGGATTCTCGACTACGTGAAGCCCGACATCGTCCACGTCTTCATGGAGGGTCAGATTGTCCGCTCGGGTGGGGCCGAACTTCCGCATGAACTGGAAACCAAGGGCTACGACTGGCTGCTCGAGTCCAGCGCGGCCGGATCCGGGGGTACAGCATGAGCGCCAAGCAGAACGTCGCGGGCATTAATGATGATTACACCGAGAAGTACGGGTTCCACGATGTGGAGGACTACTTCCTGAAGACTCCCAAGGGGATTGACCACGAAGTGGTGGAGATGATCTCGCGCAAGAAGAACGAGCCGGAGTGGATGAGGAAGATCCGCCACGAGGCGCTCGACATCTTTTTCGAGAAGCCCATGCCCACCTGGGGCAATTCGGAACTGCTGGCTGAGATCGATTTCGACAACATCCACTACTACATCAAGCCCAAGGGCGAACAGGCCCGCGATTGGGACGATGTGCCAGAGAACATCAAGAAGACCTTCGATCGGTTAGGCATCCCCGAGGCGGAGCAGAAGTTCCTGGGCGGGGTGACGGCCCAGTACGAATCCGAGGTGGTCTACCATTCCATGCGCGAGGATCTCGAGAAGCTCGGCGTTCTTTTCATGGACATGGATTCGGCCCTGCGCGAACACCCGGACATCGTGAAGAAGTATTTCGGAAAGATCATTCCCACCCGGGACAACAAGTTCTCGGCCCTGAACACGGCGGCCTGGTCCGGCGGATCGTTCATCTACGTGCCGCCCAATATCAAGGTGGATATCCCGCTGCAGGCCTACTTCCGCATCAATGCCGAGAACATGGGGCAGTTCGAGCGCACGCTGATCATCGCCGACGAAGGCAGCAGCGTGCACTACATCGAAGGCTGCACCGCCCCGACCTATTCCTCGGACTCACTGCATTCCGCGGTGGTGGAACTGCTGGCCCTCAAGGGGGCGCACATCCGCTACACGACCATCCAGAACTGGTCGACCAACGTCTTCAACCTCGTGACCAAGCGGGCCCACGCCCATGAGGACGCCGTGGTCGAGTGGGTGGACGGCAACATCGGCTCCAAGCTGACCATGAAGTACCCGGCCATCGTTCTGAAGGGCGAGCGGGCCCACGGCGAGGTGCTTTCCATTGCCTTCGCCGGTAACGGCCAGCACCAGGACGCCGGCGCCAAAATGACTCATGCCGCTCCCAACACCACCAGCCGGATCGTTTCGAAATCCATCAGCAAGGATGACGGACGCTCCAGTTACCGTGGGCTGGTCAAGATTGCCCGGGGTGCCCACGGCTGCAAGACCAACGTGGAGTGCGACGCCCTGCTCATCGGCGAGAACGCCCGCAGCGACACCTATCCCACCATGGACGTGGCCGAGCAGGACGTCCGGGTGGAGCACGAGGCTCGGGTGTCCAAGGTCGGCGAAGAACAGCTGTTCTACCTGCAGAGCCGGGGCCTGGACGAGGACAAGGCACGCATGATGATCGTCAACGGGTTCATCGAACCCTTCGTCAAGGAACTGCCCATGGAATACGCGGTCGAACTGAACCGCCTGATTGAACTGGAAATGGAGGGGTCCGTTGGTTGATTTGACCAGAGAAACGACTTTGGCCGATCCGCGGCCGGCCCTGTCCGGTGACGATCTGGCGACTCTGGGTGAACGCCTGGGTCAGATCGGCACCGCCCGAGAGGCTCGCAGCGAGGCCTTGGCGCGCTATTCGGAGTCCGCTTTCCCGGACCGGGTCCAGCACCTGTGGCGCTTTACCAATCCGGATCATCTGTTGCCGGAGGACCTGTCCACGGCCGTTTTGACCGGGGCCGGAGTGACGCCTTCGGATTTGACCGAAGTACCCGCCGCCGCCGCGACAGTGGACCTGTGGCCGGGGGGAAATCCCGTCGTCAGCCTGGGCTCCGGGCTGGCCGCGGGCCAGCTTGTGGCCGGTCCTCTGGACGGCGCCATGGCCGCCGGCACCCTGGATGATCGGGACGCCCCGTCCGCTCTTTTCCGCCACCTGAACGCCGCGGCCTGGAATGCGGGCGTGCAGATCGACGTCACTGCCGGAGCGGTTTTGACTGGCCCAGTGGTGGTACGGATCCATGCCCAGGGAGCTGCGGTATTGCCCCGGATCCTGTTCCGCGTCGGATCGCAGGCCGAGGCCACGCTGGTCGAGCAGCATGTGGACGGCGGTTCGGGACGGTCCGTCGTCGGCCGTAGCGATATCGTCGCCGGCACGGGCGCTCGGGTGCGGCACGTTCTGCTGCAGACCTGGGAATCGGGCACGAACGGGCACCTGACGGTCATGTCCCGGGTCGGTCGCGACGCGGACCTGCTTTCGGTTTTCGCCACCTTCGGCGGCGAACGGGTCAAGATGGAGCTGATCACCGACCTCCAGGGCCAGGGAGCCCGCAGCCGGATGGTCGGTGTGGCCCTGGGCAGCGATAACCAACGTTTCGACCACCACACGCGGCACCGCCACCTGGCGGGCCACACCTGGAGCGACATCGATTTCAAGTCGGTGGGCTCCGACAGGTCCCGCAGCAGTTACACGGGTCTGATCCGGATCGAGGAAGACGCCCGGCACAGTGAAGCCTATCAGGTGAACCGCAACCTGCTGCTTTCGGAAAACAGCCGTGCGGACGCCATTCCCGAACTGGAAATCCTCAACGAAGAAGTCAGCTGCAGCCATGGGGCGACCGTGGCGCCGGTGGACCCGGACCAGCTCTTCTATCTCCAGAGTCGGGGACTGGATCCCGATGACGCCATGCGTCTGGTCGTTCGCGGATTCCTGGAAAAAACCCTGCAGAGTATTCCCGAGGCCCTTCGGGCCGATGTGGAGATGCTGGTGGAGGGCCGGTTGGCCCACCTGCGGGAGGCGACCTGATGGAATTCCGGGATCTGTCACTTCCCGCGCCCGCCGGCACCCGGGCCTGCGACGGCCAGCAGGGTGACTGCAGCCATTGCGGCCCTCTGTTTCCCGAACGGTTTCCCATCCTGACCCGGCATATAGGTGGGCGCCCCATGGTCTATCTGGACAACGGCGCCACCACCCAGAAACCCGAAGCGGTGATCGCCGCCGAGGCCAGGTACTACCGGGAAAACAACGCCAACGTCCATCGCGGCATGCACACCCTGGCCGCCGAAGCCACCGACCTCTACGAAGGCTGCCGCTCGCGGGTGGCCCGTTTCCTGGGGGTGGGGCGCTCCGGCCAGGTGGTCATCACCAGGGGGACGACTTCCGCCCTCAACCTGGTGGCCCGCGGTCTGGCCCACCGGTTCCGTCCGGGTGACGAGATCCTGGTCACCGGCATGGAGCATCACGCCAACCTGGTGCCGTGGATCCGGGTGGCGAAGAACGAGGGTCTGGTATTGCGGCACCTTCCGGTGACCGCAGGCGGGCTGCTGGACCTGGAGCGCCTCGGCGACCTGCTGACCAGCCGGACCAGGGTCGTGGCCCTGACCCACGTCTCCAACGTTCTGGGCACCATCAATCCGGTGGCCGAAATCGCGGAACAGGCCCATCGACGGGGAGCCCTGGTGGTCGTCGACGCCGCCCAGTCCGTGGGACATCTCCCGGTTTCCCCCGAGGCACTGGGCGCCGACCTGTTGGCCTTTTCCGCCCACAAGATGTACGGGCCCATGGGCCTGGGATTCCTGACCGGGAACCTGGAGGTGCTCGAGGAACTCGATCCCCTGGAGTCCGGGGGCGAGATGATCGAAACCGTCACTCTCGAGGAGGCCACCTGGGCCGACGTGCCGCAGCGTTTCGAGGCCGGTACGCCGAACGTGGCGGCGGCAGCGGCTTTCACTCACGCCCTGGATCTCATCGACGAGATCACCCTGGAGCGCCTGCGGACCCACGAGATCTCCCTGACCGGCTATGCCTGGGAGCGGCTGGCGCAACTGGGCGGGTTGACCCTCTACGGACCGGCCGATCCGGCGGCACGGGGCGGGCTGATCAGTTTCCATGATCCGGCCGTTCACGCCCATGACATGGCCCAGCTGCTCGATGCCCGGGGCATCGCCGTCCGGGCGGGCCATCATTGCGCCCAGCCCCTTCACAAACAGCTCGGTGTGGCCGCCACCACCAGGGCTTCTTTTGCGATGTACAACTCCCATGACGATATTGACGCCCTGGTCGACGCCATCACCTACGCCAGGAGTGTTTTCGCCACATGAACGCCGGCATGGACGATCTCTATCGGGAAGTGATTCTGGATCACCATCGCAGTCCCCGTTGCCGTGAGCCCCTGGCCCACGCGGATGCCGAAGCTGCGGGCAGGAATCCTTCCTGCGGCGACGAGGTCACCCTGCAGCTGGCCTTCGACGAGGACCGCATCAGCGGTGTGTCGGTGCAGACCGCCGGCTGCGCCATCGCCACGGCCAGCGGCTCGATCCTGGGGGAGCTCCTGCCGGGCCGCACCCAGGCCGAAGCCGGTCGCCTGGCCGAAGCGTTCCGCCGGATCATGCGCAGCGAAGACGACGAACTGGACGACGATCTGGATCCCGGCGATCTGGAGGTCCTGACCGGAGTACGCAAGTTTCCCGTGCGTGTCAAATGCGCCCTGTTGCCCTGGATCACCCTGCTGGAGGCGGTGGCCGCCCGCCGGGAGGGTCGCCCTGTGGGCGAAACGACCACGGAGGTCTAAAGAATGAGCGTCCAGATCGAAATGGCTGTCACCGAGGCCCTGCGCGAAGTCATCGACCCGGAATTGAACCTCAACATCGTGGATCTGGGCCTGGTCCGGAGGGTGGATTTCGAGGATGAGACCGCAGAGATCACCGTCGGCCTGACCCTGACCAGTCCGATGTGCCCAATGGGTCCGGAGATCATGAACGCCGTGCGGCTCAAAACGTTGACCGTTCCGGGCGTAAAGCAGGTCCAGGTGGACATGGTCTGGAGCCCGCCCTGGGACCCCCGTACCGACGCCTCCGAGGATGTCCGCGCTGAGATGGGCATCTGGGACTGATTACCCACCGGTCCACCTCTTTTTTCCTCACGGACTATTTCCCAGTCAATTCCTCCATATTTTCGTTAAACACCCGTGATTGCGGCCGATAACGGGGACGACCCATCGGACCCAGTTTTTTCCGGAATGGCGAATGATGCCCAAGTCCCAAGATCTACGGATGACCACGATCGACGAAGAACTGTCCCAGAGCCGGGCCAGGGTCGTCATTACCGCGATCTGCCTGCTGGTGTTCTCGGCCGTGGGGCTGTTCCAGGGGCCCGGACAAAGCGACCGACTGGTTCAGGGGCTGGTGGTCTGTGCCCTGTACCTGACGTTCGCGGCCGTCTGGTACGTCATGGTCTACCGCCTGCCCGGCAAATGGCCGCAGCGCCGGTACGTCACGATCTTTGCAGACCTGGGCATCATGACCTACTGGCTCCACTTCGGTGACAAGCACGTGGCCTCGTACTATCCGATCTTCCTGTGGGTCATCATCGGCAACGGAATCCGCTACGGGGAGCGCCACCTGAAGGTGGCCATCGCCATCGGCGCCCTCGGGTTCGGGTCGCTCCTGGTCTTCAACGAATTCTGGAAGGAGCATCTGGAAATCGGATCCGGCATGCTGCTGGGCGTTCTGGTGCTGCCCATCTTCTTTCTGAGCGTGCTGCGCCGCCTGAAGACCATGTCCCATCTGCAGGTGGCCCTGGCCAAATCCCGCCTGGCCGACAAGGCCAAGGACCAGTTCCTGGCCACCATGAGCCATGAGATCCGCACCCCGATGAACGGCGTCCTGGGAATGGCCGAAACCCTGCGGGCCACCGATCTCGACCAGGAGCAGAAGGAACACCTGCATATCATCACGCGGTCGGTGGAGTCGCTGCTGAACATCATCAATGACATCCTGGACTATTCCAAGATCACCTCCAACAGCCTGCGTCTGGAATCGACGGCGTTCGACCTGAAGCAGGTCCTGGGGGATGTCCATCAACTGATGAAATCCACCGCCGAGACCAAGGGCATCGATTTCATCTTCGACTATCCGGAAAACGGTCACCGAAACTTCCTGGGGGACCCTACCCGGATTCGCCAGATCGTGTTCAACCTGGTGGGCAACGCCCTCAAGTTCACCCACAAGGGTCACGTCAAACTTGCCTGTCGGTTCAACGGGGCAAACGGCACGAAAAACATCACCATCACGATCGAGGATACGGGCATCGGTATTCCGGCCGACCGCCTGGCGGCCGTGTTCGACCAGTTCGAGCAGGCGGACAATTCCACCACGCGCCAGTTCGGGGGAACGGGACTGGGGCTGGCCATCAGCCGCACCCTGGCGATCATGATGGGCGGCGACGTGGAGGTGTCCTCGGTGCTGGGCGAGGGGTCGTCCTTCAGCGTGAGTCTGACCCTGGAGCCGTGTGAAGCCCAAAGCCCGGCCCTTGAACCCGAACCGGTCGCCCTGCCCAACTACGGTCTGCGGGGGCTGGTGGCCGAGGACAACAAGTTCAACCAGGTCGTGGTCAAGAACATGCTGGAACGGATCGGAATCACGGTGGACATCGCCGAAAACGGGGCCGAAGCCCTGGAGATGTTCAACGAGAAGGAATACGATCTTATCTTCATGGATGTGCGGATGCCGATCATGAACGGTTACGACTGCACCGAGGCCATTCGTGCCCTCAACGATGACCGGGCCAATGTCCCGATCCTGGCTCTGACGGCCGAGGCGACCAAGGGGGATGCCGACAAGTGTCTGGCCGTGGGCATGAACGTCCACCTCAGCAAACCCCTGCGGATCGCCGATGTGGTCAAGGCCATCAATTCCCTGGAAAAACTCCCGGTACCAACCATCTGAGATGATTCAGGTTAGGTGGATCAACCGAAGCCCTCGAGGGCCTTGGTTTCCTGTGTCTGGACATCCGCGCGACGGTTCTGAGCCTGGACCAGGCGTTCGATCATGCGCAAGTCCCGGGTGGTGAGTTTGAGGGCGGCGTCGACCCAGATCCGGGTGATTTCGATCAGTTCCTCGTAGGTCACCGGATTGACGCATTTCCTGATGCGGCTCATGGCCTCGTGGGAGTTGCCGCGTTTGCGGTGGCGCTTGATGAACCGCGCTACCGCCTCTTCCCCCTGCCCGTCCTCGACCACCTCGTCGACCAGCCCCAGGTTGTGCATCTTCTGGGCGGTGAGCAGTTCGCCGCTCATGATGATCCGCTCCGCTATGGCGGGGCCCGTCCGGCGGACCAGGAAGCTGTAGGCACCCATGCCGGGAATCAGGTTGAACAGCACTTCGGGCAAACCGAACTTCGCACTCTTTTCGGCGATGACCACGTTGCTGGAGATGGCGGCCTCGAAACCGCCGCCCAGGGCGTCGCCCTGGACCAGGGAGATGGTGGTCAGGGGCAGTTCGAAATTGACGGCATTTGGATAGAGAACATCGATGCAGGCCTTGGCGTAGGCGAACAGGCCCTCCTTGTCGCCGTCTTTAATCAATCCGGAAAACAATTTCAAATCGCCGCCGAGATTGAAGACCCCCGGGACACTGCTGGCCAGGACGGTGTAGCGGACCGGGAGAGAATCCAAGCTGGCATCGGCGGGTTGATTGACCAGCCGGACCTTCTGCTGGAATCTGCGTAGCTCGGCCAGCAGATCCAGATTGAAACAGGGCCGCGAACGCGGAGCCAGATGATACCACAAGGCTCTGAGCTCTTCGTCGTAGCGGACGAAAAGTTGGTCGTAGGGGCCCCATCCATGGGTATGGGAGATTCCTGGTTTCATGCTTCCTCTCCTGCAGCAGCGGAATCTGATATCATTTTTGGGCCGCCACAGAGTAGCTCGTAAAAGGAAATGGAAAATCCCCTCCTGATTTCCTTTTCTGCCTTAAGGATATCACATGATCCCTTCTCGTCAAAATACTTAGATGAAATATGTCTTTGTGGTCCCAGGGGATCCTGGCCGGCCGGGAAGGAAAGACAACCCCAGAGCAATAAAATCTAAAATCGAATGATTTCCGGACGATAAAAATGGTCCGGGGAGTGGGTGCCGCAAATGGTACCCGCTGGATCCCGGGAAGCCATTCATGAATACCGGGAGATATCATGTCGGATTCGAAAAACACCTTGTTGACGCCGGGGCAGAAGAAACCCCAGAAAATGACCTACTCCACCAACAAGGAAGTGGACCAGGTGTTCGTGTCCGAAATGATCCGTCGGGCCAAACCCCTGATAGAAGAGGATCGGCATCAGGAGGCCGAAATGTTTCTCCGGCAGGCCCTGGAGCGGATGCCCGACAACAAGGAATGCCAGTCCTACATCGCCGTCTGCCTGGCCGGCAAACGTAAATTCGTTTCGGCCGAAAAGCTGGCCAAGAACGTGATCCGGAACAACCCCTTCGACGCCATCGCCTACTACGCCCTGGGCAGGGTCAACCTGCTGGGCAGCCGCCGGGGATCGGCCTTCCACAACCTGGCCAAGGCCCGCCACCTGGCCAGCGGCGACAATGATCTGGAACATGAGGTCGAACGGCTGGACCCGCGGCGGAAGCCCGTGATCGGTTTTCTGTCCCGGAACCATTTCCTGAACAGGATGCTCGGCAGGCTGCGTGCGAACGTGAGCCCCGACAATACCGACTAGCCAGCCCTACGGTCCCTTCTCCCAGACGGTCATCTGGCTGGCCGTGTGCTGGAACTTGCGCGCCGTTTCCCTGATCACGAATTCCACGTCCCGTGGTTCGCCGACCTGCTTGAATCCCGGTTCCAGCCGGGCCTTCAGACCCTCCATGGTCGTCACGTTTTCACCATCGATCTTGAGGCCGCCGAGCCACTTGTCCCTGGGGGTGAATTCCTCCAGCCAGGTGTAGGGGGACAGCAGGACCAGCAGGCCGCCGGGGTTGATCCGGCCGGTGATGTGCTTCAGGAAGAGCTCCGGATCATAGAGGCGGTCGATGAGGTTGCAGGCCAGAACCAGGTCGTAACCCGTGAACTGATCCTTGAGATTGTGGGCGTCCCCCTGCCAGAACTCAACCTTGTCGCGGACCTCTTTCAGGCCGAGATCGGCCAGGGTGCGTTCATGGTAGGAAACCAGCTCGCCTTCTTCGGCGATGGCATACCTGATGAAACCCTTTTCCTGCATGTCCAGTCCGGCCCGGATGAAACGGGCTGAGAAATCGATGCCCGTGACGTGGTCGCAGAAGCGGGCGAGTTCGAAGGTGGCACGGCCCGTGGCGCAGCCCAGATCCAGGGCGCGTCCGATGGGCCGGCCGGCCGTCAGTTCGCGGCAAATCTCCGCAGCGGCGACCATGAAGTTGCGGACGCCGAAGTATTCCCCGCCATAATGGAATTCGTTGTACTGGGAAACCAGCGCGTCGGTTTCGTAGACATCCTCGCGGATCTCCACTTCATGGTCCGATTCGATATAGCGGAACCCGGCGTGCTGGAAGAAGTGCCGCCGGAAAGCGTAACGCGCATCGCGCGTGGTCTCGTTGCCCGTCGAGATCCAGGAGCCGCCCTTGATCAGGTTGTGTCGACCGTCGAAGGTGGGCGTGGAGAAGTCGTCGTACAGGGGATGGACCTCGAAACCGTGAAAACCCGTGATGGGGGATTCGGTCCACTGCCATACGTTGCCCACCACGTCCGTAAAACCCGAAGTTTCATGTACGGTCACCGGGCAGGAGGAGGCGTGCCAGGCCAGGTTGATGTTTCCCGGAGGCCCGTCCCAGGCGGGCTGGTCCTTGATGCCCGACACATCCAAAAGCCGGTACCACTCCGGTTCGGTCGGCAGCCGGAGGGGGCGCCCCGTGACTTCGGCCTTCCAGTTGCAGAAGGCCTTGGCTTCAAGCTGATTCACCTCGACGGGCCAATTCCACGGCATGGGGATCTCCTCGGCCAGACAGCGCAACCGAAATTCCCCCTCACCGTCGGGGACCCAGAATACGGGCCGCTCAGCCTGCCGGTAGTTGCGCCACAGCCAGCCTTCACCGGTCCACCAGCGTTCGGTCCGGTATCCATCGGCTGCGACGAATTCGAGGAACTCGCCGTTGCTCACCAGGAAGCGGGAGGCCCGGAAACCATCCACTTCAGTTTCGAGCCGGCCGTATTCGTTGTCCCAACCGTAGAGTTCGTGGTTCCGGTTCTTGCCGAGAACGACCCGGCCGCCGACCACATCGCGCAGTTCATTGGTTGGGGCCGGTCCGGCGTCCGGACAAACGGGCCAGGCGGGATTGGGCCTTACCATATCGAGTGGAAGCTGACGCATGAGCACGGAATTGGTTTCCAGGTGGATCCGCTCATGTTCGATCCCCATCAGGATCACCCAGAAAGGGTCGTCCCAGGTCACGGGCATATCGAGGGGCAATTCGTCGATCACCTGCTCTACCACGGCCCGCACTTGTTCCCGATAGGCCCAGACTTCGCTGACGGCGGGCCAGTCGTAGTTCCTGTCGTCCAGATCGTCCCAGCTCATCTCGTCCACGCCGATGGCGAAAGTCGATTCGAATCGGGGATTGACCCGAGCGGATATGAACTTGCCCAACAGGAGCTTGTTGACGAAGAAAACAGCGGTGTGGCCTAGATAGAAGATGAGCGGGTGGCGCAGGGGGTCGGCCTGCATGACATAGGCCTCGTCGTTGGCCATCACCGAGAACAGGTTTTCGTACAGCTCCCAGGTGGTCTGGAAATAGCGGCGGATCTCGGCACGCTTTTCCTCGGCGGTCCCGGAATCGAGCTGGGGCGTGGGCATCACCTGAAAGGTCATCTTCTTCTCCCGGTTGGGAAGGGAAACGCCTTCCTCCGTCTTAGGGGGAACAATTCATTAATATCTAGGCAAAGAAAAAAATTTCGCCCCCTCGGTTCCCGGTTCGAACGGAAAAATCCCCGGAAAAACCGTGCCGGTCAGCGGGGAATGATGAGATTCTCGATTTCGGCTTCGGTGTAACCGAGGGCCACCCAGTCCATGAGCCCGCCGATGCCGTGGCAATCGTTGCAGGTCAGGGCGCCCTCGCGGCGGATGCCGTGGCTGATCTCGAGCATGGCGTCGTTGGGGAGCCACCGGGCCTCCACCTTCTTGCCGGCGCGCACGTCGACGAAGGAATTCGTATTCCAGCCATCGATCGCCATGAAGGACATGAACTTGTCCAGCATGTAGAATTTGAACATCCAGCCGTACATCATGCCCATCATGCTCTTGTCCATCTCGACCCGGGCGGCCTGGTCGGGGCGGCCGAAACGGTAGTAGGAAGGCAGATTGTAGGGTACGAACATGCCGCCGAAAGGCCCCATGTTCTGCAGGTCGATGTGCTGGCGGCCGTTGAACCGTTTCATGGGGTAGAGTTTGGAGGGGCGTCCGGCCCGGGCGATCGGGCGCATGACGTCTTCGTACCAGCTGTCGTAGTCGAATTCCTCGAACTCCGGCCATCTCCAGGGTGCCTTGTAGAAGCTGTACAAGCCGGCGCCATTGGGATTGTCCCCGATGGGGTTGCCCAGGAAGGTGGCGTCCCCATTCCACCAGGCGTAACTGATGCCGCGACCGGGGGCATGCTCCTTGACGGCGTCGTGGTAGATGTGGATCCCGGGATCGGTCTCGTATTCGGTCACGGCGAAATCGCGCCGGGTCACGTTGTCCGGGTGCAGGGACGGGATGTGGCAGGTCTGGCAGGCCACCCGCTCGAGGTGGTCGTTGATGACCGCTCCGTCATCGAGCTCGCCGTGGGGCTCGTCATGGCAGTCCAGGCAGGAGACCTCCACCGCCGGAAGATCGTTGGCCATGATGGTGGTCGTGTGGGTCCCCTTGGCCATCAGGTGCCCCTGGGTCGCGTGGCATTCGAGACAGGACATCCCGGCGGCGGCGTGCACGTCCCAGCTGGGGGAGTAGGGGGTGCCCCGCTTGGACCCGGGGTGCAGGATCCGCGGTCGGTCGTGCCCGAGGTTCTGCAGGCTCTCCATGTATTCGGGCCCGGCCGGATCGACGTAGATGTCCCCGCCGAAATTGTGCTGGTGGCAGCGGAGGCAGGCTTCGGCCGTCGGCGTAGTGACCGACATGGCCGCGCGCAGTGACCGGTCCTGACCCCAGCGATTGCGACCGTCCGCGTCAGTGACGACCTGCTTGCGGTTCATGTCATAGGCTTCGGCGTGGCAGATCAGGCAGTCGATGGCATCCTTTTCCCTGTTGCCAGTGCGGTACAGGGGCATCATCTCGCCCAGCGGCGCCTGGTACTGGCCGCCGATGTGGCATTGTCCGCAACCTTCGCTCAAGGTGTCGCCGGCCTGGGTCACCACCAGCTCCGCCCAGGCGGTCATGGCGAACGAGCCGGGTTTGGGGCAGGGACGGTTGATCTTTCCCATGGGGAAATTGTCGGCCAGTTTGCCGTTGAATCCGTAGACGTTGGGATGTGCCTTGGTGAAGAACCGGTAATGGGCGGACCCGACCAGGTTGGCCATCAAGTCCTCGGTCTGAAGGTTCCCGGCTTCGTCCCGGAACGTGATCTGTTCATGGCAGCCGAGACAGGTGGCGGGGCCTTCGTAGGCCAGGATACCAGCTTCACGGAAGCGATCTATGTGCTTGAACCGGTCGCTCGGTCCACCGGCGGAGGTGGCGAGGTCGGTGGCGGTCGCCTCGAATTCGGCAGCCGACAATTCCTGCACGGAAAAACTGACGGCCGCGGGTCGGCTGTCGACCGGAAGCATCCAGTTGATCATCCGGGACCAGAACACCACGGCCAGGACGATCAGGACAATGGGGCCAAGGACCAGGGGGGACCTGATCCGGCGAAGATGATGGAAAACAGACAATTCCGATCCTTCGGGAAGACTCGGGGTGCCAGTAGATACGACCTGTTAAAAATTCATCATTAGAGGCCCGCCCGTCAAGGGTTAAACGGGATCAATATTCATTGATTCTGTGCTTCACTCAAAAATGGGCATTGATGCCCGGTAGCCACTTGAGGCCCCGCGGATTGTTACCCGCATGGTTCAGGAGGCCTATCTGGACCCCCTTGAGGCGGCGGGCCCGATTGAAGATGCCGATGCTCAGGCCGGTCGTTTCCTTCACATTGTTGTAAGCTCCAACACCCAGCCCGGTCAGGGACTGTCCCTTGAGATAGCCCACGGCCAGGGCAACTCCCGTGATATCGTCACCACCGACGGCTCCCAGGGCGGCCATCAGCCCCGTCAAGTCGTCCCCCCCGACCCCGAGGCCGCCCAGGAAGATCCCCTCCAGGTCGTTACCGCCGACCCCCAGTCCGCCCAAGAAAACCCCACTCATGTTGTCTCCGCCGACGCCCAAACCACCGGCCGCCATGCCGGTCATGTTGTTGCCGCCGACCCCGAGCAGTCCCAGGGCCACACCCTGGATGTCGTTGGCGCCCACACCGAGGCCGCCGAGGGCCACGCCCTGGATGTCGTTGGCGCCCACACCGAGGCCGCCCAGGGCCACGCCCTGGATATCGCCCGAGCCCACGCCAAGGCCGCCGATGGCCACACCCTGGATATTTTGCGCCCCGACCCCGAGGCCGCCGATGGCCACCCCCTGGTAGTCGCCGCCGCCGATGCCGATCAGGCCGACCGCCATGCCCTGGGTGACGTCGGATTCATGACCGATCAACCCGAGGGTGATCCCCTGGTAGACCGCGGTCCTGTTCTTCTTGGGGATCCAGAAGGTGACGTTCAGGCCGCCCACCCTCTGCACTCCCCGGTCCACGAGGTTGAAGCGGACCCCGGTGAAGTTTCTCAGGTTGCCGAATCCGAGGCCCGCCTGTTCGTTGGGAATCCCCAGTCCACCGGCGGCGGCGGGCATACTGGTGACCGAAAGGACCATCAGGATCAGGAGAACGAGATACTGGCCATGATGACGGCGAACCATGGGGGCCCTTTCGGTTGGCTGGTTGGTGCGGTCAGGGATGATTAAGGGATGTTCCCGTTTCTGCCGCGATGATAGTATGCCGTGACCCTTGGACGTCCAGGGGAATGGACGCACCAACCGGAGAAAAGTTACATGGGCCTTCCTCTGGGGAGGATGAAAGCGGCCTTCGGGTCGGACCGCGCGGGGCGATGGCTGGAAGGCGTCGCCCTGGTGGTCGTCCTGGTGGTGGCCGTCCTGTCCTGGCAGATGGTCCATTCGGTAGCGACCGCCATGTACCGTCAGTTCGAAATCCTGGGGGACCCGCCGTTGCTGCCCATCGCGGTGGCCGGTCCTGAATTGGGTGCCACGGAGCCGCCCGCCCATCCTCCGAGCCAACTGGGACACGTGGGATATTTCTGGAGCGAAAGGGCCTTCCACTACCGGACGACTCTCATGTTCGCGGTGGAGGGATTCCAGGATCCGGCCATCCTGGCCCACGACACCTTCCAGCAGCACCCCGACGGGGTGAATTCCTGGCGCGAATACGCCCTGCTCATGGAACCCGTCTATGGATTCCTCTACCGGTTGGCGGGGGACCAGGCCCGGCCCCTGGTGGAATTCCTGTTGCGCCTCGTGCCCCTGATCCATGTCCTGATGTTCTTCCCCTTGTACGCGATGGCGCGCGCCCTGGGGTGCGGCCGGGTCCTGGCTGTGGTGGGGGTTATTTTTTACGCCACCTGCACCCTCGGGTTTTTGCGGATGACCGGCTCCCTCCTGTTGAAGGAGGATTTTTCGCTGCTATTGCTGACCCTGTTCCTGGCCGTACACCTCCACGCCTGGCGGGCGCGTTCGTTCCGGTTGACGGTCCTGGCGGCTATCCTGCTGATCCCGTTGCTGGCCAGCTGGCATCTGAGCCAGTTCCTGGTGTTGGTTGTCCTGCTGGGCGCGGCTGTGGCCTGGATGGTGGACCGACGGGGGGAGGAATCCCGCGACCGAAAAATTCCCCTGGGCGTCTTCATGCCCCTCGCCTACACCGCGGCAGGATTGACGGCTGGTTTGACGCCCTCCCTCTGGGCCCGCGGTTTCTGGATCAGCCTACCCATGGCCGTCATGTTCGCCTGGTGCCTGACCGCGTGGATCACCTGGAGGAAACCCGCCCCGGGCCCCTCGGTCCGGGTCCGGCTGGCGGTGCTGCTGGGGGCGATCGTCGTGCTGGGGGCACTGGTGGTTTTCAACCGCAGCTACACCGGAGACTACAACCACGTCTTTTCCCTGTTGGTGCAGAAACTGGTCCACGGTTTCCACCGGCCTGACAATCCTCTTCTGCTGCCCTTCGATATCCGCGTATTCTGGGCGCCGCCATTCAACACCCCGACCGCGGTAGAAGTGTGGTCCAAACTGGGCTGGCACACCGTCGTTCTGGTTCCGGTTCTGGTCTGGTGTTTCTGGGCCATCTTCAGGCGGGGTACCGATGCGGTTCAGCGGTCCTTCCTGCTGACGGTGCCCGCCTTCCTGGCGGCCTATGGGTTGGTTGAACGTCTGGGGGTGGTATTCCTGGTTTTTGCGGCACCGGCGGTGGCTCTGGGCGGCCAGTGGCTGGTCCGGCGGCTCGACCGTTCCCTGGGGCCCAGGGCGTTAATCGTGGGGGCAGGGTTGCTGTTGGTCAGCCCGGTTCTGAACCTGAACGGAAACCTGGGAGACATGATCCGGATCACCCGCAGCACTCGTGCCGGGCGTGAGGTGCGGTTGGAAGCTTCGGACCAGGCCACCTGGCAGTCGTGGTCGGGCCTGTTCTCCTGGGCCACGACCCACACGCCGGGCCCGGGGTCCCGGCTGGCCGGTGAGCCGGCAGCCTTCCTGGGGGGGATCGCCGTCAGTCCCCAGATGCTGCTGTACGCTGGGCGGCCCATCGTCCTGAATTCCCAGTTCGAGAATACGGCCATCCGGGAAAAGTACCGCCGGTACCTGGAGGCGCTATTTGCCTCCGAGGAAACCGAGCTGTGGGAATTCGCCCTGCGGTACGAGGCGGACTACATCTTCATCAACCGGGATTTCGCCACGGCGACGGGGCCGGGGTCGGCATCCTGGCTGGCGGGCGTTTCCGGTCCTCTTTACCGCGACATGAACGTGGTCCGGATGCATTTCCAGCCGGAGGGGTTGGATGGGTTCGTGCCGGTCTACGACAACGAACACTACCGGGTCCTGCGGGTGCTCCGGTCGCCCGGTGAACGGCCGCGCGCAGATTGGCAGAGTGACCACAACAGCTGGTGGCGGCCCGGGAATTTCCGGTTTGCCGAGGACGGCCGTCTGGTCGATCCCCTGACCGACCGGACCCGGTTGGCGGCGTTCGAGAAAGCCCTCTCCGATCTGCAGGACAAGCAGCGGGATATTCTCGCGGCGGTGGAAAAACGCTGGCGCGGCGCTGGACGGCCGGATCGTCCGGATCTCATGTGGTTGCACCGGCGGTTGGTCCAATCCCGCCTGGAGGAGTTGACGACCGGGGGCGGGGCCGGGGAAACCGCTCGTCTGGAAAACACCATCAGGTCCCGGTTGTCGGAGATAGATCCCCTCTCCGGGGAACCGGTGGGGACGGCCCTGGCCCGATTGGCCAAGGACTGGCTCGAGCAGTTGGCCACCCATGCCGGCGAGCCCCTCCACCACGCGACCTGCGGGCAGCTGCTGGCGTCCGCCGGCCGCTATGACGCCGCGGTCGAACAGTTTGCCGCGGCGGCCGCCTTGGTTCCTTCATCTGTCACGGCGGCCCCTGGTTGGAAACCGACGGAACTGCAGGGCCGTCTGTGGCTGGAAGAGGTCTGGTGGTCCCTGGCCGCAGGCCGCGACCTGCGGGCCCGGGATCTGGCGCGCGCCCATACGGCGGACTTCCCGAGGGGCTCCCGCGAAGCGGAATTTTTCCTGAAGGTGGGGGCGATCCCAGGAGATTTTGAGTAGATTTTCGGCCTCGACAAGGACTCCAAGGGAAAGGATGACCATGTCCGAATTCAAGAAACACGAACCCGGGACGTTTTGTTACGCTGAGTTGGCCACCAACGACCCCCGCGCTTCGGGTGAGTTCTACATGGATCTGTTCGGCTGGAGCCGCAACGACCAGGACATGGGGGAGTACGGCATCTACACGCAGTACCAGCTGAACGGCAAGGTCGTGGCTGCGCAGTACAAGCTCAACGCCGAACAGGAAGAGATGAACGTACGGCCCAACTGGGGCCAGTACGTGACGGTGAATGATGCGGACGCGTCCTCGGCCAAGGCTGCCGAACTGGGCGGCAAGGTGGTCATGGGCCCCATGGATGTCATGGACTACGGTCGCATGTCGATCCTGGCGGATCCGGCCGGGGCGGTCTTCTGCATCTGGGAACCCAAGAACAATATCGGCGTGGAGCTGCGTGATGAACCCGGCACCGTTTGCTGGAACGAATTGCTGACCCCCGATCTCGAAAAGGCCAAAGCCTTCTACGGTGGGTTGTTCGGCTGGGAGCCCGAGACAGCCGACATGGGGGAGCTGGGCGAATACACCCTGTTCAACCGCAGCGGCGGCCTGCAGGCCGCGGGCATGCTGCCCATCAAGCCCGAGATGGGGCCCATCCCCGCCCACTGGCTGGTGTATTTTGCGGTGGATGATATCGATGTGGCCCACAACAAGGCCATCTCTCTCGGCGGCAAGGCACTGGTCGGTCCGAGGGATATCCCGGACGTGGGACGGTTCGCCGTCCTCCAGGATGCGGTAGGCGCCGTCTTCGCGATCTACCGGTCACTCAAGAATAACTGACCGGGGAACGACGTCCCCTGCCGGGCCGTTTCCTGCGGCCCGGCGGTTGTGCCAGGAAAGGTTGTTGGGATGAGGAAATGGGACATGGCCGGCCTGGGTTTGACCCTGTTGGTGCTGGCCGGAGCGGCGGCCCTGATCACGGCTCTGGCCCTGTGAGGGATCGGGCCCTGCGGATCCTCGGAGATAACCTGCCGGGCGGCCACGTTCTGCTGCCCGCCCTGCTGGCCGGGTTTATCCTGGTCCGGTTGGTCGAAGCGGTCGGGACGGCGCCTGGCTGGGTCCGAAACTTCGGCGATGATCTTCTCTGCCTGCCCTTGGTTCTGAGCTTGGTTCTGGTCGTTCACCGCCTGGTGAGACGTTCCCCCTACTACACCCTGCCCGTTTTTCATGGACTGCTCGCCCTGATTCTGTTCACCGTCTATTTCGAAGTGATCCTCCCCGGAACGGGCCATCCGGCGGTGGGTGATCCCCTGGATTCCCTGTTCTACTTGGCGGGCTTCATCGTTTTTCAGCTGGGCCTCAACCGCCAGGTTGCGGATATCGGCAATCGTGCCGACATTCCCCGGAAGAAAATTCCGGGTTGGAACTAGAACCAAACCACCGAACCAATGATCCTGGAGGAACCATGGATATTTTCGACGCCATCTCCCTGCGCCGGTCCGTCAAGAAATTCGACCCCGCTCACGTGATGGGCGAGAATGATATCACCCGACTGATGGAGACCGTCATCCTGTCGCCCACCTCCTTCAACATCCAGAACTGGCGGTTTGTCTTGATCACCGATCCTGAGGTAAAGCAGCAGGTGCGCGCCAAGGGGTACGACCAGGCCCAGTTCTCGGACTGCTCCCTCATCGTCCTGATCTGCGGCGACCAGAACGCCTACAACCAGGATCCGGACCGCTACTGGGCCGACGCTCCGGCCGAGGCGCGTGAGGCGATCGTAGGGATGATCAAGGGTGCCTACGGTTCCAGCGAGACGCTGCGCCGGGACGAGAACCTGCGTTCGGGCGGTTTGGCGGGACAGACCCTGATGCTGGTGGCCAAGGCCATGGGCTACGATTCCTGCCCCATGGTAGGATTCGATTTCGAAGCGGTCGGCAAGATCGTCAACTTGCCGGACGAGCACGACATTGTGATGGCTGTCACAGTGGGTAAAGCCGTGGAACCCGCCCGCGGGCGCGGGGGGCAGCTGTCTCTGGACGAGGTGGTATTCCGGAACAGTTTCTGATGAGCGGCCGGACCTGCATCCTGCTGGCAGCCGTGTTTTGCCTGACTTCCTCCGGCGCGACCGGAGAGGACCCTGATCCCCTGGTCGCACCCCTTCAGCTGATCGATTTCCGGATCAAGGATCAGTTCGACAAGCTTCATACCAGCGGTTCCCTCCAGGGAGTCGTGGCCATTGTCGTCAGCGGCGACCGCAAGGGCAGCGGTTACATGGGGGATTGGGTTCCGGTCCTGACCGACACCCTGGCGGCCGAGGTCAATAGCAGACGGGTGAAAATCGTCTCCCACGCCCATCTCAAGGGCGTCCCCTTCTTTCTCAAGAAATCCATCAGGGGAAAATTTTCCGAAGACGAAAAGAACTGGGTGCTCATGGACTGGAAGGGGGAGTTTCGCCAGGCCTACGACCTGGCGGAGGATCACTGCAGCATCCTGGTGTTCGATCGGACCGGAGCCCGCAGGCGGCAACTGGCGGTCCGGGAATTCGATCCGGAAAAATTCCGGGGACTTTTGGCGGATATCCGCACCATGGCCGAGTGATCAGGTATCCTCGTAGTCCGGATCCCCGAACTTTTCCTTGGACATGATGGCGCGCCCCACGTTGGTGCTGTAGCTGCTGATCCGCCGGAAACTGTCCATGAGTTCGAGGTGGACCTCGCTGCTGGCCACCGACTCGGTGATCGCCCGGTGGATCCTCTCGAAATGGGCCTGGCGGTAATCCTCTTCCAGGGCCACATAGCCCTTCTGCTTTTCCTTCAGGTGCTGGGCCAGTTCCAGGCTTTCTTCCCGGAAGGCCTCCAGTGCGCGGCTTATCTGCTTGCACATCTTCAGGTGATACGACTGCACTTCGGCCTGTCCGGTCTCGCTGAATTCCGCGTTGCTTTCCACCATCTTCAGGGCCAGGGGCCGGATCTGCTTGTCGATGATGTCCGCGATGTGTTCGAACTGCTTGGTGACGTGCAGCATCATGTAAACCTCGCGGGCCTGTTCCGAGCTCAGTTCCTGCTGGCCGATCTCCACCAGGTAGTCGGTGATCTGTTCGTCCAGGGCGTCCACCTTGTCCTCTTCGCGGTGGAGGTGGTCCAGTGACTCCAGGTTGTGAGTCAAAAATGGATCCAGGCTGTCGATGGCCATGGCCTTGACCTTTTCACCCAGACGCAGGATCTCCACCTTGACCAGATTCAAAGCCAGGGTCGGTGCGCTGATCATGTCGGCGTCGAGGTGGCGGGCCTTGTAGAACCACTCGCGCGCCGGTTCGGGCCGGTCGGGCAGCAGCCACGTGACGAACCGCGCGAAAAATCCCGTGAACGGTAAGAAGATCAAAGCCAGGCCCACGTTGAAAATCGTATGAGCGTTGGCGATCTGCCGCGGAATGTACCGGGCCATGACCGACTGGGTGGCGTCGACCGCATCGGGACCGGGGGAGATGCTCCGCACGAGGTCCGCGAAGGAGGGGATCCACCAGACCATGAGCAGGACTCCGAAAACCTTGAACAGGGTGTGGGCCAGGGCGACCCGGGAGGCGGCGCGACTGGCGCCGATGGCGGCCAGGGCGGCGGTGACGCTGGTGCCGATGTTGGCGCCGAGGATCAGGGGGATGCCGGCATCAAGGGAGAGAAATCCCTGCTGGGCGAGCACGATGATGATGCCCGTAAAAGCGCTGCTGCTCTGGATCAGGGCAGTGAAAATGGTCCCCACCAGGATGCCGAGCCAGGGGTTCTCGAGCCCCGTCAGCAGCCGCAGGAAGGGTTGGTAGCTGCGCAGGGGATACATGGCCTCGCTCATGATGTACATCCCGAAAAAGAGCAGGCCAAAGCCCAGAATCACTTCTCCGACGTTGCGCCAGCCCGGTCGTTTGGAGGCGTACCGCAGCAGGAAGCCAATCGCGATCATCAGCAACGCGTAGTCGGTCAGCTTGAAGGCGATCAGCTGGGCGGTCACGGTGGTGCCGATGTCCGCGCCCAGGATCACCCCCAGGGTCTGGACAAAGGTCATCAACTGGGCCTGCACGAAGCTGACGAGCATCACCGTGGTAGCGCTTGAGCTCTGGATCACCATGGTGACGAAGGCGCCGACGGCGACCCCGACGAAACGGTTGACGGTCAGCGCGCTGAGGATGGCCCGCATGCGCCCGCCGGCGCTGCGCTGCAGGGACTTGCTCATCATGTTCATGCCGAACAGGAACAGGCTGAGGCCGCCGGCCAGGCCGAAAACCAGGAACATCACCCAGCTGCCCGAGCGGACCTGGAGGTGGTAGACGATCCGGTCCTGCCCCTGTTCCCCGCCGGCGATGCTAGCGACCGCCGTGTGGGGTCGGGCCTTGTTGGTGGCGTTGAAATTCAGGGTCACCAGGCCCAGACTGTCGGTCACGGCCTGACCCAGGAAGGTTGCTTCCGGGGATACCAGGTCGAACTGGACCACCACGCCCGGCAGGGGTCGGCCGCGGTCGTCCTCGACAACCGCCCTCAGTGGTTCGGGAAATTCCTCGCCGGGCCGGCCCAGTTGTCCGTCGCCGCTGGCCAACTGGCCGGTGACCGGATCAAGGAAGTGTTGCAGGGACAACCCCGAGGCTGGACCGGCGGCCACCGCCAGCAGGCAAACCGCCAAAACGAGGGGTGCGGAAGGTCGCAAAGTCAAAATGCGCCTTTCGGATAGTTGAAAGGGCCTTGTTATTAGCTTGTCAGGATAACCCGAAGATGGGCTCGTAGCAATACTTACCTGGTTTTCAGCAATTCGGGCCCGGGGGGCCGATTGGACTTTTTCCCGGTTGAAAGCTATTTTCTTCCCATGAAGATCGCATTCATCGGGACCCACGGGGTCGGAAAAACGACTCTTTGTTACGAACTCGCGGCTGCCCTGAAGCGGTTGGATCTGAGTGTGGATCTGGTCAAGGAAGTGGCGCGGGCCTGTCCTCTGCCGATCAACCGGGAAACCACCGACGAGGCCCAGAACTGGATTCTGCACACCCAGGTGGCCGGGGAAATCGAGTTGGCCAGCGCCAACGATGTCACCGTGTGCGACCGTGCGGTCATCGATAACTACGCTTACATGGTGCACGCCGCAGGGCGGCGGCCCGAGTTGGAGCCCTTCATCCGCCACTGGATGGGCACCTACACCCGGTTGGTCAAGGTGCCGGTCATCGCCCCGCCGACCTTTGACGGGACACGGGACACGTCGGTGGACTTTCAGATGGCCATCGACGGACTGATCGACGAACTGCTCGACGAATTCGACCTGGAGCGGCTCCGGCTGCCCGACGGCACCCGGGAAGGGTGGACGCGGATGGTCCTGGAGTCCCTCGATTTGCCCGGTGAACCGCCCCAGATGGACCTTTTCGGCTGATTGAGAGGCACCTCTCAAGGGTTTCGCCTAGGATGCCGATAAATTGATAAGGAACTTTTTCTGCCCGTCCGCGTCTGATACCGAACTTGTATCTTTCCCGGATCCGGAAATTTTCGCAACGCGACCGCCAGGCCGAAAGGCCGATTCCAGGCGGAACAGATAGAAACTGGAGCAACAGCTTGTCCGATACCAATCTGCGGGTCATGACCTTCAACCTGCTGACCTCCACCAAAAAACGACGGAGTCATCCCTGGCGGCTGCGCAAGCGGAACATCGCCCGGATTTTCGCCGAGTTGCGCCCTGACGTGGTGGGCACCCAGGAAGCCAACTACCAGCAGCTGCGTGAACTGGCCGAGCTGCTGCCGGATTACGAATTCATCGGGGAAGGCAATCTGGGCCGCCAGATGGCCCACAGCGAAAGCAACTGGTACTGTGCCACCTTCTACCGGCGCGACCGTGTGCGGCCCGTGGACGGCGATGGAGAAAGCGATACCCACTGGCTGTCCCCGACTCCCGAGGTGCCGGCTTCCCAGTACGCCCTGGGCACGCGGCCCCGCCTGGTGACCTGGAATACCTTCGAAATGATCGGTAGCGGCCGCCGATTCGTGTTCGGCACCACGCACCTGGAAGCCATCAACAGCTGGCACCGCAAGAAAAGCGCCCGCCAGCTGCGCGAATATATCAGCCACAAGGTGACCCAGCTGGGCCGGGATATTCCCGTTTTCCTGACGGGCGATTTCAACGCCTGCGCCCAATCTCCGGAGATCAAGGCCATGGGCGGCCGGATGGAGAATCTGGAACCCATGTTCGACGCCTGGACCGAGGGCTGCGACGGCGATTGCGACGAGGGCGCCACCTTCCGCGGGCTCGGGCTCCGGGACAAGGTGGGCCACCGCCTGATGGGCCCCCGCCGCATCGACTACGTTTTCTTCCGGCCGCGCCTGACGGTCCGGTCGGTGAGCAGGATCGATTTCTCGGACATGGAACACCGGGAAAATGCCCTGCCCTCGGATCACTATCCCGTATTGGCCGAATTCGCGCTGGCCGGCTGACCCCTCGGGGTTGCGCCGGTCATCGCTTCCAGTTTGCGACCAGGAGTCCCGACCGGAATGACCGACAGCCCCTCCGCCTCCCCTCAGCAGATCATTGAAGATTCCCTGCGGATGATGCCCGCCCCGGTGGCCGTCGTGGGCGTCGTGCATGACGGCATCATGGGGGGGTTGACCGCCGCCTGGGTCACCCGCGTGTCCAGTGATCCGCCCTTTTTGCTGGTGGCAGTAGGCCACGAGAGATACACCTGGGAGCTTCTGGAGGGCGCGGCCCAGTTCACCGTATCGGTCCTGACAGAGGGTCAGGTTCCCGAAGCGCGCCTGTTCGGATTGGAATCCCGCCGCGAGGTGGACAAGTGGGCCCGGACGGCCCACGTCCTGCTGGGAGAGGGGGTCCCGGCCCTGGAGCATTGCCGGGCCAGGTATCTGTGCCGGCTGGACAACCGGTTCACCACCGGGGATCACGATTGCTTTGTGGGTGAAGTGGTTGCGGGCGAGATCGTGACCCAGGGGCCGGCCCTGCCCCTGCGGGGTTCGGACTACGTACCCGGCTAGGCGGACCGCTGGAGGCCGCCTGGGCGGCGTGTGTCTTGCCAAACAGGGCCGTTGTGCTAAAATGTCATTATCCGGGTACCGACCGATTCGGTTTTGTCCAGGTCCGGACACGGAGTGCGCGAGCGAACCCATCAAGGAGGGCTACACATATGGAAGCAGCCAGTTACCAGGCCATCAACGAAACCTTCCCCCCCGAAATCCTCTCCCTGCCCAAAGTTGAAATTCCCGTTGCCGGCGTCACCGGATATTGCCTGAGCAACGAGGAAAAGCAGGTCGTGTTCTTCATATTCGAGGAGGGTGTGAGCTTTCCCGACCATGCGCATTGCGAACAGCGGGGCATGGTGATTTCCGGCGAGATGACCATGGAGATCGAAGGCCAGACCAACCTCTACCAGGCTGGTGACCACTACCGGGTGCCCGAGGGCGCCAACCACCGGGCGAATTTCAGCAAACGGACCGTGTTGGTGGATATGTCCGACACTCCCGACCGGTACGAGACCGGCAACTGATCTGCGTCGACTAGAAATCGCCAAGGCTTCCCCTGCGGGGGGAGCCTTTTTTTTATGGGGCCCTTCACGGGCCCAAGGTCACCTCGAAACGGTTGGCGGGGTCGATCACAGCGGCTGCTACCTCGCGGACTTCGGCAGCGGTGCAGGCGGCCACCCCTTCGATCAGCTGTTCCAGGTCGTTGGGGTCGCGGCCGTAGATCCGGTCGCGCAAGGATCGCCCCACCCTGGAGCCGTTGGACTGGGCGGCGATGACCAGGTTGCCCAGCAGTTTGGCTCGTGCCCTTTCGAACTCCACGGCCGGCACCAGGGCGCCGGTCAGTTCCTGCAGCTCGTTCACCAGGGCTTCGCGAGCGTCGGTCTCGGTTTCGGGGGCGGTCAGGACATAGCCCATGAAGATGCCCTGGGCAAACCCGGCCGTGCTCAAGGTGCCGGTGTTATAGCAGAGTGACCGCCGGTTGCGCAGGCTTTCGAACAGCCGCCCGCTCTGGCCGTTGAGGACTTCCTTGAACATCATCAAGGGAACCCGGTTTTCGGCGGGAGTCCGGGGCCCGGGCCAGGCCACCAGGACCACGCTCTGGTTTTGTTTCTTGTCGATCCTCGCGGACGCGATTCCGTCGGGCGTCAGGGTCCGACCGCCGGGCGGGACGAAGGGGCCGGAGCCGGCGGGCAGATCAGACAGCAACTCGTCGAGTCTCCGGAGAAGCTCATCGGGTTCCAGGGCACCCGATACGACCACCTGCAGATTGTCGGCGGTCCAGGTTCGCCTGTGATGTCCCAGCAGATCATCCCGGGTAAGGCCGGGCAGGCTTTCCAGGGTGCCGGGCAGGGGGCGCCCGTAGGGATGGTTCCCGTAGACCATTTCCCTGAGTTTGACGGCCGCCGCCTGGAAGGGGGAGTCGCCGATGGCCGCCAGTTGTTCGAGGGCCAGGCGGCGTTCCTGCTCGATTTCCGAAGCCAGGAACGAAGGGGCGTGGATGAGCTGGGCGGTCAGATCCAGGGCTTGGTCCATGCGGCCGGCAAGTCCGGTCAGGACCATCCCTCCGTAGTCCCGATCAGCCTGGGGGGAAAGGGCGGCTCCATCGCCCTCCAGGATTTCATGAAGCGTTTCGGCGTCCAGTTGACCGGTGCCCTTGATCTGGACCATCTGGGTCAGGGTGGCCAGACCTGCGTTGGTTGCGGATTCACCCAGAGCGCCACCTTTGTGGGTCAAGGCCAGACCGAAAACGGGGACGGCCGGATCCACGCGGTAGGACACCTCGACGCCGCAGCCCAGGGTTTCGGTCCGGAAGGGCACCGAGCCGGTCTTCTGCCGTCCTGCGCCTCCCAGGGCGCCGTTCACGGAATCCGAGGGGGAAGGAGCAGTCGCCGGGGCGCTTTCGGGTGCGCGGTCCCTCAGGACCGGCTCAAGAAGAGCCTTCAGGGCCAAAGGTTCCGTGGGGACCCCATGGGCGGAGGTGTCGGTGTCCTCCGGCAGATAGATCACGCAATTGACGTTGCCCAACCGGAAGATGGAGCCGGACAGGCGGGACACGTCCTGGAAGGAAACGCCGGCCACGCGTTCGGGAAACAGGAATGCTCCCGGCAGGTCGTCCATGGTGTCATGGTGCCCGAGGGTTCCGGCCTGGCCCTGGACCGTCTCGGAACCGAACAGGAACGAGCGCGCGACCCGCGTCTTGGCCCGCTCGAGCTCCAGTTCGGTGCACGAGTTGGTGCTCAGGTCCTCCAGAATGCGGGCGGTTTCCACGAGGGCGGGCGCCAACCTTTCGGCATCGGTTTCGATGTCCACCAGGATCAGGCCTTCGCGCGGACCGGTCTCGGTCATCACCGTGAAATTGTCGACCAGCTTTTTCTCCTCGTGCAGCTGACGGTACAGTCGGCAGCTGCGGCCGTCGGAGAGTACCCGTCGCACCACGCTCATCACGTGGTCCTGACCGTCTTTTTCGCCTGGACCGGGAAAGATCATCTTGGCGTAGACCTTGGTGATGTCTCCTCGCTCCACCCTCAGGCGCACGTCGGTGTGGTCCGGTTCGGTGGGAGGGTCGGCCAGGATGCCCACGGCGGGGTCGACCTGGTCGGGAAAGGCGACCCCGGGATCAGCGAACTTATCGCGGACCAGTTCGAACGCCTCGGCCGGATCGACATCACCCACCACCACGACAGTCATGTTGTCGGGCCGATAGGCGGACCGCCAGAAGGCCAGGATGTCCTCGCGCTCACGGTCACGCAGGTTCTCGTCGCGGCCCCCGATGGGGTGGTGGTAGGGGCTGCGGTCGAAGGTCAGCTCCATGCCCCAGCGCCAGGTGACCCCGAACCCGAAGGGGATATCGTCGTACATGTGGTTTTCATGGATCAGCACCTGTCGTTCGGCGTCGAGGGATTCGGCCTCGAAGGAGGAATGGAACAGGGCGTCGGCCAGGATGTCGACGGCGGAGGCCAAGCCTGCGGCGGGGGTCGTTATGTGGTAGTTGGTCGTCTCGTATCCGGTGCCGGCGTTGGTGGATCCGCCGGCCTCGGCCACCTCGTTGGCGAAATCCCCTTCATTGCGGCCGGCGGTGCCTTTGAAGAGCATGTGCTCGATGCCATGGGACCAGCCACGCAAGGCGTCGGGTTCCCGGTTGGAGCCGACTTTGACCCAGACATTGAAGATGGTCACCGGACTGCGGTGATCTTCCCTGATGATGACCTTCAGGCCGTTGGGAAACCGCGCCGTATGCAGGCCGGGCGCCAGGTCGCTGGCGACCAGCTGGTCCCGGGATGCGAAATAGTCGGTCATGAAGCCTCTTTCGTTTTTCGGCGCGGGACGCGGGCGTGTCCCAAACCCGTCCGGTATTCAGGCCCCGGATCCGGGACCGCTGATTTTGTCAGGACAATATACCGGTCTTCCCGGATCGTCCCACCTCAAAAACCGGATATGACCGGACCTGGGTTATTTCAGCAGGTGGATTATGGTGGGACTTGAAACACAGTCGGGGTTACAATGGACCTTGTCACTGACCGAAAGCGCCCGGGGATCCTGGAGGACCCACCCGCATGAGCACCGAACAGCCTGGTTACTACCATAACCCCAGACCCGAGATGATTCCGTTCATTCCGGACAGTGCCTCGGTCCTGCTCGAAGTGGGCTGCGGGACCGGTGCGTTCGCCGCCGGCCTCAAGGCGGTGCGTGCAAAGGCGGGTCGATCCGTCGAGGTGTGGGGGGTGGAGATGGAGGAGGACGCCGCCCGTCAGGCGGCCGCCTCCCTGGACCGGGTATTGCAGGGGGATGTGGCCCAGGTTCTTCCCGAACTTCCGGCCGGACATTTCGACTGTCTCATCCTCAACGACGTGATCGAGCACGTCCTGGATCCCAGCGGCCTGCTGGTGTCCCTGCGGCCGCTGTTGAAACCCGGGGGATACCTGGTGGCCTCCATCCCCAACGTGCGCTATTTTTTCAACGTGATGGATCTGGTCGTCCAAGGTCGCTGGGACTACACTGACGAGGGAATTCTCGACCGGACCCATCTGCGGTTCTTTACCAGGTCGAGCATGATCCGCCTGCTCGAGGATTCGGGTTACAGAGTGGAAGGGGCCGTCGGGATCAATCCCACCGGTTCGGCCAAATTCCACCTCGTCAATCTGCTGACCCTGGGCCGGTGGTCCGACATGAAATATCTCCAGTTCGCCTGCCTGGCACGCGCCGGGCGGCCGGTGGTTTGACCGATGACCCAACCTGTTCCCGCGGAGCCCCGCGACATCCTGACCATCGACGTGGAAGAGTGGTTTCACGGCCACAACTATCTGGATCGCGTGCCGCCCGAAACCTGGAACGACCAGGAGCTGCGGGTGGAAAAAGGCATGGCCGTGTGTCTGGATCTGCTGGACCGGCACCGGGTGAAGGCCACCTTTTTCGTGCTGGGGTGGACTGCCGAACGTTTTCCCGAAGTGGTGCGGGAAATCGTCAGCCGGGGACACGAGGTCGGCTGTCACAGTTACGCCCACCCCGAGGTCTTCAAACTGACGGCGGACCAGTTCCGCGCCGATTGCGACCGGGCGCTGGTTGCCCTGGCGGCCGCTGGTGTCGACTCACCGGCGGGTTACCGGGCGCCCAGTTTCAGCATCACACCTTCGGTCCATGAATATCTGGGAATCCTGCGCGACTGTGGTTTCCGGTACGACTGCTCGATCTTTCCCATCCACCATCCCCGCTACGGCCAGCCCGATGCACCGAGGCGGCCCTTCGTTCTGGAAGGGAAGGGCCCTGCTTTCACGGTCGTGCCGATGCCCACCTGGCGGGTACTCGGCCTCAACGTGCCCTTTTCAGGTGGCGGTTACCTCCGGATCCTGCCCTGGTCGGTTTTCAGATTCCTGCGCCGCCGGGCCCACCGCCAGGGATTGCCCTGCCTGGTGTACATGCATCCCTGGGAGATGGATGATTTCAAACCCCGGGTGGGGCAGTCCGCCGCCACCAGCCTGCGCAGCCAGGGGGGACAGGCGACCATGCCGGTCAAGATCGAGAAAATCCTGGCCAACGGGGAATTCGAGACCCTGGGGCAGTACGTGGAGAGGTTGAACCGGGCGGGCGATCTGCCCCGGAAACCCCTGGGACTGTTGCGCGCCTGAAACAAAAGGAAACGGACCCTTCGCCGTGGGGTCCGTTTCCCTGTCTCGCCTCACCATGTCAATGTTCGCCGTGGCCGGAGGAGGTGCCGCTGAAGGGGGGTTGCGGTTGGTAATATCTCCGTCACAGTGTATTCTACGAAACCGTGCCGGGGAAGTTCCCACCGATCGCGGTTTTTTTGGAAGGAACCTGAAAAAATGTCGACGCTTCGCCAGGACCCGCTGACGGGCCGCTGGGTGATCATGGCGGCCAGCCGGAGCGACCGCCCCAACGAATTTCGCCTGATGCAGAGGGATCTGTCACCCAGGGGCGCCTGCCCCTTCTGCCCAGGTCATGAAAGCGCGACCACTTCGGAGTTGCTGGCGATCGGACGGCCAGCCGACGCCGCGGCCAACGGTCCTGGATGGCGGATGCGCGTCTTTCCCAACATGTACCCCGCTCTTCGTCCGGACCAGCCCGGGGTGGATCCGGAATCGCCGGGTGATTTCCATCAAGTAAGAGGCGGCGTCGGCTCGCACGAGGTCATCGTCTATTCGCCCGATCACGCAGCCAGCCTGGCCACCCTGGATGAATCCGAAATGTGCGAACTGCTGAAGGTGCTGCGCGGCCGGGTGGCCGTGCTGTCGGACCGGCCGGGGCACAGGTACGTGTCGCCGTTCTGCAATCACGGCCCCGAAGCGGGTGCGACGCTGGCTCATCCCCACATGCAGATCATTGGGACGCCGGAATTGCCTCCCCTGGTGGTGGACAAGGCGGTGCGCTTTTACGAGCACCGGGCCCGGACCGGCCGCTGCCTTTTGTGCGACCTGGTGGACGCCGAACACGAAGCCGCCGACCGCGTGATCCTGGCCGGCGACCGCTGGACCGCCCTGGCGCCCTGGGCCAGCCGCTTCCCCTGGGAAATCCTGCTGGTGCCCCGGAAACACCAGGTCTACCTGACCGATGTGGACGACGAAGATCTGATCTCCCTGGCGACGACCCTGTCGGGATGCCTGCGGGGATTGGCCGCCATTCATGGCGACCCTTGCCTGAACCTGGTCGTCCACGGCGCACCCCTGAGGCCTCGGGCCGGCGAGGGATTCGGGGACGCGAGGCTGGATGTCCCGGGCTACTCGCCCGAGGACGGTTTCCACCTGCACCTGGAGATCCTGCCCCGCCTGAGCCGACCGGCGGGTTTCGAGGTGGGGACCGGATTCACCATCAATTCCGTGATACCTGAAACGGTGGCCCGCCGGCTCCGTGCGAAAGGATCGTGACATGAACATCCTGATGGTCAGTGCCGAGATGGCGCCCTTCGCCAAGGTGGGAGGATTGGCCGACGTGGTGACCGCCCTGTCGGCGGCCCTGGCCGGACGAAAGCATGACGTGCGCGTGGTGATGCCGCTGTACGGACATCTGGACCGCCAGAAGGAAAAGATCCGACCCCTGGCGAAGCTGCCTCCCCTTTCGGTGCGGGTCGGCCACCAAATGCACGACATCCGGTTTCACCTGCGGGGGTCTGCCCGGTCAGCGGTCAAGGTCTACCTGGTGGAGTGCGAGACGCTCTTCGGCCGCCCGGGGGTCTACATCGACGAAGAGGGACAGGCCTTTCCCGACAGGCTGGCCCGGGCGGCCCTGCACGGGCAGGCTGCCCTGCTGCTGGCTCGGCTGCTGGACTGGCCGGTGGACGTGGTCCATGCCCACGACGCCGAGGCTGCGCCAGCACTCCTTTACCGGGGACACTGGTACACCGGCCGGGAACTGCCGGGACCGGCCGGAACCTTGCTGACCATCCACAACCTGGCCCACCAGGAGGTCCATCCCGTGGAAGGTGTCGAGACCCTGGGGTTGCCCCGGTCCATGGCAGCCTATCCGGGGCTCCTGGAATTCCACGGCCACGTCAATCTCCTGAAGGCGGGGATTCTAGCCGCGGACCGGATCAATACCGTCAGTCCGACCTACGCCATGGAAACCACCTCGGACGCGGTCTACGGCTGCGGGCTGGAGGGTATCCTGTCCGGACGCGGAGACGACTATTCGGGGATCCTGAACGGGGCGGACTACAAGACCTGGGACCCTCGTCGAGATCGGGCCCTGCCGGCGCCCTTCGGGCCGGCATCCCTGGACGGAAAATCGACCTGCCGCACCGAACTGGCCCAGGAGTTGGGCTTGGACCTCAGCCAGGGGAAACCCTTGTGCGGATTCGTGGGCAGGCTGGTGACCCAGAAAGGGGTGGAATTGATGCTGCCGCTACTGGCCAGGTTGGGCCAGGACGGTTTCACTTTTGCCATCCTGGGCACCGGGGACCGGAAACTGGAAGCCGCGGTGAAGAAGATATCCGATCGGATGGGTGACCGGGTGGCCTTCGTCGGGGCTTTCGACGAGGCTCTCGCCCACAGGATCTATGCCGGCAGCGACCTGTTCCTGATGCCCAGCATTTTCGAGCCCTGCGGCCTTTCCCAGATGTATTCCCTGCGATACGGCACCCTGCCGGTGGTGCGGAAGACCGGGGGCCTCGCGGACACCATCGTCGATGCGAGCAGGCGAAACGGTACCGGATTCGTATTCGAGGAGGCCGTGCCCGAAGACCTGATGGTTGCTCTGCGCCGGGCCGAGACCCTGTGGGACGACCAGGTCGCCTGGGGCAAGGTGCGGGACCGGGGCATGGTGTGCGATTTCAGCTGGAAGCAAGCCGCGACCCGGTACGAAAAGCTCTACCGAGCGGTGCGGCGCGCCAGAAAGGACAGTTGAAGTGGAACACCGTGGATTCATGCGGCGCCGGCTCGACCTGGCTTCCGCGGGTTTCGAGGCCGCCCATTCTCCCATGTTGGTGGTGGGGCCGGACGGGGTCATCGTCGTGGCCAGCAGGGGAGCCGCCGCGCTGCTGGGGATAGACCACGACGAATTGGTCGGGGCGGCGCTGGAAAAATTCTTCGACCCGCCGTCGAGCGTGGCGGACTGCCACACGAAGCGCCGCTGTCGCCCCAACCGGATCCGGCAGCTCCGGGTGCGCCACTCGGGCGGCGACGTCATTCCCGTCGAAGTCCAGTGTTCCCCCTTTTCCGTCCGTTGGGAAGAACCGGGAAAGAACGGGGAAACCGAACGGTCCGATCACTGCCTGCTGTTGTTGGCGGACATTCGTCAGCGGGCCCTGGAGGACGAACTTCGCGCGGCCCGGCTGGCCAAACTGTCGCTGCTCAACCAGGTGAGCGATGCGCTCTACGGCGCCAACCTGTCCCTTGACCAGATCCTCGAAGCTGTTCTCATCTGCATGACCGCCGGCAAGGGGTTGCGTTTCAACCGGGCTTTTCTGCTGCTGATCAATGACACCGGGACCCTGTTGCAGGGCGAAATCGCCATCGGGCCCAGCAATGCGGAGGAGGCCTCGCGGATCTGGCAGGATCTCGCCGACCAGCCCGGAGATCTGTTCGAGATGATGACGAGTTACGACCAGTCACTCAAGCAGACCGACGTGGCGGTCAACGAAATCGTGCGGAACATGACCGTGTCGCTCGAGGACGAGTCCCACATCCTGATCCGGGTGATGGCCGACCGCCACGTCCTGCGGATGCGCGGGGAAAATTTCCTGCCCGGCGTGGAGGAAATGCGCGGATGGCTCGGAACCGGGGATTTCGCGGTGGCGCCACTGACGACCCGGGCAGGATCGATCGGGGTCATTGTGGCGGACAACGCCATCAGCGGCACGGAAATCAGTGAGTTGGACCTGGAATTCCTGCAGATGTTCGCCAACCAGAGCGCCGGGGCCATCGAGAACAGCCGGCTCTATTCCGAACTCGAACAACGGCTCCTGGACCTGCGGCGGGCCCACCAGAAGCAGAAGGACGACCAGGAAACCCTGATGCGCATGGAAAGGTTGAGCGTCATGGGCGAAACTTCGGCCATCGTCGCGCATGAACTGCGAAACCCCCTGGTGGCCATCGGGGGGTTTGCCCGCACCCTGTTGCGCAACCTGGATCCGGACGATACCAACCGTCAGTACGCGGACATCATCTCCAGTGAGGTGGCCCGTATGGAAACCATCATCCACGACTTGCTGGATTTCATCCGACCCAAGAAGCGGCAGCGCAAGGAGGTGGTGGTGGACAAAGTGGTGGCCGAGGCCGCCGACCGCCTGCAGGGGGAATTGGAGAACCAGGGCGTCCGCCTGGAAATGGATCTGCAGACGGGGGCCATGCCTCTGGAAGTGCATCAGGGAGAAATCCAGCAGGTGATGCAGAACTACATCGTCAACGCCATGCAGGCCCAGCCCGAAGGCGGTCGTGTGGTCGTCCGCTCGCGCCTGGTGGAGGGGGGATTGCGGGTCGAGGTTCTGGATGATGGTCCGGGCATTTCCGACGAAGTGATCGACAGGCTGTTTGCCCCGTTTTTCTCCACCAAAACGACCGGCAGCGGTCTGGGATTGACCATCTGTTCCCAGATCATCAAATCCCACGGGGGAGTGACCGGGGCCGCCAACCGGCCCGAGGGGGGGGCGGTATTTTCTTTCATATTACCGCTTCCCAGAATCGGATCGGGCACCTAGACTGATGATGTTGCGGCTTGCATGTGGATGGTATAAGTTACCTCAGGGAGGGGAATTCCGGGAGCCTGCATCCCGGAAGACGGGCAAAGGAGGCCGGTTGTGAGCAAAGTATTGATCGTGGACGACGAACCCCACCTCAGACTCCTCTACGAAACGGAATTGCGTCGAGCCGGATTCGAGACCATGACCGCGTCCAACGCGACCCAGGGTCTGGAATTTGTGGAGACCATGAAGCCGGATCTTGTTATCCTCGATATCAGGATGGCGGGCATGGACGGCATCGAAGCCCTGCAGCGAATTCTCGAAAGGGACAACACGGTTCCGGTCGTGTTGAACACCGCCTATTCCAGTTACAAGGATAACTACCTGACCTGGGCCGCGGATGCCTACGTGACCAAGTCGTCGGATGTCACCGAGCTCCTGGATACGGTGAAGGATCTGGTTGATTCCAGGTCGGCCGCCAGGAATTGAAGAGTCCGCCGGCCAGCAGTGGGTTCCCCGCTCGCCCTCTGACCGGTGGAGTGTGCCTTTGAGCGTCCGACAACTCGTTCGCGAGACCCTGACCCTGATCCTGGCCGGAGGCCAGGGTGAACGGCTTTATCCCCTGACCCGGGACCGTTCCAAGCCGGCTGTTCCCTTCGGCAGCGCCTATCGCATCATCGATTTCACCCTCTCCAACTGCATCAACAGCGGGCTGCGGCAGATCTATGTGCTGACGCAGTACAAATCCTATTCGCTGGACAAGCATCTGCAGCGGGGCTGGAACATCTTCAGCTACGAGGGCGGGGAGTTCCTGTACCGCATCCCGCCTCAGCACCGGGTGGGGCAGAAGTGGTATCAGGGCACCGCTGACGCCGTCTACCAGAACATCTACCTGCTGGAGCATCGTCGCCCGGAGTATGTGCTGGTCCTTTCGGGGGACCATATCTACAAAATGGATTACGGGGAGATGCTGCGCAGCCACGCGGCCAACGACGGCTGCATGACCCTGAGCGCGGCGGTGGTGCCCCGCGAAGGAGCGAGCGAATTCGGCATCCTCGAAGTGGACGAGAACTGGCGTGTGATCGGCTTCGAGGAAAAACCGGACGACCCGAAGACCATTCCCGGGGATCCTGACCACTGTCTGGTCAACATGGGGGTTTACATCTTCGACACCAAGAGCCTGGTACGCGAGCTCTCCCATGATGTCAAGCGGGCCGATTCGCGGCACGATTTCGGTCGGGACATCATTCCGGCCCTCGTGGACTGCGGCGAAGTTTTCGCCTACCCTTTCCGCGACGAGGAATCGGGGACAGCCACCTACTGGCGGGACATCGGCACCCTCGACAGCTACTACGCCGCCAACATGGACCTGGTCAGCCGGCGCCCCAGTTTCGACCTCTACGACGAGGGCTGGCTTTTTCGGGCCTGGCAGCCGCCGGTGCCGCCCTGCAAGTCGGTGCACGGTTTCACCGAGGACGGCACGCTGCCCGGTATCGTGGAGGACAGTATCGTCGGGGGCGGCGCGGTCATCTCGGGCGGACACGTGGAGAGATCCCTGCTCGGCCGGGGCGTCAGGGTCAATTCCTACAGCCGGGTGACCGACAGCATTCTCATGGACGACGTGGAAGTCGGGCGGTACGCCAAGGTTCAGAACTGCATCATCGACAAGAACGTGGTGATCCCCGAGGGCATGGAGCTCGGTTTCGACCGGGAAAAAGACAGCCGGTTCTTCAAGGTCTCCAAAGGCGGCATCGTGGTCGTGCCCAAGGGGATGAACCTGGACGAGTTGCCCGGGGGCGAATCCCGCCCCGGTTAAAGGCGGTAGGCCTCCGGCCGGCGGTCGCCCCACAGGTCGTTGCTGGCCGTGAACAGCTTGTCCTTTTCGATGATCTGGACTTTGGCCACCGCGACACCCACTTCGTCCTTGTCCAGCCCCGCCAGTCTATCTCCCATGCGTGACATCACCTGGCTGCGTCCGCTGAATATCAATTCGGTGCCGGTGCGGTTCTCGGTGCCGACCCTGTTGCTGGTCACCCCGACGACCATGTTCTCCTGGCAGCGGGTGACCATGGCGGCCTGACACCAGGGCAACAGCAGATTCGAGGGATGGCAGATGATCTCCGCCCCGGCCAACGCCAGACTGCGGGCCGCTTCGGGAAAGATCCAGTCGAAACAGATCATCATACCGAGGGTGGTGCCGCAGGCCTTGAAGACCGGAAAACCGCGGTCGCCCGGTGTGAAAATGGATTTCTCGTCCATGAATAGGTGCACCTTGCGGTAGAGGTCGCGGGTGCCGTCGGGGCGCACCAGGACCGACGAGTTGAACAGCCGGTCGCCGGCTTTTTCGACCAGGCCCGCCACCAGGGTGGTCCCGGTAGCCGCTGCGAGGTCGGTCAGGGCCCGGCACGCGGGCCCGCCGGCCGGATCGCCCGTCAGGTCTTCGGCCAGGGCGAAGGCCTCTTCGGGGGAGCGGAACTGGTACCCGGTGCTGAACAACTCGGGCAGGACCGCCAGATCGCATTCGGCCGGGACGAGGTCCAGTGCGGTCTCCACGTTGGCGGCCACGTTTCCGAATTCGGGATGAGTCTGAATGGCGGCGACGGTGAGGCTCTTCATGGCTGACGGCCTTCCGGTGGCGGCTCGACGGTTGCGCCCGACAGTTCGAGCAGGCGCCCCAGGGTCCGGTCGCGGGAAAATTCCTGGACGATGCGGTCCCGGCCGTCCCGCCCCAGACGCTGACCCAGCGCCGGGTCGTCGAGCAGCCTGGTTATTGCTTGCGCCAAGGTAACAGGATCATCGCAGGGAACCAACAGTCCGGTCTCTTCGTGCAGGACGATCTCCGGCAGGCTGCTGGTCGCCGTGGCGATGACCGGAACCCCGCAGGCGGAGGCTTCGGCCGCCGCCAGTCCGAATCCCTCGACCAGCGAGGGCATCACCAGGGTCGTCAGTCCCTGGAGGAAAACCTCGATGTCTTCCACGAATCCGGCCAACTCCACCCGGTCGGGCCGCATCAGGGTGTGGCGCCAGGCCAGGATCTCATCCCGCAGGGGTCCTTCCCCGGCCAGGCGCAGAACCGGGGGAGGCTTCCGGTCTTCCCGGTCAATGATCGCCCAGGCGCGCATGAGGTTTCCCAGACCCTTGCGTTCGATCAACTGGCCCACGAATCCGATCACGGGGTCGGTGGGGATCCGGGCGGCCGGTTGGAACCGATCGACGTCGATGCCTTTGTAAAGCAGGTGGACCCGGTCGTCAGGCAGCCAGGGCGCGCTGGTCAGGACCGTCCGCCGCGTGGCTTCGGAATTGACCAGCAGCCCGGAGGCGAGACGATTGAAGTACCACTTGTAGTAGAGTTTGCTCTTGAGGGGAAAATCGCTTTCGCGAGCGGCGAGAATGGTCGTGATGCCGGCCAGGCGGCCGGCGACCGACACCGCCTTCAGGTCCTTGGTCAGATTGGCCCAGATGGCCGTGGTCCCGGTGCGCCGGAAATGCCGGAACAGTTTGGCCAGGGTCCAGGGGGCGGCATCGAAACGGATGGGGATGCCCGCGGTAGGAACCTGTGCCAGCCGGGCCCTGCGCCAAAGTTCCGAACCCGGCTGGGCCACGATATCGGCCTCGAATCCCCTGTCGCGCAGGGCGATGGCGGTTTCCAGGACCCACACCTCGGCCCCGCCCCAGGTGCGGATTGAATCGACAAAGGTAATTCGGTATAATGACATGTACCCTGTCCGCAAAAAAAGGGTGGAGGTTCCGCCGGGTGCCACTATATCGGGGCCCTTCGGCGCGCGCCAGTACCAAGGGGGAATCATGAAGAGAACCCACGGCCTGTTCCTCGTTTTCGTCGCCCTGGGATCCTGGGTCGGTGGACCCGCTCTGGGCGCCGACGTCCCGGACCTTCCCTACCTCGAGGTCTCCTTCGCCACCGAGGGCCCTCTTTCCCTGTTCAGTATTCCGGACGGCACGGGAAACCCCCTGACCCTGGCCTTCGATCAGAACGGGCAGCTCGTCGACGGGACACTCACCATCCAACTTTTCGACAGTTCTCCGCCTTGGGGAAATCCCGTTCCCTACTTCCCCCGGGAGGATATTTGGCTGATGGATCTGGACGATGATCTGGTTCTCTGCCCCAGCGGGACCATCCCCGACAGTGACACCGACATGGACGGGAGGACCACCTTTACGGGTCCGTTTTTCCTGGGTGGCCACGTGGAACCCGGAGGGGGCAACGAGGTGGTCTTTTTCATCAACGGCTGGGTCCTGGATAGTCCGGCGTTGGCGGCACTGCGCTTCAACTCCGCCGATCTGGACGGCGATCTGTCGGTGAACCTGACGGATATCTACCTCTTCACGCAGGCCTACTACGGTCCCTACGAATATTCCGCCGACTTCAGGTGGGACGGGGTCGTCAATCTATCCGACCTCGCCTTTTTGGCCTCTTCGGTTGGTGCCAACTGTCCCTGACCGGGTGCATCGGATCCCGCGGAATTGCCAAGAGCGCTGCCGGGACTTAATTTGCCCCTGACCCATCCCTTGCCAACCTTCGAGTCGGAGGCTCCGTACCGGTGTCCGCGCCAGCCCGCAAGGAAGTACGCATCGACCCACGTCTGCCCTGGCTGGCGGGCGTGCGACGCATGCTGTCGCCCATGGCCGGGGTGACGGATCGTCCTTTTAGGGCAATCTGCCGCCGGTTCGGCGCCGACATGGGGTTCTGCGAATTCGCCTCAGCGAGCGGTCTGACCTACGGGGGCGAGGCCACCTGGAAACTGGTGGACACCGAGGGCGAGGAGGGTCTGGTGGGCATCCAGATTTTCGGCTCCGACCCCGACCACATGGCCTCGGCCGCCCGCCTGCTGTCGGACAGGCGCATGGACGTGCTGGACATCAACTTCGGCTGCCCGGCCAAGAAAGTTGTCCGGAAATGCGGCGGCAGCGCGCTGCTGGCCGACGTGCCCCTGCTAGAAAAGATCGTCAAGAGCGTCCTGGCCAATTCCCAGGTGCCAGTGACGGCCAAGATCCGCACCGGCTGGGACGAGGACTCGGTCAACTACCAGGAGGTCGGCCTGCTGCTGCAGGAACTGGGGCTACCCTGGGTCACGATGCACGGCCGCACCCGCTCCCAGAAATTCTCGGGCGAAGCCAACTGGGACCGGATCGCCGAACTGGTGGAGACGCTCGACATCCCGGTGATCGGCAACGGCGATGTGGTGGACGGGGAAACCTACCGCCGCATGGTCGCCCACACGAGGTGCCATGCGGTGATGATCGGCCGCGGGGCCATCGGCAATCCCTGGATCTTCTCCAGGATGCGGG
>RCNG010000059.1_pt1 | contig 39313 bp, 29 predicted proteins | sample 2041371 | NCBI WGS metagenome assembly RCNG01 (sample SAMN09708227, study PRJNA481090) | Marine sediment metagenome, whole genome shotgun sequencing project. | biome: marine sediment; feature: ocean; material: sediment; isolation source: Sewage treatment plant 1 marine sediment (STP1) ... | reverse complement strand
TCAACGGATCTGTTTTCGGATTCCATTCATCGTAGTCGACACCATTCAGAATACCGACAAGCGCATCGCTGCGGTCTCTCAGGATACCGTCCAGCCCCCAGCCGAATTCGGCGGTCTGTATCTCTTCGGCATAGCTCGGGCTGACCGTCGCAAGCTGGTCCGCGTACAACACGCCTGTTTTCAGGAAGTTGATACGTCCTGCAGACAGGTCATCCCGGTGCAGCATGTACTCGCTGTCACTCAAAGCAAGATCGTCCAGGATGTCCGCGTCGAATACGCCCTGGTAGCCAATATTGTGAATAGTCATGACGGATCGCGTGTTCGCAAACAGCTTGTCCCAGGCATAAATGGTACGCAGGAAAAGCGGAATCAACGCGGTATGCCAGTCGTGGCAATGGAAAATATCCGGCGCGAACTCCATGCGCTGGCACATTTCTATAGCAACGCGCGACAGGAGAATAAAACGCAAATGCTCATCGGCGCTTTCCGAGTAAATCTCGGGCCGGTCGAACATGGCGGGGCAGCGCAGCAGGTATATGGGCAGCTTGCCGCCAGGCAGTGTCGTGACATCAATTGAGTACATGAAGTCCGACTGGCCGATCGTGATAGCCAGGTTCTGCAGACCCGGGACGGGTTCTATTTTCAAGCCGTCGCGCCGGATGCTCGAATAAAACGGAATTAACGCACGAATATCGTGCCCCGCCTCGTAGAGATAAGCGGACAGCGCCGCATTTACGTCAGCAAGGCCGCCGGTCTTCGCCAGCGGCGTTAGCTCTGAGCTCGCCAGGCAGATATTTAACTTATTCTTGGTCGCCACTTGGGGCCATCTCTTCTGGTATTTGAAGCTATTCTACTTCGATAATCTCCTGTTTTGCTCGGTCATCTGCAACATTGCGAGTCATCCAGTTACCCATCTGGTACTTTGCGTGGGGATGTCGCGATAATTCGCCGCTTGCCTGCCGTTTTCGCGTGCAGAGATTAGACTCAGAGGCCGTTTCGGCCTATACAGTCTATGGTAATACTGGTTGTACGGCTATCAGCCAGCCATGACTCCGGGGGGTGTCGATGTTTACCAAAAACAGTCCGGAAACAGGGGCTCGACCGGCCATACCTGCCGATTCTCCCGAGCCGCGGATTTGGGTCACGCTGCCGTCCTGCTTGAAACTGACGTTCACGTGACGAGACGAGACATGACGGAGCGCAGTCTACAGTGGATCTAACAACACATTGGGTCGGCGCCGCGGCAATCGGGCTGTTCGTGCTTGCTTACAGCCTGGTGATCACGGAGGAATTCACGCACCTGCGTAAGTCGAAGCCGGTCATTCTGGCTGCGGGCATCATATGGGCGTTGATCGCCTACCAGTATTCGAATTCTGATCAATCGCACACAGTCACAGACGCTGTGCATGAATACCTCACGGAATTCGCCCAGCTGTTCCTGTTTCTACTGGCAGCGATGACCTACGTCAACGCCATGAGTGAACGCAACGTTTTCGTCGCACTTCGCGGCTGGCTTGTGCGGCGCGCGTACACCTACCGAACCATGTTCTGGATTACCGGGGTCTTAAGTTTCTTTCTGTCGCCCCTCATCGATAACCTGACAACGGCGCTGGTCATGTGCGCGGTTGTACTGGCCATCGGTCAGGGAAACCAGCGCTTTATCGGTATTGCCTGCGTCAATATTGTCGTGGCGGCTAATGCCGGCGGCGCATTTAGTCCGTTCGGCGACATTACGACGCTGATGGTGTGGCAACGAGGCATTCTCGGTTTTTCGACTTTCCTGCTGCTGTTTCTGCCGAGCGTTGTGAACTTCCTCGTGCCCGCGGTTCTGATGTCGATCGCGGTGCCAAACGTCGCTCCCGCAAGAGCCGGGGAAGAGCCGCGGATCATCATGAAACGTGGCGCCAGGGTCGTTATTTTCCTTTTTATCGGCACGATCTCGTTGGCCGTGACATTCCATAATTACCTGCACCTGCCACCGTTTCTTGGCATGATGACCGGCCTCGCGATTCTCAAGTTTTTCGGTTTTTACCTCAGGAAAACCTACGATACGGTGCTGTTCGACAGGAAGCTGTATGGCGAGATCGGCGACACCATGCCGTTCGATAGTTTTCGAGAGGTGTCCCGGGTCGAATGGGACACGCTGTTTTTCTTTTTCGGCGTCATCATGTGCGTGGGTGGCCTCGGTTTCATCGGTTACCTCGAGGGTCTCTCGGCGTACATGTACGGTGAGCTCGGCCCGACCACTGCCAACGTTCTTGTTGGCGTAATCTCAGCGCTTGTAGATAACATCCCGGTGATGGTGGCCGTGCTTGAAATGCATCCGACGATGGACGTGCAGCAATGGCTGCTAGTCACACTGACTGCCGGTGTCGGCGGCAGCCTGCTATCCATTGGTTCTGCCGCCGGAATCGCCCTGATGGGGCAGGCTCGCGGCTATTACACATTTTTCACACATCTGCGCTGGACACCCGCTATAGCCCTGGGCTACGCAATCAGTATCTGGCTGCACCTGGTTGTAAATAGTGGTCTCGAAAATGTGCTGCCCGAAACATTGCGGTAAGCTCCGAAAATGCTCTCTTTCCTCGGCGTCTTTGCAGGAATCGCCGCTCTTATAGTCGGCGGGATCCTGCTGGTCCGCGGCGCTTCCGAAATCGCTACGCTTCTCGGCGTGTCGCCGCTCGTCGTCGGCTTGACGATTGTGGCGTTCGGCACCAGCGCGCCGGAGCTCGTCATCAACGTCGTCGGAGCCCTTCGGGGTCAGACCGATATCGCTTTCGGAAACGTCGCTGGCTCCAATATCAGCAACCTCGCGCTCGTGCTCGGCGCAGCCATTCTGATTGCGCCGATAAAGATCCAGGGCCAGCTCGTGCGCCGCGAGGTGCCGCTGTTGCTGCTGGCAACGACCGTTATTACCGTGATGGCTCTCGACCAGATGCTGGAGGGCCGGCCGGCCATGATCGGACGATCCGAGGGCATCATACTGGTGTCGCTATTTTGTATATTCGCCTACATCAATGTCCTCGATTTCGTCGAAACCAGGGCTTCAGATCAGCTGATCGCCGATATTGCGCACAGCCCGTTCATCGAGACTGACCCGCATAGTCGTTTTCGCTGGCTGTTCGTGATCTCTGGTATGGCGCTTCTGTTCGTCGGCGGTGAATTGACCGTTCGCCATGGTGTTTCGATTGCAGACAGCCTGGGCGTCTCAAAGGCCATCATTGGACTGTTCCTGATCGGCGTCGGTACCAGCATGCCGGAGCTGGTTACTTCAATTATCGCTGCCACGCGCGGCGAGTCGGACCTCGCTCTCGGTAACGTCGTAGGCTCCAATATTTTCAATTCGCTGATTGTGCTGCCCGTGAGCAGCATTATCAGCCAGATACCCGTACCGCAGGGCGGTATTGGCGACCTGCTGTTATCGCTGTTTCTTACCGCGATCCTTATTCCAATTTTTATTTTTGGCGACGCACGCCTTGGCAGAAAGGAAGGCGTTTTCCTGCTGGTGCTGTACTTCGGGTATGCGACGATACGGATCCATTTTGCTGCCTGAATAACGAGAACTTTGCTCGATGCAATAACTCAAAGACCTACCAGGCGCGCTGAAAAACGCCGAACATCATCCTGAGAGCGGTCATGCTGCCGAACTCCGGGAACGCGAGGAGATAAGAATAATGGCGAGATTACTTTCGGGAGCGCTGCTCCTCTGTTGTGTGGCCACCGCCGCGGCGGACGAGGATCCTTACCTCTGGCTCGAGGATGTTGAGGGTGAGAAGGCCCTGGCCTGGGTTGAGGAGCAGAACAAGACGTCCCTGGGTTACCTTGAGGCGTTGCCGACATTCGCTACGTTCCGTGACCGCAACCTGGAAATCTACGATTCCGATGAGCGCATTGCTTCGCCGACGCTGCGCGGTAGCTACATTTATAATTTCTGGCGTGATGCCGACAACAAGCGCGGTCTTTGGCGTCGCGCGACGCTCGCCGATTATGCCGCCGGCAAGTCCAGCTGGGAGATCATCCTGGACGTCGACAAGCTCGCCGAGCAGGAGGGAGAGGACTGGGTCTGGAAAGGATCAAGCTGCCTGCGCCCCGAGTATCGGCACTGCCTGCTGCGGCTGTCCCGCGGTGGCGCTGACGCCGTCGTCGTACGGGAGTTCGATGTTGAGAAGCGAACCTTCGTTGAGGACGGCTTTTATCTCGCCGAAGCCAAATCCGATCTGAGCTGGGTCGGCGAAGACTCCATCTACGTCGGAACCGATTTCGGCGAGGGCAGCCTGACCGATTCAGGCTATCCACGGACGGCACGGATCTGGGAACGTGGCGTGCCCGTACAGGAAGCGAAAGAAGTGTTCGCGGGGGAGCAGGCCGACGTTTCGGCGGGCGTGTTCCGAAGCTGGGACAAGGATACGCCGTATGACATCGCCTACCGCTCGCCGACGTTCTACACGTCTGAGAGTTATCTCCTGGATGACGATGGCGCGCTGACGCGCATAGGTATTCCTGATGATGCCGATCTGGAGGGCATCATGAACGGCCAGATGATCGTCGAGCTAAAGAGCGACTGGAAGCCAACGGCTACAACTTACAGGCAGGGCGCGGTAATCTCGATAGACTTTGCCCGCTTCATGAAAGGCGAGCGCGACTTCGACGTGCTCTTCACGCCAAGCGGTACGATCGCGATAAAGCGTGGCGGCGTGATGTCAACGCGCGACTATGTGATCCTGAACCTGCTCGACAATGTCGTCGGTCGCATGATGCGTTTCTCTTACGTGGACGGCGAATGGCAGGGTGAAGACATTGATGCGGAATCGCTGGGCAGCATTAACCTCGTCACGGCAGCCGAAGATTCGAACGTGTTCTTCTTCAGCTACGAGGGTTTCCTGCGGCCGGATACGCTGTACGTAGCGAATGACGGCGGTGCCACGATCGAGCCGCTGAAGTCCCTGCCGGATTTCTTCGCTACGGACGGTATGACCGTCGAGCAGCACTTTGCGACCAGCAAAGACGGTACAAAGGTCCCCTATTTCCTCGTGCTGCCCAAGGGCTTCGAGGCAAACGGCGATACACCGACACTGCTTTATGGCTACGGCGGCTTCGAGATCAGCCTGACACCGTCGTACAGTGCGACCATTGGCCACAGCTGGCTGGGCAGGGGCGGCGTCTATGCCCTGGCGAATATCCGCGGCGGCGGCGAGTACGGCCCCGCCTGGCACCAGGCGGCGTTGAAGAAAAACCGTCAACGCGCCTATGACGACTTCATCGCAGTCGGCGAGGATCTCGTCAAACGCAAGATCACCAGTTCGAAACACCTCGGTATCCGCGGCGGCTCCAACGGCGGGCTCCTGACCGGTGTCATGCTTACCCAGCGACCGGATCTCTGGAACGCGGTCGTCGTACAGGTGCCGCTGCTGGACATGAAACGATTTAATACGATGCTGGCGGGCGCGTCGTGGATGGGTGAATTCGGCAATCCGGATACCGATGACTGGTCTTTCATTAAAGAGTATTCGCCTTACCACAACGTACGGAAGGACGCGGATTACCCCAAGCCCTTCTTTACAACCTCGACGCGCGATGACCGCGTGCATCCTGCACATGCACGGAAGATGGTCGCGCGCATGAATGAGATGGGCCACGATCTCCTGTACTTCGAAAACACGGTTGGCGGACATGCTGGTGCCTCCGACAACACGCAGGCGGCGCGCAACGAGGCACTGATTTACAGCTACCTGTGGGATCAACTGGGTGGGAGGTAGCGTGGAAGCCTCTGTGAAAGATCAAACACACCATTGCCCTGTTCGCGGCGCGCACGGGCGGCAAGCACTGTTTCTTGTAGCCGCGTTATTGACGAGCGTCGGGGGCAAAGCAATTGCGATCGAGCCGACCGAGCCGCCGGACGCGGTAGAGCCGCCTGCTGTGGCGACCGCGCCGGCGCACCTGTCCGAAGAGGTCCGGGCTAGCGTCAACAAAGTCATTGTGCTGGCAGGCACGGGTCCGGTCGATGAAGCGACCACTGGCAGCTACGAGAAGCAGACGGCCGGGCTTTACGGAGGGGCGGAAAAGGGGTCCAGTGTTGGCCAGGGTGTTGGCACTGAAATCGGGCCGGTTTCCATGCGTATCCCGATCCCGATCTTGACGTATCCGGGCGCGTTAATTGGTGGCATCGCCGGCAAGACCCAGCGGGAAATCCAGGAGTTTCGGGATGGACTGACGGAAGACCTCGAGAAAGCGGGAAGCCAGTCGCTTACCAACGATGCGCTTGCATCGGACGTGTTCTGGGGTCTGCGCAGGCTGCCGAAACTTGATTCCAAAATCTTTGCCGTGACGACGCCCATTCCCGATGGCACGGATGCTGTCCTGTATGTGGGCATCGAAGGCATCACGATCGACGTGCAGGGCAAGGACGCGGTGATTACGACGACGGCCAGCGTTACGCTGCGGCGACTGAGCGACGGCGAGCACCTTTATGAAGAGAAAGTGTCGTACGAGGACCGCGATAGGCTTGGCAACTGGACCGCAAATGGCAACGCGCTGTGGCATAACTATGCCAACTACGCGCGCCATTACCTCGGGCGCGAGATCTCGGCCAGGGCCTTCGACCGCGTTGACCTGAAGCACGAGTTGATGCCAGTGGAGACGGCCAGCGTCAAGCGGGTGAAGAGGAATAACTGGAAGGGTGTCAGCAAGTCGCCGACGCCGACGCTCGCCTGGGAGCTCAAGCTGTCAGGGGGCGATGCCTACGGTGAGTGGACCAAAGAGATCGATCCCTCCCGTATCAGTTACGACGTCGAAGTCTATGACATGCAACGGCTCGTCTATGCGGCGAAAGACGTGCCGCAGGCCAGCCATACGGTAGAAGAAGCGCTACCCTGCAAGCCGCTGCGGTGGTCCGTGCGTCCGTCGTACCGCGTTGCCGAAGGCAGGAAGTTTGGCGAGTGGATGCGACTCGGCCCCGCCGGGCAGAGCAGCAAAGCGAACGAGGGCAGACGCGCCTCGGAGGCGCCCGCGTATATCCAGGACTTCGCGACGCTCACACTGAAATGCAAGCGTCGCTGACGGCCGAACCGGCGGTTCCCGGACCATCGCTTGCTGATTCTCAGGGGCGCCACACGTGGACTCCCTGACCCAGGCGGTTCTCGGTGCGACTATCGCGGGCGCGTGCGCGCCACGTGGGCATCGCCGTAAAGCACTGCTGGCCGGCGCGGCGCTAGGTACCCTGCCGGACCTGGACGTGGCCATCCGCTACGGCGATGCGGTCAAGAACTTCACGTTTCACCGCGGCTTCAGTCATTCGCTGTTTGTGCTGGTACCGCTTTCTGTCGCACTCTGGGCCGTGTTGCGGCGATGGTGGGCGCCGGTTCGAGGCGCACCTCTGCCGTGGCTGGCCGCCATCATGCTGGCACTCGTGACCCATCCGCTGCTGGATGCCCACACGGCATACGGGACGCAGCTCTTCTGGCCGCTGCCATCTCCTCCGATAATGTGGTCGACACTGTTCATTATTGATCCGCTCTACACACTGCCCCTGCTGATCGGTGTCATTGTCGCCGCGATTTCGCCGGCACCAAGGCGGGCCAGCGTCGCCCTGGTCGCCGGCCTTGCATTGAGCACGGCGTACCTCGCCTGGTCATGGGCCGGCAAGCTGCAGGTCGAACATCACGCGAGAGCAGAGCTTTTGAGGCTCGGAATCAATGACGCGCCACTGTTTTCCGGACCGACCCCGTTCAACACGCTGCTGTGGCGCGTTGTCGTCCTGACAGAGGGTGGTTACCTGGAAGGCTATGACTCGCTGCTGGTCAAAAAGCGCCCAATACGTTTCGAATTCTATGCGACCGATAACGTTTCGCTGCAAGCAGCGAGCGATATCTGGGCCGTGTCACGACTGCGCTGGTTCGCGCAGGATTTCCTGAAGACTGAAGTTCGCGATCAGCAGCTGGTGCTGACGGATCTGCGTATGGGCGCCGAACCTCAGTATGTCTTCAGTCATGTCGTTGCGGAGTACGGTAATCCGCACTGGAGGCCCGTTCCGACGGAGCTGCTGCCGGTTCGTTTCAGTCGCGGTGACCTTGACATGTTTATCGAACGATTCTGGAAAGACTAAGGTGAACGCTGACGCGCCCGCTAATCCAGCGCCGGTCTCCTGCCACGATAGCGTTTGATGATCATGCCAACCGCGTAGGACAGAATCGCCGCGCCCACGCCGGTGACGATTGCCTCCGTCACCACCGTGCCGAACATCCCGGGATGCATAAAATAATCGACAGTAGCTGTGACCACGCCAAGCAGAAGGGAGATCATCCAGCGTTTGTCGGTTTTCGATAGCAGGATCGTTGCGGCGGTTATGGAGCCGGCGGCAACGCCCGTTTGCGACGCAATCAGCCAGTGACTAAGGCCCAGCGCGAACACATTGCCCTGGACCATCGTGATGAGGCAGGCCGTAGTCGCCTCGGCGATGTTCTCAACGAAGGGTTTGACGTTCTTGTTCATCGCTGCCCTTTTTGCCGGCTTTTTAGCGCCATTCAGAACGGCTGCCGCCATTCGGAATCCGCAGCATACGCATGCGGGCACCAGAACAGAAATGTCTACCACATACATACAAGCCACGATTGACTGGGCTGGCATTTGTGCGAGCCTGATTAAGGAGTTTTTATGAGGCAGGGACGCCGTCAGTTATTGGGAGATTGCCGTGACAAATTACGTCAAAGAGAGCATCGATAAGGGCACGGCCACCGAGTCTCGAGCAGATGTGGCGTTGCGTCCCGAACATCATCGCGACGCTGTCGAGCTCAGGCACGGCGACTGGATCAGGAAGGCCCAGGCAGAGTTGAAATCGAAGCGTTTCACGAGTCCGCTGTTTGCGCTCGTTGTGATTTTCGCGTTCCTGTTCGGCGGATCCATCTACCTGTTTGAGAACTTGCCGGTGGTGATGGGTGACCCGCTGTACGCGCTGAAGATCACGATGTCGAGTTTCTTCGCTGTCAGCCTTGGTTTTATCCTGTCGGTCTGGTGGCATTCCACCTCCCGTTTCGATAATCGCCTGCGTGACGCAGAGCGAATCGATCGCGAGTATCGTGAGTCGCTGATCGGTTTCTCGGACAGCCTGTTCGATATTATTAACGCATTGAACACGCTGGCGACGAAACCACCGAAGCCTTTTGTGGTTGCGACGGAGTTCCTGCTGGGCGAGTACATTCACCTGTTGCAGAGCCAGCTGCAGCGCTACGGCGACTACGTTGCCGGACTCGGTTTCGACGCGACCGCTTTCCTCGACGAGAAGATCCGGATATTCGAGGGTATCCGCGAGCGCGCCAGCCTGTCTGTCAAGGGCATGCCGAAAGAGATCGAATCGCTATTTGTAGACAGCCTGAACCTGCAGTCGGAAAAATTGTTCGACCCGGCGGCGAAACGCCAGCTGGACCTGCGGAAGACCCTGGAGGGGGTTGGCCCGAAAGATCAGGCAGCCTAAGCGAGGTTAACCAGGCGAGGTCAATCTCGAACGGTGGCCGTTAGCAGGACGGTGGTGCCCAGCGCGGAAACGCTGGTGGCACTGCCGGTGAGGCGGATCAATGCATTGCCGCCGCCTCGGCTCAGGGCAACCACGGTGCCTGCGGCCCCGTTGCGGGCAGTCTGAACGTCTAAGTAGGGTTGCGACGATATCCCGGCGAGCTGCCGGTCGAGGCTGTCATGCGTGAGGATGCTGTCCCAACTCGACGAGGGGAGCTCTCGCAGGGCTGCACGAGGATCCGCCGGACGTATCCGGATCGTCACGTTGATGGCTTCGTGTGTCACCCAGGCAAGCGGTGACGACGACGTCGGCTCGACGTCACCAGCGCCTTGCCGTTGCAGCTTCAGGGTTGATTCCTCCAGGGGCTGCGGGCGCGGTGCGACATCCCCGGTCTCGGCTACCGCCGCATCGTCATCGATAACTGTTGCCGTCATCGCATCGTGTGCGACCCTTCCGTCGTGATCCACAACCGTAATCCCAATTCGGTAGGTCGCCGTGTCCGTGAGTCGGCTGTTGATGTAAGGCGCAAAGTCCAGCGTGATGTCGAATGCATTCATCGGGCGCTGGTCCAGGCCAAACAGTGCAAACAGTGACCGATCCGGCGTGTTTGCCAGGTCGATTTCGACGTCCCCGTCGGTAATCAGCAATTTGGCAATGCGCGACGGCGCCTCGACGCGTACGCGAACCGAGCTGAACTGGCCGGCTTCGGCACGCAAGGGTGCGTCAATGGAAAATCCCTGCGCCGTGACGCGCGGATCGGCCGAGAAATCGTCCGCCCATGCGCCGCAACAAAAGGTGAGAAAAAGAAGAGCGATCAGGCCTATCCGAGACCACGTCATTGCACGTCTCCCAAAGGCAAACCCAGTAAGCCATTGTCGGCGAGCCGTTCGCGTTCCCGCCATGCTGGAGAGTACCTAGGTGCGATTAGTCAGGCGAGCTCTCGGTTGATGGACCGGACGGGCCCGGTCAGCGCCAGCGTGGTGAAGTTCGTTCTGTCTTGTATTATGACCTCACGTTGAAGCAACGTCCCCGCGAACGTTGAACGCGGATACCACTTGTTACAGGTTCGGGCTGGTGCCCGAGTCGCCGAAGGCGCAGGATTACGGTATCAAAATCACAGCAAAGCTGTGCCCCCAAATTAATGGAGATTGAATTATGCGTTACCTTGCAGGAGTCTTACTTCTAATGACCGCAAGCCTGTCTACAGCATCCGATGATGCGCTTCTCGATCAGGATTTCCGCCTTCTTGCGTCGGATGAGGTCGTCAATCTCAGCGAGACTTATGCTGGCAAGGTGATACTGGTCGTCAATACGGCATCCAAGTGCGGTAATACGCCACAGTACGATGCGCTGGAGAAGCTCTACCAGGACTACGGTGACGACGGTCTCGTCGTGCTGGGTTTCCCTTCCAACGATTTCATGGGCCAGGAGCCCGGAACGGAAGAAGAGATCCAGGAATTCTGCCGCCTGACTTACAAGGTGAAGTTTCCCATGTTCGAGAAAGTCACCGTCAAGAAAGGCAAGGCGCACCCGTTTTTCGACCAGCTCGCCGCGGCCTCAGGAACCTATCCGACCTGGAACTTCCACAAGTTCCTGATCGGGCGCGACGGCAAGCTGATTACCGAGTTCAGCCCGCGCACCAAGCCTGACAATAAGGACGTGGTTTCAGGGATCGAAGCTGCGCTCGGAAGCTAGAGCGCTGCACAGTTGAGCCCTCCCGATCCGCGCGATCGCGAGGGACGCGTTTGCGACCAGCCGACGATCGAACGCCGGACGATGGGTAGTCGCAACCTGTTTGTCTGCCCGGTCTGTCAGTAAAGCTCGCGAATGTAAATGCGGCGATCGGAGCCGCTGAATATACCGAAAACGGCGGTGCCGACCGGGTCTTCCAGGCCGGGTAGCGCATTATCCCACTCGAACTCCAGCCAGCCCGGAACGTCGGCGCGGATGGTCGTGCTGCCATCGTTGTTGTCACCCGGAGCCTGCAGATGCAGGTTAAAGTCGCCACCGAGTGGCGGTGCGCGATAAAGCAATGCAGGCGGTCCCGCCGCTGCGCAGCCAGCGCCTGAGCTGCCGGGTGCGCCCGTGTCGAAAACGCAGGTCTCGCCGGCAGCAAGGTTGTCCGTGAATGCGATGAAGGACAGGCTGACCGGAGATGTACAACTGTCGTCGACATTTGGCACGAAACCAGTAGCGGTATTGACGAAGTATTCAGTTCTGAACGGCAAGGCCAGGTTGACCAGTTCCGAACCGTAGGCGTTCTGCAAGCGGGCGCGTCCGTAACGCATCTCTGCACCGGAGTCGAACAGCATGCCGCCGGCGGTGCCGAAGACAATCGGGTTGCTCGCGGCCGCGCCGTCGGTGTCGAGTACGTCGATGCTGAGACGGATGTCGGCGTCGAAAGGCGCTTGCTCTGTGCTGCGCGTGTAGAAAAGCCCGCCACCGCTACCGAACGTCAGCGTACCGGTACCTGCACCGGTTTCCGCGATGATGGGATCGCCTGCCGGCAGTCCGGAGGCATCCAGCGTGGCCGGCGTCGATGTGTACAGCGGTACCGACAGGCTCGTGCTGTCGATCTTGAAGAAACCGCCTACGTAGTTCTCGGCGATCTCTCCGGCAAGCGCTCGTGCGGTCAAGGTGATTACAGGCTGGTTTGAGTAGCCGAACGTCTCGCCGATGTAGCTGAATGACCCTGTTGCGCAGCTGGTTGCGAACGTCGGCGTGCTCAGCGCCGTGGTGAAGTGGTGGGCGTAAAATCGCCCGACGGTGCCAGACACGGTACCCGAAACATCGCCAGTGCCCAGATAGTCGCCGTCACCAACGGATGGGCTCAGCGTAATGATGCCGACCTCGGGCCAGTTGAAATTAGTGCCGGTTGCCTGTCCGGCCGCGAACGATCCGAAACCGGTTGCTGCACCGAGCGGCGGATTATCGCCTGCCGCGGGCGCGACAAGATCTGACGTCAGCAGGACAGTCTCGGCGATCGACTCCCGCCCGAAGTTGGGGGTTACATCACCTTCCGCATCAACGGCTGTCACTGTTACGGAGAACGGCTCGCCGGCGGCAACGAAGGTGCCACCATTCGCGTCGACCGCGGCGGGATTGGGGTTGCCGGCACTGCCCTCGATGTTGGATAGCACGAACTGATAGGGCTTGACGACAAATCCGGCAGTCGCGCCCCTGATGCCGTTTGGTAAGTCCGGGTGCGGTTCGCCGTCGTCCCTGACGCTGATCTGAATGCGACCGACATCCTTGTACTTGCCGGTAACCGCCGCCTGTCCGTTCGCAAACGTGACGGGCTGGTCGGCTGCGGACGACTCTAAAGCCGGTATCGCAGTGGTATCGATTGTCACCGATACGCTGCCGCTGCCGGGGTTCAGGAAGTCGAACCAGAATTTCAGGTTTTTGGGCCCGGTATAAGATTCGATAATGCCGCATACCGGGTCGTTGGGCGTCTGCCCGAAGGCGGCGATATACAGCGCAAAGTCCACACCGGCCACCTGCGTTGCAGAAAAGGGAACGATGACAGCCGGTGGCGGATTGTTCAGCGGGCTTGCGGTCAGCGTAAACCCGTTGGGTGAGAACGCAATGTCACCCTCGGAGTCGTCATCGCGAGTGGCGGTGTCATCGGTCTGGTACGCGTCAATGTTGAAAGACGCGGTGCCGTTGGTATAGCTCAGCGAAAACTCGGCGCTGCTTTCTCCTGAGGGCCAATCGTAAGTGGCGAGGCCGTCGTCAGCAGTCGCGTCGACCAGCGTGCCGCTACCACTCACGAGCGTCCAGGTGCCATTGCCAGTCTGAGTATCCAGCGTGATCCCGGCCGTGTAATCCGTGCGCGGAGTGCCCGCAATACTGTCGACAACGTCAATACGGATTGTCTCGGCGAGGCAGTTGATGCCGTTGTTGTCATGATTAATGACAAACTCGACACCGCCGCAGTTCGTGCAGGGACGAGTACGATCGCGATGCGCAATCACTTGCTGCGGCGTGATCGCGTTGTCCCAGATGCTCAGCTCGTCGATGTCACCGGACCAATAGCGGTTTCGGTTCTGCGAGTTCTCGCCGATGAACAGCGGGAAGTTGTTTCGTGTAATAGGCGCGCCGTACGACGCCGACGTGATCAGGTTACCGTTGACATACAGACGCATGGTGGATCGGTCATAGCTCGCTGCAACGTGGTACCAGGTGTTCGCAATAGGGACGACGTTGCTGTTGAGATCGGCGCCAGCGCAACCGCCGTTCAGCCCGAGCGTTATGCCGTGCCGCGTGTTACCCGGCAGCGTGCCATTAATGCTGCAGCCACCGTTCAGGTGCAGACGGTAAGCGCTATCGCCTTTGGCCAGGATTGCCTCCCAGTCCTTCAATGGGGAGCCGTCATGCCGGACCCAGACGGCGATGCTGAATCCGTCTCTCACATCGAGCGCTGCCGTGTCCGCAACTGCCACGTAGGAGGAGCTGCCGTCAAAGCCGCCGGCGCTACAGAGCTGGCCGTCGTTTTCGACCTCCAGTCCGCCCACGGTCGTTCCGTCGAGCCCGTTGGGGCCGGAATCCACTACCGCGCTGCCGTCAAAGCCCAGCGTGCAGTCATCGAGTTGCCAGTCCGCTACCAGGTTAGGAACGATGACCTCGCAGGTCGTGATCTCTGCTTTCTTGCCGGCGTAGTAGGCGTTGCCTGCCGGTGATACCCAGACATCCTTGATCTCTTCGTCGGCCGGGTTCGATTCTCGCCAGACGATGCCGTCGAAATCCGCGACGAGGCCCTTCTTGCCGCCGGCATAGATCTCCCCGGTCACCGTGGAGCCAGAGATGCCCCGAAGATCTTCATCGACCACAGCAACCACCGGGCAGCTGCTACCGTTGTAGCGATGAATATTCTTTTTGCCGACCAGGTAAATGTTGCCGTTGCCGTCGCCCCACAGGTCTTCGAACTTGTCACCTATCGTGCATGCCGTATCGGGCGCCGACCAGCTACCGGTCGCGCGGTCCCTGCGGTAAAGGACACCGTCTTCGTTTAACGCATAGAAAGCGCTGGCATCGCCCCAGGCGTCTTCGAGATCCTTGTTGCTGGTTCCAGCGTCGCCCGTCTCGTCATACCAGCTGCTGCCGTCGTAACGCCAGATTTCACCTTTCTTGCCAACGGCATAGACCTCGGTTGCAGAGGCTGCCCAGACGCCGAACAGGTCCTGGCTGGTCATGCCGCCTATGGATGCCCAGATACCGCCGGACAGCTGTAGTACTTCGCCTTTCTTGCCGACAGCAAAAGCCGTATTCCCATCCACAACCTCGACATCGTTGAGGTCTTCACCGCTGGGGCTCGCCATCTGGCTCCAGCTGGACCCGTCGAAACGGTGAATCTCGCCTTTCTTGCCAACACCGATAATGTTGCTGTCGGAGCTGCCGGAGATACCCCGAAACTCCTCGTCGCCGACGGTTTGAGTCGTGCAAATTTGTGCGGCGTTTGCCGGCGCCATGGACAGCGATAGCAGCAGGGCCGCCCCGAGAATCAAGAGTTTTGCTGGATCATGTCGCATCGGTCACCGTGCTCCGTACGCGGCGAGAAACGTAGTCCGGGCTTCCGTAACTCCCGGACCAGGCAAAGGCATCGATCACGTAGACATTTACCGTGTTCGGGCCTTCGGTATGTGAGGTGCTGCTGCAGTCTGTCTCTACGGTAAAGCCGGTGAGTCCGCCCTCGGTCAGGTTGATCGTCGCGGTGGTGCAGCTGGCGTTGTTGAGTGCCTGATAGGCGGCCCAATCAATGCCGGAGCGAGCGGCTGCGTAGGCGCGACCGCTTTGCATTGCCAGCACAACGGTCTGCTGCTGCACGCCCGCGAGTCGCACCGCGACAATGCCGAGCGCGGCGAGCACGACCAGTAGGAACAGTGCCGGAACGAGCGAAAATCCGTTCTGTGAGTGCATGTACTTCATGGCACGTTGTCCACATGTACCTGGTGCAGTAGCGACACCGTCTCGCCAGTGTCGGTAACAGCCAGTGCGATGGAAACCAGGCCAGCGCGCTGCGCGGTTCCCGGCGCGTAGGCCATGCTGCAGTTGCTGATGTGGTCGGCGATCAGTGTGGCGCCGGCGCCGGCCGCGAGGAGCTCGGCCGCGCTGTTGCGATTCGCCTGATCGGCGGTAATAGCGTAATTGGCATAACGCACCAGCGTGCCCGACGCGTTATCACACAGGAACGTCACGGGTCCGTCGACCAGGAAAACGCGCTGCCCGGGCGAGCCGAATGAGAATCGGAACGCAGGTGAGATACGCACATTGTCCTCGCCGGGTACCGTGTCGCTGTCTATGTCGATCTGCGTTCCCGGTGGTGTTATGACATTGGCAAGCTCGTAAGCGTTAGCGCCGGGAACACCCACGTTGTAGATGGAGAGATAGTGGGTATTCGATGAGAACGGCTTCGTGATATTGCGAAAACCGCCGATGCCGTTGAAGGCGTCATCGGCTGCCGTGAAGCGCAGGCGCTTGGCAGGATTGCCGGGCGGCGGGCGATCGCGATAGCGCGAGCCATCGACCGTGTTCAACAGCTCAAGGGCCGTGATGCTGCCAGAGGAATCCAGGCGAACGCTGTTCGGCAGTGCGCGACGGATGTCGCGAGCGATACGACGCAGCGAGTTCTCTGCCAGGTCGACCAACGCGGCACGGCGTGCCTGATCGTTGTAGGAGGCGACCGGACCGGCAATGAAGATCGCCATGAAGCCGACGACGATCGTGCTGAGCGCAATCGTAATGACGAGCTCAATCAGCGTAAAACCCGGTGTGCGTTTGCGGTTCATCGTCTTAGAGGTTCGTGCGGTAGCCGCTGAGCACGAAGTTGATGTCGCTGCCATGCGTGACAACGACATCGACGCGCAAAGCATCCGCGGCGGGAACAGACGGGAGTGCGGCACTGGGCGCAACGGAAATGCCGACGTTGTAATTGCCCAGGCCGGCGATCGGTGTGCCGAATTGGTCCTGCGCTCCGGCATCCACGAGCCCGTCGTAGTCGTCGAGATCGTCGAAATCGGCACGTGCCGCTTCACCGTCGGCGCCGTCCGGATCGGCGACCGGCTTCAGCATGATTTCCTCAAGGTAGGCCTCCGCAATTGCGGCCGCCTGGTGGCGAATCATGGGGTCAGCACTCGCCGCCGTCGTCATCGACAGAACGCCGAGTACGCCGCTGGCCGCTATCGATACAATGACAATCGAAACGAGCAGCTCCACCAGGGTAACGCCACGCTGTTTTTGTGAGGCAGAAATCATGGCGTGGTCACCAGGCCACTGTCCGCCTGGATGAGTATCGTGCGTGGACCGACAGTCAGCGCCTGGTTGGCCGCGAGGTTGGTGCGGCCCAGCGCGTCGTAGATGATTGATATGGCAGGTGAGGCGGTGACCCCGGAGGGCGCCACGCCAGTCATAGCCTGGCCAGTGGACAGCAACACCGGCAACGGAAAACTGGAGTCAGCGGGGTTACAGTGGCCGGACTGCGGGGTCTGTTGAGTCAACGAGTAACTGCCGGCTGAGATATCGACGCGGACCCGGCAGCCACTTGCCACGGCTATTTTTTGCGCATAGCGCAGCGAACTGGCCAGTTCGTCGAGGTAGGCGCGCTCGTCAAAAGCCGCGTTGTCGAAGAAGCGCGGGCCGGCTACGGCTCCGAGAATGGCAATAATCACCATGACGAGGACGAGCTCGACGATGGTGAAACCACCCTGCCGGCTAATCCCGCGAGACTCGTTACGTAGCCTCGGCGAATGTGCTGATCGCCGACGCATTCTTCAGCACCCGCTGGTGTCTACACTGATCTGCGGTGAATTGTTTGCGAGTGCGTCGTTGTAGACGACCTCGCAGTTGCTTAAGCCCGTTTTCGAAAACACGGCCTGGTTACTACCACCGTTGACCACAACGGTAAAGCCGGTCAGGTCGGCGAGCGTGAGAGAAACATCGGTCGCGTCCGGGTAGCCCTCGGTCAGGTTGATCGTGTTGCCTTCCATGACTACCGGGTTGAGTCCCTGCGACAGGTAAAGGCCGTGAACCAGGGCCGCGCCGCTGCGGACACTGCCCGCTACGCCCAGTATCGTTGCACTGCGAGCCTCTCGCTCCAGTCCTGCGTAGCGCGGAATCGCAAACGCGGCCAGGATCGCGAGCAAAGCGATAACGACAACGAGCTCAATCAGTGTAAACCCACGCTGACGTTTCTTGTCAATTTCACACATAGCGTTCTTCCTGCTTGTCACACATCGTCTATCGCTGCCGGTTCCGTCCGGTACGATTCTGTCCCGCTACTTACCGGGCAGAAGGATTTGTGGTCCTTGCTGCCCGGTTTTTGCGGCGATCACTAGCAGCCTGCGTCGTCAAAAGCGACCGTCGGCGGACCAAGTGCAGTTGCCTCGGCGTACGTAACTTCGCAACCGGTGGCAAAGCCATCTTTCGCAAACGTTGCCGTGGAGCCGTCGTCAGAAATCGCGAAACCAGTCGAATCAGCCAGCGTATCGCCGATCGTCTCTGCATCCGGATAGCCGAAGACGATAGCGATGGAGTTTCCTTCCATATCTACCGGCGCTGTTCCGGTGGCGATATTCAGTCCATGCGCCATAGCGGCCGCACTTCGAACGCTACCTGCCAGTCCCTGTACAACTGCCGAACGTGCTTCCCTCTCAAGCGAGGCAAAACGCGGAATTGCAAACGCGGCGAGAATGCCGAGCAGCGCAATAACCACGACCAGCTCGATCAGGGTAAAACCCTTCTGTTTTTCAGTCTTCATTGGTCGATCCTCAAGTTTTCCAATTGCTATAAACAACCTGGCGAAACAGCCAGAACTCCTAAACGCGGCCTCAATGCACTTCCCCGGATATGCCGGATAGCCATTTTGAGCCAGCCACTCGTTGCAGGCGCACGCCGTACAGCTCCTCGCGCTGCGCCTCAAAAATGCCATTGCCGTTGGTATCGGCAAAAGCAACTCGTACTTCAAAAGCGGGGTCTTCTACTGACTCATCATGAACCGGGAGGCCAAAGGGCTTTCCCAATCGATAAACCAGCCGGTGTCCGTCCTGCTCGAAATACCAGCGCCGCGTGGGCGCCTGCTCGATATCTCGCCGCAGCCGCGCACCTACATAGTTTTTCGGCGGATCCAGCAAAAACTTGACCGGATTTGTGCCTTCCAGCTCAGAAAGGCTCGCAGATTGGCCCCGCACGATGCGCTGGGCCGCCTCCATCACGAGGCTGCTACGCAGCTGGCCCTCCACCCGCAGCACCGCAACGCGCTCGGCCTCGTCGATATACGGCAGCAGCCGGGTTACGGCGACGGCTACCAGGGTGCTGATCAGGGCGATAACCACGATCAGTTCCAGCAGCGAAAATCCGGCCGAATCTCGATCCCGTGCGTCTGGCCATCTGCGCGTGTTCATCATCAACCTGCCTTTGCCCGTGCGACCATGTCCCACATAGGCAGGAACACGCCGAGCGCCAGAACAAGCACGACCGCACCCACCGTCACGATCAGGATGGGCTCCAGTGCGGCACTGAGGTTTTCGAGGTCGTAATCGACCTCGCGCTTGTAGTAGTCGGATGACTCATCCAGCAGCTCGGGCAGCGCACCGGTTTCCTCACCGAGGGCGAGCATTTGCAGAATCAGGGGCGTAAACAGGCCGCTGTTGGCGGCGGTTCTGGACAATGACTCGCCGCGCTCGATGTCGGCACTGAGTGCTGCCATCTTTTCGCCGAGCCAGGTATTGCCAATCGATGCCGAAACCGTTCGCAGCGTCTGGTTGATAGGCAGTCCGGCGCTGATGGAGATTGCCAGCGAGCGCGTTATACGCGACATCGCGGCGTTGTGCACGATGATGCCGATGACCGGGAGACGCAGTTTCAGCCTGTCCCAGCGCAGCCGACCGGACTCGGTACCTATGTATTTCGAAGTCGCAGCGGCGCCAAGCGCGATGCCGCCGAGAAGGTATCCCCAATAGTTAATCACAACGTTGGAGACGCCCATAATGATGCGTGTAGGCAGCGGGATGTTGTCGCCAAGTGCGCGGAAGATTGGCGCGAAGTTGGGAATCACGAAAACGGTGATGATTGCGAGGGCGATTGCAACAGCGATCAGCACGACAATCGGGTAGCGCACCGCGGATTTCACGCGATCCCGTACCTCCTGGTCCATACTGAGGTATTCGTAAAGCCGCTGGAACGCGACGTCCAGGGTTCCTGTTGCCTCGCCGATTTCGACGAGATTGATGAACAGCGAAGAGAATATTTTCGGGTGACCCTTCATCGACGCGGCGAGCTCTCGTCCCGATTCCAGGTTTGAGATGACGTCAACGAGCGCCTCTTTGAGGACGTCGTTATGCGTCGTTTCCATCAGGCCGGTCAGCCCTTTCAGGAGCGGCAGGCCGGTACGCGTAATCGTGTGCATCTGCCGGCAGAACAACACCAGGTCTTTGGTCGTCGGCCGTCCGCCGCCAAGTCGCTTGTTGAGGTCGGCGAGCGTGATGTTGGTGGAGCTGGTGTGGTCGCGAATTTCGACAGGTGTAACGCCAATACTGATCAATCGGCCCGCTACCGCATCGGCGGACTGACCGACGAGTCTGCCGGTGACCAGCGCGCCGTTGGCGGATCGGCCTTTGTAGATAAACTCAGCCATCAACGGTCTCCGTTGATGATTCCGTGACGCCTGGAGCGTCGCTTTCTTCTTCGTCCACGCCACCGGCAACCTTCAGCACTTCGTCAAGCGACGTTATTCCCAAGATCGCGTAGTCCAGCGCACAGTTCACCAGCGGCACGTAGCTCTTTTTCTTTGCCGCCAGTGACGTAAATTCACTAAGGTCCTCGCGGCGCAGAGCATCGGTGAGGCCGGCATCCATTTCCAACAGCTCGTACACACCAATACGACCGCGGTAGCCGGTCAGCTGGCAGTAGTTGCAGCCGCGGCCGTGTAAGAATGTTGCCTCGCTGGCGCGCTTCTTGCCCACCTGCGTGTTGAGCCACGCGAGCTGGCCTGGCGTGAGCTCGGTTGGCTCGGCGCAGGACTCGCAAACGCGCCGCACCAGTCTTTGCGCGACGATGCCCTGCAAGGCGGCACCAATGAGGTAACCCGGTGCGCCCATGTCGAGCAAGCGATTCGCGGTCGCCACGGCGCTCACCGTATGCAGCGTCGAAAACACGAGGTGGCCTGTCATCGCGGCGCGCAGCCCGATATCCACAGTCTCACGATCGCGCATCTCACCGACCAGTATGATGTCGGGGTCCTGGCGCAAGGCTGTGCGCAACACGCGGCCGAAGTCGAGGCCAATACGCGTATGGACCTGCACCTGGTTGATTCGGGCAAGTCGATACTCGACCGGATCTTCGACCGTGATGATCTTTGTTGATGGTTTGTTGACGTAGTTCAGTGCGGAATAAAGCGTTGTGGTCTTACCGCTGCCGGTTGGCCCGGTCACGAGCACCATTCCGGACGGGCGCTCGATCATTCGGTAGAAGCGCTTCAGCAGTTTCTGCGGCATGCCGAGCTTCTCGAGACTCAGCAGGTTGGCCGAGTGGTCAAGTAGCCTCAATACTATGGCCTCGCCGAATTGAACCGGCAAGGTTGAGACGCGAATATCCAGCGTGGTCTCGTTGACGCGAATCGAAAACCGTCCGTCCTGCGGCAGCCTCTTCTCGGAGATATCCAGCCCGCTCATTAACTTCAAACGCGTAATCAGCGCGCCGGCAACGCCGCGTCCGTCGATCACGTGTTCTTGCAGGACACCGTCAACGCGCTGGCGAATGCGCAGTACGAATTCGTCCGGCTCGATATGAATGTCGGAGGCGCCAACCTGCACGGCGTCGCGGAACATGGACTGCAGCAACTTGATGACGGGCGCTTCCGCGGAGTCTTCGTCTGCGTTCAGCTGATCGATATCAATGCGGGACTCGCCAAGCTCTTCCTTTACCTCGGCTGCCAGCGCATTGATCTCATCGGTGCGCCGGTACGTGATATCGATTGTGCGCAGCAGCTCGGTTTCATTGACCAGCGCTATCTTTACTGTCTTGCCAAGCAGCCGTGCGAGTTCGTCATGGGCGAAGATATCGGTCGGATCCGCCATGCCAACCAGGAGCCCGTCATTGTCCTGCTTCAGTACCAGCGCTCGCAGTCGACGTGCCTGCACCTCGGGCAACAGTTTCACCGTCTCGGACTGCAGCTTGATGCTGCTGATATCCAGGTACTCGATGTCCAGGCGCTTGGCCAGGAATTTGTAAAGGTCCGCCTCGTCAATGGCGCCAACCTCGGTCAGCGCACGGCCGAGCTTATGGCCACTGCGTTTCTGCAACGCGAGCGCCTGCTCAAGCTGTTCCTGTGTGATGGCGTTCGCGTCCAGCAACAGCTCGCCGAGCCGCATTTTCCGGCGTCGGACAAGTTTGGATACGCTTGCGCTTGAAGTGCTCATTGGCGTCCGATTCTCCGGCCTAGTAGTCCGAATCAAGCTTGATGCGTTGCAACGACTCGTCGGCCATGCGTGCCCAGGCGTCATCGCCATCGATAACGATGGGCTTCAACAGGATCACGAGTTCTGTCTTGTGTTCCACCGAGCGAGTGCTCTTGAACAGATTCCCAATGCCGGGAATTTTGCTGAGTCCCGGTGTGCCGAATGTTTCATCCTTAGACGAGTTCCGCATCAGGCCGCCGATGACGATGATTTGCCCGCTGCGTGCTTTGACGATGCTGTCCGACTCGCGAATCTCGCTGAAGGCAAGTGGCAGGATGTCCGTCTCGCCGGACACAGTCAGATTCTTCTCTTGGTCAGTGACGGTACTGACCGTCGGATGAATGTGTAGCGTCACTTCGCCGTCTGCGCTGATTTGCGGCGTCACGTCCAGCGCAATGCCTGAGAAGAACGGCGTGAGTTCGACGTCCCTCGATGTCGTTGACGAGGTTCCCGTAACGGTATTGCTGGAGACGTCGGTGACGAAGAATTCATCCGTGCCTGCTTTGATCACGGCCTTCTGGTTATTCAGCGTCGATACACGTGGGCTTGAAAGCACGCGAGTTTCACCCTGCTGTTCGAGGAGTTCGAGGAAGGCGTTGAAGTCGCCAATGTCGAAAGCCATGGTGAAAGCTCCGCCCAACGTCCGCGTGGCGATTCCGGTGAGCGGGTTGCCCGGCTGCACAATAACGGGCGCGCCTCCCAGGTCCCTCGGGTCCCCGGAATAGCCGGGCGGTGGCGCTCGCTGTCCGAACGTGTAGGTGTCATTGCTGGCGTTCTGCGAAACCGATACCCAGTTAATACCCGAACGGAATCCGTCGGCGAGCTGCACCTCGACGATCTTTGCCTCCAGCACAACCTGCCGCTGCGCGATGTCCTGGATGGCATCGAGGTAATCACTGATGCTGCGAAGCTTGTCCGGCATGGCCTGAACGACAATCACCCCGGTCTGTGAATTTACAACAACCTGGTGTCCTTCTGCGTCGCCAATCATCTGCTCGAGCGTGTCCTGCAGCTCTGCCCAGAAGTCCGCTGCGTAGTTTGTCTCGATACCGGATCCGCTGATTTGCTGCGAGCTCTGGGAGTCTCTGCCAACCTGGCCGGTGACGAGGCCATTCGCGCTGCGGTTGCTGCGGTTGCTGCTCTGGCGTGCTTCACTTATCTGGCCAGAGCTCACCCGGGTTCGGGAAACGCCGGAACGCTGCAGATTCAGATAGTTGATCTGAAATATGCGGCTTTGCAGCGAAGCGGGGAACACAATGTAGCCGGCCGGGCCACGCCGATAGTTGTAGCCATACACTTCGCTAACCACGTCGAGCACTTCTTCGACGGTTACGTTCTGCAGCATCAGGGAAATATTGCCGCTAACGGCGGGGTGCACGACGATGTTGTGTTCGGTCTGGTCTACCAATGCCATGAAGAATGCCTGTGCCGGCGTGTCTTCACTATTCAGATCGAATCGGGCTACCGGAGCTTCCGTTTTTGCGGACGGAGCCACGGCAGTGGGCGGCTGTGCGACAGTGGGTGCCGCCGGCATCCTGGTTGCCTCCTGCAGGGCGGCCTCGACGCTGGCCCGCGTCTCTTCACCCCAGCCGGACGATGAGCTATGCGTTGGCATCGTGGCATCGCAGCCACTCAATACGAGCAGTACACTGCTGACTGCTGTGATTAGTTTGAGCATGAGTCGTTCTCTCCGGTGATCTTCATCGGCGTATCGCTCCCTGGTTTAACTCGGCTTTTATGCGCTTGCCGCCTGTTTGCAGGATCAGGTGATCTTTTTCAATAGCTATGACGGTCGCGCCGTCCAATGAACCGCCAACGGCGACACGGCGACCGTTTAGGATCGCGACGCGTCGCTGTGGCGAAATGATGATGGCGTTGACGACAAAGCCTGGTGACGAGGCTCGGATACCCTTGACCGGCGAGTAGGGCCGTGTCGGGTCGCGCAGGGCTTCGTCGGCCAGAACCGCCTCAGGTGCCATCGCGAGCAGGAGCAGGAGCATAGCCAGGCTTGTCATTGATCTACGCACCGATCCACTCCTCGTCGAGGCTTAGCGTGCTGACTTCGATACGAATGCGGTTGCGCGGATAATCTATGACATCGAGTTCGAGAACCTGCCAGTACAAGCGCCAGGGCAGAGCCTCAATCGCGTTCAGGTACTCGATGCACGCGGCGTAGCTGCCTTCAACCTCGATTTCCAGGCCATGGCGATAGAACGTGACGGCATCCGGGTTTTCATCCGCCGACAATGAGTCTGGTGTCGTGTTGCGGATGCGTACCAGCGTCAGCCGTGATTGTTCTTTCAGCACGCCTTCGAGTACCTGCGCCATCTCTGCCGGGTCGATCAGTTCAGCCGCGTGATTGCCGAGCGTCGCGTTTATCTCGTCAATTCGCCGACGCAAGGATGCGATTCGTGTGCGCTGCTCGTTGCCACCGCCGGCCAGCTGCATGATTTGCTCTTCCAGGTTGTGGTTGGCAGCCGCAATGCGATTCTCGAGTTCGATCAGCTCGGTACGCGTCTGGGTTGCGCGTTGCTGCAGTGGCTGCATCAACAGTATGTGCCAGAGCGCAGCCATCAGTACCAGCGCTGTTAACAGCACCAATAAGCGCTCACGAACAGAGAATGCGTCGAGCTTCTCCCGCAACGGGGATACGGCGGCAGAGATGTCGTCAAGGTACTTCAACGGCTCTGCCTCGCGTCGGCTGTCAAAAGAAGGTCACTGTCCATCGAGAAAGACAGCGCGGTTTCGTCTTCGACCGGACTGTCTATCTGGAAATGGTGAAAACGTTGTTCTGCGAACGGCAACTCGGACGCCAGGCCCTGCACATACACTGGAATCAATTCCGCGCGAATCGCACGGCCCTCGAGTCGTGTCTTGTCGCCCATCGCTGACAACGCAATGTGGGTCAGCCATAGCCCATCGATGGCCTGTCGGGACAGTGCGCGCAGGTGCCGGGAGAAACCCTCCGCATCGCCGAGCGTCGAGCCCTGGATGAGATTCAGGACTGCCTGGCGCTCTGCCAGCATGCGCAGGCTATCGTCCAGCTGCTCGGACCAGTTCTTCTCGCCCGTGACAGCGTTGATTAGCGGCCCAATATTCTGCAGACGTTCGAGTACGAGCGTTTCCTGCCGCGCGACGATCGTGAGCTCCTGTTCGACGCTGTCTACGCGCTGTTGAGCAAAAACGAACATCAGCACCATGCCGAATAACACGATTGCGGCTGCCTGAAACATGAACCAGGCGGGGAACATGCGCGTCTGCGGGCGGAACTGAAGCTGGTAGAGGTTGATCTGCTGATTCATGATGCGTGCCTGCCCTGAGGTGCCGCGTCACTGCGCAGCGCAGCGCCCACAGCGAGCAGACTGCTGCTCTGGACGGCGGGTGAGACGTCTTCCTCAAGGCTGAAGAGGTCCTGAAAATCGATCGTCTGGACGCTTACCCCGAGGTTCTGAGCCAGCCCGGCCGTTAATGCGTCGAGACCCTCACCCGGTCCCAGCGCAATCTGCGTAACGGGGCGACAGTCGTAGTGGCTTTCGTAGTAATCCAGCGAGCGCTGTACTTCGAGCGCTACTCCACTGATGAGCTCCTGCAGCGTGAAATCGTCATCAGCGGCCGCGGCGATCGCGCGCCGGCCCTTATCGAGATGGCGTGTGAGGTGCAGGACGCCCTGGCGTGTGATTGTCAGGTAGCCACGGTCCTCGGTGAAGTGCAGAAACGCCACGCCATCCTTGTCCTCGGGCAGCATGACGGCGACATTGCGCACGCAGAGTTCGGGTATGTCGATGACATCCATATTCAGATCGGCGCGTTCCATGGACTCTACCTGCTGCATGACCTCACTGCGTCGTGTCACCACGGCATAACCCGTATGTGGTGCTCCAGGATTCGAGTGCGGTGGCATTTCGAGCAGTTCCACAACGGCCTCTTCCACCGGGAAGTCGATCAGGTCCTTCAGGCGCCAGCGCAGGGCGTCGAGCAGCTCCTCACGGGGCACATTCGGAATTTGCAGCAGCTGCAGCTGGTAGGATTTGGCGGCAAGCACGCTGGACGTCGGGGTGCGCTTAAGCTCCAGATCATCGGCGTGCTCTGCGGCCTCTTCGAGCCAGTCGCCATCGGCATCAAACAGTCGAATAGCGAGGCTTGGCGGGCCGCCATCCTGCCGACGGACACGTGCAATGCCCGCATTTGGGCCATCGAGCGCAATGCCCGCACGTGAATTCTTGGCCAAAGACCCTGTGAAATGTCGCAACATAGCCCGGCACCTGACGCCGTTTTACAAAACCAGAGTTACTTGTATCGGTCGCGCCGTGCCGATCTTTAGCCACGCAATTCAGAAAAAGCTATAGTTCATGCGCCCTTGCGATGACTAAGGTCCGCAACTTTCGGAGCTGACGGGAGAATCAAAAGAATGAATCCGACAACATCGAATGGGTCCGGCCAAACCTGGTCTTCCGGGCTCACGTTTATCCTTGCAGCCGTCGGCGCGGCCGTCGGGCTGGGAAATATCTGGAAATTTCCCTATGTTGTGGGTGTCAGCGGTGGCGGCGCGTTCGTCCTCGTCTACATCGCCTGTGTGGTTTTCGTTGCAGTCCCGATCCTGATCGCGGAGCTGTGGATTGGTCGTCGTGGCGGTCACAGCCCGCCGGTTGCCATGCGTGTCGTGGCGGAAAAAGCCGGCCTTTCCCGGGCTTGGTTCCTGGTCGGCTGGATGGGCATGCTGGTCGGTTACCTGATTGCGACCTACTACAGCGTGATCGCCGGCTGGACGCTTGCGTACATCTTCAAGGCAGCTAGCGGCTTCGGCGGCGCCGACCCCGCGACGGTGTCCCAGCAGTTCGACGGATTGCTGGCTGACCCGCTGGCAATGGTGTTCTGGCACACGGTATTCATCACGATCGCCCTGTTCATCGTCGGCCGGGGACTGCGCAATGGTATTGAGCGTGCGGTGACGATCCTGATGCCTGCACTATTCGCCATGCTGATCGTGATGATCGGCTACGCCGCGGTCGAAGGAGATTTTCCGGCGGCCATCGATTTCCTCTTCAGCGCGGACTTCAGCAAAATCGACGGCACCATCGTGCTCAGTGCGGTGGGCCAGGCGTTCTTTTCCATCAGCGTCGCCATGGGCCTGATCATGACCTATGGTTCGTACGTTCCGGACAACGTGTCACTCACTAAATCGGCGCTGATCATCGCCGGTGCCGATACGCTGGTTGCACTGCTCGCCGGGTTGATGATTTTCCCGCTGGTGTTTGCCAACGATCTCGATCCCGGCTCGGGTCCCGGTCTTATTTTCCGTACCTTGCCGACCGCATTTGCCGGCATGAGCGGTGGCGCCATCTTCGGTTCGCTGTTCTTTCTGCTGCTTGCGTTTGCGGCGGTCACGTCGATCATTGCGATCATTGAACCCATCGTCGCTTATGCCGAGGGCAAGTGGGGCATGAGGCGACGAACGGGCTGCATCGTATTCGGCTTTCTCGCCTGGGCAATAGGACTTGCCAGCGTCTTCTCGTTCAACATCTGGTCTGATGTCACGCCGCTGGGCGCGTTGCGCCCGTTTGCGGACATGAACATATTCGCGCTGATCGACTACTTCACGGCTAACCTGATGATGCCGCTGGGCGGTATCCTGATGGCGGTGTTCGTGGGCTGGCTGGTCAAGCCCCAGGTGCTTGCCGAGGACCTGTCGTTTGGCAGCCCGATGTTGTTCAAGGTGTGGCTGTGGATGATTCGTGTCGTTGCGCCGCTGGCGATTCTGGGAGTCTTGTACGGCAGCCTGTGAACGGGTCAGGGCGTCTTGACGCTGTAGACGACATCCACGTTGCGCACCAGGCCCGAGCGTGATTCGACGACCAGTCGCCGGCTAAGCTGATAGCGCAGCAGGAGCGTACCCAGGCTGTCGACAACGCCGTAGGCGTATTCAATGAACAGCCTGTCACCGAATCGCCGGCCGGCGACAAGCTGACTGTTCTCGCCACCACCCTGGACGCCGAGCGTCTCGAAGCCCAGCTGATTTCGAATGCGAGACGCCACGCTGCCGGCTGTCGTCAGGCCGAGCGCGAAAGCGGCCTGGTTCATCATGCTGCCCTCTTCGGAGCTGGCGCCGGACAGTGGCCGCCCGGTCAGCAGGTAGGAGAGTGCCTCGGCATCCGCTAACGGCGGCTCGCTGTAAACTCTTGAGCTTAGCTGTGCCGGCGTACCGGTCAGGTGGATACCGGCCACGGTCTCGTCACTGGCAGTCCGCGATGCATGAACATTCAGCGCCGGGTTACTCAGTGGTCCATTGAAGATCAGCTCACCGGTCTCGATCTCGAGATTCTGCCCGTAAGCCCGGTAACGCCCTTCGCTCAGGACAACCCGCCCAAGGCCCTGGTAGGGCGATTTGCTGTTGCCGGTGATGCGCACCGAACCTTCAAGATTGGTGCTGAGGCCGAACCCGGAAAAAGACACGTTCTCTCCCAGGGTTGTTGCAGCGTCGACAAACAGCAGCCGACTTGGCTGTGTGATCTCCGCATCGCCACGGTGTACGACGACATCCGGCGACGGCTTCTCGGACGACTCCGGCACGGACTTAATCGTGATGCTGGCCTCCGGAATAATCAGCTCTCCAGTGACACGCGTCTCGCGCTCGTCAAGCAGCACATTAATCGTCGGCGATGCCGTTACCTGCCAGTCGGGTAGGTTAACCAGCCTGAAGTCCTCGCCTGCGAGGCGGATATCACTGCGGAGGCCAGTCTCGGCACTCAGTGTTGTTTCACCGTCAATCTGCAGGTAGCCGTCGCCAGATTTTGCGCTGCCCTGCAAAGACAGCTCGCCGGCTTTGCTCTGGCGAAGCAGCAAACCCATGTCGGTGACCGATATCCCGGCGCGACGGATGTCGGCGGAGCCATCGCGCAAACCGATTTCGCCACTGATCTCGGGCGAAGCAAGACTGCCGGCCAATTCGACATTGCCGTAAATCTTACCCAGCGGGCTGGCGATCTCGGGTACGAAGAACGACAGCAAGCTCAGGTCGTTCAGCTCGAGGCTGCCCCGTCCCCGCAACGCGGACCGGAAGTCGAACAGCTCGGCGACTTCGACTTTGCCTGCGGCATGATCTGTTGAATTCTCAAGCCTGAATTCGTATTCACCAACGAGCCTGTTATCGACGACCTCGGCCGTGACCGAGGCCTGTTCAAACATCGCGGATACGTCTTCACCCTCTAAGCTGGTGATCAGTCCCAATCCGCTGATCCGCAGGTTTGTAGCCCCGTTAAGCCGGCCGTCGGCATAGTCACCGTGCGCAGCGAAGTTGATCTCGCCGAGAATGCTCGCACCCTCTGGCAAATAGCCCGGCAGAGTGGCGACTGGCAGATCGCTGACCGTCGTCTCGAACTTCAATGGGCCTGCAAAATCGTAGTTCACCGCGACGCAGGCGATGCCGTGGTTCGAAGTTGTGCCGAGACAGGCGTCCTCCAGTTTCAATTCACCGCGCGACAGTGAAAAGCCGGCGGCTTTCTGAAGCGTCCATTCGCCAAGCGGTTCTCGCCGGACTGCGAGGCTCAGCAGGTTGCCGAGCCATCGATCGTCGACGAAGCGACCGTCGATGCTGGCCGTCACGGTACCGTGTTCGACCGAGTCGATCTCAAGCGAAGCAGTACCTTCCCGGGTTGCCGGCAGGTCGAATCGAGTTTCCAGCCGCTCTATCGCATAGTCGTTCCAGGCCAGGTTCGCGCCGTTGATGTAACCGGAGGCGGCGAAACTGTCGAGCTCCGACTTGATGCGAAAATCGCCGTTGACCGCACCGTCAATTCCCAGGCCAATCTGTCCCAGGTTCGCGAGTTGTAGTCGTCCGTCAACCTGCAGGTGCGGTCCATAGGCGCCGTCAAAATTGACGCGATTGTCGCCGACGCCGAGAACCGCATCGTCAAACTGGAGCTTATCGTTAGCGTAAGCAAGCACGCCGCTGCCACTGACACGATGGGCATTCAATTCGCCCGAGATACGGTCGATGGTGAGGCCAAGGTCGGGCTCTCCATCGACGAGCCGACCCGACGTGCTGCCGACAACGTCGAGCTCGCCGCGCAGGCGTGCGTCCGCGAAGGCTGGATTCAGCTCGGTCAACGCCAGGTTGAAGGACCAGCTGGGTCCGGACGCCAGGCCCAGCACACCATCGGCAAGCAGTTGCCCCCAGTCATTCGAGACACGCAGTGACTCCAAAGTGACGCCGTCGCCGACGTAGGCTCCGCGCGCTTGCAGTGCAGTGACCGGAATGTCTGCGGATGACAGCGAAGTAGCGCCATCGAACACCAGGTTGCTGGGTGTCCCGACGAGATGCAGGGTGCCGCTTGAGACCTCAATGGCCGCAATGTCGCCCTGTTCAATGCGAATTTGCTCCCACCGATTGTCGAGGTCCAGGCTGATGCCGGCAGTTGTTGATGCGACGGTTCCCTGGGTCGCAACGGCGTAGGGCGCGTCGAGATCGTGTTGAATTTCGTACCGCGATGCGTCCCCGCGAACACGCAAAATGCCGGACAACGGTACCTGGTCTTGTAGCCGAACTTCCCAACCTGCGCTGGCGTGGACCGGGTAGTCGCCTGTTAGCCGGGCGTCGCCCGATAGCGCGATGTCGGCCAGCGTGCTTTGTAAATCGAAGCGCCGTATATCGAGCTCCGAACCGGAAAGCTCGCCGCCAAGCCGGATAGTATCTACCAGGAATTCACTGCCTGGCGTTACGATGCGAAGCGACTCGATTGAGCCATTTTCCAGCTGCAGCCTGACGGGAATATCAACGCTAAGTGGCTCCGAAGCCTCAGCGCTCTCCGCACCTTCACTAATCGTGATGGCCACATTTTTTAACGCGAGCGTCGTTATTCGTACTTCGCGCTTTAGTAATGGCAGCAGCTCAACGTGTGTCGCAAGCTCTGCAATAGACGCGGCGGCTGACAGATCCTGCCAGGCAACGTTGCGAAACTGCAGACCCCTTAACAAAGTGCCATCGACCGATTCGATGCTAAGCGCCGCCGGAAGGCGGGACGATGCCTGTGCCAAAAGCCAGCGCGCACCGCTCTCCGTCGTAATCAGCCAGGTGATACCAATAAGCACAGCCAGCGTGATCGCAAACAGGACGCCACCGGTCCATCGGAACAGTCGCCCGATCACAGGTCCGCCCCGAGACGGATATGCACCCGCACACTACGATCGGACTGGTTGAGGGGGTGCGCAAGGTAGAGGCGTAGCGGACCAACCGGCGACAGCCACTTCAGGCCGATACCAGTGCCGATCGCGGCATTGACGTCCAGCGTGTCGAAGGCATTACCTGCATCGAGGAAAACCGCGCCGTAAAAGTTGCCGCGCAGCAGGTGTTCGTATTCGACGCTGGCAATGAGGAGGTTGCTGCCGCCAATAACGTTCCCCAAATCGTCTTTGGGGCCCAGCGAATCGTAGTCAAAACCCCGAACCGACTCATCACCACCGGCAAAGAAACGTACCGAGGGTGGCAATTCGTCGAAGTCTGACTTAGCCGTAAAACCGATCGTGGCGCGTGCCAGCAAGCGGCTCGTGTCTGACAATGAGTGAATAATCCGTGCATTTAGAACGGTCTGTAAGAAGGAGGTATCCGAGCCAATAAACTCCCCGGTACCACTAAGTTGAAGCGTCAGCCGTCGACCGCGGGTCGGGAAGATATCGCGATCCGCCCGTTTGTGGTCGTAAGCAACTGCTGGAAGCACCAGGCGGCTACGCTGTGTGTCAGCTGCGAGATCAAATCTTTCATAGCTAAGGTCAAGCGACAGTGTTCGCAGCCATCTCGCACTTATTCGTTTTGAACGACGAAAGCCGACTCTTGCCGAGTCACCCTGGTAGGTGTCATTGTCCTCTCGCGCCAATGCCGCGGTGTAGCTCAGCCATTCGGTTCGCGGGTCCGCCATCGGTCGCCGGTGCTCTGCCGTGAGACCCTGGATAACCGGTGACAGTCCCACATCGGTCCTGAAGCGATGGCCCTTGGAATTTAGACGGCGGTTCTGATACCCGGCGCGAAGACGGGGTCCGATGTCCGTCGACAGCCCGGCACCGACCGTGTACTCGATGCGGTCAGCAGGCTCCAGCAATACGCGCACCGGAATCTTGCCGTCCGCCGCTTCCTCGACAAGCGGAAGTAGCTCGATGCGCGAGAAGTAACCGCTAAAGGAAAGGTCGGCGTACGCCTTGTTCAACAACCGGCTGTCGTAGGGCATGCCCTCATCAAATTCGAGGAACGCGCTTACCAGGCTTGTCTCGAGAAAGTCTTCGTCCAGTCGAACCTCGCCAAACTGGTAGCGCGGGCCGCTGTCGTAGTGCAGCGAAATATCCGCGGCATTCTCGTCCGGCCATACGTCTATGGTGTTCTTCGAAAACTCGGCCTCGACGTAGCCGCGCTCGGCGGCACGCACCTGCAGATGCTCTTTGAAAGTTTCGTAGCTTGCATGGCGTAGCTGCATGCCGGGAACCAGTGTCTCCGGGGCGCCCAGGTCCGAGAAGTCCGCCGAATCTGCCGATGGCGTCGTAATCGAGATGTCGGTGTTACGCAGAATGACAGCTTGGCCGGTATCGATGGTGACCGTCGCCCGCCAGCACGTGTCATCGATCGAGAGTGTCTTCTCGATGGTTGGGTCGTAGTAGCCAAAGGGTTCCAGCGCCGACCTTACCTCGACCTCAACCTTACGGAAGCGTCGCCTGATCAGCCTGCTATCGGCATCGCAAGGCTCGGCCGCGAGTCCGACATAAGTTTCAACATTACGGGCAATGTTGTCGTTGACGCCGTTGACCTGCAGTTCCGCCCTGGCCCAAGACGCAGTGAGCAATAGAAATACCAACAGGCTTGTAACGCGACTTTGCACAGCTTCATGCCAATTTCATAAAATTGCGAATTTGCATCGTCGTCCGTCCGCATGCCCGAAAAGGGATCTTGCGCTGCGGAGACTCAATGTCGTTCTCGTTATTCGTCCTCATTGACAGACTTACCGGCGTGCGGCTCTGGTTTTCGTAGCGGAGTTATCGATACGGTTTGGACCTGACGTCCCGACATTCGTGCGACTGAAAATTTCAGGCCCGATGAGTCAAAGCTGTCGCCCTCTTCAGGCAGCCGTTCCAGATGCTGCATGACAAGTCCGCCAAGTGTGGTGATTTCGGGGTTGCGCTCAAGCTCGATATCAAGGGTTTGCTCCAGAATCCCCAGTGGCAACTGTCCACTAGCGCGCCAGCCCGAACCAACGGCTTCGATCGGTGCCGCAATGTCGTCGTCCCACTCGTCCTCAATTTCGCCGACAATTTCTTCCAGCATATCCTCGATTGTGGCGATACCGACGTAGTTGCCGTGTTCGTCGACCACAATCGTTATGTGCGTGCGCGTCGAACGCATACGCTCGAGCAATGAAGATATGAGCAATGTTGCCGGCACCACCATCGCTGGGCGAAGCCGATCGGCCAGCGAATCCCAGACGTTGTCTTCGCCGGCGGCGAGGGCTGTCGTCAGGTCTTTCGTTGCGAGTATCCCAACGACGTCGCGCTTCTGATCGAGCACGGGGAATCGACTATGAAGCGTTCTGACTATGGTTTGCTTGTTCTCTTCTGCACCGGAGACGAGCTGGAGTTTGTCGACCTGCACCCAGGGCAGCATGACCTCGCGTACCGTCTGGTCGTCGAACTGAAACGCCTTTCGAATAATGTCGGCCGTATTGCCCTCGATTTCACCGTGCGCTTCGGATTCGTCGACGATGGAACTGATTTCATCCTCAGTGATTACTTCGTGATGAGAGCCGCCGCCAACACCGAGCAATCGCAGTATGCCGCCATTGGTCTTGTCGAGCAGCCAGTTCAAGGGGAATACCAATCGGTAGAACCAGTGCAGCGGATAGGCGAGAGCGAGCGACACGGGTGTCGGCTTTCGAATTGCGTAAGTTTTGGGCACCTGTTCGCCGACGACAATGTGCAGTGAAGAGAACAACAGGAAACCCACAATGAATGAGATTGTGTGTAACGACGGACCTGTAATGCCGACCTTTGAAAGCAGGGGTTCCAGGAGCGCAGCTACCGCTGGTTCGCCGACCCAACCGAGGCCAAGCGATGCCATAGTTATTCCCAGCTGGCAGGCTGCCAGGTAAGCGTCCAGGTTCTGGTGCAGTCGCACAGTGAGCGCCGCACCGCGGCGTTGTTGGCTAACGGCCTGATCAAGCTGGTAGCCGCGTACTTTGACGAGGGCAAATTCGGCCGCGACAAAGAAAGCATTGGCGGCCAGCAGCAAGACGACCGCAACCAGTGAGTATCCGAGAGGGCTCATATTATTGGCAAATTCCTGTGATTATGAATTGTCGACCATGTAGGTTTCGAGCGGCCCGCGGGCGTTCAGATGAACATCGCGCTGCGGGAACGCGATTACTATACTGTTTTCATCGAATAGCTGGCTAATGCGAAACCGGATCGAACTTCGAATCTCACGCAAAGCCTATGCGACTTTTCTGGTCCGGTCGCCGAGACTCGCGTTAGTCGAGAAGAGTCTACGGCGAGAAAGCCTTTCTACTACCGACGTTGGTATTGGATGGGATACTCGGTGAGCTCTTCACCCTCGTGCATCACGATGTAGCCGTCTATTGAGCCATCGTCTTGCCGGTAAAAGCTAAGGCCGCCGAAGTGTAGCGCATCGTCTTCCTTCTTCACGAGGCGAAATGTCACGTAGTCTTCCTTGGTTTCCCAGGCGGCGAAGTCCGCACTGAAATGTTTGACTTTCATACTGAGCGTACCGTCTTCAACGCTGAGTTCGAGTAGTTCATAAAACGCCGGGCCATCGTCACCGTACAGCTTGAACATGCCGATCATTGAGCCGGCGGAAGGTGCGTTCCAGACTTCTTCGAATTGCTGCCCGAACGCCGTGCCCATCCAGGAGCCGACCAGCCAACTCGCATCCGCAAGGGTTGCCTCGGGCCTGGTCTCGCCGGGTTCAAGCCCGAAGGTGTGCTCGGTTCGCGGCTCTGCTGACCATGCCGTAGCGCAGGCGAGCAGGAGTGCCAACAGCGTGATACCTCGTGTTCTCATTGCGTACCTCCGGTTTTGTAACAATTATTCACAGCTTCAAGGTAGACCGACTATAAGAATACTTACCATAATGTGACCCTCGTCACCCTTGGGAATCCCTTGGAAAACGTATAGTTGCAGTCTGCCCGAAATGACTCGGCGCCGAGACATACCTTGATGATCGCACGGAGAGTGTCATCGTTCATCAGGATTGGGCATGGCCGTGAGTCGTTAGGCGGGATTTCCAGTTCTGTAGCGCTATTTAAATTAATACAGAGACCGGAAATCATGAGCATAGCCCGCGCGCCGCGAAACAGAACCAAGCGAGTCGCCAGCTTCATTGCCTTGTGGGCCTCACTCGCGATGGCCCCAATGGCAATGGCCGCGCCGTTCTGCCCGATTTCGCCAGACACACTGACGATATCCAGTCAGCAAGTCATCAACACCTACTATCCCGGCACGGCCAGCGCAGCTGCCGGGGCCACCAGCATTTCAGTCGGAACGCTGCGCGGCGGAGCGGCAATCGTGGCCGGAGACACCCTGCTCGTAATGCAGATGCAGGGTGCCGAGCTCGACACGGGTGATGCCGAGACTGCTGACGGACCGTATGGAGACGGTGCGGGCCCCAACGATCGCTCCGGAAACCTGGCCACAAACTTCGATGCCGGAAGATACGAATTCGTGATCGCCACCGGACCGGTGTCTGGCGGCGTGGTACCGATCGAAGGTGAGCTCCCCGGCAGCGGCCTGCAGTTTTTGTATACCGACCGACCGACGCCAACGGCGACAGCCGGTGTCGCGACCTTCCAGGTCATACGCGTGCCCGTCGTGCAGGACCTCACGGTTACGGCAAGCGGCGAAATTATTCCGGAGGCCTGGAATGGCTCCAGCGGCGGTGTCGTAGCGATCGATGTCGCGAACATGCTGACACTTGATGGCACGATCAATGTATCCGGCTACGGATTTCGTGGCGGCCAGTTCCTGTTTACGTCCGGCGGCAATGCCAACCTGACTGGCAAGGACAGGAATGGCTTCAAGGGCGAAGGCATCGCCGGCCGCCCGACTATGACCTACAGCACGCTGCTTGGCGTCGAAACCAACAGCGTTGGCTACCCGACGCCAGGCGCGCAGTATCTCGGTGAGCAGGGCCTCGGTGCGCCAGGTAACGCAGGTTCCGGCGGCGGTGGCAGCGAGGATGCTGGCGGCGGCGGCGGCGGTAACGGCGGCTTTGGCGGCAACGGTGGGCGCGGCATACCCGATCTCTCGTCGCGCGGCATCGGTGGCGCGAGTTTCGCCGACCAGGTTTTCACACCGACAGTGAACCGCCTTGTGATGGGCGGTGGTGGTGGCGGAAGTAACGGTAACGACGGCACTCCGGTGATTCAGCTCTCCAGCGGCCAGGCCGGTGGCGGCATGATCATGGCCCGCTTCAAGCGATTCACCGGTGGTGGCACCTTCATCTCGAACGGTGATTCGCCGGGATCCGGCGCCAGTGAGGGCATCGGTGGCGGCGGCGCCGGCGGCACGGTCGCGATACTGACCGACGGTGCGAACCTGGCCACGGCCACTTTCGAGGCGATCGGCGGCAGTGGCGGCTTCGCCCTGAATCCAAGTGACGGCGGCGGCGGTGGTGGTGGCGGTGGCCTGATATTCATCGCCAACTCGACCGGAGTTACCTCCAGCGCGCTCGGCGGGGCGGCTGGCGGCTCAACGTCGACCGGGGACTTCAACGGTCTCGAGGGACAGGTCGGCGTACAGTTTGACACGGCGTATCAGTTGCCACCATCGGCACCCTTTGACTGTGAATTCTTCCCCGACACCGATGATGACGGGGTGCTCGATTTCTACGACCTCGATGACGATAACGACGGCATTACAGACAGTGTCGAAGGCGCCGGCGATTCTGATGGCGATGGCGTCATCGACGCATTCGATGTCGACTCAGACAACGACGGCATCGCCGACAACGTAGAGGCGCAGAGCGATGCCGCTTTCGTCGCGCCTTCCGGCGTCGATACCGATAATGATGGACTCGACAATACCTATGATTCCGACAACGGTGGCAGCGCGATCGTCATCGTCAATACTGACGGAACTGATCAAGCGGATTACCTGGACGCCGATGCCGACAACGACGGCGTTCCCGATCTCATCGAAGGTCATGATGCCGATGGCGATGGCGTCGCAGACGTAAGCCCGTCCGGCAGCGACGATGCTGATGGTGATGGCCTCAACGACAGTTTCGACACGGTCGCAGGGCCGGCTGTCGGCAATTCGTCCGGTAGCAACAGCCCGTTGCAGAATACCGACGGCGCTGACAATCGCGACTGGCGCGACGCAGACGACGATAACGATGGCACACCGACCTCGAGCGAAGCCGTTGGCGACACCGATAGCGACGGCACGCCCGATTACCTCGAATCCTCGACCGCGGACAGTGATGGTGACGGCGTTACCGACGAAAGCGATCCGGACGATGCGGACCCCTGCATCCCGTCACAGTTCGGCACCGGATGTACGACCGATACGGACGGTGATGGCACGGCGGACAGCGTCGAAGGCGAGTTTACCGACACCGATGGTGACGGCGCGCTCGACTACCTGGAAGCCTCCAACGTCGATACAGACGGCGATGGCGTCAATGATCAGGCGGACCCGGCAAACACGAATCCCTGCATCCCGTCACAATTCGGCACCGGCTGCACGACGGATACCGATGGCGACGGTACGGCGGACAGTGTCGAAGGCGCGACCACCGACAGCGATGGTGACGGCACGCCGGACTATCTCGAGTCATCAATAACCGACACTGACGGCGACGGTGTCAACGACCAGGCCGATCCGGCGAACACCGATCCCTGTATCCCGTCCACGTTCGCCCCGGGCTGCACGACCGATACTGATGGCGATGGCACGGCGGACAGTGTCGAAGGCGAGTTCACCGACAGCGATGGCGACGGTACGCCTGACTACCTCGAGTCTTCAATAACCGACACAGATGGCGACGGCGTCGACGACCAGGCGGACCCGGCCAATACGGATCCCTGTATCCCGTCCACGTTTGCACCGGGCTGCACGGCCGATACCGATGGCGATGGCGTTACCGACGGCGTCGAGGGCGAGTTCACTGACAGCGATGGCGACGGTACGCCTGACTACCTCGAGTCATCAATAACCGACACGGATGGCGACGGCGTCGACGACCAGGCCGATCCGGCCAATGCCGATCCCTGCGTCCCGTCCAACTTCGCACCGGGCTGCACGGCCGATACCGATGGCGATGGTGTTACCGACGGCGTCGAGGGCGAGTTCACCGACAGCGACGGCGACGGTACGCCTGACTACCTCGAGTCATCAATAACCGACACGGATGGCGACGGCGTCAACGACCAGGCCGATCCGGCGAATACGGATCCTTGTATCCCCTCAACCTTCGCGCCGGGCTGCACGGCCGATACCGATGGCGACGGCATTATTGACAGCGTCGAAGTCGGCGGAGACGGCACCTTCGATCCGGGCGATACCGATCCCCTGGACATCGACACTGATGACGATGGTTTGTCGGACGGCACCGAAGACGCTAATCGTGATGGCCTGACCCAGGCCAGCGAAACCAGCGCGACCGATGCAGACACCGACAGCGATGGTATCGACGACGGCGTCGAAAGTGGCGTAACGGTTGGCATCGCCGATCCCGACGGCGCAGGCCCCATCGAGGGTACGGCCCCAGGGTTTGTTGGCGACGCAGATCCGACATCAACAACCAATCCCCTGAACGCTGACACCGACGGCGATGGTCTCGATGACAACACAGAAGACTCGAACGGTGACGGCCAGACGCTGAACACAATTGGTGGCACCGGCGGCGCCGCCGGCAGCGGCGAAACCGACCCGGACGATGCCGATACCGATGGCGATGGCCTCAGCGATGGAGATGAGACCAATGGCACCGGTCCGCTGGCGGGTATTGGGGTAACGGATCCGCTCGACACCGATACGGATGATGGCGGCGCACAGGACGGTACCGAGGTCACGGTTGATAACACGAATCCGACCGCCGGCAACGGTGGCGACGATGCGATTGACACCGACGGCGACGGTATCGAAGACCTCATCGAGGCGACGCTTGGCACCGACCCCAATGATGCTGACACAGATAACGATGGATTGACCGACGGCCAGGAAGTTGGCAGCAACGGCGTGTTCGATTCCGGCGAGACTAATCCGCTCGACGCTGATACCGATAACGACGGCCTGTCGGATGGCACCGAGGTCAACGGCTCGGGCCTGCTTCGCCCCTACGGACCAAGCGATCCGCTCGATAACGACA
>RCNG010000058.1_pt1 | contig 39832 bp, 33 predicted proteins | sample 2041371 | NCBI WGS metagenome assembly RCNG01 (sample SAMN09708227, study PRJNA481090) | Marine sediment metagenome, whole genome shotgun sequencing project. | biome: marine sediment; feature: ocean; material: sediment; isolation source: Sewage treatment plant 1 marine sediment (STP1) ... | reverse complement strand
CAATATCACGATCAGTATTGCGGCAAATGTACGAATTTTGTTCATAGGCTCCTCGCTGAGCGCACAGTTTACGCAGTCAGCCGCGGGAGCAACAGAAAAAAAAGCCCTCAGGAAAAGTTGATAATCACGTCTTCCTGCAGCGCCCCTGGCGCCCGGCCGGGAGCCAGGGGACCAGGAACGGCGAGACTTGGCGAGATCAGGCCGGGAAGAAATCGATCGGCTTGGTAGTCGTTATGGCTTCGACATCCCTCGCCTCGAAGCGGAACAGCTTGATACGCTGTACCAGCTTGCGCTCGAGATCCGGGGCGCCGAGCTCGCTCGAGACGACCTCACACATGGTGACCTGTCCGCTCGGAGCGATCGTTAACCTCAGCACCAGCTTGCCCTCGAGCGACGGATCTGCTCGCAGGGCGCGGTTATACAAGGCAAAGATTGCGCCTTTGTTCTTGTCGAACACCAGCTCGATCTCCTCGCGAGAGCGCGAGGCTTTGCCACTGCTGCCCCGCCGTGACGCGCTGCCGCCGGGCTGACCGATGTTAGCCACCGGACTGGCTACCTGCGTCGTAGTGCGGCCCGCTATGCCAGTACCGCCGGTATTGCGGCTCATGCCTGCGGTATTGATACCCGTCGAAGCGGAGCCCGCTTTGGACGTGATCATTGAGCGTTCGTTGCGCGTCGCCTCCCCGACCGATGCGGTCAGCGGCCGGTCGTCGGCTATCTGGTCAACCAGATTGGTGTCAACCAGGTCCGCAAGGTCTTCGGCAAATGGCATGAATGCGGCTTGCGCCTGTTCACGCGCTATCTCGGCGCGATCCGGCTCGGGTTCAGGCTCATGAGCAGGCTCCGGCTCTGGCTCTGGCTCGGCCTCTGCAACCTGCTCGGGCTCGACTTCCTCGGGCTCGGGCTCCGGCTCTTCCTCTTGCGGCGGCGGCGGTGGCGGTGGCAGCGGCTTCTCCTCGAGCAGCAGCTGGGCGATCCGAGGTGGAATTTCAATGATTTCGTTGGGATCAGGTTCCGGGACAGGAATAAACGGCCAAATCACGCCGAGTACGGCGCATACGAGGAATATGATGCCCAGTAGCCGCCGGAACTTCCTTTCCTGGCCAACGCCCGATGTCCATGGCAGGTCATACTCTCTGTAAAACGGTAGATCCAATTCCGCGACTCCTGTGTCTCGTCCCTGTGCCTAGAGGGTTGCCTGAACGTCGTCCAGCTTGTCTGAACTTTTCTGCAGCACGGCCAGCGAAATCTGCCCGTAATCCGATGCCGTGCACGTCGCCATGACTTTCTTTAGCAGACGGTACGGAATGTCCTTGTCACCCATGATCGTGACCTCACGACCGGCGATATCGTCCTGTGCCTCGCGACGCAACACACGATCGTTCTGTGAAAGCAGCGCCTCCCGCAGTTCCGGAATGTCGTTGCCTTTCGTAGCCAGGACCTTCGCGACTTTCGCGACCGGCGTGCCCTGCACGATGATGTCGACCTCTCCAATCAGGATCACAACCGTTTCCTTGGCTTTCTGTTCGGCGATGGATTCCGGTAGTTGCAGGTCCTTGGCATTCGGCAAAGTTTCTACGTCCGACGAATTGACGAGCAGGAAGAACACCAGGATTGTAAAAATATCCATCAGTGAAACGAGGTTGAGTGCACCGGAGCCCTGGTTACGCTTGTGGTGCTTGTCCATGCGTTTTGCGCGTGCTGACTTGACCATGGCTCAGGCTCCCCCATCCATAACTGGCGCGTCGCCGATCGATATGTCGGGGAAAAGATCAGAACGCACGATCGATTGCTCATCAAGCCGTTCTGCCACGCGGACCGTGTCCATGACCTGCACAAGCGTGTCGTAGGCTATGTCCTGCTCCAGCAGGATCGACGCATCCGTCTTCGTCGGGTAGCGCTTCTTCAGCTCCGACAGCTTGGTGCCAAGAGCCTCAAAGTCGTAGCCACCATCACCCTTCGGGTAGACGCCGAGCAAACCCTGGTTGCGGTCGCCGACCTCAATCTTTTCCTGACGCACGATGACTTCCAGTTGAAACGTCTGTTCCTGCGGTTCCACGGGCTCAGAAGAGGAGCCTGGCAGATTCAATTCGAGAATCGCCAATCGCGAGAACACCGCGGTAATCAGCAGGAACGGAACCAGAATCACCATCAGGTTCATAAAAGCCGTGATGTTGAGTTCGGCCGTATCATTACGATGATGACGACCACCTCTGCGGCTACGGATCATGCTTAAGCTCCGCCGCTCTTAAGCTGTCTTTCGGTTACAGCATTCAGGAATTTGACGCTCGCCATTTCAAGGCTGTCGACGAGACCATTGGTCTTTGTCTGCAGCAATGCATGCACGAGCAACAGCGGAATTGCTGCCATCAGGCCAAACGCCGTCGTGTTCATCGCAACCGAAATACTGGCCGAGAGCATGTCCGCCTTGTCCGCCGGGTTCGCGTTGGATACGGCGGTAAATGCGTTGATCAGGCCGATAATTGTGCCGAGCAGGCCAAGCAGCGTAGCAACATTGGCCAGCGTCGCGATGTAGTGCGTTCGTTTCTCGAGCCGTGGCAACACTTCCATCATGCTCTCTTCCATTGCCTTCTCGATATCGTCGCGATGGCGCGCCGATTTAACCCGATACAGCCCGTAGGTCAGGATCGAGCCGATAGCGGCTTTCGATTTCGACGTGTGAGCAGCCGCCTCCTGGAAATTACCGGCCTTAAGGAACGGCACGATCTTCTTCCACAAAGAACGATTGCTCGCACCGGACATGGTCAGGTACATCCAGCGCTCGATCGAGATCGCAACGCCAACTGCAAATACAAACAGGATCGGGTACATGAACGCACCACCTTCCTGAAAAAACCGCACAATAGTGCTCATTTGTCTGCTCCTCTAAAAACAGAATTTCACTCGCGGCTTACGCCGCACTTGCAGAGCAATCGCGAATACTAGCCGCGCTTACTCCTGTCCCTCTTCGCCGTACAGGTCGCCGTAGTAATCGACCTGTCGTATGAATTCTTCCCTGTCGATCGGTGCAAGCACCTCGTCGAGCAGCGTGTTGACGGGCTTGCCCATCAGGTCGCCCGGGTCTGACTTCTGCCAGGGCACGATATACATCACTTTCGGCAATTCCTGATTGCCGATAATCTCGGTTCGACCAAGCTCTATCGAGTCCATGACCTGGTTGCCCGCCGTGCGCCGCGTTATATCCTGCGCCAGCACCGGCGCGGTAGCTCCCGGTTCAAGCGCCTCGATCTCCGCGCTCCGTCTCTCGTCGCCTTCCAGGCTCGTATCAGCCGCCGAAGTATCAACGGCGGGCATCAGGTCATCGTCGTCCGCTGTCTCTTGCGCAAAACCGGCAAACGGTGCCAATAACATGGCGAGCATGATTCCGGTTCCGAATACTGTGCTTCTGTCCGTACTCATGTCCGTCATTCCGCCACGTTTGCCGTACGCTGAGTCGCCGCTACGCGGCGCCTCAGATCCGCAATCCACTTCGCAACCTGCTTGTCTTCGCCAACAAGCGCCTGGTAGGCCTCGAAATTCTGCAGCGCAATATCAAGGCGCTGCAGATAGAGCTCATTGAGGACGCCCAAGTTGTAGTGTGCCAAGGCATAGTCGGGGTTGACTGTGACGGCCTTCATATAAGCGGCTTCTGCCTCGAGAAATTTGCCATTTTTGCGAAGTAGCATGCCGAGCTGGTTCAAAGCCGCGGGATGATTGGGATTCAGCGCCAGCGCGGCGTCCAAAACCGACCGCGCCGCATCATTATTGTCGTTATTGGCATGGATGATCGCGAGATTGACGTAAGCGCCCGGGTACTGGGGGTATTGCAGCAGGAATTCCTTGAAACGCAGTTCGGCGTCCACATAATCTCCTGCGGCCATGGCAGCCGCCGCCTGCTCATAAAGCGTCCGCACCTGCGGCGGAATCGCTGATTCCGCTACCGCGCCACCGCCTATTTCGGACTTTATGGCGCGTTGTGACTCCGGGGCCTTCGCAGGACTGCCGCCCGCGCAGCCTCCGACGGTGATCAGGACCAACAGTGCCACCGGAACGGACCGACTATTAATTAAGCGCTGTAACAACATCTTCGCTGCGCTCCTTCTTCGCGTATCGAGCCGGCATCAGTCCGGCCAGCCTCTCAAAACTCATTCGTACCCATTCGTCGTAGACGCCATCGGAAGCGCGGTTTGCGTTTGCCGTATAGAGATCGATCGCCTTTTCTTCAAAGGGAAAAGCCTGTTCTTCAAGTAGCAGCTCATACTGCTCCAGCGCGTCAACATCGAGATTGGTCGGACGATCAGAGTCCATCAGGTCTGCGCCGAACTGTTCGTAGACTTCGCCCAGCCGGAAGGTTGCTGCCGTAGTCACCTCGGCCACGCCGTAATCTGCCGCGCCGGTATAGGCCGCGAGCACATCCTGCATCAATGATTTCTTGAGTTTCAGGCTGTCCGCAAGCGGCTGCGTCAGCTTGACCACCCGGAAGCGCTCCCGCACCGGCTCAGCGAGTTCCAGGGACGCTTTCGCCGCCAGGTAACGCGTGCGGTCGCTGCGCTGCGCGCCAGCTGTCGCATCGGCGCTGACCAGGTCGCGCAGTCGATTGACGCGCTCCTGCTCATTACCGGTCTGCTCGGCTATCTGCAGCAAGCGGTAGCGAACCTCTATCGATTCGACCAGGGGATTCGGATAGCGAGCGAGAATGTCGTTGAGAACACGTTGCTCACTGGAAATCGTGCCGGACTTCTTATAAAGATCCGAGGCTTTCCAGAGTGCCTCTCGTCGCACGTCGTCCGCGCTTGAATCAGCATTGGCGATACGCTCGAATTCCTGTGCTGCCTGGTCTGCCTGGCCAGACTCGAGGTAGGTCACCGCAAGTTTTTGCGTGACATCGTCGGCGAATTCACTATCCGGGTAATCGGCGCGGAATTTCTCCAGCACTCCGGAAGCACGATCCCAGGCCTGCAGGTTGATCAGTGCCGCAGCTGCATCGTATTCGGCCGTAGCTCGAATATCGGAGTTCGGCACAACCTGACCAAGGCGCGTAAAGTGCATGACCGCGCTTTCGAGGTCGCCGCCATCGCGTGCCTTCTCGCCCTGCTTGTAAATCGACGAGGCTATACGATCCTGAATTTCCGTACCGGCGGTAAGGTCGTCAGTCGGCGTGAAGCTTTGCAAGCTGTAGTACGCGCGTTCCGCCTCGTTGAAATTGCCAAGATCGAACTGTGAATGCGCGATGACTGTCCATGCGGTGCGTGACAACTGCGGCTCGACGGGGGGCTGTTTCGCAACGACTGCCTGCCCCACCGCGATCGCGAGGTCAAACTGGTTCTGAGCAAACAGATCCTCGGCGATGGTCGTCAGAACAGCACCCGACTCCGGATGACCGGAATAGGTATCGGCAAATTTCAGGCCGCTGTCGAGATACTGTTTGTGCCAATCGTCCCTGGCCACTCCGGTCAGCGACTTCTCGTGCTCGCGATACGAGAGAATCGCCGCGTAACCGGCTTCAGCCGACTTCTCATGATCGATGTACGCGTAGGCGGTGCGCTCATACTCGGCCGTCGCGGCCTCGTAGTCCTCGCTCTCGAACAGAATCTCGGCTAACAGGAAGTTCGTATTTGCACTGTCGGCCTGGCCCGGGAAGTAGGCGAGGTACTTGCGATACCAATTGGCCGCTTCCTGGTAGTCGCTCTTCTTGCCATCCCGTTGCGCCTCTGCATGGTAGTACTGCGCCAGGTCGGTCAGGTTGGCCTTCAGGTAGGAGGCAACGGCCTGATTTTCCTCGACGGGGTTGCGAATCCAGAATTCGCCATCCATACCATACCGTTCGACAAACCCCTTCTTGCCCTCGAGTACCAGGCTGGGAAATCCGCCCTGCTTGTAGGCTTCGATAACCTCCACCTGCAGGATCGGCGCTTTCGGGTGGTACGGGTCCTGCGCGACGAATGCCTCGTAAGTTTCCGCGGCGTCGACATACCGCTCCTTTTCGAGATAGAGGTCACCGAGATTGCTGTAAATCACATAGCTGTAGGCCGGATTCTGGCGAGCCTCCAGGAACGCATCAATACTCTTGGCACCTTCCATGTAGGAGAAGCTGATACTCAGTACGCGGAAGGTGTCTTCAACCAGCTCGCGTTCAGCGCGCTTCAATGACGTGAGTCGCTCCTCGCCCTCGCCAATATCAACGCCCTTGACCTTGCGATCCAGCAATTCGAAGAATGGCTCGAGGCTATCCTCGTGCCAAGCCAGTTTGAATTGCGACCAGCCGAGCTTGTACAGCGCCTGCTCGTAAAAACGCGAGCCGTCGCCGTACGTCCTGACATCCTGATAGGCCGCCTCCGCTCGATTGTAGTCTTTGCGAAGAAACAGCATTTCGCCGCGACGAAACTGGACTTCGTCGATAAGCGCCGTATCCGGGAATTTCGTGACGAGCTCGTTGAGTACGTCGAGTGCCTCGTCAGTACGGCCACCGATCTCGTAGGCACGGGCCAACTGATAGAGCACCGTATCGTTGCGGCGATAGTCGGGATAGGCCTCCAGCAGTTGCTGGTAAAGACTGACGGCGTTGTCGTAGCCGGTCGACTCCATGGATTCAATGTTATCCACGAGTTGATCGGCCTCAGTCGATTCCAGCTCGAGATCGCCGAGACGACGCATCGCTTCGGCACGCAACTCGGGATCGTCAGTTACCAGATCGAGAAAAGCCCTGTAATTGTCGCGCGCCAGGTCGTTACTGTCGAGGATGACATTGCCGGGTCGGATCTTGACCGTCTTCTTCTCGAGGCTCTTGATCGTATCTTTTTTCTTGACGGCCGCGTCTGCCGCAGCCCCGAAAAAGGTCAGCGCAAAAATAGCAAGAAGCAGGTAGCGAGCCATTTTCATTCGGACGCATCTCCTACCGTTGCCGCGATATCGTAGATAGCCGCAAGCGCGAATCGTGCCTGCACGGTGTAGATATCCAGGCGCTGCTTCTGTGCCTGCAGTTCACCGATTGCGATTGACTGCAGGAATGCGCGCTGCTTTGACAGCGAATCTTCAAGCTGCATCTTGGTGCTTTCGATGCGCGGACCCAAGCCGTATACGCGGTCGTTCAACTCTTCGAACTTCAGCGGTTCCAGCCGTATGGTTTCGTCGATCTGGCGCCGCGATCTCTGCGTCGCGACCAGCGCTTCGCCGGACTGCCGCAGGTTGCGTCGGATTCGCCAAAGCCGGTCGCTAAAATCACGCTGGAGGTCCCATTGCAGCACACCCTTCAGGAGCTCGATCTTGTCGCGCACTTCGTCCGCCTCGGGAATATTTGCCTGCAACGCGGGCGTGCTTTCAAGTCCCGTTATTTCGCCCCACATTTCAAATTCCGACTTGGTCGCCAGCGCCAACCAGTCATTGCTTTCCTCGATGTTGTTCAGGGTCGAATCGAATTCGAGTTTGCGATTCACCATGCCATCAAGGTCGGCGCGCTCGAGCGCGTCCTGCACACGCGGCAAACGCTGTGCGTACGCCTCCTTGCGCGTCTCCAGCATGTTCGCGTACACATCGACGTTTTGTTGCCACTCATCGAGATTGCGGTACAGGTAACTGAGGTCTCGATAGTTCTTGAGGCCTTCCTGAAAGTTATGCTGCGCAAGCAGGTGGAACAGGTAGCGAGCCTCCGCACCTTCCGGCAACTCCTCCATACGCCAGTACCAGCCGGTACTGTCGAGTGGATCATTTTCGACAAACTCCTCGAAGAACTGACCCGAGTCGATCCGTTGTATCGCCCGATCAAGGCGGTTCGTTTCTTCGTAGAACGCCTCTATCGCATTCAGATAATGATCGGCCGCCTGACTGATCGAATCGAGTTCCGCCAACGCATAGGGAATAGCCAGCATCGATTCCTGTACCGCCGGATCCAGCAAATCGCGACCGCGCAATTCCATCCAGGGAACCAGCGCCCGCTGGTAATTCTTCATCTCGGCGTCGGCCCAGCCTACGCCGAGCAGCGCTTTGTTTGAAAATGGACCCTCCAGACGCACGCGCTGCAATGGCTCCTTCGCCGAGCGCGCCTGACCGTCCTGCAGCAATGCGTAGCCAAGGGCGAGATTCGCCTTGTCACGCAACGACGTCAGCTCCTCGTTGAACGGGTCAAGATTACCCAGATCTTCGAGCAGCCTGGCCGCCTCGTCAATTCGGCCGAGTCGAACAAGGGCCACACCAACATTGAACTTGGCATAACTTGCCCACTCCGTCCTGCCTTTCCATTTCGTAAGCTTCGCGATAGCTGCGTCGTAGTCGCCGCGCGCTATGAGAATCTGCGCTTCCAGCATGAGCGCCTCTCGTCGCAGGTTTTTTGGAAGCTCGCGCTCTATGTGGGCCAGCGCCTGCTGTGACTTGTCGAGATAGCCACGCTGGTACCAGATTTTCGCCAGGAAGAACCAGGTTCTGTCGCGAATATCGGGCGCTACGTTATCGGCGAGGAGACGCTCAAATATCTCGGCCGCCTCAAGATGATGGCCGTAGGAGAGGTACATGCCGCCCAGAAGCAGTTCTGCCTCATCGCTGTGGTTACCGAGCTGTTGCTGCTCTTTCGCCGCCAGCATGCGGACGATCGACGGAAAGTAATCTTCCTGATAGAAGTAGAACAGGACCTCGCCGTAGTGCGGGTCCTTTACGACGATCGGATCCCGACCATCGTCGGCAGCCTGAACCACGTGCGTCAGCGCCAGCAGCGCCAATAGCACGCACAGGCGCCTAGCTAGTGAGTGACCTGAAGACAAAGATCACTCCCATTCCTTGATGACAAATTCCGGTTGCTGTTTCTTGACCCGGTCGGTAATTTCCATCTCGAGGTACTTTGCCCCGATGCCCTTGTCAAAGGTCATGGTCGCGCCGCGACGGTAATCGCGGACATGTGGTCCCTTGCCCGTAAATATGGCGACCAGTTCATGATCGCCGGTCTTGAGGTTGGCCATGTGTACGCGATGCACGCCGCCACGAATGAGCGCATCCGCTTCACGTTCCGTATACAAGTAGTTCGCGACTTCCTTACCGTCTATCTTGATGTTGACCGAGTCCAGTTCGAAATACTCGCCGACATCCATCGAGATGAAGAACGCAACCTGGGAGTTCGCCGGGAAGAGCAGCTCTTCCTCGAGCAAGAACAGGTCCCGGTTCAGATCCAGAACCTCTTTTTTCAGGGTCTGCACATCCTGGTCAAGACTTCGAAACTCCTGTCTTGACTCGGACTCGGCAGCCTCCGCGCTCATGGCCGCTGCCATCGCAGATTCCGCATCCATTGGCGCGCTATCCTGGGCGACGACCGGCGCAGCGAAACAAAGCAAAAGCGCGGCAGTCAATCCGGTGAATGTCTTGGTCACTGATTTACTCTCTTAGTAAGGAGCGAATTTGATCCAGGTACTTCTCTTCATACCCGGGCTTGTAGCCATGGTGTACGTGGCGGATCGTGCCCTCACGATCAACCAACACCGTGACAGGCATCGCCTCAACGGAGTAGAGCTTGCTGACTTCCTTGCGCGCGTCGAACAGAACAGGGAAGTTGACGCCCAGCTCCTCAATCATCTTCATCGCACGGCGTGAGTCGTCATCAATATTGACGCCAAGCAGATTGAAACCGACACGTTGATAGCGCGAATAGAGTTCGTCCAACAGCGGCATTTCCTGGCGGCAAGGTCCGCACCAGGTCGCCCAGAAGTTGATCATGACCACGTCGCCGCGGAACTCGGAGAGCCTCAGATTCTCGCCGGTCGAGCTTTTCAACGCGAAATCCGGAGCTGGCTGCCCCTCCATACCCGAAGACGCGAGACTGCTTGCCGCCAAGATGCTTACAACAAGACCAAAAATTAAGTTCCTGATTTTCATCCATCCATTCCTTGTATGAGTCGCCCGGTTTCATCCATTGAAACGCGCCTTCGGCGGCACTGTTGAACTCCGAATAGTGACAGTCGAAGCGGCGCCGGGCCGTGATAATCGTCACAATTGCCCGGATTTCCTAAACATAATGGTGACAGGGGAATTGCACAGAGCGGCACACAGCGGTGCCTCCAGATTACGTTAAATAGCCGTCACGCCCAAGCACTTTCTCAAGCGGACATATACGCCCTATAATAGGTGTATGCAGCTGAATTTAAAGTGAAAATCCGTCGGCTTTCAGCGACATCGGAGAATTTCTCCGGGCGCTATTCGGCGCCATCGCCAGCGGGCTTGCCCAGCCCGTCCGAGTAGTACACACGGCCTTCGGCATCGATAACGATGCTCTCATAGTCAGGCAAGGTGGCGATCAGTGTCAGGCCCTGCTCAACGCCCATCACGAAGACCGAGGTCGACAATGCATCGGTAATCACCGCATCGGGTCCGAATACCGTGGCACTGTGGATGCCGCTTGCGGGTGTGCCGGTGGCCGGCTTGATGATGTGGTGATAGCGGACGCCGTCTTCCTCGAAATAGCGTTCGTAGTCGCCGGATGTCGAGATGGCCTCGTCCGCCAACGGTACTGAAATGGCGACCTTGTCATCGATCCGGGGATCTCGAATACCGACCATCCAGGGCCGGCCACGCCGATCGCCGAGCAGGCGCGAATCGCCGCCAGCGGTAACGATTGCGTGCTTCAGTCCGTGACGACGCAGAATATCGATGCCCCGCTCTACGACGTAACCTTTTGCGATTCCGCCAAGATTTATCCGCACGCCCTCTTTCAGAAACGAGATACTCCGGGTCGCCTGATCGAGTTCGACGAGTCGGTAGTCAATATTCTCTCGTTCTGACGCAACCGTGTCCGTATCGGGTCTCTGGCGGGAGCGAAAGTCGTAGTGCTGACCAACGCTGTCATAAGTAATGTCGAATGCACCCAGCGTCAGTACGGAGATGTCCAGCGACCGCCGCACGAGTTGAAACAGCTCATCTCCGCAAACCAGCGGCTTTTCTGCCGCCAGGCGGTTGATTTTCGAGATTTCGCTCTCATCTTTGTAGGTACTCATGAGCCGATCAATCCGGGCTGCTTCGGAGAACACTTCCTCAAGCGCCTGTTTGCCGAGTTCGGGATCGTCGCTCCAGAGGTAAACGCTCACCTCAGTGCCCATCAGCGGGCGCGCGTCGCCAAGCCACTCAGCAACGGCGACAGGTGTCTGCAACAGCAACGCAAGCGTTGCTAGTGTTAGCCCGAGCCGAGAGTTATGCTTGGCAGCTATACCCTTCAACAAGGAGCCGGACAGTGACTTCATTCTTGATTTTCCTGGGCGTAATCGCCGCGATAGTGTTCTGGGCAATCGGCATTTATAACCGACTGGTCAACGAACGCAACCGTGTCAGAAATGGGTTCGCTCAAATTGATGTGCAGCTGACTCGTCGACACGATCTCATTCCTAACCTCATCGAGGCCGTCAAGGGCTACATGAAGCATGAGCGGGAAACCCTCGAAGCCGTTGTCCAGGCGCGCAATAACGCCGTTTCCAGTCTGGATGCCGCCAAAGCGGACCCGGCCAACGCCGCTGCCATCAAGAAGCTCGGAGCGTCCGAAGGCGCCCTGGGCAGCGCCCTGGGCCGGCTGTTCGCCTTGTCTGAAGCTTATCCTGATCTCAAGGCAAATCAAAACATGATGCAGTTTCAGGAAGAGCTGTCCAGTACGGAAAACAAGGTTGCATTTTCGCGCCAGGCTTTCAACGACGCGGTGCTCTCTTACAACAACAGCGCCGAAAACTTCCCGAACAACCTGATCGCCAATTCGTTCAGCTTCGAGCTGGCAAGCTTCCTGGAGATCGAGTCGGAAGAGCAGCGCGAAGTGCCGGACGTATCTTTTACCTGATCCCTGACGAATAAGACGTTCCCTAGGTGAACTTCTTTGAGGCCCAGGACCGTGCCCGCCGCACGTCGAGGCGATTGGTCGGCGCTTACATAGCCTCGACGATCGCTATCGTGCTTGCCGTAACCACCCTGGTTGGCGTCGTGCTGTTCAATTATTCACGCGCTGGCTACGACTACGCGGCGAGCGCGGGCCTGACTACCGGCGACTTTATTGCCCAGCAGCAAACGGTGCTGATCGGCACAGCCGTCCTGACGACCTTGTTTATTCTCGGCGCAAGCCTCTTCAAGACAGCGGCACTCTCAGGCGGTGGCGGACGCGTTGCCACCGACATGGGTGGAACGCTGGTACCCGCCGACGTGCAGGATCCACTGCGGCGACGATTGCGCAACGTTGTCGAAGAAATGGCGATCGCGTCCGGAATCCCGGTTCCGGAGATATACGTTCTCGAAGAAGAAATCGGAATCAACGCGTTTGCAGCCGGCTACACGCCCAGCGACGCGGCAGTCGCGGTTACACGTGGCACGCTCGAATTGCTCGAGCGAGACGAACTACAAGGTGTCATCGCTCACGAGTTCAGCCATATTCTGAACGGTGATATGCGGCTCAATATCCGTCTGATGGGCGTGCTCTTTGGCATAATGGTGCTGGGTCTTGTCGGGCGACTCATCATCCGTGGCGGTTACCACCGCAGCATCGTCTCCAGCCGCCGTGATCGCGGCCACGCGGTTACCCTGGCCATAGGGCTCGGACTGGTTATCGTTGGCGCCATCGGCGTGTTTTTCGCTCGTATCATCAAGGCCGGCATATCGAGGCAGCGCGAGTTTCTTGCGGATGCCTCTGCCGTGCAGTTCACGCGGCAAAGCTCCGGAATAGCGAACGCGCTCAAGAAAATTGGCGGCTTCAATGGCGGCTCAAAGATTACTTCCCGGGACCCGGAGGAAGTGAGCCACATGTTGTTCGGCCAGGGTGCCAGCTCCATGCGCTTGTTTGCGACGCACCCACCGCTGATGCAACGCATTCAGGCGCTCGATCCGAGCTTCAAGGCATCTGACTTTCCGCGCGTTAATCTGCGCGAGCGCAGCGCGTCGATGCACCCGGACGCGGTGCACAGTGGCCTGGCCGGCGACATCACAACGGCGCTCGCCGATGGTGGTGCAGCCTACTTGCCGGAATCCATCGCCGAAACTGTGGGGCAACCGGAAAGCGAACATATCGAGTACGCTCAGCACCTGCGCCAGTCGGTGCCGGACTCATTGTACGATGCCGCCCACTCATCCGAATTCGCCTACTTGCTCACAATCGCGCTGATTCTCGATCGGGATGGCAGTACGCTGGACCGACAACTATCATTGGTGAAGGAACAACTCGGCGCAGAACGGGCGAGCCGTGTTCAGCGATATTTCGAAGACCTGGCCGACACCGGTGACGAGTATCGATTGCCGCTGCTGTCCATCGCTTTCCCGGCGCTCAAGCTGCGCCCGAACCAACAGCTGAGTTACCTCGTCTCGCTGGCTACTCGTATCATAGAGATCGATGGGGAAATCGACTTTTATGAGTATTGCTTCTACCGCATATTGATGAGCAACCTTGGCCACGCCATTGACCCGTCCGGTCGACGCAGTGCGGTGAGAGTGAGGAAGAAAGAGCTACGACCTGCATCGGTCAATTTGCTGAGAGTACTGGCGAGCTACGGGCATGCCTCTGAGCAATCCAGCGACAACGCCTTTAGGGCCGGCGTCGCGACACTCGGGCCGTGGGCCGCGCAGTACAACTACGCGGCAGATGATGGCAGTTACACGGTTGCGGTCCTCGACCGCAGTTTGGACGTCTTGCTCGGACTTAACAGCAAGGGCAAGGAGTCCCTGTTGAGGGCGATTAGCGCGACAGCGGGCCATGATGGCAAGCTCTCCGTCGGCGAGGCGGAACTTATTCGAGCCGTCTGCGCGACGCTGGACTACCCCTTGCCGCCAATCCTTGTTCATCGCGAAAGCCGTTAGCGACGGCCAAAACGCGTACTCGTGAGGCGGCAATTTTCGCGTAGAATAGAACTATTGAGCGATACACCTGTCGGATGCGGACATGAACATTAAACCCATTGTTGCCACGCTGTCGTTGTGCATACTGATTCTCACATCGACAAGTTTTGCCGCTACGCGTGAAGAAAAACGCGTTGCTGATTCCGCGGACGTCATTGACCAGCTGCTGCGGATTCCTGAAAAGACGATCCCCCCGAATCTCTTGTCGCGTGCCTACGCAGTAGCCGTGGTGCCAAACGTCGTAAAAGCGGCTTTCGGAATCGGTGCCCGGCGCGGCAAAGGTATTCTGGTGGTCCGCCAGGACGATAATTCCTGGAGCAATCCGGCGTTCATTACGCTAACCGGCGGCAGCTTTGGCTGGCAGATCGGTGCGCAATCAACGGATATCATCCTTGTCTTCAAGACGCGCAAAGGTGTTGATGGCATCGCAAACGGCAAGCTGACACTCGGTGCAGATGCGTCCGTTGCCGCGGGCCCGGTTGGACGGCATACGTCCATTGCTACAGACGTCATGTTCAAGGCCGAAGTCGTCTCCTATTCAAGAAGCCGCGGCCTGTTTGCCGGAGTCGCCCTTGAAGGGGCGGGTGTCACCATGGACCGCAAGGCCAACGCTTCCTTCTACAGCTCCAATAACATGACCCCGGAGAAGATCTTCGTGAGTTCGCCGAACATTGCACCGGACGTGGCGAACACATTCGTACAAATACTCACAGCGCAAACACGGCGACTGCCGACAGCACCCGGCATGCAGGCCGGCTTCGAGCCGGCTGAGGAGGAAGGGCCGAGCGTGCGAACCTTCGGCATGCCCGGCTCCGACGAACCCGGCGAAAGCGAAAGCGAATACGACCCCAACTACTGACTTAACGGACGGCAAGCACGTTGCAAGAGCTAATGACCAGAGTTCAGCAATTCGCTGAGTTGATCGGTCCCAATGTTTATTTACAGGCTGTCATCATCGCGGCCGTCTTCATTATCATCGGTAAGATCGCTGACTGGATAATCTCCGGAATCATCGGTCGAATCGCGAATCGCTCGACCAACAACTTCGACGATCAGCTTGTTGGCCTGGTGCATCGTCCCATTTTTCTGTCTTTCGTCCTGCTCGGGCTGGCTCTTGCAACGCGTCGTCTCGGTATGCCCGAGGCGCCGGTTTTCATTACGATCGGCATACTCAAGACGATAGCGATTTTTGTCTGGTACAGCACACTGGGCAGCCTGCTGGCATTAATCGTCAGGGCAATCAGCCGCACACCCGATAGCAAGGTCCTGCAACCCGGCATGCTGACGCTGATCCACAACGTCATGAAAGTCGTGCTGGTCGCCCTTACCGTCTACTTCCTGTTTCTTGCCTGGAACGTCGATGTCACGGCATGGCTGGCATCCGCGGGTATCGTCGGGCTGGCGCTCAGCTTCGCCGCCAAGGACACGCTCTCGAACCTCTTTGCCGGCGTTTCCATCATCATGGATGCGCCCTACAAGACCGGGGATTTCATAATCCTCGACTCGGGTGAACGTGGCGTGGTGACTGATATCGGCCTGCGTAGCACTCGCATACTTACTCGTGACGACATAGAGATCACGGTACCGAACGGCATCATCGGCAACGGCAAGATAATCAACGAGGCGGGTGGCCCGTCAGAGAGATACAGGCTTCGAATCGCAGTTGGCGTTGCCTATGGCACTGATGTCGATCACGTTATCGAAACCTTGCAGCAAGTCGCCACCGGCAATGCGGATATCGTCGACGACCCAGCACCGCGTGTGCGTTTTCGGAGTTTTGGCGATTCCAGTCTGGATTTCGAACTGCTCGGCTGGATTGTGCAGCCGGTCGATCGAGGCCGCGTCATGCACGAGTTGAATTGCGCGGTTTACAAGGCATTCGAGGAACGCGGCATTCAGATTCCGTTTCCGCAACGCGACGTGCACGTTCGGTCGATGCCCCCGGAATAAATCAGTGTCCTGTTTGCTTAGTTCGTTCACTCTCAGCGCTAATGGCAGCCAGACCTGCGAGGCGCAGGAGTGAAGGATTAGCGGGCTACTTCAAACGACTGCAACACGGCAGGACGGGCTGCCATTAGCGCCCGAAGGGAAAGCCTGCAAAGCGCTATTGCGGCGTTGCAGTCCTGGGCAAGGGCTAGCCATTACCGGCGGGCTGCGCCTTGCACTAGCGCTTTGCAGGTTTTCTGAAAGTAAACGAACTAAGCAAACAGGACACTAGTTGCCGTCTTCAGTGCGGCGACGAAGCTCATCACGGATCGACCCGAGATCTGTCGCAGCCGGCTCCGCTTCCGGTTCGGCCGGTGCGGTGTTCGAGCTGTCCGTCACTGCTGGCTCAGCGTAGCTATCATCGCTCGACGCCGTGGCATCGGGCTCGGACCTTACCGCTTGCGGTGAATTGCCCTCCGCAAGGGGTTCTGTCGTCATTTCTGCGGTCGGTGGCAAGACTCCGAACTGGGCCAGGTACTCGGCCTCCTCTCTCAGGCGCCGTTGCTCCGCGGCACGCCTTCGAGCTTCTGCAGCCGCTGCCTGCGTGCGCCGCAATGCAGCGCGCTTGCTTTCCGACCGGGCTTCGAACTCAGCTCTGGCTTCAACCTCGTTCTTCGCCTCGATGCGGGATACCGCCTGGCGAGCGTTGACGCATTCAGCATCATAACGGGTCTTCGCTCGATCCTGCGAACAGCGCACCATCGCCGCCTCGAGCATCATCGGGTTCTCGACGAACGCGGACACGGACCGCGGTGGCGACTCTTCCGCACAGCCGGCCAGCATCGACAATCCGCAAAGCATCAGTATTGGGTGCCTTGTCATAGGGCGCTATCAGTCCAAATTGATCAGGTGGTAGAAAATTCGCTCACTCGTTGAACGATCATAACAAAATTGTCAGATCGCTTTGACGGTGCGAGTTCGCACTTTTCAAGCGGGAATGGCCATTTTTCGCGCTATAGTGACGCCGTGCTCATTAGAGGGATGCAGGCCATTGTCAGGATCGAGCCAATTTGCGCTACTCGGCCAACGTCGATTCGCTCCCTTTTTCGCAACCCAGTTTCTCGGCGCCCTCAACGATAATATCTTTCGTAACGGCCTTGTTATCCTGATCACATTTCAGGGTGTGCTGGTCGCCGGTATGGACCATACCGAACTGGCCAATGTGGCGGCCGGCCTGTTCATCCTGCCGTTCTTCCTGTTCTCGGCAATCGCCGGGCAGCTGGCCGACAAGTACGAAAAATCGATGCTCATCCGCCGCATCAAGGGCCTCGAGATCGCGCTCATGTTGCTGGCCGCCTTCGCGCTGGTTTCGAAAAGTTACTCCCTGCTGCTGCTCGTTCTGTTTCTCATGGGCTGCCAGTCGACGATGTTTGGACCGGTAAAGTACGCCTATCTACCGCAGAAACTGGCTGACGATGAGTTGGTCGGCGGCAATGCGCTGGTCGAATCGGGAACCTATATTGCGATCATATTCGGCCTGATCGTCGGTGGAATCGCGGTCGGTGACGAGATCGCTGGCGTATTGGGTGTCTCCAAACAGATGGTGCTCGGAACGTCCCTGGTACTGGTCGCGCTTGCCGGCTACATAACGAGCCTGCAGGTACCGAATACTCCTGCCGTTGATCCCGGCTTGACGTTCAACTGGAACGCCTGGCGGGAAACGTGGCGCATCATCAAGTTTGCCCGGGAGGATCGCAGCGTCTTTCTGTCAATCCTCGGCATTTCCTGGTTCTGGTTCTTTGGTTCGGCAATGACGATTCAGATACCGGCCTACACGCTGATCATTCTCAACGGCAACGAAGCGATCACCACTACCCTCTTGGCGGCCTTCGCCGTCGGCGTCGGTATCGGCTCGTTACTTTGTGAACGCATGTCCGGTCATCGCATCGAACTGGGCCTGGTGCCGTTCGGCTCGATCGGCCTGAGCTTGTTTGCCATTGATCTCTATTTCGCGCAGCCCACCGCACACGCGGTCGCCGCGGCATCAATTGGCGAGTTCCTGGCCCGGGACGGAAGCTGGCGCGTGCTGGCCGACCTGGTTTTGCTGGGTGCTTTTGGCGGATTTTACAGCGTGCCACTGTACGCGCTGATCCAGAAGCGATCCAAGCGCCAGCACCTGTCACGCATCATCGCAGCCAATAACATCCTCAACTCGCTGCTCATGGTTAGCGCTGCGGTACTGTCAATCGTCGTGCTGCAGTCGGGGTTCTCGATTCCGCAGCTGTTCGTTGTCATCGCCATCCTCAACGCTGTCGTCGCTATTTATATCTACTCGCTGTTGCCCGAGTTCCTGATGCGCTTTCTTGCCTGGATAGTGATCAACGTTGTGTATCGGATTCGCCCGAAAGGCCTCGACAATATTCCACGAACCGGGCCCGTTGTCGTCGTCTGCAATCACGTCAGCTACATGGATCCGATCATCCTCGGCGGTTCTGTGCGCCGACCCATGCGCTTTGTCATGTGGTACAAGATTTTTCAGATACCATTGCTCAAGTTTATTTTCAGAACCGCCAAGGCCATTCCCATCGCCTCGGCACGAGAAGACAAGCAGTTAATGGACGAAGCATTCGAAAAAGTTGATGCCGAGCTGGCTGCAGGGAACGTGGTTTGCATTTTCCCTGAGGGCGGCATCACCCGCGACGGCGAAATCCAGCGCTTCAGGCCAGGCATCGAGAAAATCATTCAGCGGCGTGCAGTGCCGGTTGTCCCCGCCTCTCTTGGCCGATTGTGGGGCAGCTGGTTCAGCCGGGGGAGATCGGGCGGAGTCCGCAAAATCCCGGGCCGCCTGTTTGCACGCGTTCCGGTTTCATTTGGCGAAGCGGTGCCGCCATCAGAGGTGACGGCCGAGAGACTTGAGCTGCTGGTCAGGACGCTACGCGGCGACCTGAAGTAGGAGAACCCGCGGGCGTAAAGAATCCGGAATTACTGGTCACCTGAGATGACAGTACTCTGCAGGCGTGGCCGCCATTTGCCCAGCAGTTCGTCGCGGCTGCCAAAGAGGCCGGGACCGGATGAACCGCGAAAACCCAGTTCCACAAGTTCGACAAAGCCGTTGCGCACGGCAGGGACATAGCTTCGATCAGCCGCATTGGGGCCACCACTGACCACACTTGCGCCGTGAATCGCTGTCGGGCCGAACGCGCTGTCCTGCCAGATCAGCCCAATTTGCGACGAGCTGGCGCGATGAAACCAGCGGGAAGTGCGAAACAACACGCGGTTGCGACTGAACGAAACGTCGATGACCGGAGACGGTAATTGCAGCGTAGCCTCCGCGATCTGACCATCCGAGAGAATAAACTGGCTTGCCAGATTGTTGTCATCGACAACAACCAGGTAGTCCCCGCGCGGTGCCGCCTCGAGCCAGCGAATCGGGGCCGCACCGGTCCAGAGCTTGCGTAGCGTCCAGTTCTCGTCATCGCCCCGGTCAATCAATCGCAAGGACCCGCTATCCCCGCCGAGGAACAGCTGCGAGTTAGTAGCAAACGCGATGCCGGCATGCGTTTCCCCCAGCTCGAATTGCGCGATCAACTCGCCGTTATTCGCATTCAGCAGCCAGGCCCGGTCGTCGTTCAACAGGCCAAGCAAGGAAGAATCCGGCGAGAAGACCATGCGCGTTACCGCGCCGCCAGAGACCTCCGCGATGAACGGCCGCGGTTCCCCACTATCCGTATCCCAGATGCGTATCGTGTTATCCGAAGCGCCACTTGCGACCAGGCTGCCGTCCGCATTGAGACTTAGAACGCGTACATCGGCGTTGTGACCGATGAAGCTGACGTCTTCACTGACTGCCCTGATGTCCTCGAGGCTCGCGCCGGCGGGCAGCATATGAACGTCACCGGACGGATTGCCAATGACGAGCCGCGTCGCATCCGGCATGGCCGCCATGACTCGATCTGCAGACGGACTCCAGACTTCATGACTGCGGACCCCGACAGCTTCGGAGCCGTCGCCCACGGTTGGTGCTTTCCAGACGCGGATCGAACCGGAGGCGTTTCCGGTTACAAGCAGCTGTTCATCATCGCTGTAGGCAAGGAGGTCGGAGGAAAACCGGTCTTTGCGCACGCCGACAGACGGGCCCAGGAGGCGGCCGTCGCTGCTGTCATAGATCTGGAAGCCGATGTCCGGCCGCCCGGCGACAACGCTGCGACCTGAGGGAGAAAAGACCAGCCGCCAGCGGCCCGTGCCGAATTCCTCCAGCAGCGACTGCTGTGGCCGCTCGATATTCCACAACGACACGCCCGAGTCGCCATAAACGACACCCAGCGTGGCACCACTGGCAGCCAGCTGGATCGAACTGGGCTGCGCAGGCAGGTCTACCTGGGCGAGAAGTTCGCCGCTCACGAAATCCCAGACGCGAACCGCCCGATCATAGTCAGCAACCGCAACACGACTGCCGCTCGAGTCGATGGCAATGAGCGCTGGCGCTCCGGCGACGTTGACGCTGGCCGTCATTGCTCGTTGCTCCAGGGACCATATCTCCAGGCTCGTCTCTGCGTCGCTGCGCCGCGCGACAAAAAGCGCGCTGCCGTCATCTGTCAGTTCCGCGCTGGCACTTGCAGAACCGATCGGAATCGAGCCAGCCTGATCCCCGGACGACGTGTCCCAAAGATTGACGCTGTCCTGCGACGCGGTAACCAGCCGCCTTGCGGCCGCGTCAAGGCCGATGAGCGTCTCGTTGTCGTTGACTGCGATGGCCCGCACGGGCTCGGCAAAAGCGAGGTCCCATATACGCGCGCTGTCGCTTTGCATCGCGCGAGCAACTGCGTAGCGGCCTTTTTTGTCAAACCAAACGTTGTCGGTTTCACGCTCCACGGGCTCTGGTATGTTCAGACCGCGCTGGAAATCTTCGAGATTGCCCTGGGCGTTCAACTTGAGATTCCAGGCAACGAATTGCCCGGCGATTCCCGGATTCTCATCACGAACACTAATGGACCAGGTGCCGGACAGGGACTCGCCGATCAGATCGCGCAGCTGGCTCGCCGGAATTCGAATGTCTTCGCTGCTCGACGCACGCTCCACACCAGGCTTGACTTCGACGGCACGACCCGAGGGCGCGATGATCTTGATACGCAGGTCGGACATTCGTGCATGGCTGATACTTAGCGTCAATCCTATGCGACTAATAACGCCCTCGCGATCCACGACGACACGTCGCACCAGCGGAATCACCTCCAGCGCCGTCACCGACCAGCTGTCACGTTGCTGCAGCGCCGGAGTCGCGAGCGACCACTGGGAGATCTCTACACCCTCCACCGAGCTCAGCACCAGGCTGGACGGATCCAACACGACCTGCGTGCTGTCGATGACGGGCAGCGTACCAACGAGCAGCGGATAGTCATCGCCGATCAAATTCGCAACCTGTCCGCGCCGCTGCGACGTAGCCATTACCAGCGATTGTAGTGCCGCGATCAGCGCATCGTCGCGTCGTTCCTCTCGCTTGGCGGTCATGATCTGCCGATCCCAGTATTCGGCCACCAGCTTTTGCGGCAAGCGTTCCGCGTTCGGCAGCGCTTCCGCCATCTCGGCAATGGAGAGGATTTGTTGTTGATCGGTCGCGGTCGAAGCGCGCTCGGTCAGAAACCCGAGGTACAAGCTGTCAGCAATGTCTGCGTGTCCCGGGAACGATCGCAGGTTTCGATACGCCTCGCCGGCGTATTCCAGGTCGGTGCTGGTCGACGTCAGTATCTCGAGATATGGGCGCGGCAATAGCTGCGTATACCAAAACGGAATGAACGTTATTACCAGGAACGCGGCAATCACCATTGCCGGTACGCGCAAACGCATGGTGAGATTTTCATTCGCCCACCGCGCCGTAAAGACTCGCTCGTACAGCCGGTTGCGCGCACACAGATTGCCGTCATGGTCGATTTCCAGCAGACCGATCGCCATCAGGCGGCGCTGAAACGGTGATCCCAGGTCGGCCGCGACATTGACGCCTTTGCGTATCTTGCCGTACAGATTCAGCAAGGCTTCCCCGCGCTTCTCGTCATTGACGATCGCACGGTGGATGTGGCTCATGTGCGGCTCGCTGTGCAGCGCCGCGCGTCCGGCTAGCTGTTGCATCGCGACACGGTCAATTTGCCCGGTGACATCTCCTTGCGCGCCATCTCTCGCAAGTGCCCGTGCCAGCTTCTGGCTGAGATAAGGCTGGCCGTGCGTCCAGTAATAAATGCGGTCTATCGCTACCGTTGCCTCCTGTTCGCCGAGGTTGAGCTCGGTGGCGAACAGGTTGAGTTCCTCGCGTGTGAAATCGTTAAGCACGACCTGCTGGGTCACGTTAAATGGCGATAACTCCGCTTCTTCAATCAGGTTAATCGGGTCACATTCACCAAGCAATACGAAACTCAGTCTGGAGAAATCCGGGTCGGTCGTGCGGGCGTTGTGCGCAGCGCGAACGCTGGCAAGAAGCTGGTCCGCAAACGGGAGCTCTTCGATACATTGAATCTCGTCCAGAAACACGACGATTCGCTCCGGCACGAACTGCAACAGGATTTCTGAATAGAACTCGAGCAGTCGCTGACGGTTGCTGAGTATCGACTTGTCATGCCACCACGACTGCAGGTCGTAGCGAATGCGAAGCTGTCGAAGCAAACGATAGGCAACGTTGTAATACCAGCGCCCTGCGTCGCCGCCACCGTCTCGGAGCCCGATTTGCGCGAGATCAAGAACTGCAACTTTGCAGCCATTGTTCTCGAGGCGAGCCGTTGTCGCTGCTACAAGGCTGGACTTGCCCGTTCGATCCGGCGCGAGCACATGGGCGTACCGCCCCGAGACCAGGGTGTCGTATAGCAGGTCGTCGGCTTTGCGGCGAACATAGCCGGCTCGCACCGCATGCAACGGTGCACCGACGCTGAAAAACTCGCCGGTAACATCAAGCTTTTCGCGCTCGTCGCCAGGTTCTTGCTGGTTGAAATCGCCGCCCATCGTGGGTTCCATCGTGGCCCTGCCGCCCATTTTGTGCATTTGCAACGCGTATCGCCAGTATCAAGCGCACAAAGCTGGCAGCCTTCGCGGTATTCTTACGCCCATGGATGATGCGCGACTGCTAAAGAAGGACCTGTTCGGCGAGGTTTGGCTGCTAAATTCAGGAGCCAACGCCGAGATTCTGCGCGATACCCGATGCGCCCGCTGGTGGCTCAGATGGCTTGCGCGACTGCTGCTGCGCCGCGAAGTGGCTGGTCTGCGCGCACTGGATGGTCTCGACGGCGTGCCGCGCGTACTGCGTTGCGATGCCGAGCAGATTTCGCGCAGCTACGTCGCTGGCGATCCGATGCACATTGCGAAACCCACTTCGCCGGCGTATTTTCGCAGCGCTATGCGGCTTCTGCGGCGGATGCATCGCGCGGGCGTGGTGCACAACGATCTCGCGAAGGAGCCAAATATCCTCGTGCGCGACGATGGCACGGCTGCTTTTATCGACTTCCAGCTTGCGGGCTGCTCGGTCGGCCGCGGGCGCCTTTTCAGGATAGCGGCGCGTGAGGACATCCGGCACCTGTTAAAGCACAAGCGAACCTACTGTCCGGAGGAACTGACCGCGCGCGAGCTCGGCATTCTTGCTCGGCCTTCCGGGCTTTCAAGGGCATGGATGGGCCTGGTGAAGCCGATCTACCTCTTCGTCACCCGGCGCGTATTCGGCTGGTCCGACCGCGAAGGCGCCGGCGATCGTGGCCAGCAGCCCTGATGCACGCCGGCTGACTTCCGGTATACTCGCGCTGCCGCAGCCGCGGGAACCTACAGGGGAGCCGGTCTTTGGACTTCTATCACCAGCATAATCTCGTCGACCCGGAAATGGCCGGCCGACAACGTCATTTCGGCATCCGCGTCACGTTGCCTGCCAACGACACGCTCAGGAACGTCCTGGGTAATAACTGGGAACGTTTTCACTGGTACGTAACCGAGGCGGACCGTGACACCGCGTTCGAAAAGATGGCGATACGCCACGGCTACTACCGCGACACCGACTCACCAACCCAGGTTCTCGAAAAAGTCTCTCGCTAACGCGGCCGCTCACCGATGAACAGGTAGACGTTCCTGTTGCCGCCCTCGGCAAACCCGACGGCAAGGTAGACTGGTCCGATGAACGTGTCGATACCGGTAAAGACGCTGCCGTTCATGATCATCGTGTCGACGCTGATGTCCGAGCGCCCTTGCCAGACGTTGCCCGCCTCAGCCGAAACGCCAAGATATACCGGCGTATCCAGAATGCCGCCCGTCGTGTCGCCGATGCGTCGGAAATAAACCAGTCGCGCCAAAGCCGCATGCGGCCCGCTGATTTCCCCACGCTCCAGTCCCGACAGGCGCAAGAATCCGCCGAGCGGAAAATAATCCTGCACCGAATTATCCGACTCAAGCGTTGTTGCATAGGTCATACCGAGCTGCAGCGTATTCTTGCCGCGGCTCCAGCTTGACTCGAACTCGCCTTCCACGGTGTCGAAATCACTGTCGGCGCCGAAGCTCGGGCGTGACAAGGTCCAGAGCAGGTCGGCCCTGACTCCGCTGCGTGGAAACTGTGCATTGTCGAGCGTATCGAATCGCAGTGCCGCAAACGCACCGCCCGTATCGAAATCAATATTGGGCAGCGTCGGCTCGCCTACCTTGACGCGGGCTTCGCCCAAACCACGGTAGACGCCCAGGCGAAACTCACCGGACGTCCCCAGCTCGCGTCCGAAATCGAAACCCGCCTCAGCCTCGGAGACACGCAGTTGAGCAATGGTCTCATCAAATGCGAAGATATTGAGGTTCGACTGCGCCATCGTCAGCCTCGGCGCAACGAACCAGCGCGAATCGAAACTCAGCGGTTGATAAAACTCCGAAAAGAGCTCCGGATCCGTTCCCAGTGTCAGGTCGGTTCGCCACTCAGCACCCAGTCGATTCAGTCCTGCTCGCGTCATCCGCGCCGACAGGTTGAACCCTGTAGAGCCTTCGAAGTCGTCTTCCAGGGACACGCCGAACTGCAGGAAGTTAGGCCCCCAACTCTTGGTGGTCGCGGAGTATTCGACACCGGTAGCGCCATTCTCTTCGACAAGCTGATACCCGACCTGCTCATAGAGCTGCAGTCCATACAGCCTGTCCGCATTGGCGGCCAGCACCCTTGTATCGATCGGGTCGCCCGCTTGGACACTTAGCCTCGATTCCAGGACGGCGGGCGAGAGCTTTCCCTCGTGCAGCACGCGAACAAATGCCAACGTTGTTGCTGTCACCATCGGTGCGGTCCGGCGCGCGTGGTAGTCGTCATAGTCCGCCTGCTCGAGCGAAAAGTCCTTTAACTTTTGTGCCTGCGCGCGAGCAGCTCGCTCGCCAGGCTCGATTGTCTCCAGGATATTGCCGAAATCTGTTGATCCGAAGGTGCCAAGCTCGGGCCGGATCAACACGTCGTGCGCACCCAGGCGATCGATTTGCCGTAGCGTTTCCTTACGGATCAGGATGGTTAGAATCTGCTCCGAAATAGTCAGTACCGAGCCAAGTTCATCTTCGTCATAGAGTGGAAACTCAACATCCACGGCAATGACAATATCGACACCGAGCTCCTTGATAACGTCAACCGGCAGGTTGCCGACGATTCCGCCATCAACCAGCAGACGGCCATCGATACGCACCGGCGCAAATACGCCCGGCACCGACATGCTGGCGCGAATCGCGCGTGCGAGGTCCCCCGAACCTATCACGTACGCTTCACCGCGCCCGATATCCGAGGCTATTGCGCGAAACGGGACAGGCAAATCGTCAAAATCCTCGATGTGGGAGGTCTTTATAGTCAGCTCCCGGAGCAGCAAATCCAGCTTCTGGCCCTGTACGACCCCTCTGGGCAGGATCAGGTCGGTGCCGCGCACACCGAGTTCAATGTCTATTGGATACTCCGCATCGTCCTGTTTGCGCCGGAAGCTGAGATCCTCCCGCTCCGGTTTGTCGGTAAGCGCGCCCGCCCAGTCCAGTGAACCGACCAGTTCCTCGAGCTCGGCGGCAGTCATACCGCTGGCATAAAGCCCGCCGACAATGGCCCCCATACTGGTTCCCGTGATGACGTCCACTGGAATTCGCAACCGCTCCAGCTCCTTCAAGACACCGATGTGCGCCGCACCGCGGGCGCCTCCGCCACCGAGAACGAGACCGATGCGAGGACGATCGCCGCGCGCCTCGGATCGTTGATCAACTGTGTCGGCCGGCAACGCAGTCGAAGCAACGAGCCCCAGCGCGAGGATAAGCAGTGCTCCGCACTGGCGGTAACTGGTATTTAGCATTGAGGAGCTCTTAGGGATTACAGCAGGTCCTGGAAACACGATTATAATGACACCGGGATGCAAGGGGTAAATTGATGAAACCACGACAGTCAGGGATGACGGCCGCGACGCTGCTTGCGGCGCTTTGCATATTACCGGTCACCGCGATATCCGCCGACGCCTCAGCGCCTGTCGCGGATGATGGGCGTATCGAAGAGCTCGTGGTGACGAGCCGGCGTCGCAGCGAGCCGCTGCTACTGCACGCGGGCAACCTGTCACAAATCGATCGCGATACAATCACGGCAGTCGCGCATCAACATATTCATGAGCTCATGACACGCGTACCGGGCGTCTGGATCGGCCGCGGCAGCGGGCAGGAGCATCTGACCGCCATTCGCTCGCCAGTCCTGACAGGCGCCGGATCCTGTGGAGACTTCCTGTATCTCGAAGACAGTATTCCGATTCGACCGTCCGGATTCTGCAACGTGAATCAGATGTTCGAAATGAACACTGAAATGGCCAGCAGTGTTGAGGTCATCCGTGGGCCTGGTAGCGCCCTTTACGGCTCCAACGCGCTGCACGGCATCGTCAACGTACTGACGCCTGCCATGGACAGTACCCGCGAGGATCAGGTTGCGATTGAGGTGGGTTCAAATGAATTCCTGCGATTTCGCGCGCTCCTGTCAGGTGGCGAAGACCGGCCGATCTTCGGATCGCTGCTATACGCTGATGACGATGGCTTTCGCGACGACTCCGGGTATCGGCAGGTAAAGGCGCAGTTCGCCGCCGACTGGGACATCGGGCCAGGGGCGCTCACGACCGTCCTTACTGCCACCGACCTCGATCAGGAGACGGCCGGCTTCATTTTCGGTGAGAACGCCTACGAGGATCCCGACCTCAACCGCCGCAATCTCAATCCGGAAGCGTTTCGAGATGCCTCCAGCCAGCGGCTGTATGGCGTCTGGACGTCCTCACTGGTCGTTCTTGATACGAAGGTTGATGCCGATATCCGCCCTTACCTGCGGCACTCCGACATGGACTTCCTGCAGCACTTTCTGCCCGGACAACCGCTCGAAGAAAACGGCCACGTGAGCGCGGGCGCAGTCTCCGCCTTCTCGTTCGGCGACGGCACGACGCAGTACGTGTTCGGTGCGGACGTCGAATGGAGCGATATGTTCCTCAAGGAGACTCAATTCGGTCCCACCGAAGGATCGGACTTCCTGCGTGAAACACGGCCGGAGGGCAAGCACTATGACTATCGCGTTCGTAGTATTGGTGTTGCACCCTACCTGCAGGCAGACATCCGTCTCGGCGAACAGTTAACTCTTGGGGCCGGACTGCGCTTCGAGTACTTACATTACGACTACAGCAACCACATGCTGGTTGGGAATACACGCGACGACGGCACGCTCTGCGGCTTCGGTGGCTGCCTGTACACGCGACCGGCGAGTCGAACGGATGCATACACCAATATCGCGCCGAAGTTTTCACTCAGCTACAGGCTGCACCCGGCTGTATCCATGTTCGCGGCGCTTGCACGCGGCTTTCGCGCGCCACAAGCCACCGAGCTGTACCGCCTGCAAAGCGGCCAGACCGTTGCCGACCTGGAGTCGGAAACGATCGACTCGATTGAACTGGGTGTCCGTTGGAGCTCCGGGCGACTCAGCGGTGACGCCGCAGTATTCGCCATGAAGAAACGCGAAAGCGTCATTCGCGATTCTGATGGCTTCAATATCAGTGGCGGTCGCAGCAAACACCAGGGAGTGGAGCTCGCCGTCAAATGGCAATGGGCCGACTCCATTCGATTCGAGATAAATGGCAGCTACGCGCGCCATGTCTATGACTTCGATACGATCGCCGCACGCGGCGAGACGTTTGTCTCGGGCAACGATGTCGACACCGCGCCACGCTTTCTCGGCAGCGCCGAACTGTTGTTCGAACCCGGCACAAAAGCGATGCTCGCACTTCAGTGGATGTCAATCGGTGACTATTACCTGGATGCGGAGAACCGTTTCAGATACCCGGGGCATGAGCTGCTCAACCTGCGCTCGCGCATAGAGCTTACGCGATCGCTCAGCGTTACGGCACGCCTGAACAATCTTATGAATGAAGCGTACGCAGATCGCGCGGACTACGCTTTCGGCCAGTACCGCTATTTTCCTGGCCGCTCGCGCGAACTGTTTATCGAATTGGAGTACTTACCTGGCTTGCGGTAACAGTCGGACTAGTTGACGCGCAACGAATCACTGAATTCCACCAGCTCATCAAGTTGTCGGGATTTTTCGCGCGCATTCCAGCCCAACTCATCCGCCGCAATGTCGGCAATGGATGCATAGAGGGGCCGCCCCTGGTCGCTATCGAGACCCAGCATGCAGCGCCGGAAAACGATATCCGCCAGCGTTTTCGCGAATTCACTGCGCACAGCGAAAACGATCTCCGCGGCGAGCACCGTGTCGTCAGTATCCAGCGTTCGCGCCAGCTTGTTGTCGCCCTGGACAAGGTCGCAGATGTCGGCTGCCCTGCCGCCGTATATGTTCAAAAGCCGCTTTACGCCCGCCTCCGATAACAACTGCAATCCGCGCAGTTGCTCCGCCGCGTCTTCCAATCGCAATGCGCCCGGCAACAAGGTATCGCCGGTCCGGCATTCAGGGAGCTTCAGGTGCTTCAGCGCTGCTATCCGATCCACCGTTTGCTCAGCCAGGCTCCTGTAGGTCGTGAGCTTGCCACCGATAATTGATATCAGCCCCCTGGCCACATCCTTGTTGACCTTGATGATGTGTTTGCGGGTGATTGCCGATTCCGGCCCTTTGTTCTGGTGCGGCAAGGGCCTGACACCTGCGTACGCATAGTTGATGCTCGCTTTCGTTAGGGTCGCTTTTGGAAAGACGCGATTTGTCTCCGCCAACAGGTATTCAACTTCGGCGTCACTTGCTCGAATCGAGTCGAGGTCACCGTCGTAGCGAATGTCGGTTGTGCCAATCAGGTACTGCCGATTCCAGGGGATAATGAAAAATGGCCTGCCATCAGCCGCCGCTTCGACGTAAAACGCATCGCGAGGCGCACCGTCAAATGCATCGACTATGATGTGACTGCCCTTGGTGCCTCCGATGTGTCTCTTGGCGGGTACGGGGGCGGTTTCGAGGACCCGGTCCACCCATGGTCCTGCGGCGTTGACCACCATATCGACCGCGATCTCATGCTTCGTATTGTCGGTTTTATCCACGTACGCCAGCGACCGCACGGCGCCATCCCTGACACGAATTGCCGTTACCTCGGAGTGCGTATTCACGCTGGCCCCTGCCGCGTTTGCGGCGATCAGGTTTTCCAGAACCAGGCGCTCGGCAAAGGTAACCTGCGCGTCGTAATAACGCGCCGCCGCGCGTAAACCGTCACTGCGCAGGCCCGGCTCCTGTTTCAGTATTTCCTGACTACTCAGCATCTCGTGATTGGGAACGGTCTTGCGAATCGACAACAGGTCATAGGCCATCATCCCAAGCCGGATCAGCAACGGGCCGCGACGCGCGCGCTTAAAAATCGGCAGGCAAATACGCAGCGGCTCGACAAGATGCGGCGCCGTGAGGCGCAGGTTACGGCGTTCATGCAGCGACTCGTACACCAGCGGGATCTCGCCATACTCCAGGTAGCGCAGCCCGCCGTGTATCAATCGACTGGATATCCACGAGCAGCCGGTGCACATGTCGTTCTTGTCGAAGATCGCGACGCGCAGGCCGCGCATCGCCGCGTCCCTGGCGATTCCGGCACCATTGATCCCGGCACCAATGACGGCGACGTCGAAACGGGGCAAATCGCCTGACATCAGGACCGCACCTGGCCGCTGCCGCGGACGACGTACTTGTAACTCGTGAGCTGCTCCGCACCGACCGGGCCGCGCGCGTGAACGCGGCCGGTCGCAATTCCGATTTCCGCGCCCATACCGAATTCGCCACCGTCGGCAAACTGCGTCGATGCGTTTCGCAGGACGATCGCGCTGTCCACTGCGCCGAGAAACTGCTCCGCCGCCTTGTCGTTGTCGGTAACGATACTTTCCGTGTGACCGGACCCGAAACGACGAATGTGCGAAATCGCCGCGTCGACATCGTCAACGACTCGAACCGAGACGATGGCATCGAGGTATTCAGTCGACCAGTCCGACTCCGTCGCCGTAACGACGGCGTCAGTCAGCGATACGACCGTGTCGTCGCCGCGCACTTCGCAACCGGCTTCCTGCAACGCCGGCACGATTACAGGAAGCAGCCGCTGCGCCGCATCACGATCGACCAGGATGGTCTCCGCGGCTCCGCAAATGCCGGTGCGCCGCATCTTCGCGTTAAGGACGATATTGCGTGCCATTTCAGGATCAGCATTCTCGTGAAGATAGACATGACAGATCCCTTCCAGGTGTCCGATAACCGGCACCCTGGCCTCGTCCTGCACGCGTTTGATCAGGTTCTTGCCACCGCGAGGGACCACGACGTCAACCCATTCCGCCATCGATGACAGCAGGTAGCCGACGGCGGCGCGATCCGTCGTCGGCACCATCTGCACGACGTCCGCTTCGACACCGGCGTCTTCGAGACCCCGGCGCAAACATGCGTAAATTGCGTTGCTGGAATGGAAGCTCTCGGAACCACCGCGCAGGATTACCGCGTTGCCGGACTTGACGCACAGAGCGGCTGCGTCCGCCGTGACGTTTGGGCGGCTCTCATAAATGATGCCAATGACGCCGAGCGGCACTGACACTCGCTGGATCTTCAGGCCGTTAGGACGTTCCCACGCGTCGAGAATGCGCCCGACCGGGTCGGGCAGCGCCATGATGCTTTCAATACCGGTAGCCATAGCCTCGATGCGCTCGGCATCGAGCATCAGCCGATCCAACATGGCGGCGCTCAGGCCGTTCGCCCCGGCGGCCGCGAGGTCCCGCTGGTTGGCCTCTGCAATATCGCCTGTGGCGTCTCGAATGGCCGCGGCGCAGGCACCCAGCGCTGCGTTGCGCTGTTTCCCGTTCGTGCCGGCGAGCAATGCCCCTCCGCGGCGCGCGGCGCGACCGATATCGTCCATCATGTCAGCGATGGATACCTTGTCGTTGTCGTTAGCGATCATTGTCGAATAACACCAGTTCGTCTCGATGAATCATCACGGAGCGGCCCCGGTAGCCGAGTCTTGCCTCGATCTGATCCGATTGACAGCCCTTCAGGGATGCCGCGTCGGCATCCGAGTACTCGGCCAGTCCGCGTCCCATCTCTGCACCATCAGGACCGACTACCGCAACAACATCGCCGCGCCGAAAACTGCCCGTAATCCCCGTGACGCCGACTGGTAAAAGGCTGCTGCCAGTTCGCAGCGCTTTCGCGGCGCCTTCGTCGATCCGAATTTCACCTCGCACGTCGAGGACACCGGCAAGCCATTGTTTACGAGCCGATGCCGGCGTTCCTTCGGCGAGAAAAATAGTTCGCCGCCCGCCCCTGGCGAGTTCCTGCAGCGGATGATCCACGGTGCCGCTGGCAATTATGGTCGAACAGCCGGCATGTGTAGCGATACGTGCCGCCTGCACCTTCGTCGCCATGCCGCCGCTACCGATATCCGAGCGAGTCTCGCCCGCCATTGCAAGTATGTCGCCGCCGATCGCACGCACCTCGGGAATGTGTCGGGCATTGGCGTCTGTCCCTGGGTCGGCTGAATAGAGGCCGTCCACGTCGGACAGCAATATCAACGCGTCCGCCATGACCAGCTGCGCCACGCGAGCGGCCAGTCGATCGTTGTCACCATAGCGAATCTCCTCGGTTGCTACCGTGTCATTCTCATTCACGATCGGCACCACGGACAGATCCAGCAGGCGGCTGAAAGTGCCGCGTGCATTCAGAAAGCGACGACGGTTTTCCGTGTCCCCCGGCGTCAGCAGAATCTGTGCCGCCTGAATACGATGCTTGCCAAGCGCTTCCTGGTAGGCGTGCACGAGCTGCACTTGTCCTGCGGCTGCAGCTGCCTGAAGGTCGGGAAGTCTTGCGCGTTTCTTGTTGATGCCCAACACAGAACTGCCCAACGCGATCGCGCCGGAGGAGACGATGAGCACCTCGTGGTTGTCTGCCTGAAGTTCCGCTAGGTCATCCGCAAGACTCTCGAGCCAGCGTCGATTCAACTGGCCAGACTCATTCACCAGCAATGAGGAGCCGACCTTGACGACCAGTCGTCGATAATCAGAAAGCGCCAGTGCGGCCATTAACCGTGCCTTATCGGGCGATCAACCAACGAGCAGGTGCTGCCGATCGAACGAAGTCAACGTCACTTCTCCCTTGGACACCGCGACCGAACCGCTGCGTGCGACTGCGGATATTTCCCCGACTTTCGCCGCTTCGTTGACGAATGCATCGACCGCGCCTACGCGGCCCGTGAGCTGCATCGTGCAGCTGACCTGCGCCTCGTCCAGCATCTCCGCGCCAAGTCTCTTGGCGAGAGACATCGCCTCCGCGAGTCCGCCGGTGCCAAGCTTGATCTTGACGATCGCGAGTTCGCGCTCGAAATGCTCGCCCAGGGTCATGTCATGAATATTGACGACATCGACCAGCTTGGCGAGCTGGGCATTGAGCTGTGCGATCGCCGCATCCGACCCGGTGATCACCAGCGTCACTCGCGATACCCGCGAGTCGTAGGTCGGCGCAACGTTGAGCGTCTCGATGTTGTAGCCACGTGACGAAAACATGCCCGTCATCCGTGTCAACGCCCCGACTTCGTTCTGCAAGAGAACTGAAATTGCATGTCGCATTGATTGCTCGCTCCTGCACGAGGCTGTGAATTACGAATGAAACCGATTAGGTCGGCTTGGCCGATGATGGTGGCCCAGTACAAGCAGTATTGCAATGCCTGAAAAATTAGTAAACACTCTTGGAAAATCCGGGACTTATGGCACCAGAAAGACGAAATTATGAGTGATCAGGCAAACACAGTGACGGCGGCCGAGCATCCCTTGGCTGGCCGCGAAATGAGCGGTGCCGATACGGTCGTGCAGGTCATGGCTGACGAGGGTGTCGATACGATTTTCGGCTATAGCGGCGGGGCCATATTGCCCATCTACGACGCCGTGTTTCGTTACAACGATCAGCACCAGGGTGCTGACGGTGAAGCACCGATGCCGCTTGTGGTTCCCGCCAACGAACAGGGCGCCGGTTTCATGGCCGCGGGCTATGCGCGTGCAAGTGGCGAGGTTGGCGTTGTCATGGTGACGTCCGGGCCCGGTGCGACGAATACGGTAACGCCAGTTCGCGACAGCATGGCAGATTCGGTACCGTTGGTGGTCATCTGTGGGCAAGTCCCTACGGCAGCGATCGGCACCGACGCCTTCCAGGAAGCGCCGGTCTCGGCAATCATGGGTGCTATCGCGAAGCACGTATTCCTGATCACCGACCCTGAACTTCTTGAAGACACGGTGCGCAGTGCATTCGAACTTGCGCGCACCGGGCGTCCGGGACCGGTCGTTGTGGACATACCGAAGGACATCCAGAACTGGCAGGGCGCGTTCAAGGGCCACGGCATCTTGCCGCTGCACGGATATCGACGCCGACTCGCGAAGGTCGAGGACAATTCGCTGAGCGATGAGGCCTGCGAGCGTTTCTACCTGATGCTGTCGCAATGCGACCGCCCCATGATATACGCCGGTGGCGGCGTGATTAACGCGAATGCAACGAAGGCAATGCGCCGCTTCGCAAACGAATACGGAATCCCGGTTACAACAACGTTGATGGCTCTGGGCGCGAGTGATACGACGCATCCGCTGGCCATGCATATGCTCGGCATGCACGGAATTGCCTCGGCGAACTACGCGGTCGAGGATTGTGATTTCCTGATCGCCATTGGCGCTCGCTTTGACGACCGTGTCGCAGGCAACCCGGGAATGTTCGCGCCAAGAGCCAAGAATATTGCGCATTTCGACGTGGATTTCGCGGAGATTGGCAAGGTTAAGCGCGTCGACTGGCATCACGTTGGGATGCTCGAACGCGACCTCACCGACCTGCTCGCCTATGGTCGGCGGATCCGCTTCGAAAAACCGTTTGATCAGTGGCACGAGGAGATCGCCGAGCTGAAGCGCGAATACGCGCTGAACTTCGACCGCGAGTCTGACCTGATTCAACCCTATGCCGTCATCGAGGAAATCAACAAGCACTCGAAGGGCGAGGCGATAATCTCCACCGGCGTAGGTCAACACCAGATGTGGGCCGCACAGTACTTCGACTTTCGCGAGCCAAGACTCTGGCTGACGTCCGGCAGCATGGGCACGATGGGCTTCGGCCTTCCGGCCGCCATTGGCGCCCAGTTTGCGCGCCCCGAGCGAACCGTAATTGACATCGATGGCGACGGCAGTATCCGCATGAACATCGGCGAACTCGAGACAGCAACGACGTATAACCTGCCGATTAAAGTCATCGTCTTAAACAACTTCGGCGATGGCATGGTTCGCCAATGGCAGAAACTCTATTTTGGTGGACGTATGTCGGGCAGCGACAAGTCGCTGCACAACAAGAACTTTGTCAAAGCGGCCGAGGCCGACGGCTTCAAGTTTGCGAAGCGCCTGGACAACAACGACGATTTGACCCGAATTATTAAGGAATTCATGGAGTTCGAGGGGCCTGCCTTCCTCGAGGTCATCATTGACCGTGATGCCGGCGTGTATCCGATGGTCGGCCCGGGTCTCGGCTATGACAGCATGATCACCGGGGACTACATTAAGAGCCGCGAAAAACCCGCCGACGATTCTCCCGGCCCCAGCGAGATGTTTTAGCCTTGTTTCGGGCTCACACGATGCCCGCCGCTAGGTAATAGTGCGAATGGTTGCCCCAGAGCGTGGCGACCTAGACTGTCGACTATCTGGAGGAGTGTTGGATGACAACCTTCGCGGGAAGGAACACACGCACGATCGTCGGCTACGTCGTTACGCTGCTCGATTATCCGCGCTGGGTCATCGCGCGCGAAGTCGATTTCACAGATTGCCACCTCGGCGGTAGCTTCGATGCCAGTGACCGACAGTGTTCATCCTGTCACTTCGGCGCCGCCTGCAGCTGGCTACATGCGAATCAAGGCGCGCCTGCCGCCGATGCGCCGCTCGATGATCTGCTCGAGGCACTCAGGACATCGGTCGAATTTCTACGCACCTCGAGTTCCGACCCCGACAAGCACGCCCGCAATTGCGAATGCGATACCTGCAACTGGCTGCACGAAGCACAAGGCTTCTTGCGACACCAGCGACACAAGGCGTAGCCGGCAGACGAGTTCTGCATGCCGGGAACCGATACGTGCGCAGTCACCTTGGTGCGCTATGATGGCGTATCTAGGACCCCGACGGTGAGCGACGATGGGCGACCTGACATTGACGGGCAGCTGCCTCTGCGGCGCTGTAACCTATGAAATCACCGGCAGCACCGTTCAATTCTGGCACTGCCATTGCCAGCGCTGCCGCAAAGCGACCGGTACCGGGCACGCAAGCAACATCATCATGAAGCCCGAAGCCGTTGACTGGACGGCCGGAAACGATCGCCTCAAGTACTACAAGGTCCCCGAGGCCAAGCGCTTTGCAACGGTATTTTGCAGCACCTGTGGCAGCCTCATGCCACGGGTTGCGCAGGATCTGAGCATCGCCGTCATACCGGCCGGTACCCTGGACAATGACCCGGGCATACTTCCGGAAGCGCGCATTTACAAGGACTCCAGGGCGGCATGGTCCTGTGACAGCGCGGATCTCCCGGGTTACGAAACCTATCCCGGCCAAGACTGACGAGCCTCCGTCAACAAAATGACACTGCACTTGAACGGTTGAGGATAAACATCGGTTTTCGCAAAGATTTCCCCCGACGACGCCGTCCGGTATTATGTGAACTAGCGCATTGTAATTCGATCGCCTTTAGGCGAAATTTAGGACAGGACCCAAGCTAAGGTCACCCAGCAATGCTTACGACGCCGACACGCGACAACCTGAACAAGATTGTTGTCCTCAACCCGAAGGGGGGTTGCGGCAAGTCGACGCTCGTGACCAATCTGGCCGCTCGCTATGCACAACAGGGACCGACTCCCGTCGTCATGGACTTCGATCCACAGGGCTCGTCAATGGCCTGGCTCGATCGTCGATCGGGGGATTTGCCGGAGATTCACGGCATCGCGGCGTTCAAGAAGACAATGCAAGCAACGCGCAGTTGGCAACTTCGCATTCCAGGTAATGCGTCGAATGTGCTGGTCGATTCGCCCGCCAGCGTGAATCACGACAGTCTGCGCGAACTGACCCGCGATGCGACCAGTATTCTTGTGCCCGTCTTACCCTCGTCAATGGATATCCACGCGGCCTCCCGGTGCATCGCCGACCTCCTCCTGGTTGCCAAAGTTGACCGGCGCGACCGCAAGCTCGCCGTGGTCGCGAACAGAACGCGCAAGAACACCAAGAGCTTCGGCAGGCTAATGCGCTTCCTCGACTCGCTTGGTATCCCGATCATCGCCGTACTTCGCGACAGTCAGAACTTTGTCCAGGCGGCAGAGAAAGGCATCGGCCTGTGTGAAATGCAGCCCTCACGAGTGCAGCAGGACCTTGAGCAGATTGACCGGATCGTGAACTGGCTGAACGCGTGGCCGGAACGCCGCCGCGACACCGCACCGGCAACACGGACACAGAGAAAGCCCTTCTCGGCAAGCGGCGTCCTGCGCCGGCCGCAATTCGGTTCAGCCTGAGTCGCTACGCTGGATCTCGGCAAAGCTATCGCTGTCGACATTTCCGCCGCTCAATACCACCACGGTCGTCTTTTCCTTTGTTCTGATCTTACCGGCCAGTACCGCGGCTAACGCTACGGCGCCGCCGGGTTCGACAACGAGCTTGAGATGCCTGAACGCGAATCGCATTGCTTCTCGCACCTCCTCATCACTGACGCTGAGACCATCAGCGAGCAGCTGCCTGTTGATTTCGAAAGTCAGTTCGCCGGGGGACGGCGACTGCAATGCGTCGCAAATGGAACGGGCCGAGTCGGCAACATGAACGCGCGCTCCGAGCTTCAGCGAACGGGCAGTATCGTCGAACTCGTCGGGCTCCACAGAATGCACTGCAACGCCCCGGATTCTCGCGGTGAGTGCGACGGCGCTGCCAGCGATCAGCCCGCCTCCACCGCAGCAGATCAGGACCTGGTCGGCGGACAGTCCGGCCTCCAGACACTGCTGCGCGATCTCCAGACCGACCGTGCCCTGACCCGCAATTATGTGTTCATGATCGTAAGACGGCACGATCCCGGCGCCGCGCTCGGTCGCAATACCCCGCGCTATGGCCTCGCGATCGCCCGTGTAACGGTCATACGTGATGACTTCTCCACCAAGCCTGCGAGTGTTCGCAAGCTTTGACTTCGGCGCATCCTCAGGCATGACGATCGCTGTTGGGATACCCAGCAACCCACCCGCCGCCGCGACGCCCTGCGCATGATTACCTGACGACCAGGCCACGACGCCGCGCCGCGCCTGCGCCTCCGATAGTTGGCAGAGAAGATTGTAGGCGCCGCGAATTTTGAATGAGCCTGTGCGTTGCAGGCATTCGGGTTTCAGTAGCACCGCACCACCCGCCAGCCGGTCGAGTTCGAAACAACGCAGTAGCGGCGTTCGTACGCTGACTCCGGCCAGGCGCTCCGAAGCGGCTTCGACATCCCGTATGTCGATCATCCGGCAGCGTCGTCCCAGAGTCGATCGATCTTGGCGGCGCAGATGAAATCATTGTCGGACAGACCGTTGATAGAATGCGTCGTGTAGCTCACGTCACAGCTGCCGTAGTTAACGATCAGCTCGGGATGATGGCCTTCGCTGATAGCAATCCATGCGACGGCGTTCGTAAACGCCAGCGTGCGGCTGTAGGCAGGGAACTCGAAGCGCCGCGATATTTCCAAGTGATCGTCGCTCAGGGACCAGCCGTCGTGCAGAGCCTTCATCAGCTCGTCGGCCTGACCTTGACTGAGCGGCGCAACGCCACCCTCGCAGGGTTTACAGTGCTGGTTTGCGAGCTCCTCTGACATTAATCCCTCCTACTGCCCCGGCTGAAGCAGTTACTACTGTCAACCGTAACAACCACTCGCGATCAGCGCTACAAAAAAGGCCGACCCGTGAGGGCCGGCCAGGCGGAGACTCGAAACGAGTCACAGGGAAAATCAGTCAGGGTTTGATGCAAGTGCCTGTGCGTCATCGATAAACAAGGTGACGCTGACACGACGCTCCAGGGCGAAACTGTCCGCGCTGTCATCCTGCGCTACGGCTTCGCCGTGAGCAGCTGCATTGATGCGATCGTGACCGACGCCGGCCTGCCGGAACAGGTCACGAACGAATTCGACACGTTTTGCCGACAGCTCCGAGTTGTAGTGTTCGTCGCCACGTTCGTCGGCATAGCCATCGAGTTGAATCCGGACGTCCGGCATCGATGCTAACGATTGAGCCAGTCTGGCGAGCCTGTCGCCGGTTGTATCAGCAAGCGCATATTCATCAGTCCTGAACAACAGGTCCATGGCGATGCCCGCCTGCAGCAGGCTTACGAGCTGCGGACGCGCGAGGGCCTGCAACCTCTCGAGCTCACCACTGAGTGCCCCAATGTCGCTCTCAAGCGTCGCCACGTTGTGCCTCGAGCCGTGCAGTGAAGCCGCCAGCTCGTCCAACTGCTCGTTCTTTTGATGCATCGTGTCACCGATCTTGCCACCGATTGCGGCGCCCACAATGAATCCAACCGGACCGCCGGCCACGGCACCGATGAGCGCGCCGGAACCAACGCCGACCGCCTCCTCTCGTGAAGAACCTGAGCTCGCCGACGCCGGCTGGGTAGCCAGAAGTATCACTGTCGCGGCAATGATGATTACGGTCGTAGTATTTCGCATTTGAATGTCCTCTTGATTGCAGCGCTCGGGGAGTGGCCTGCTTCAGAGTTCATTACACGGCGAAATACGGGTGGCTTAAGGTCGCTGTCGTGCAGAGTGGATGATCAATTGTGGCAGATCATGGCAGCCCAACTGAACTGGCTATCGATTCTCGTCCGTCAGTGCAACGAAGGTACCGCCGTTTCTCTCGCAGAGGATGCGCATCAACGTCGCGAAGCGAATAGCAGTTGGGGGAATCTGGCCGCCCTTGCGAAATCCGCGGGGAAACCCGACGGCGTGCAGTCGTACGCGCCGCTTGCCGTCTGCGCCTGCCCTGTTCAGCCGGTCGATGGTTGCCACAACCGCATCGATTGAATAGTTGCCCTGAAAGTCGTCGCCGAAAACGTAGACGCTGACCTTCTTGTCGACCGCCCAGAACTGGGTGATCGCCTCCTGGATTCCATCAACAGGATCACTGTCACTGCTCGCGGTCCAGGAGCGCATGCGGTTGACGATAGCCTGACGGCGTCCTGGCGAATCGGGAATCCAGCGCGCGACGTAATCATCGAACATGTAGCGGCCGTCGTCATTCATGATCTGAATGCCCTTGACGGTCGGATAAGCATCGAGCGTCTCGCGCACCTTGCGCTGGACAAGTCCCCAGTTGTAGTTCTGCATACTCGGCGACGTATCGATAACAAAAATAATGTATTCACTGTCTACCGGTATACCCGCAACCGCGTCCTGGTCCGGGCGTCGATAGTAGGGCTGGAGGCGCCGCATTTCCTCCGTCAGTCGCTGTTTAGCCGCCTGCATCTCACCCTCATCAATCGTCTCTTCTTCGTCCCGTTTACTTGCCTGGTACTGGCCGCGAATTTTATTGAGGTCACCGGAGAGCTCGGCAAGATACAGCTGTGTAGACGCCGCATCCTCGCTGACTTTCTTAAGTTCACGATCGAG